>Ga0116215_1000773_pt1 | contig 23119 bp, 22 predicted proteins | sample Sb_taG_7_FD_89698 | JGI IMG/M metagenome (GOLD analysis project Ga0116215, IMG submission 89698) | Peat soil microbial communities from Weissenstadt, Germany - Sb_50d_2_FS metaG | ecosystem: Environmental > Terrestrial > Soil > Wetlands > Peat | place: Germany: Weissenstadt | collected 2010-09-21
AACTACCAGGAGATGCTCAAGCTGTTCTGGGAGGGACACGACCCCACCCAGGGGATGCGCCAGGGCAACGACCGCGGCACGCAGTACCGCTCGATCGTCCTCTGGCACGACGACGCTCAGCGCAGCGCGACCGAGGCGTCGCTCAGCGCCTACCAGCAGATGCTCGCCGCCGCCGGCCACGGCACGATCACCACCGAGCTCACGCCCGCCGGCGAGATCCACCCGTTCTACTACGCCGAGGACTACCACCAGCAGTACCTCGCCAAGAACCCCTCCGGCTACTGCGGGCTCGGCGGCACCGGCGTCTCCTGCCCGGTCGGCATCGCCAGCTGAGTTTCTCGCCCTGGGTCGAGGGCGCGTCCCGTGCGGACGCGCCCTCGACCAGAGAGAGCCAGCCTCCTTCGCCTACGCTCCCGCGCCCGCTGGCACTGAGCCTGGCTGCCAGGCCGGCGCGTGGGGACCGCCCAGCGTCGGCACATCGGACGGGTAGACCTCGTTTCCGTGGATCGCGTGATCGCCGATCTCCAGTTCCTCGTCGCTGAGTCGCAGCGGGATCACCAGCCCGATGACCTTCAGGATGACGAATGTGGCTACCGCCGTGTACGCGATCACCCACGCCGCCGTCTCAGCCTGCCAGCGCAACAGCGTCCAGCCACCGCCCAGCAGCAGGCCTTCTTTGCCCGGCAGGTTGGAGGCGCCGTGTATGCCGAAGTACTCGACGATGTTGGAGTCCGCCAGCAGCCCCACCATCAGGCCACCACACAGCCCGGCGATCCCGTGCGTGTAGATCACGCCGAGCGTGTCGTCGACGTTGCGGAACGGACGCACCCGGCTGAGGTAACGGATCGCGAACCACACGATCGTCGCGTCGACGACCCCGACGATGATCGCGCCCCAGCCGTTCACGAACCCGGCCGAAGGGGTGATGCCCACGAGGCCGGTGATCATGCCGTTGACCGCGCCGATCATCGACGGCTTGTCGCGGTAGATGTAGTCCCACGCGACCCACACGACCATCGCGACCGCCGTGCACAGGTTCGTGTTGAGAACGGCCGCCGAGGCGTCAGGGCCTGCGTAGTAGGAGTCCCCACCGTTGAACCCGTTCCAACCGAGCCACAGGATCCCGGCGCCGACCGCCAGCATCAGCAGGTTGTTCGGAGCGTCGATCTCGCGATCTCGTTGCAACCGTGGTCCGATCACCGCCGCGAACACGAATCCTGAGACGCCGGCGGCGAGGTGGATGACGTAGCCACCGGAGTAGTCCAGCGCGCCGTGCGCGGCGAAGTAGCCGCCGCCCCAGATCAGGAACGCGTTGACCGCGTACACGAACGTGATCCACAGCGCCACGTACGGGATCCACGCCTTGAAGTTGACGCGCCCCAGCACCGAGCCGAGCGCCAGGATCGGCGTGATCGCTGCGAACACGAACTGGAAGTACACGAGCGAGGACTCCGGGAAGTGGAACGGCGGGCCTTCGGTGATCGACGCGATTTCCGCCTGGCCCTCCTCAGCCGTCTTGCTGAGCACGCTGCCCGGTTCGCCGAGCATCGTCCCGAAGAATCCTTTCGTGCCGAAGATGCCTGAGCCGCTATGCGCGATCGGATGGCCAAAGCCCATCTTGAAGGCCCACAGGCACCACACGATCAGCGTTATGCAGAACGCCATGAACGTGAGCATCATCGCGTTCACCGACCAGCGCTTCTGCATCACGCCCCCGTACAGGACCGCCAGGCCGGGCAGGCTCATCAGCCCGACGAACGTCGCCGCGGTCATCTGCCATGCGTTGTCTCCGGCGTTGAATGCGCCGTGCCACGATGGGTATGCAAGCCAGCTCATGTGCCTCCGTTCCTACCGTTGGTGATGGTGAGCACCCGTCCATCGTGAGCGGGACCGCGCACCGATTGCAAGTCCGTGTATGAAAGCCCGCATGTAAAAACCCTGGTAGGGCCAATCGGGGCAACACTTGACACCCCGGTTTCGACATTTGTCTAGATGGGTCGCGCGGCGCGAAACAGCGCCCCGCGGGAGGCGACCGCGGTCTCAGGCGCCTCAGGCGGCGGCCGGCGCGGTGGCACGCGGCGGCCGAGCGCGCGAGCCCGCCGGCGACGAACGCGGCACTGACGGACCCTCAGGAGCCGATGAACGGGAAGCCCGCGCGGCGGCAAGCCACGCGCAGTTCCTGCTTGATCGAGTGGAACGAGCCGCCCGAGGCACATATCCGCCTGGCCTGCGACCCGCAGCCTTTTATTTCCGCGCCGCCGAGCGTGCTCGCGAAGTTCACCGCCACGCAGTCGCGGCGCGCGGGCGCGCCGCTCGTCAGCGCATACGCGACCAGCCCGATCGCCGCGAGTGCCACACAGCTCAGCGCCACCGCGACGATCCGCCGCTCACGCGGTCCCCAGCGCAGCGGCTCGGACAGCCGCCGCGACTGTTCGTGCATGATCATCGCCAGCCGAACGCTATCCGGTCGAGGGCGCTACTCCGCTGACGGCGCCGGCTCGAACGACAGCGCCGCAGAGTTGATGCAGTAGCGCTGGCCGGTCGGCCCCGGCCCGTCGTCGAACACGTGCCCCAGGTGCCCGCCGCACGCGCGGCAGCGCACCTCCGTGCGGCGCATGAACAGGCTGTTGTCCGGGCGCAGCTCCACCGCCTGCGCGACCGCCGGCTCGGTGAAGCTCGGCCAGCCGGTGCCCGACTCGAACTTCGTGTCCGCCCCGAACAGCACCGCCCCGCAGCCCGCGCAGCGATAGTCGCCGGAGTCCTTGTTGTAGACGTACTCGCCCGTGAACGGCGGCTCCGTGCCCGCCTTGCGCAGCACCTCGTACTGCGCCGGCGTCAGCTGCTCGCGCCACTCCTGCTCGGACTTCACCACGCTCGGGTCGGTCGAGGACATGCCAAATGTTTTAGCAGCGCCGCGGCATCCGCCCGCTTGCCACGCGGCCGAGGCCAGCGATCGCAGCTACCCGGCCAACGCCGCGTGGGCCCACCCCGACCGATCTCGCCCATCACCGCTCCACCGCAAGCCACCCGCGATCCGCCCTTCACTGCTATCCTGATGTTTACGTTCACGTCAGTTTCGTCCGCGAGGTCCGTTTGAGCGTCACCGCACAGAAGCCCCCCGTCAGGCCCGACGCGCTGCGCGCGCGCCGGCTCGGCGTCGCCGCCGGCCACGAGCAGTACAAGTGGTGGGCGCTGTCGTGCACCAGCCTCGGCATGCTGCTCGCCGCCACCAACTCCGGGACGCTGATCATCGCCCTGCCCGACCTCGAGCGCTCGCTGCACACGAGCCTGCTCGCGCTCGTGTGGGTGATCCTCGCCTACCTGATCGCCGCGACCGTGCTCGTGCTCACCGCAGGGCGCCTGTCCGACCTGTTCGGGCGCAAGCGCGCCTACGTGGGCGGCTTTCTCGTGTTCGCGCTCGCCTCGCTCGGGGCGGGCTTCTCCTCCGGGGCGACCGAGCTGATCCTGTGGCGGGTGCTGCAGGGCATCGGCTCCGCGTTCCTGTTCGCCAACGCCGCCGCCCTGGTCACCGACGCCTTCCCCAAGCGCCAGCTCGGCCTGGCGATGGGCGCCAACACGATGGTCGCCGCGGTCGGGCTCGTGCTCGGCCCCGTGCTCGGCGGCGCGCTCGTCGCGATCTCCTGGCACTGGGTGTTCTGGTTCAACGTGCCGTTCGCGCTCGCCGGCGCCGCCTGGGGCGCGCTGATCCTGCGCGAGCTCGCCAAGCCGGACTCCGTGCGCGGCTTCGACGTCGCCGGCACGAGCGCGTTCGTGCTCGGGCTCACCGGGCTCGTGCTCGGCGTCTCCCGCGGCGGCCTGTCCGGCTGGAAGGACACGATCGTGATCGTCGCGCTCGCCGCCGCTGTCGTGCTGCTGCCGCTGTGGGTGGCGATCGAGCGCCGCTCGCGCGCGCCGATGCTCGACCTGAACATCTTTCGCAGCCGCCTGTTCGCCGCCGCCAGCGCCGCCGCGTTCATCAACGGGCTCGCGCGCTTCGCGCTGATGTTCCTGTTCGTCTTCTACTACCAGGGCGCCCAGGGCGACACGCCGATCACCGCCGGCATCAAGCTGATCCCGCTCGCGCTCGGCATGCTCGTCGCCTCGCCGCTCGCCGGCATCTACGCCGACCGCCACGGCTCGCGCGCGCTCGCCGCGATCGGCATGCTCGTCAGCGCCGGCGGCCTCGCCGCGATGACCACGCTGCAGGTCCACTCCCCCTACTGGCAGAGCGCGCTGTGGCTCGCCATGGTGGGCGTCGGCTCGGGCATGTTCAACAGCCCCAACACCGCCGCCATGATGGGCGTCGTGCCCTCGCACCGCCGCGGCGTCGCCGCCGGCGCGAGGACGCTGTTGCAGAACACCGGCGCCGTGCTGTCGATCGCGTTCGTGCTCGCCATCATCACCTCCGCCGTCCCCAAAGCGACGCTGTTCGCCGTCTTCTCCGGTCTCGCCAAAGGCCTGTCCGCGGCCAAGCTCGCGCCGTTCATCGCCAACATGCACACCGCCCTGTGGGTGCTCGCCGCGATCTCCTTCCTCGGGATGTTCGTGTGCCTGCTGCGCCCCAGCCATGTGAAGCTGCCCGCGGGAGGGCTCGCGTCGTGAGCCTGCGCATCGGCGACGTCGCGCGCCTGGTCGGCACCACGCCCAGGACGATCCGCTACTACGAGGAGATCGGCCTGCTGCCCGAGGCGCCCGCACGCCCCTCTGGCCAGCACCGCCTCTACACCCAGGAAGAGGTCGAGCGCCTGCGCGAGGTGATGCGCCTGAAGAACCTGCTCGGCGTGACGCTCGACGAGCTCAAGACACTCCTAACCGCCGAGGAGGCGCGCGCGGAGGTGCGCGCGCAACTGCGCCGCGAGGACGTCCAGCCGGCGCGCCGGCGCGAGCTTCTGACCGAGGCGCGCGGCCACATCGAGCGCCAGCTCGAGCTCGTGCGCCACCGCGCCTGCGAGCTCGCCAAGCTCGAGCACGAGCTGAGCGAGACGCGCAAGCGCGTCAAGCGCCGCCTGCGCGAGCTCGACGCGCGCGCCAGCGGCTCGTTCCCGCCGGACGCGCCGCTGCCAGCCGCCAGTGGGGAGCAGCGCCCGTGAAGGCGATCCCGTGAGCCAGTTGAAGCCGAGCCCGGAGGGCGTCCCGGGCGCAGTCACCGACACCGCGGGGCTGCTCGCCGAGGAGCTCACCTTCGCCGGCGCGGACGGCATGCCGGTCAACGGCTACCTCGTACGCCCGGCCGACGCGGACGCCACCCGCCCGCGCGCGGGCATGATCGTGATCCACGAGGCGGGCGGCCTCGGCGAGCACATCCGCGACGTGTGCAACCGCTTCGCCAACCTCGGCTACGTGACGCTCGGCGTGGACCTGTACACGCGCGAAGGCGGGCCGCCGCCGATGGGCGACATGCAGGCACTGATGGCGCGGCTGTTCTCGATCTCTGATGCGACGGTGCTCGGCGACCTGCAGGGCGCCGCCGACCACCTGCGCACGCGCGAGGACGTGAACGGGAAGGTCGGCTGCATCGGCTTCTGCATGGGCGGGCGCTACACGCTGCTGTTCGCCTGCGCGAGCGAGCGCCTGGACGCGGCGGTGGACTGCTGGGGCGGCTTCATCGACCGGGCCACGCCCGATCGGATATCCACGCCGGAGCGCCCGACACCGCCGCTGGAGATGGCCGAGCGGCTGCACTGCCCGCTGCTCGCGGCCGTCGGCGCCGAGGACCACAACCCTTCGCCCGAGGTCGGCGCGCAGCTGCGCGAGCGCGCTGGGGCGAGCGGACAGGAGGTGCAGCTCGACGTCTACGACGGCGCCGGGCACGCGTTCTTCGCCGACTATCGCCCCTCCTACCGACCAGAGCCGGCGTCGCTACTGTGGGAGCGAGTCGTCCCGTTCCTGGCCCGCCACCTGTAGGAGGACACGATGGAGCGTAAGTGGTGGACGCTGATCGCCGTGTCGGTGGCCATCTTCATGCTGCTGCTCGACATCACGGTCGTCAACGTCGCGCTGCCCCAGATCCAGCGCTCGCTGCACTCGAGCTTCCAGGACCTGCAGTGGGTCGTCAACGCCTACTCGCTGACGCTCGCCGCGTTCCTGCTGACGGCCGGCGCGCTCGCCGACCTGCTCGGACGCCGGCGCGTGTTCACCACCGGCCTGATCGTGTTCACCGCCTCCTCCGCCCTGTGCGGGCTGTCGGGCAGCCCGCTGGTGCTCAACCTCGCGCGCGCCGTGCAGGGCACCGGCGGGGCGATGATGTTCGCGACCTCGCTCGCGCTGATCGCGCAGGCTTTCCACGGCAAGGAGCGCGGCGTCGCCTTCGGCGTGTTCGGCGGCGTGATCGGCGCGGCCGTGGCGATCGGCCCGGTCGTCGGCGGCGTGATCACCTCCGGCATCGGCTGGCAGTGGATCTTCTTCGTCAATGTCCCCATCGGCGTCGCCGCCGTGTTCCTCACGCTCAGCCAGGTCAGCGAGTCGCGCGACCCGAACGCGACCGGCGTGGACTGGATCGGGCTGGTCACGTTCTCGGGCTCGCTGTTGCTGCTTGTGTTCGCGCTCATACAGGGCAACGAAAAGGGCTGGGGCTCCACGCGGATCCTCGCTTACCTGATCGCCTCGGCGGTCCTGTTCGCGGTGTTCCTGATCGCCGAGCAGCGCCAGCGCCGGCCGATGCTCGACCTGACGCTGTTCCGCCGCCCGGCGTTCGCCGGCGCGAGCATCGCCGCGTTCGCGGTCTCCTCCTCGATGTTCGCGATGTTCCTGTACCTGACTCTCTACATCCAGGACGTGCTCGGCTACAGCCCGCTGCAGGCCGGCCTGCGCTTCCTGCCGGTCACGCTGCTCACGTTCTTCGTCGCTCCCCTGTCGGGCAGGCTCAGCGTGCGCGTCCCCGTGCGCCTGCTGCTCGGCGTCGGGCTGCTGCTCGTCAGCGCCGGGCTGCTCGCGATGACGGCCGTGGACGCCAACTCTGGCTGGACGACGCTGATCCCCGGCTTCCTGATCGCGGGCGCCGGCGTCGGGCTAATCAACCCGCCGCTCGCCTCCACCGCTGTCGGCGTCGTGCACTACTCGCGCAGCGGCATGGCCTCGGGCATCAACAACACCTTCCGCCAGGTCGGCATCGCCACCGGCATCGCCGGCCTGGGCGCGGTCTTCCAGCATGACGTCACGCGCAACACGAGCGCCGCGCTGGCCTCGAGCGGTCCCGGCCGCCAGGTGCTGGGCGCGGCCCACGGCCACCTGGCCGGCGCGCTCGTATCAGGCGATGTCAGGGGGCTCGCGCGCCATCTCTCACCCGCCGCCCAGGGTGCCCTCTTTCACTCCTACCGCGTGGGCTTCACCGACGCCTTCACCAGCATTCTGTTGATCGCCGTCGGCGTCGCGTTCGTTGGCGCGCTGTTCGCGTTCGCGCTCGTGCGCGGCCGCGACTTCGTCTCCTCCGCGCACACCGAAGGCGCCCCCGAGCCCGCCCGCGCGGCATCGTCCCCGGCATCGTCCCCGGAGGGGGAGGGGGACCTAGCGACCGCTTGACGCGCGCGCCGCTCAGGATTCGCCGCGCGGCTCGTATCCGGGGCAGGCGAGCACGGGCAGTCGCGGGTAGCGCGGATATGCCGGGTCCTCGCGCGAGCGCCCGCACAGCGAGAAGCTCGAGCCGCGCGTGTTGCGCACGATCTGCTGGTGTTTGCAGGTCGCGCACAGGCCCACCGCCGGGGCTCCTGTCTGTGCGCTCGTGGGCGGGTCGGGCACGCCCGCAGCTTAGGCACCTGATGCGCGTGCGATAATCGTTGCCTACACAACTATGACGACCTTCTACAGACTGCTCGGATTCCTCGTTCCCTACAAGCGCGGGCTGGGCATCTCCTGGGCGCTGGCGAGCCTCGCGATGGTGATGACCGTCGCGCTGCCCGAGCTGACCGCGCACGCGGTCGAAGCGATCCGCAAGGGCGCGCTGCACGCGCACGGGGCGGCCGGTGGCGCGCGCACACACGACCGCCACACGCTGCTGGTGCTCACGCTGGTGATCCTCGCCGTCGTGCTCGCGCGCTGGGGATTCATGTACTGGCGTCGCATCGTCGCCGGGCGCGTCTCGCTGGCGGTCGAATACGACCTGCGCGAGCACATGTACGGGCAGCTGCAACGCCTCGAGCTGGGCTTCTTCGACCATCAGCAGACCGGGCAGCTGATGTCGCGCGCGACCGTCGATCTGGCGGCGGTGCGCTTCTTCCTCGGCTACGGGCTCGTGTTCATCCTGCAGTCGATCCTCACGATCGCGCTCGCCGGCGCGGTGATGCTCGCCATCAACCCCCGGCTCGGTGCGATCGCGCTCGTCCCAGTGCCGTTCGTGGTGCTGATCTCCTACCGCTACGGGCGGCGCGCACGACCGGCGATCCAGGAGACACAGCAGCGCATCGCCGAGCTGACCGCGGACGCCGAGGAGAACATCTCGGGAGTGCGCGTGGTGAAGGCGTTCGCGCGCGAGAGCCGGCAGCTGGGGCGCTTCCGGGACACCGTGGGGCGCGTGTTCAACCAGGCGATGGTCGCCACGCGCCTGGAAGCGAGGTACAACCCCATGATCGGCTTCCTGCCCCAACTGGGCCTGGCGGCGGTGCTGCTGGTGGGGGGCGAGTCGGTGATCCACGCGCACCTCGCGCTCGGCCAGTTCACCGCGTTCTACCTGTACGTGAACATGCTGATCACGCCGATGCGCTCGCTCGGCGTGACCCTCAACCTCGCCCAGCGCGCCACCGCCTCGGGCGCGCGCATCTTCCAGCTGCTCGACCGCGAGCCGCACCTCACGGATGTCCCGGGCGCGCCCGCGCTGCCGCCCGGCAGCGGGCACGTGCAGCTGCGCAACGTGACGCTGCGCTACGAGGACCCCAACGACGAGCTCGGCGCGAGCGCCCTGGTGGACACGGTCCACACGGCGCCGCAGAGCGGTCGCGCGGTGCTGCGCGACATCGACCTGGACGTCCCCGCCGGGCGCACGGTCGCGCTCGTGGGACCGACGGGCTCGGGCAAGACGAGCCTCGTGGCGCTGATCTCACGGCTGTATGACCCGGTCGCCGGGGAGGTGCTGCTCGACGGCGCGGACGTGCGCGGCCTCGCCGTGCGCTCGCTGCGCGGCGCGGTCGCGGTGGTGAGCGACGACCCGTTCCTGTTCTCCGCGAGCGTCGCCGAGAACATCGCCTACGCCCGGCCCGAGGCGCCGCTCGCGGAGATCGAACAGGCCGCGCGCCACGCGCAGGCGCACGAGTTCATCTCGCGCCTGCCGCAGGGTTACGACACCCAGGTGGGCGAGCGCGGCGTCACGCTCTCCGGCGGACAGCGCCAGCGACTGGCGATCGCGCGCGCGCTCGTGGCCAACCCGCGCGTGCTGATCCTCGACGACGCCACCTCCTCGGTCGACGCGTCCACCGAGCAAAGCATCAAGCTGGCGCTCGCCGAGGCGATGGCCGGGCGCACCACGTTCGTGATCGCGCACCGCCTGTCGACGATCGCGCTCGCCGATCAGATCGTCGTGCTCGACCACGGACGGATCGTCGCGCAGGGCGACCATGAGGAGCTGCTCGAACGCTCCGAGCTCTACCGCGAGATCGTCGCCGGCACCTCCTCCGCCAGCCAGCCCGAGGTGATCGTGGGCGAGCACGTGCTCGCCGCGGGCGCCAGCGCGGGTGACGAGCGCGCCACGGGAGGGATGCTGTGAGCACCCCCGGCATCGGCGGCGGCGTGGGACGCGGCGGCGCGAGCCCGGGCCTCGGCCCCGCCGGCATGCGCCCAATCCTCGGGCCGGGCGGCATGCGCGGCGGGCAGCAGTGGACCGGCGAGCGAGCCAGTCGCGCCAGCCGCGGGCGCAACCTGCGCGGCCTGCTCGAGCTGCTGCGTCCCTACCGCCTGCGCACCGCCGGGATGCTCGTCGCGCTGCTGCTTGGCACCGGCGCGTCGCTGGCGCCGCCGCTGCTGGCCAAGCTCGCGATCGACTCGGGCATCGAGAAGCGCCACGTCCACACGCTGGTGGTGGTCGTGCTCGCGTTCCTGCTCTCCGCGCTGCTCGTGTGGCTGGCGACCTACGCGCAGACCTACCTGGTCGGCTGGGTGGGACAGCGCGCGCTCGCCGACCTGCGCATCCGCATCTTCACGCACCTGCAACGCCAGCCGATCGGCTTCTACGAGAGCCGGCCCGCGGGCGTGCTGATCTCGCGCATGACCAACGACGTGGAGGCGCTGGAAAGCCTCGTGACCGACTCGGTGGTGACGCTGTTCCAGGCGGGTCTCACGCTGGTCGGCGCGATCGGTGTGCTGCTCTACCTCGACGTCAAGCTGGCGCTGCTGACGTTCTGCATCGTGCCGTTCGTGGGCGGCGCGAGCATCTGGTTTCGCCTCGTCTCCGCGGGCGCCTTCCGGCGCACGCGTGAGACGATCGGCTCGATCACCGGCTACCTGCAGGAGACGCTCTCGGGCATCCGCGTGGTGCGCAGCTTCGGCCAGGAGCCCGCGCACGAGGCGCGCTTCAGCGAGCTGAACGCGGACAACCGCGAGGCCAACATGACCACTGTGCGTCTCAACGCCGCGTACTTCCCCGGCGTGGAAATGCTATCCGGGATCGCGCTCGCGCTGATCGTGCTCTACGGCGGCTACCAGGCGATCGACGGGCACATCACCGTCGGCACGATCGTCGCCTTCGTCGCCACGCTGTCGTTCCTGTTCGAACCGATCCAGCAGCTCTCCCAGCTGTACACCACCTACCAATCCGGCATGGCCGCGCTGGAGAAGATCTTCCAGCTGCTCGACACCCAGCCGACGCTCGAAGACCGCCCACACGCGCCCGCGCTCGGGCCGATCCGCGGCGCGCTGAGCTTCGAGGACGTCTCCTTCGCCTATCGCCCGCGGTCGCGTCGACGCGCGCAGAGCACCGGGCGCGCGCAGAGCACCGCGACGGGGGACCGCGACGGAGATGGAGGCGCGCCGGACGCGAGCGCCAACGGCAGCGCCAACGCCTCGCAGGAGCAGGAGACCCTCGCGCTCGAGCACGTCGACCTGCGCATCCCGGCCGGCCAGACGGTCGCGCTGGTGGGCGCCACCGGGGCGGGCAAGTCGACGATGGCCAAGCTCGCCGCGCGCTTCTATGACCCCACACGCGGGCGCGTGCTCGTCGACGGGCACGACCTGCGCGAGGTCTCAAGCCAATCCCTGCGCTCGCAGATGGGGATCGTGCCGCAGGAGGCGTTCCTATTCTCAGGCAGCGTGCGCGAGAACATCGCCTTCGGGCGCCCCGACGCGAACGACGCCCAGGTCCGCGCCGCCGCGGCCGCGGTGGGCGCCGGGGAGTTCATCGCCGAGCTGCCGCGCGGCTTCGACACCGAGGTCGGCGAGCGCGGCGCGCAGCTGTCCGCCGGACAGCGCCAGCTGATCGCGTTCGCCCGCGCGCTGATCGCCGACCCGCGCATCCTGATCCTCGACGAGGCCACCTCCAACGTCGACCTGCACACGGAGGGACGCATCGAAGCCGCCCTGCGCCGCCTGCTCGCCGGGCGCACCGCGATCGTGATCGCCCACCGGCTGTCCACGATCCGCCAGGCCGGGCGGATCGTCGTGCTCGAGCACGGCCACATCGCCGAGCAGGGCAGCCACGAGGAGCTGCTCGCCGCCCGCGGGCGCTACTACGAGCTGTATCGGGACTGGACGGCTCAGGCCGCGGCGTGAGCGCGCAGGCCCGGCCCTGGCTCCGGCCACGTCTGCTGGGCGGTCTAGCTGTTGGGAGGCTCGTCGGGCCTCTGGCGCTTACGACCCTTCTGATCCGTGCGGCCCGTGCCGATGCACTCGCGGCAGACGATCCAATTGCCCTCTGGCTCCTCCTGCGGCGAGCGCCACGTCCAGCCCGCACCTCTGCACGCCGAGCATCGGTCCTTCTCGGCGATATGCCTGTCAGCCTGGGTCATCGTGCCCGAGCATACTCCCCGCCGGCGGCGCCCTCCGCTTCGGCCGGGGCTGCCGAAGCGATCACGCCGGGGAACCACCCGGGCGTCTCGTGCGGGTCCAGCCAGCGCGCGGAAATCCGGTTCGCGCGAGGCTTCCAGGGCTTCACCGGCCAGCTGGCGCTGGGCATGGATCACTCCAAGGTGCACGCTGAAGGCGGCGGATGACCTCGGTGAAGCGGTAGGCTGCGCACGCGCAGGCCTCCTTGTTGGCGAACGGCTCGTAGAAGGTGTACTTGGATGCGGCCGCACGTTTGGTCAGGCAGGCGATTCGCAGCTTGGGCGTCCCTTTCGTCTTTGGCGCTCGGCTCCAAAGCTCGGCCTTGGTCATCGACGAGAGGTGCTGGGTCAGCCGCTCCGGTGTCCAGTCGGCGAGAACGTCGTCGATCGAACCGCGTGGGATGCGAAGCCGGTCGGCAAGGTCATTCATCGCCGCCGCGCTCGGCACTTTCCGGTGCGTATCGACCTGGACGGTAACTGCCACCCGCTGTCCGTCCGAGGAGGTCACCACGACGCGGAACATCACGCCATGGGTGACCTTCCTTGGGGACTCGCTTCCGCCGTCTCGATTGTCGTTGGCTGGTCCACATCCTCGTTCATTGATCAGTACCTTGATTCCATATGTTCGCAGTGCATGAAGTCGACCGTGAGCGCCCGTCGAGCCCGAGTAGCTGCGCCATCCCTATATCGCCCAATATGTCGAAGAGGCCACACGAGTCGAGGAACCCGGCGGACTCTTCGACGATAAGGTCTCTGATCACATCTAACGACAGGGGAACGCCAAGGTAAGCGAGCGGTGTGACGGCGACCCAAGTCCTATCGACAACGCGTCCGAGGCGGTCAACACACCACGCGTGCGGTATCGGCGAGCGACGCTGTATCGGCCAGCGCGCGCCCGTGCTGCGTGTCGCGAACCCCTCGTAGCACGTGTACAACTCGGGCTCTTCGCGCGCCAGTTCAAAAGAGTTCAGGGCACAGCAGCGGTCTCCCAGGTGATACGCCCGCCGGTAGGCGTACAGGCTCGAACGCGGTACCGTAGGCGATGATCAATCGATGGTGTGGTGAATACGACTCCTCCTCCAGGGCACTCAGTAGGAGTTGCTGAGGATCAACCATTCGAGCCCGCTGTAGCCTCTTGATCGGCGCCACCCCACATGATGGACGCGACCCTAGCTCTCGATGATCGCGCGGATATCGTCGAGCTTGGCTTGCGCGTCGCCGTCGCTAGCGCCCCCGCGCTCCCGCAGCGTGTTGTCGCCGCTCTCGCTCGGCTGAAGCACCGCCTTGACGAGCTCCGCCACCGTAGTTCCAGCTCGATAAACCCGAACCTCTTCATGCTGGTACCGCTTCAGTTCCGGGGGGATCGCCGCCATGCCTTCATTCTCGAGCCACTGCGCCAGCTTGGCCTGCACGTGCGGACCCAGCTTGCCGAACCGGCCATCCGCCTTCCGAATATCTTCCATCGTGACAGTGAGCAGATCACCGCTGGCCTCCACTGCCGAGCAAAGATCTCCGCCGTCGCGATACTTGCCATCTCCATTTCTGTTCATGTTAGGCCTCTCATCACCTCGCATATTTTTTTATGATGTACTCCATTATAGCATTATATGGCCGCTACCGCCACGGCTGTTCAGCTAGCCATTCGTCGAGCATTGGGCGTGTGAAGCGGATGTGCCGTCCGACCCGATGGCAGGGCAAGCGGCCGTTCTCACGGCCTCGTAGACCCAGCTCGTCCTGACGTTGAGATATCAAACGGCCTGATCGGGGCGAAGCAGCCGGTCCTGCAGGAGCGGAGCCTCTGTTGTTGTTGCGTCCATGCGGATATAGACCCCAAGGCGACCGAACCGGCCAACGGATTCTCCGTCGAACGGCTCGGCCCGCCTCACGACCTGGCGTACCAGGGCCGACGGAGACGCCCCAAAACAAGCGTTGGAGCCCGCTGCAGGTGCCCTACGACGCACCCCTCGAACACTTCAGGGACGCCCTTGCGCCTCTCAGCCACCATCGACGGCTTCGAGCTCAGCTGAGGACTTCTGTCCACCCCCAGCCTCCTCAACCAGGCCCCGCGCCCACTGGACCGCGGCGGTCGCCCACCTTGACGCCGTCTCACGCTCGACGGCGTGCACCGTATCATCGTCATAGCGCAGGCCAGCCGCGTAGGGCGTCAGCAGGTCTGCACCATCCATCTCTCCCGGTAGCGGTGCGCCCGCTTCCCTGCACAGCTTGGCCAGACCACTGATGTCATGAATGAATGGAAACTCCACACCGCGGGCAGCAAGCACGGCCTTGAGCGCCTTCTCGACAGCCTGCTGGGCGTGAAAGCAGACGAGCACATCCGCCACTTCGTCGATCGGCAGCATCGCCCTGGCCCCGGCCGCGTCCGTGTCAGCGCGACGAAGAAGCTGCTCTGCAAGATCCTGCTTGCTAGCCATTAAGCCGCCAGCTCCCTGCCCTCGGTCAGCGCCGCGTGGATCAGGCTCCCCCTCACATCCCGCCACTCCTTCACCCGGTACTCACTCGCGACGATCACGTCCGCGGCCAGCACCAGATCCCCCAGCACCCTACGCAGCCGCACCGACTCCAAGGCGGGATTCTCGACCTCCGGCTCGATCACCAAGAAGTCCAGATCGCTGTCCCGCGTCAGCTCCCCACGCGCAGCCGAGCCGAACAGGATCACCCGTGAGCTCGGTGGCGCCGCCTCTGACAACCGACGGCCAGCCTCAGCTATCACCGCATCGTCAAGCACGCGCTCACGATACCCGCTCCGGGGCACCCGCCCAGGCTGCGATCGCACGACTGGCCCGAATCCTGGCCCGAGCATCCCATAGGAACGCGAAACGCCCCGTGTTCATGGGGCGCAAGCGTACTCCGGGACAGGGACTCGAACCCCAATCTCCCGGACCAGAACCGGGCGTCACTGCCAATTGGACTATCCCGGACAGTGTCTGGCCTAGAGAATAGCCAACCTTCTAGCGGATCCAACCCGCCGAAGGGCTCGCCACGACGCTCAGAACGCGGCGGGCTGCCCGTTGGGGGCGAAGTACGCGGTGATCGACTCCTCGAGGCCGGGGTCGAGCACGAGCAGGACCTCGTCGCCCTCCTCGATCACGGTGTCGGGCTTGGGTACGAAGCCGGAGCCGGCGCGCAGCACGGAGATGATCAGGCTGCCCTCGGGGAGGGCGATGTCGGAGACCCTTTCGCCGATCGTGGGCGCGTCGGCTGTGACCTCGAGCTCGATGATCTCCAGGCGCTCCTCTTCGAGCGCGAGTAGGTGCACGAGCCCGTAGCGCGGCACCTCGTGCTCGATCAGGCGCAGGATCAGGTCGGTGGCGGAGACCGCCGGCTGGATCCCCAGCAGCCTGAAGTGGTCGTGGTTGCGGGGGCTGTTGACGCGGGCGATGATCCGTTCGCACAGGTACTTCTCCTTGGCGACCTGGCAGACGAGGATGTTGTCCTCGTCATCGCCGGTCACCGCGATCACCAGATCGGCGCGCTGGATGCCGGCGCGCTCGAGCACCCACAGCTCGGTCGCGTCGCCGTACTGGATCGCGTGCTCGAACTCTTCCTCGTTGGCCAGGTAGCACGAGCGCGAGGACTCGATCAGCGTGACTTCGTGCTCCTTGCTGATCAGTTCCCTGGCGAGGCTGCGCCCGACCTTGCCGGCGCCGGCGATGATCGCGTACATGGCTAGTGTCCCGAGTCGATGATCGCGTGCCCAATCACTAGGCCGCCTTCCCCTCCGGGGAGGATGCCGATTCCCCGACATTGGGGCCGGCGAGCGCGCGCTCGAACCCTTCGATCGCGTGCTTGGTCGGCGATATCGTGCTCAGCCCCTGCGCTCCGTACCAGTCTGCGCGCGCCGGGTCCATCACGCGCACGATCGACTTCTCCACGCCGAAGCGCCTCTGTGCGATCTGGGCGATCACGAGGTTGGTGTTGTCACCGGCGGTCGAGGCGATGAACGCGTCCGCGCGCTCGATCCCAGCCTGGATCAGCGCCTCGGTCTCCAGGGCGGTGCCGACGGTGAAGCGCCCGCCGGAGTCCTCCCAGCTCTTGCTCTGGCCGGCGTCCAGGCGCTCGTGCGAGAGCGGGTCCTCATCCAGGACGGACACTTCGTGCCCGGCGGCGAGCGCTGACTTGGCGACCGCCGAGCCGACGCGCCCGGCGCCGACGATCAGGACGAACATGAAGCTGCGATCAAGGACATAGCGGGCAGGTTAGACGATGGGGGTGCCTGCACGGGTCGGCTGGGCGTCTCGCTCGCCCTGTGTGGGCCGCGCGGGAGGCGCGGTCACGATCACGCGGCAGCTGGCCTTGTTGATGACGTACTTGGTGACGTCTCCCACGTATGCGTCCAGCGGCCCCCCGCGCCCGCCCAGGCGTGCGCCGCCGCGGATCAGCGACGGTTCCTCCGCGCCGAGCACGATCGCCTCGACGCCTCGCCTGCGCGCCTCATCCACGATCGCGTAGCCCGCGCGGCGCGTGCGCACGGTCGCGGTGGCCACCTGCACGCCCGTGTACTCCTCCCCCACCGCCTTCGCGCGTGCGAGCACCTGGCGGGCGTGCTTGACCTGGGCTTCCGGCAGGCTCGCGTCCAGCGGCAGCGACATCGGGATCACGAACACCCATAGCGCCTCGATCGTGGCCGCGTCGATCGCCGCCTCGTCGGTCTGCTCGCCTGAGACGAGCAGCGCGGCCGTCTGCACGATGTCATCGTCGAGGTCGGTCCCGAACAGCGGCACGAGCACGGAGCCGTAGTCGCGTTCGGTGGAGGGCTCGGCGCGCAGCACCTGCGGCGCGACCGTCACGCGGCGCAGCAGCGAGGTTTCGTCGGCGCGCCGGTAGACGACATAAAGCACGATCCCGACCGACATCCAGCCGAGACCCACATAGCGGGCCGGTTCGTGCACGACCATCACCGCCACCAGGCCGGCCCCTGAGACGAGCGCGCCGAAGGCCGCGGGCAGCGGCAATCGTCCCCCGCGCAGGTTGACCGACAGCGGGATCCAGTAGGGACGGTCGCGGTCGGGCTCGGTGTAGCGCAGGCGGCAGATCGACAGGTGCGCGATCGTGAACGCGAGCGTCGCGCCGAAGGCGTAGATGCCGATCAGGAAGTCGAGGTTCTCGGGCGCGGCGAGCGTGGCCGCGATCAGGCCGGAGAGGATGATCAGGACGTACGGCGTCGAGCGCTGCGGGTGCAGGCGCCCGAGGCCGCTGGGGATCTGGCGGTTGGTGGACAGCGAGTAGGCCAGGCGCGAGAGCCCGAGCATCGCCGAGTTGGCGGCCGCCACGAGCGTCACGGCGGCGGTCGCCGCGACCAGGTACATCAGCGCCTGTCCCAGCCAGTGCGGGTGCACGCGGCTGACCACGCCGATCATCGGCGCGTTCAGGTAACGGCCCGCCAGCTGCGTGTGCCCGTCGCGCACCGGCAGCGCCGTGACCGCCACCAGCGCGATGCCCACGTACAGGAAGGCGACCGTGGCGGTCGTGCTGGCGACCAGGCGCTTGAGCCCGGCGCGGCTGATCCTCACCTCCCCCGCCAGCCCCGACGCGGACTCCAGGCTCGTGAACGAGATCACCGCGACCGTGAGCGCGAACACGAGCTGCGACCACGTCGGCGCGCTGCCCAGGTGAATCGGGTCAAGCAGCGTGTGCGGGTTGAAGAACAGCGCCAGCCCGAGCACGACGATGAAGGCCTGCAGCGCCAGGTCGCCGGCGAGCAGGAAGCCCACGCGGCGCGCGCGGCGGGGACCGAAGCCGCGAATGTTGCCGAGCACGACCAGCGCGATGAACGCGAACGCAAGCCCCAGCGCCTCGCCGCGGTTGCCCAACGGGCTCCAGAATGTCTTCAGGTACTGCGTCGCCGAGAAGGCCGTGACCGCGATCAGGATCACGTAGTCCAACAGGATCGCCCAGCCGGCGATGAAGCTCACGAGCTCGTTGAACGCGTAGCGCGCGAACACGGTCGCGCCGCCCCGGTCCTGGTGCAGGGAGGCACCCTCGACGTAGGTCATCGCGGTCACCGTGTACATCACCGCGGCGATCAGGAACACGACCGGTGTCAGCCCGAGCGCGTGCCCGGCGATCACCCCCAGCGAGAAGTACACGGCGCTCGCGAGCGAGGAGTAGACGATCGTGAACAGGATCGGCGAGCCGATGCTGCGCCGCGCGATCACCAGCGAGCGCGCCGCGAGCTCCGAGGCCGAGCTGTCGTTGCTGCTCATCTGCCGCGTGCCCTCCTGACCTCCACGTACCAGCGTCCGCCCCCCGCCGCGATGAACAGCGCCCCCAGCAGCAGCCGCGGCGAGATCGAGCTCGCGTGCCCGCTCACGGCCTGCACGATCAGCGCCACGCCGATCACCGCCATCGCCAGCGAGAGCACGAACGTGCCCATCCGGTGCGCCTGTCGGCCGTTCATCTCATCTGAGGTTATTGCTGTTCCGGGTGGCGCATGCGCCACCCCGGCGGACGGCGCATGCGCCGTCCGGGCAGGGCCGCATGCGGCCCTGCCACGACCCCGCACATGTGCGGGGTCGCTATCAGGTTATGAGCGGGATGATCAGGATGGCGACGATGTTGGCGACCTTGATCATCGGGTTGATCGCCGGCCCGGAGGTGTCCTTGAAGGGGTCGCCGACCGTGTCGCCGGTGACCGACGCGGCGTGCGCGTCCGAGCCCTTGCCGCCGTAGGCGCCGTCCTCGATCAGCTTCTTCGCGTTGTCCCACGCGCCACCGCCGGCGGTCATCAGCACGGCGAAGAAGAAGCCCACGACGATCACCCCGATCAGCAGGCCGCCGAGCGCCTGCGTGTCGATCAGCCCGACGATCACCGTCAGCCCGATCGGCAGCAGCGAGGGCAGGATCATCTCGCGCTGGGCGGTCTTCGTGACGATGTCCACGCAGGTCGCGTAGTCGGGGTCTTCGCTGCCCTCCATGATCCCCGGGTGCTCGCGGAACTGACGGCGCACCTCCTCGACGACCGCCCCGCCGGCGCGCCCGACGGCCTCCATCGACAGCGACGCGAACAGGCACACCATCAGGCCTCCGAGCAGCAGGCCGATCAGCACCGGCGGTTCGTTGATGCCGAACGCGATGAAGTTGCCGCTGCTCTTTTCCGCGAGCTCCTGGCGGAAGCCGGCGAACAGCACGACCGCCGCCATCACCGCCGAGCCGATCGCGTAACCCTTGGTGACCGCCTTGGTCGTGTTGCCGACCGCGTCCAGTGGGTCGGTCACGTTGCGGACCTCCTCCGGCAGATCGGCCATCTCGGCGATGCCCCCCGCGTTGTCGGTGATCGGGCCGAACGCGTCGAGCGCGACGATCAGGCCCGTGAGCGACAGCTGACCCATCACGGCCACGCCCACGCCGTAGATGCCCGTCGTGCCGCCGCCCGCGAGCTTCCACGCGCCGAGAATGCCCAGCACGAGCACAATCGCCGGCATCGCCGTGGCCTGCAGGCCGGACCCGAAGCCCTGGATGATGTTGGTGGCGTGACCGGTGATCGAAGCTTTCGCGGTCTTCTTCACGGGCGAGAAGCGCGTCGAGGTGTAGTAGTCGGTGATCACGAACAGGCACGCCGTGACCGCGATCCCGATCAGCGAGCACAGGTAGAACTTGCCCCACGAGGGCGGGTGCGCTGTGCCTGAGCTGAAGCTCAGGCCGCGCATCATCCAGTAGGTGATCGGCGCGAACGCCGCCCCGGCGATCACGCCGGAGACGATCAGCCCCTGATAGAGCGCGCGCTCGACGTTCCCCGCCTTGGAGCGCACCGCGAACGTGCCGATGATCGAGGCGATGATCGCCGCGCCTCCCAGCACGAGCGGATAGAGCACCACGCGCGTGGCGTCGCTGAAGGTGAGCACGCCGAGCAGCATCACGGCGACCGCCGTGACGGCGTAGGTCTCGAACAGGTCGGCCGCCATGCCGGCGCAGTCGCCGACGTTGTCGCCGACGTTGTCGGCGATCGTGGCCGGGTTGCGCGGGTCGTCCTCGGGGATGCCCGCCTCGACCTTGCCCACGAGATCGGCGCCCACGTCGGCCGCCTTGGTGAAGATCCCGCCGCCGAGCCTCGCGAACACGGAGATCAGCGAGCCGCCGAAGCCGAGGCCGATCAGCGCGTCGACGGCGCTCTTCTGCGTTTCACCGAATGCGCTCGTCAACAGGCCGTAGTAGCCGGCCACGCCGAGCAGCGCCAGGCCGACCACCAGCAGCCCGGTGATCGCGCCGCCGCGGAAGGCGACCTGCAGCGCCGGCGAGACGCCGCCGCGCGCTGCCTCCGCCACGCGCGCGTTCGCGCGTACGGACACGTTCATGCCGATGTAGCCCGCCGAGCCCGAGAGCACAGCTCCGATCAGGAACCCCGCGGCGACAGCGATGTTCTGGATGAAGATCAGCGCGACGAACACGATCACGCCGACGCCGGCGATCGTCGTGTACTGGCGGTTCAGGTAGGCCCGTGCGCCCTGCTGGACCGCCAGCGAGATCGACTGCATGCGCTCGTTGCCAGGCGAGAGCGCGAGCAGGGAGCGCGCGGTGGTCAGGCCGTAGATCACGGCACAGGCGGCGCAAACGAGGCCGACGACGACCCCATGGTTCGTCAGAAAGCTGCTCAACAGAAATCCTCCGCGGTCTGATTTGCGTGCCGCGCGAGGATGTTCGCGCGCACGTTCGACGACCCGGATCGCTCGGCACGAGCGTTCATCGGGTGTAAACGCGGCGGGAGTCTATCGTGCCAGCCGGCGGGGTGCCCGCCGGCGCGCGATCCTCGCGCCCCACGTCATCGACCGGGAACCCACAGTCGCCCGCTGGACTCCGCTGGCCCGGGACCGGGCTGGGGCTCGTCCTTGGCAGGCTCCCCACCGGCCGGCGCCGGCCGGTTGCCCCCCGGCTGGGGCGGCGTCTGCGCGGGCGCGGCGCCGCCAGCAGGCGCGGGCTCGCCGCTCACGCCGGCCGCCCTCGCCTCGTGAGCGTAGGCCATCTGCAACCGCGAGAGCGCGTCGCGCAGCGGCGCCAACTCCCGCGGGATCCTGCGCGCGAGGATCTCCAGCAGCGCCTTCACGGCGTCGATCGCGTCGCGTGCCTGCTCGAGGTCGCGTGCGCCCCCGGAGGGGGCATGCCCCTCAGGGTGCCCGCCCTCGCCCGCGGGCGCCAGCCGGTGCGCGCCGATGTTCAGCAGCGAGACCGCCGTCTGGGCGATCATGTCGGTCGCGCTGATGCGGCTCAGTTCGGCCTCGTATGCCGCTCGCAACTCCTCCTCGCTCGGCTCGCCCGCGCTTTGGTCGGGCCCGCCTGCCCCGCTCGGGCCGCCCGCTGCAGCTTCTGCGCTCAAACCGTCACCTCCTGTGAGTAGCTCGCTCTGGTCTCGTGCACGCTCGCGGCGAACACGTCCTCGCGGGTGTGGCCCGCGTCGATCATCCGGCGCTGGCGCTGGGCGCCGTTGAGCTCGGGAAACGCCGGGTCGATCGCGAGCTCCGCGCGCACCGGCGCAGTCCACGCGAGCAGCCGCTCGATCGCCGCGCGCGCTGGGTACTCCTGCGCGCGCTGCAGGTCGATCAGCTGTCCGTCGAGGCCGAAGCGGATCGCGCGCCACATGTTCTCCTCGATCATGCGTGGCGCGAGGTCCTCGAACGGCACGCCTTCGTCGCCGTCGCGCACCGCCTGGGCGATGCACGCGACGATCAGGCCGGCGAGCGCCTCGGACTCCTGCGCGGTCGCCTGCGCATCGCAGATGCGCACCTCGACGGTGCCGAAGGCGAAGTGCGGCCTGGCCGACCACCACACCTGCGTGAACTCGACGATCGAGTTGGTCTTGCGCAGGAACTCGATGTACTCGCGGTATGCCCGCCAGCCGCCGAACGCGTCCGGGATGCCGCAGCGGGGAAAGCTCTTGGTGAAGCTCTGCGTGCGCGCGGAATGCAGCCCGCTGTCGCGGCCGTCGAGGAACGGGGAGTTGGCGGAGATCGCGAGCAGCAGCGGCAGCACCGGGCGCAGACGGTCGACCGCGCGCACCGCGCGGTCGATGTCGCGCACGCCCACGTGCACGTGCAGGCTGAAGGTGTTGTTGCGCCAGGCGACATACCGCAGGCCCTGCTCGACGCGACGGTAGTGCTCGGTGTCGATGATCCGCTGCTCGCGGTAGTCCGCCCATGGATGGGTGCCGGTCGCGGCGAGCGCGAAGCCCTCGCTCGCCGCGAGCGCGAACAGCCGCGCGCGGCGCTCGCGCTGGCGGGTGAGCGCATCCTGCAGGTCGCTGCCCGCACCGGAGATGATCTCGATCTCCGAGGAGATCAGCTCGCCGGCGATGCCCTCGTGCAGCAGCCGGTCGCCCTGCGCGGCCGCGCGCAGATGCTCGAAACCGGGGACCATGTCGAGCGTGCGCGGATCGAGGATCGAGAACTCCTCCTCGACACCGACGGTGAGCTCGGGCGCGGTCGCGAACGTCTCGACGACTCGCTCCAAATCCAGGCTGTTCATCACATGGCCTCTGCGGGGTTCGTGATCGAAGCGCTCGGGGGTGCAGTGTTGCGCACAGACGACGTGCCCACGGCCGGGCACCGGGTCAGGTCAGATAGAAGTACAGCGCGTAGAGCAGGTCGACGGCCGGGCTGGAGGTGTGGACGGTCACCTCCGGCGGCACGTCCAGCAGCGATTCCGAGTAGTTGAAGATGATCTTCACGCCGGCGTCCACGAGCTCGTCCGCGAGCCCCTGCGCGGCGTGGCCCGGCACCGCGAGCACGCCCACGACGATGTCCTCGTCCTCGACCACCTGGCGCAGGTCGGAGATGTGGCGCACGCGCTGGCTGCCCACTTGGCTCGAGACCTTCGCATCGTCGCTGTCGAAGATCGCCACCACGCGAAAGCCGTGGTCGGCGAAGATGTCCGAGGAGGCGATCGCCTGGCCGAGGTGGCCAGCGCCGATCAGGCCGATGTTGTGCTGCCCGGCCGTGCGCAGGATCTTGCGAATCTGCGAGACGAGCGCCTCGACGTTGTAGCCGACCCCGCGCTTGCCGAACTTGCCGAAGCCCGACAGGTCGCGGCGGATCTGCGTGGAGTTGACGTGGGTGTAGTCGGAGAGCTCCTGCGAGGAGATCGTCTCCTTGCCCATCTTCTTGGCCTGCGTCAGCACCTGCAGGTAGCGCGACAGGCGGGCGGCCACCCCC
>Ga0116215_1000782_pt1 | contig 22994 bp, 22 predicted proteins | sample Sb_taG_7_FD_89698 | JGI IMG/M metagenome (GOLD analysis project Ga0116215, IMG submission 89698) | Peat soil microbial communities from Weissenstadt, Germany - Sb_50d_2_FS metaG | ecosystem: Environmental > Terrestrial > Soil > Wetlands > Peat | place: Germany: Weissenstadt | collected 2010-09-21
CGAGCACGAGCACACCGAGGATCATCAGGGCGAAGAAGCCGCTGAGCAGGTGTTCGCCCCATCCGCTCGTGTCGTGCTCGACGGGCGCGCTGGCGCTGGGGCTGCGCGTCCAGGCGGCGAGGGCGATGATCGCGGTGGATGTCGGCCACGTGGCGGTGACCCAGCTGCCTTCCACGTAGCTGCCCTTGGCGACCTGATAGAGGTAGATCGAGTCTCCAGCACCGGCGATCAGCAGCCCGAGCGCGAGCAGCAGCCAGGTTCGCCCGGCACGCTGGCCCATCAGCACGAAGCCACCGGCGACGAGTGCGAGCAGCAGCACGTCGAAGGTCGGGTAGGCGAGGTTGGTGGCGATTTTGGCGATGCCGCCGTGCGTGGAGGCGACGAGCGGGTCGAACACCACGCTGGCGGCGACGCTGGCGAGCGCGAGCGCTCCGACCAGGCCCTCGAGCCACGTCGACGCGGGAAACCGCCCGGCTCGCGAGCGGATCAGCAGCATCACACCGATGTAGAGCGGCGGGTAGTAGCCGAGATAACCGGCGTCGGCCCACGAGGGATATGGCGGGTTGGCGACGTTCGCGAACACGCTGTTCCAGTACGTTTCGCCAAGGAAGTAGACGCCGAGCGCGATGCCGATGGCGCCCCACGCCCGTCGTTCGCCTCCGACCCGGGCGCGCCACAGGCACAGCAGGCTCGATGCGCCGATGATCCCGTCGACGAGCCATTGATCCCAGCGCGTTTCGTGGTGGCTGCCGCCAAGGCCGACGGTCACGTGCGCCGCATACGCCGCGGTGCACACGAACAGCAGGATGAGCGCGCCGGTCACCAGCGGCGGCCGGGACGTCGGCTCTCGCGGCCGGCCGACGCTCGACTGCCGGCGTCGGGCGGCTCCCCCGACGGCGCTGGCCGGTCCAGCCTCCACGGAGGCCCCGGCATGCGGGAGTTGTGGCGATTGAAGGAGCCGCATGTTGTGAGCGAGAGGGAACTAATCCATCGGCACCAAACTGCCTGATCTTGACTCTCGGCCGCTCACGCTTTTGCCTCGGCCCCCTGCTGCGCGCGAGCTCTCGGCCCGCGGGCCCGGGGACCGCGCGCCCGCGGGCCGCGCGCGGGGCTGCCCGGGCCGCGCTCGGCCTTGCGCATGCCGCGGACGACCCAAACGGAGAACAGCAGCGCTAGGCCCAGCAGCGCCGCGAAGGCGAGCACGACCTTGACGGGGTCGTCGGCTAGGAAGCCGCGCCCGGCTTCGAGCACGGGGGTCAGTGGGTTGACGTCGGCGGCATCGCGCAGCCAGCCGCTGAGCTGGTGGCGCGGGATGAAGATCGGCGAGAGGAAGAACAGCATGAACGTGGGGATCAGGATCAGCACGCCCGAGGCGGTGCTCTGAAAGCGCAACGCGATGCCCGCGCCATACAGCGTCGCGACGGTGTTGAGCAGCAGCGCGAGCGCGACCAGCCCGATCACGTCGATCGCGTTGCCCTGCACGGACATCCCGGTCGCGAGTGCGACCGCAAACACCACAGCGATGTTCGCCAGCCCGCGCCAGAGCGCCACGATCACGTAGCCGCCGACGATCGCCAGGCGCCGCGGCGCGGCGAGCATCATCCGGTTTCCAAAGCCGCCCTCGAAGTCGGCGGCGATGTCGAAGGTGGTGAACACGGCCGCGAACATCGAGGCCATGTAGAGCACGAACACGAACACGAACGCGGTGTAGCTGTAGTAGCCGAAGCCCTTGGTGCTTCCGAGCGCCCCCAGCGCACCGCCGAAGGCCGCGAACATGAACAGCGGCAGCAGCAACGATGGGAGCAGCTTCGGCGGCAGGCGAATGAGCTTGCGCGTGCACTGGTAGGCGACGCCGCGGGCTACCGAGAGCGACCTCATTGGAGGATCCTCGTGCGCAGGCTCGCGATCGAGGCGGCGAGGAACACGATCAGCGCGCCGGCGGCGATCCCGGCCCCGAGCTCGAGCGACTGCGCGTTCCAGCCGGTTATGAACAGGCTCCGCGGCGCCTCCACGAGATAGGACATCGGGTTGTAGGTGGCGACTTCCTTGAACCAGCTGGAGGTGATCAGGTTGCGCGGCATGATCATCGAGGACATGAACAGCAGCCCCAGCCCGATCACGAACACGCCCTGGGCCTGCTGCGCCGAGCCCGTGCGCACGGCGGCGAGCAGGCCGATCGAGCCGAACGCGAGGATCGCCAGCAGCGCCAGCGCGAGCACGACCAGCGCCCCGCCGACGCCCGCCTTGATGCTCGCGCCCCCGGCGAGCCCCACGAGCAGGTAGAGCACCGACTGGATGAAACCGAGCACCGCCACGCCGGCGAGCTGCGAGGCGATCAGCGCGGGCACCTTCACGGGCGTCAGCGCGAGACGGCTCAGAAACCCGGTCTCGATGTCGTTGCCGAGCGCGTTGCCGGCGAGCGTGGTGGCGCCCGCGGCGCCCTGGATCAGGGTGGCGGAGATGATGAACGTGATGTAGGAGTGGGTGGGGAAGCCTTTAACGTGGGTTATCTCCTTGCCCGCCGAGGACAGCACCGCGAGCATGAACAGCGGGAAGATCACGTTGGGCACGACCAGCACCGGCTGGCGCAGTGTGCGCTTGATCGAGCGCCGCGCGAGCGCGCGCACCTGCAAGTCGACCGAGGAGGAGCTCACCGGCTGGCGTCCGCCGCGCCGATGCCGGCGCCGGCGCTCAACTGCTCGAGCACGCCCGCCTCCTCCGCTGAGGCGTCCTGCTCCGCGCCGCCCTCGAGCGAGCGGCCGGTCTTGACCAGGAACACGTCGTCGAGCGTCGGCGCATGCAGCTGCACGTTGGTCACCCGGATCGAGGCTTCGTCGAGCGCGCGGATGACGTCGGCGAGATCGTCGATCCCCGGGCGCAGCCGCGCGGCGACGCCCCCGTGGGTCGAGCTCGCGAGCTCGCCAAAGCGCGTCAGCACTTCGCTGGCGGCGGCGAAATCCGAGCGCTCGACCGGCACGACCTCCACGGTGGGTCGGCCGATCTCGGCCTTCAGCGCGGCGGGCGTGTCCTCGGCGACCATCTCGCCGTGGTCGATGATCCCGACCCGGTCGGCCATCACGTCGGCCTCCTCCAGGTACTGCGTGGTCAGGAACACGGTCATGCCCTCCTCCCTGACGAGCCGCGCGACCTCCTCCCACAGCGCCGTGCGGCTCTGCGGATCAAGGCCCGTGGTGGGCTCGTCCAGGAACAGCACGCGCGGGCTGTGCACGAGCGCGAGCGCGAGATCCAGCCGACGCTTCATGCCGCCCGAGTAGCCGCCCACCAGCCGGCCCGCGGCGTCGGTCAGCGCTACGCGCTCGAGCAGCTCCTGCGCGATCTTGCGCCGCTTCGCCTTCGGGATCCCGTGCAGCGCGGTCTGCATCTCCATGTGCTCCCACGCGTTCAGGTGCATGTCAAGGGCGGCGGCCTGCAACGCGACGCCGATCGTCGAGCGCACGCTGGCGCCATCGCGGGCGACGTCGTAGCCGGCGATCAGCGCCGTCCCGGAGGTCGGCGGCAGCAGCGTGGTGAGCATGTGGACGGTCGTGGACTTGCCCGCCCCGTTGGGGCCGAGGAAGCCATAGATTTCTCCGGGGTTGACTAGCAGGTTGATGCCGTCGACCGCGCGGTGGGCACCGAACTCCTTGACCAGGCCGTTCACCTCGATGTTGTTCGCGTGTGTGGCTTGTGCTGGCGCCGGAGCGGGCGCGACGGCCGGCGCCAAAGCACGATCGCCCGGCAGCTGCACTTCGATCACCGTGTCGCCGATCTGCACGCGGTCGCCCGTTTGCAGCGCGGCGGTCCCGGCAAGGCGCCGCCCGTTGACGAGCGTGCCGTTGGTGGAGCCCATGTCCTGGATCGTCAGCCCGCCCCCGGCCGGCGAGAAGGCCGCGTGCCGGCGCGAGATGGCCGTGTCCTGGTCGAGGATCACGTCGGCGGCGCCGAGCTCGCGCCCGATGACCACCGGAGCGCCGGCCGGCATCTTCGTGCCCTGAAGCTGGCCGGCGAGGAAGACGAGCATCGGCAGCGCCGGGATCTGCTTCACGCGCGTCACCTGCACGGCGGGCATGTCCGCGTGCGGGGTGTCCGCGCGCACCTCGAGCACCGTGCCGCCCAACTGGATGCGATCGCCCGGGCGAACCTCGTGCGCGGAGCTGACGCGACGCCCGTTGACGAACGTGCCGTTGGTGGAGCCGAGGTCCTCGATCGCGAAGCCCACGTCGAGCGGGATCAGCGACGCGTGGCGGGCCGACACGTCGGCGTCGGTGATCACCAGATCGACGCTGGGATCGCGGCCGATCACCAACATGGCCGTGACCGAGAACTCGCGTTCAGCCTCCCCCCCTTCGATGATCGCAAGCGTCAGCTGCGGCACAGCCGCGCATCGTATGTGATCAGCCGCGATCGGCGCGATTTGCGACGCGCGCATCCAGCGGCGCGCACCGGCCGATGCGGGCGTCTGGCCTCGCTGCATCGATTTCCAGCATCACATAGCATGCGCGCACACTGTTTATGCGTGCGGGCGCGATGCGCTGGAGCATCGGTTTGGCCCCTAGCCTGGAGCAAAGGAGAACGGGAGCCATGAGCACCGAACGGGGGGACTCGATAGTCGAGGTCGCGACGCTCCGTCCCCCGGCCGAGCATTACGACGTGGCGATCCTCGGAGGCGGTCTGGCCGGACTGACGCTGTCGATCCAGTTGAAGGGCATGCGTCCGCAGACGAGCGTGGTCGTGCTCGAGAAGCGCGAGGGCCCCGCCCCGCTGGCGGCGTTCAAGGTCGGAGAGTCGACGGTGCCCTCAGGAGCTCACTACTTCGCCGACGTCGTCGGCATGAAGGAGCATCTCGTCAAAGAACAGCTGATCAAGTGCGGGCTGCGCTACTTCCCGCCGACGGCGACCAACGAGGACATCACCCAGCGTGTTGAGCTCGGTCCCCCGATCTACCCGCCGCACGACAACTTCCAGGTCGACCGCGGCCTGTTCGAGAACAAGCTGGCGGCGCGCGCGCGAGCGGTCGGCGTCGATCTGCAGCAGGGTGCGCGGATCGGCGAGGTGACGCTCGGCGACCCGCACCGCATCGACTTCGAGCAGTTCGGCACCGAGTCGACGACGACCGCGCGCTGGGTGATCGACGCCTCCGGGCGCGCGAGCATCATCAAGCGCAAACTCGAGCTGGCGACCGACTGCGGGCATCACATCAACTCCGCCTGGTTCCGCCTCGCCGGCGGCCTTGACCTGGAGGACTGGGGTCGCGAGAACGCCGAGTGGATGGCACGCATGCCACAGGCGGGGGTTCGCAAGTTCTCCACCAACCACCTGATGGGTGAGGGCTACTGGGTGTGGCTGATCCCCTTGTCGACGGGCCCGATCAGCATCGGCGTGTGCGCCGACCCGCGCTTTCACCCGTTCGAGGAGATCAACTCGTTCGACGGCATGCTCGAGTGGCTGCGCAAGCACGAGCCACCGCTCGCCGCGTCGGTCGAGAGCCGCCTTGACGACGTCGAGGACTTCCTGCGCGTGCGCGACTTCGCGTACGGCGTCAAGCAGGCGTTCTCGACCGATCGCTGGGCGCTCGTGGGAGAGGCGGCGGCGTTCGCCGACCCCTTCTACTCGCCGGGCTCGGACTTCATCGGCTACAGCAACACGTTCGCATCCGACCTGGCGGTGCGCGATCTGAACGGCGAGGACATCAGCGAGCGCACGGAGCGCCACAACGAGCGTTACCAGCGTCAGTTCGAGTACGTGATCTCGCGCTATCGCGACACGTATGGCGTGTTCGGCAATCCCTGGGTGTTGATGGCGCTGCTGTCGTGGGACTTCTACCTCAACCACACCGCCGGCGTGCTGGCGTTCGTGCAGAACAAGTTCACCGACCTCGAGTTCATGACGCGTGCGGAAGACCTGATCGACCGCATGCAGCACATCAGCATCGAGATGCACCGCCTGTTCCGCGAATGGAACGAGATCGAGAACCGGCCCGTGGAGCCGTCGTTCCCGCCGAGCTTGCTCGTGCAGATCCAGGGCCTGCTGGGGCTCGTCAAGGAGTACCCGGACGACGACGCGCTGCTCGAGGAGATGCGCACGCAGCTGCACAACGTCGAAGCGACCGCGCTCGCGATGTTCAACCAGGCGGCGAAGGCGCTGCCCGAGCAGCCGCCCACCGATCGCCCGCTCAACCCGCTCGCGGTCAGCATGGACCCCTCCCGCTGGGAGGCGGACGGGCTGTTCGCCGACTCCGGCTTGACGATCGACGAGGGGCGAGCGGTCATGAACGGCATCGACGTGCTGTGGGACCCGTCGCTCCCCGCTCCGATGGGCGGTCCGCCGCCTGGCATGGGCGGTCTTGCGGGCATGGGCGGTCCTCCCCCAGGCGTAGGTGGACCCCCTCCGGGTGTCGGTGGTCCTCCCCCAGGCGTAGGCGGGCCTCCTCCCGGGGCGGGCGGTCCACCCCCCGGCGTCGGCGGCCCGCCGGCGTAAACGAGCCCGCTGCGCCCCGCCGCGATCGCTAGGCGGGGTAGCGCTCGGCGATCGACTGCGCGACCTCGTCCGGGCCGGGCATAAGCGCGATCTCGCCCGCGATCCGCTGCGCCGCCGCTTTCGGCGCCGGATCGGCGAGCAGCCGCTCGACGGCGGCGCGGACGGAGCGCTCGTTGACCTCCTGCGCCGCCAGCGCGATCCCCGCACCCGCGCTCGCGCAGGCCTCGGCGTTCTGGAACTGATCGGCGGCCAGCGGCAGGCAGAGTTGAGGCAGGCCGCGTGCGAGCGCCGCGAACAGGGTCCCCGATCCGGCGTGCGAAACGACAGCAGCGCAGCTGTCGAGCAGCTGCGTCTGCGGGATGTAGCGGGCCACGCGCACGTTCGGCGGCTGCTCGCCGAGCAGCTCGGGATCTCCGTCGGGACCGACCGTCGCGACCACACGCACGGGCAGCTCGCCCAGCGCTCGCAGCACGGTCGCCGTGGGCGCCATGCGCGACGCGAACGTGGTGCCGAACGTGACGTACACGAGCGGGTTGGAGCTGTGCGGCTCCGGCCAGCTCGGCAGCCCCTCCTCCCCATCGCTCGCGTACGCGATCGGACGCAGTGCCGCCACGCTCGGCACGTGCTCCATCTCCGCGCTCTGAAGGCTCGGTGGGCAGATGTCGAGATAGAGGTGCGCGTAACTGCCCGCGTACGGCGGCGCCTGCAGGCCGAACTCCTCCCACAGCCCAGCCACCTGCTCGCCGATCGCCGCCATGTGCTCGCGCGGCATAATCCGTCCGAGCGCGTGGGTCACGCTGGGGATGCCCGCGGTTGCCGCCGCGATCGCCGCCGCGAACTCGGCCGCCTCGTGGATGACGACGCTCGGCCTGAAGCGCTCGATGATCGGCCCGAGGTCCGCGAGCATCGGCGGGACGAGCACGCCGGCGAACACGCTCGTGAAGATGAACGTCGAGCGGTCGCGCGCGGGCAGCGTCGCGAGCTCGCTCGGATCGAACGGCGGCGCACCGCTGCCACCGCCGAGCGCGATCCCCGCGCTGACAGCTTGAAAGCCCGCTCGCTCGAGCGCCGGCGCCAGCGTGCCCGCAGTCGCCCACAGCACCTCGTCGCCGCGCTGCACGAACGCGTGCGCGAGCGGCACCAGCGGGTTGACGTGTCCCCATCCCGGCGTCGTCGTGAACAGAACCCGGTTCGGGCCGCCCATCACAGCCCGAACAGCCGGCGCGCGTTCTGCTCGAGGATGCCCTGCTTCTGCTCGGCTGAGATCGGCAGCCCCTCGACTATCGCGATCGCGTCGCCGAGCGGTGTCGCCAGCGGCGGCGAGTCGGTCCCGAACAGCAGGCGCTCTGGCCCCATCAGCTCGAGGTTCGCCAGGTGGTTGTGCACGTTCGAGTTGGCCGTGTCCACGTACACCCTGCGCAGATACGTGCTCGGAGGCTCGGTGATCTTGTTCGTGTACTGCGCCATCGGTGGGCGGCCCGCGGGTGGCCCAGCTCCGGGAGGGCCGGCGCCCGGTGGTCCGCCGCCTGGAGCGCCAGCGGCCGGCGGTCCGCCACCCGGCGCGCCGCCGGGAGGACCGCCACCAGCCCAGTGACGCGGCTGAAAGGCCTGGTCCATCCTCCCTGCCAGCAAAGCTATAGCCCCTCCTGCAGTCGCTGCGATTATCTCCAGCTCGGGGTGACGCTCCATGCGCCCGGAGAACACGAGCGTCGCCAGGCCGACGGTCACGTCCATGAAGCGGCCCACTTGCTCCACCAGGCGGAAGTCCTCGATGCTGTCGCTGCCGACGGGCTCCGCCGGAGGGTGCAGGAAGACGGGCTTGCCGAGCTCCGCGGCCATCGCGAAGAACGCGTCCGCGCGCGGCGAGTCCAGGTACTCGCCGTTGACGCTCGTGTTGACGATCAGCCCGACGAACCCGCCGTCCTTGACGGTCTGCGCGGTCTGCTCGAGCAGCTTCTCGCCGCCGAACGGATTCGTGTACGCGTACGCGGCCAGACGCGGGGAGTGCTCGCGTACGGTCTCCGCGAGCCATTCGTGAAAGGAGGCGAGCTCGGCCGGCTCCTGCGCGTAGTTGTCGTGGCCGCGCTTGCTCATCGTGCCAAAGCCGACCGGGCTGCCGACGATCGTCAGCCCGATGCCGGCGTCTGACTTGCGGTCGAGCATCCCCTGGATGTCCGCGAGCGCCGGCGGCATCGGGTAGCGCTTGAACAGCTCGGGGTGCGTGATGTGGCCGTGGACATCGACGATCACGAGCGCGCCCCGAAGCGATCTTCGCTCACGACGCGCTCACGCGGGCGTCGACCGTCACGACTGCGCCCCGCCATCCACGGCGGCGTCCTGTCCGGGCCACGGGAAATCCGTCACCCCGGACATGCGCTCCTGGAAGGCGAGCATCGCGGCGACGTCGAGGTCGCCGAGACCCTGCTGCTGGGCGGCGGTGAGCATCGCGTGCGCGCTCTCGGTGACGGGCATCGGCACACCCACCTTCTGCGCCTCGCCGAGCACGAGCGTCATGTCCTTGCGCATCAACCCGAGCTTGAACGCCGTCAGCTCAAAATTGCGCTGGCCCATGATCGCGCAGCGAAAGCCCATCACCGGGGAGCTGTAGCCGCTCTTGGAGATCATCTCCAGCACCTGCCCGCGGTCCAGGCCGGCGCGTTCGCCGAACACGACCGCCTCGGCGAGCGCCGGCATCTGCACGCCCATGAGCATGTTCAACACGAGCTTCATCGTCGCCCCCATACCGCTCTCTCCAAGGTAGGTGACCTCCTTGCCGAGCTCTTCGAGCAGCGGCTCCATCGCCTTGAAGTCCCGCTCGTCGCCACCGGCCATCACGCGCAGTTCGCCCTGCCTGGAATGAAACGGGTTGCCGAGCACGCACGCGTCGAGCGCGTGGAAGCCCGCCTCATTCGCGCGCGCGGCGACCTCGCGCGGGAAGTCCGGTGGCACGGTGCTCATGTCGAGGATGTAGCTGCCCTGGCCGAGCGTCGCGAACACCCCGTCCTCGTCGAACAGCATCCGCGCGACGACGTCCTGGTTTGCGAGGCTCAGCATCACCACCTGCGCCTCGCGCGCCGCGTCTGCGGGCGAGTCGGCGACGCGCGCGCCGAGCTTCGCTATCTCCTCGGTCTTCTCGCGCGTGCGGTTGTACACAGCGACGTCGTGCCCGTGCTCGACCAGCCGGCAGGCCATGCCGTTGCCCATCACGCCGAGGCCGATGAACGCGATTCGCTGCTTGCTCGCGTCGGTGGAGGCCATCTCAGGAGCTGGCGGTGACGCCGCCGTCGACGAACAGGATCTGGCCGGTGAGGAAGCTCGCCGCGGGAGACGCCAGGAACAGCGTCGCGCTCGCCAGCTCGATCGGCTCGCCGAAGCGCCCGAAGGGGATCCGTCCGAGCATCATCGCGACGAACCTATCATCGGCGGCCGCCTCGCGCACGAGCTCCGTGGGCACGAACCCGGGGGCTACGCCGTTGACGGTGATGCGGTACTTGCCCCACTCGGTGGCGAGCTGGCGGATGAGGCCGTTGAGGCCCGCCTTGCTGGCGGCGTAGCCCGCGAAACCCCTGCGCGCGCCGGCGACGCTGCGCGTGGTCGAGTAGTGGACTATGCGCCCGCCGCGCCCGCCGTCGATCATCGCCTCGCCAGCCGCCTGGGAGAGCCAGAACGCGCCCGAGAGGTTGATGTCGAGCAGGCTGTTCCAGTCGTCCTCGTCGAAGCGCTCTGCCGGCGCCTCGATGTCGATGCCGGCGAGGTTCACGAGCGCGTCCACGCCGCCCAGCTCCCGCCGGCAGCCGGCGATCAGCTCGCGCGCGCTCTCTCGGCTCGAGATGTCCACGCGCGCGCCGCTCACCGCATGGCCGGCACCCGACAGCTCCTGCGCGAGCGCCTGCGCCTTCTCCTCGGAGCGTCCCGCGATCAGCACCTGCGCGCCGCAGTCCGCGAACAGGCGCGTCGTCACCTCGCCGATGCCGCCGTAGCCGCCGACGATGATCACGCGCTTTCCGTCGAGCCGGAACAGCGAGGCGAAGTCGGCCGCGCGCTGCTCGTCCACCACGACTGGCGGGCCTGGCGGGCCGCCCATGCCCGGGAGACCACCCGCGCCGGGAGGACCGCCAGGGGGACCGGCTGGGCGACCGCCCGGAGGGCCGCCAGGGCGACCGCCCTGAAGGCCGCTGGCGCCGGCTGGAGGCACGCCGCCAGCCGTGGGCGGGCCGGCGCTCATTCGTCGTGTCGGCGCGTGACGAGCAGCTCCATGGTGCTCTTGAGGAAGAACGCACGCGCGCCATCGTCAGTTGACATGTCGCGCGGCTCGGCGACGTACTCGTCGAGCTTGTCCTCGAGCTCGCGGATCGCCGGTTGGCGGCCCATGTGGCGGCCGAGCACCGGCAGCGGTACGCCGTCGGTCGTCTCAACCACCCTGATGACCGTGTTGTCCTTCATGAACACCTGCGTGCTGATCAGCGTGCCGACATCGTTGCCGTCTTCGTCGCGGATCGTGTGATCGGGCCGTCCGTATTCCTTGAACGCCTGCCGAACGGCGTCCTGTGACCCTGGCTTGATGTCCCACATGAGCGCCCAGTACTGCGCCATCGCAACCCCTTCTCTTTAAGATTTCTTCCCGCGAAGCTACCCCAAATCCCAACGACCGTGCAGCGCGCCTATCCCTGCACGTAGAAGCGAACGTCGTAGTGGTCGGTTTTGGGTGGCGCCTGCAGGACGTCCTTGAGCTCCCCGACCATCGCCCGTGCGATCCCAGCGCTCGATTCCCTGTCCTGCTCGCTGTCCCACAACGTGATCGCGATCGCGTTGGGGCCGCCGTCAGGCTGGGTCAGCAGGATGTAGCCGCGAAAGCCCGGATGCTCCTGGTAGGCGGGGATGATCTTCTCCTCAGTCAGCTGCATCCCAGCGTCGACTTTCTCGGGGTTCCACTCGGTTGCGTTCACTCGCGCGTACATGAGACCCCCTTAGGCGCTCGGCTTGATCGTGTGGGCGACGTCGTAGATGATGCGTTCGTTCGTCCCCGCCCAATACGGGTGCATGGGCGAGCGCTTGGCGACGTGGGCGACCGACTCCTCCCACGCCAGGAACGCGTCCTTACTCTCCCACTCGCTGAGCAGGATGTAGCTGAGCGGCTCCTCCTGCGGATCCGACGGCTCGCGCCGTCGCAAGAGCTCGTCGGCGATGTGCCCGGCCGTGCCTTTCACGTTCGCGGTCACCTGCGCGTAAGCCGCCTCGAACGCGTCCGCGTCCTCGCGGTTGATCTTGGCGAAAACCATCACCCGTGCGGCCATTCAGCTCGCCCCTCCGTCTATGTCGATGAGTAGATCGTGCACCGTCATGCGCGCCGAGGAGCGCAGCTCGCGCAGCGGCGCCGTCAGCTCGTCCTGCTCGGGGCTGCGCTCGAACAGCGTGAACGCCTCCCTGCTCTCCCAGTCGCTGGTCACGACGAAGCTGTCCGGGTCCTCGGGGTCGCGCTCGAGCGTCTGGCGGACGTTCCCGGGGACCGTTCGCACCTGCTCGGCGATCGCGCGCCAGGCGCGTTCGAAGTCCGGGCCGCGGCCATCCTTGACCTTCATCTGCAACGTAGCGCGCACCATCTGCGACATCCTATGGCTCCACGCTCACAGCTGGTAGGTGTGCTCGTGCTCATACGTGCGCAGCCACATGCGCTGTGGCACGGACGCGATCATCGCTTCGCGCATCGCGACCGCCGGCGCGCTCTCCCATGCGCACAGCCGCGCCATCCTGCGCGCGCGGTCGACGATCGCGCTCGTGCGCGGGATGCGCAGGCTTTCATAGCGATCGAATGCCGCGGCGAGCGCGCTCGCGTCTTGGAGGTCGCCGGCCGCGCCCAGCTCGCGTGAGAGCACGGCCGCATCCTCGATCGCCATCCCCGCCCCCTGGCCGAACGCGGGCATCGTCGGGTGCGCGGCGTCGCCCAGCAGCACCACGCGCCCCTGGCGCCAGCTGTCGACCGGCTTGCGGTGGTAGAGGTCGCCGCGGTAGATCTGCTCTTCGGGCGTCGCCTCGATCACCTCCGGGATCCCCTCCGGCCAGCCGGCGAACGTCCTCAGCAGATCCTGCTTGCGCCCGTCCGGCGGATCGCTCTGGCCCTCCGGGCGCACCTCGCTCGCCCACCAGAACAGCCGCTCGTTGCATGGGAACAGCCCGAAGATTGCCTTCGGGCCGAGCACCTGCTCGGAGATGTTCAGCGGCAGCGTCGGGTGCGTGTACACGGGCATCCCGCGCCAGGCGGTCTGCGTCGAGTACACCGGCGGGCCGTCGCCTACGACCTGGCCGCGGACGATCGAGCGCACGCCGTCGGCGCCGACCAGCGCGATGCCGCGCTCGCTGCTGCCGTCGGCGAAGCGCGCGGTCACGCCGTCGCCGTCCTGCTCAAAGCCCACGCACTGCGAGTTGCAGCGGATCACGCCGAGGTCGCCGAGCTCACGCTTGAGCATCTCGACCAGCTCGCCGCGGTGCACCACGAACGCCTCGCCGCGGCGCGGGATGCTCGCCATCGTGCGCCCGCGCTTGTATGACTTCAGCCGCAGCTCCTGAAAGCCCTGTCCGCCGATCTCGCGCGCGGCGGCGCTCAGGCCGAGCAGTTCCAGCCCCGTCTGCGCCACCCGCTGGATGCCCGTGCCGGTCCCGATCTCCTTGACCTCCGGCTGGCTCTCGTGCACAGAGATCGGCACGCCCTTGCGCGTGAGCCCCACGGCAAGGCTCAGGCCACCAATCCCGGCGCCGATGATCAGCACCCCGTTATCGGCCATCTACCTCCCCCCTTTTGCCACTTCGCAGCTCGATCGCGGCAGTCTCGCACATGGGCAGCAGCGCTTGCAGGCCGCCGGATTGAGCCTGCAATAGGCCTCAGGCTGCGACGGGAGCGCTGGCGGGCACGCGCTCGCGCAACACCGCGCGCGCGCCCTCCTTGGGGCTGAACATGATCCCGCGCCGCGTGATCGCCTCATCAGGCTCGTCGCTGGTGGCCAGGCGCGCCCGCAACGCGAGCGTGCGCAGCACGACCTTGATCTCCATCAACGCGAAGCTGCGCCCGATGCAGTGGCGCTGGCCGCCGCCGAACGGGATCCACGAGTACGTGCCGGTGGGTTTGTCCAGGAAGCGCTCCGGGCGGAAGCTCAGCGGCTCGGGATACAGGTCCTCGCGCCTGTGCACCATCAGGATGCACGGCGCGAGCAGCATCCCCGGCTGCACCTCATAGCCGCCGATCTCATACGGCTGCTTGACCATGCGCATCGCAAGACCCACGGGCGGGCGCACGCGCAGCGCCTCCTTGACGACCGCGTCGAGGTACTCCTCGCTGCCGCTCTCGAGATCCTCCCTGAGCCGCTCGAGGACCTGAGGGTGGCGCGTCAGGCGCTCGAACGCCCATGCGAGCGCGGTCCCAGTTGACATGTGACCCTGCATCAAGAGCGTGACGAGCATGTCGCGCAGCTCCCGATCGGCCAGCGGGCTGCCGTCCTCGTGACGGGTCCGCAGGAGCATCGCGAGGATGTCCTCGCGCTCCTCCAGGCGCGGATCGCGTCGCGCCGCCTCGATCACCTCGAACAGCACCACGTCGAGCGGGTCGCGCACGCGCAGGAAAGAGCGCGGCAGTCGCCCCATCCGCCCAGCGACGTGCATCATCGCGACGTTGCGCTCGTTGCCGGCGAACTTGACCAGGTTGGCGATATGGCCGCCCAGGCGCTCGAACGCCGAGCCGCTGACGCCGAACACCGCCGTCATGATCGTGTGCAGCGTGATCTCCTGCATGCGCGGCAGCAGCTCGATCGGGGTGTCAAGCGGCCAGGTGGCGAGGCTCTCTTCGCACGCACGCGCCACCTGCTCGCGGTAGCGCTCGATGCGCTCGCCGTGAAAGGGCGGCAGCAGCAGCTTGCGCGCTTTCAGATGCTCCTCGTCGTCCATCAGGATCACAGAGTGCTTGCCCATCAGCGCGGTGCCGATCTGCGCGTTGGCCTCACCCGCGCGCAGCACCGCCGCGTCGGCGGTGAAGACCTGCTTGACGAGCTCGGGATCGGATACGAGCACGAACGTGGTCTCGCGCTGCATCTCGAGCATCCACACGTCGCCGTAGCGCGCGTAGTTCTCCTGCATCATGGTCGCGGGCTCGCGAAACCATTTCATGCTGGTCCGGATCGACTTCTTCGGACCAGGCGGCAGCTTCAACGGCATCTCCTCCCCCTCCTGGTAGACCTACGCGGGCGGCTCGACCGCTTGGGTGATGAGCGAGTCGGCGACCACGTCCCGATTCGGCGCTGGCTCCGTCTCGCCCTCCTGCGCGCCCCTGAAGCGATGGCGTTGGCGGCGGATCGTGAACGCGACGCCCACAATCCCGATCAGCACGACGATGATCGCGAACGGGCCGAGTTCGTTCATCAGGCTTTTCGCGCTCGAGCCGACGAAGTAGCCGAACAGCCCGATGCTGAGCGCCCACACGATGCCGCCGGCGGCGTTCCACATCGCGAACTTGCGCCAGTCCATTTTCGAGCCGCCAGCCAGCCACGAGGCGTACACGCGCAGCACTGGCAGCCAGCGGCCGATGAACACCGCCTTCGGCCCATGGCGGTCGAAGAACCAGTCGGCCATGCCAAGCACCTCGCGTCGCTGGCGCGCGAACAGGCCAGGGCGTTCGAGCAGCCAACGGCCGCCTTTCCTGCCGATGACATAGCCGATGTTGTCACCGATGATCGCGGCGACGGCCGCGACCCCGATCACCGCGAAGATGTTCAGCTTGCCGTCGCTAGCCGCGATCGCGCCGGTCAGGAGTGCCAATTCGCCGGGAGCCACGGGCACGCCGCAGCCAGTCTCGATCACCACGATCAGGAAGATCAGTGGATAGCCGATGTTGGTGGCGACCGTGAAGATGGAGGCAAGCTCGATCATTTGCACCGGACCGATGGTCCCCCCCGCAGTGTCGGCATTCGACCTTACCACGGGCAAGTGCGCCGGGAGGTTTGACGTCGCCGTGCCGCGCCACTACGCTCCCGCCCAACGCGATGTCAACGCTGACAATCACCTCCGGCCCCGGCGAGGGACAGAGCATCGAATGCGATCACGAGCTGGTCGTCGGTCGTGAGGGGGCAGACCTCGTCGTCGAGGACTTCGAGATGTCCCGCAGGCACGCGACCATACGCCCGCTCGCCGTGGGCGTGGAGATCGAGGATCTCGGCTCGCTCAACGGCACGTTCGTCGACGGCGAGCGCATCTCCGGAGTAGTCCTGCTGACGGCCAGTGCCAAGCTGAAGATGGGGACGACGCTGTTCGCGCTCGAGCTCACCGCCAGCGAGCAGCCGATCGCCGATCCGCAGCGGACGGTCGCTAGCGGGGTCGCGCGCGAGGAGCCGATGCAAGTCGACGATCGCACGCGGGTGCGCCCCGCGGCCGAGGAGCCGATCGTCGACGTCTCAGATCGCACCGCAGTGCGGCCCGCCGCCGAGCAGCCGATCGTCGATGTCTCAGACCGGACCACCGTCAGGCCCGCAGCCGAGCAGCCGATAGTGAACGTCTCAGACCGGACAGCCGTGCGTCCCGCTGTCAACGAGCCGATCGTGAACGTGTCAGACCGAACGACCGTGCGCCCGGCGGCCCGCGATCAGCCGATCGTGGAGGTGACGGACAGCACGGCGGTGCGGGACAAGCCGGTGTTCGACGTCCCTGAGAAGACGGTTGTGCGCGATGTCACGCCCATGGCGGGGAAGGCACCGCCCGCGGGTGCGCCTGGACCCGCGGGCGCTGGAGCGCCGGCAGCTGCCGGGGACAGTCCGGGCGCTCCGCCGCCGGGCGGCCCGCCTCGGATGCCGCCGCGGCCTGTGCTGATGCTGATGAAATCGCCGCTGGGCCCGCGCCTCGTTCCGCTGCTGCTCAAACTCCCCGAGCGCGCGCGGCCGGTCGCGCTGCTGGCGATCTTCCTGCTGCTGATCGCGATCGTCGTCGCGATCGTGGTGGTGATCGTCGAGGTGGCGTAAGGCATCGCCTGCTACGCGCGCGGGCTGCCTCGAGCGGCTGCAGGCGCTAGGATCCCGCCGAGTCTGATCTCGTCAAACCACTAGAAAGGGGGCTCGCGTGTTCTGTCGCGTCACCCACGTGCAGGCACCCGAGGGCAGGGTGCAAGAAGGACTGCAGCTCTGGTACGACAACGTCCTTCCGGTGACGAAGGCGCGCGACGGGTTCAAGGGCGCACTGTCGCTGGTCGACCCCGAGTCGGGCAAGGCGCTGTCGATCACGTTCTGGGAGGGCAGCGAGGACCTGATCGCGAGCACCGAGGCCGAGTACCACAAGAAAGCGATAGAACGCTTTGGGGACTTCTTCGAGAACGCGCACGAGCCGGAGAACTTCCAGCTCAACCTGTTCTGCGGAGACATCTTCAACGGCACGTTCGCGGCAGACGAGGCGGGCGAACGCGTCGCCAAGGCGTAGCCGGCTGACAGGGCCTGACCGGCTGGCACGCACGCAGGGCGTAGTGGAGACGTGCGTGGCCTGGAGGCGTGCGTGGCCGCCGTGGCGGGGCGTCGGGTGCTGCGCTCAGATGCCGCCGTCGACGTTGAGCGTCACGCCCGAGATGAAGCTCGCGCGGTCGCTGGCGAGGAACAGCGTCGCGGCGGCGATCTCCTCCGGGCTGCCGAGCCGGTTGAGCGCGGCAAGGCCTGAGTAGCGCGCGCGTCCGGCGTCGTCCAGATCGGAGGTCTGGTCGGTCTCGATGATGCCGGGGGCGAGCGCGTTCACGCGGATGCCGCGCCGGCCGACCTCCTTGCACAGGGCGCGCGTCAACCCGATCAGCCCGGCCTTTGAGGAGATGTAGTGCGTGCGCGCTGGCATCCCGCGCATGGCGACGGCGGATGTGATGTTGACGATCGATCCGCCGTCGCCCATCAGCGGCAGCGCTGCCTTGGCGACCAGGTAAACGGCGGTGAGGTTGGTGTCGATCACGCGATGCCACTCGTCGAGCTCTAGCTGCTCGATCATCGCGTGGCTCACCACCCCAGCGTTGTTGATGACGATGTCAAGGCCGCCAAGCCGCTCGCCCGCCTCGCCGACAAACCTCTGCACCGACGCGGCATCAGAGACGTCCGCCTGCGTGAGGTAGCTGTCGCCGCCTACCTGCTCGAGCTCGCCGCGCAGGCGCTTTACGTCGTCGGACTCGCGGTTGTAGCACGCGGCTACGGTCGCGCCGCTCTGCGCGAGTCCCAGCACGATCGCCCTTCCGATGCCGCGCGAGCCGCCCGTGACGAGCGCCCTCTTGCCTTCAAGGCCCAGATCCAAGATCGTCTCCTCCGAGTCGCGTTGAGCGCCAACACTATTGCAACGGGCAAAGCCACCGCGAGTGCCGCGGAGCGAGGCTCATGCTGGTGCGCTCACTCCGTGGGCGCGGACGGTGCGGAGCGCCACACACCCTCGTCGTAGACGAGCCGCACGGGCTCGGCGAGATCGTCCACCAGCAGCCGTGCCTCGCGCGCGGCGAAGTCGACCTCGAGCTGGAGCGACAGCTTCGCGAGGGCCGGGGGCGCGGGCATGTCGGGTGCCGCTGCGGCCTGTGGGGCCGGCGCAGCTGGTGAGGCCGGCGGCGCTGGTCGGGCTGTCGTCTGCGCCTTGACCGTGGGCAGCGAGCGCGCGACCAATGTGGTCGCGCCGAGCTCGATCGTGTCACCCTCGGAGAGCGTTTGCGGGACCGAGATGCGCAGCCCGTTGACGAACGTGCCGTTGGTCGAGCCGAGATCCTCGATCGCGCAGAACCCGTTCCCTTCGAGCGCGATCCGTGCGTGTGACCGGGACAGCTCTCCGTCCTCGGCGAGCTTGCCGGCGCCCTCGGCGTTGCGACCGATGACGAGCTCGTCCTCGACGACGATCGACATGCCGACAGCCTTGCCGGCGACGACCTCCAACACTGCGCTTGCTGGTGCCATGTGCGGCACTGTAGCCGGCTCAGGACAGCGACGATGGCAGGCGCGTGGCGCCAGCCGTGCGCAGCTGGCCGCGCGTAGGTCGCGCGAGCGCAGCCGCGGCGATCACGCCGCCGATTCCGCCGAACAGGTGCGCCTGCCAGGAGATGTTGCCTTTGGGGATCAGGTCGTAGATGAGCGCGGCGCCGAAGAACGCGGCGACGAGCACGCCGAGGGCGATCTCGAGGATGTGGCGATCGAATGCCCCGCGGCTGATCAGGTAGGTGGCGTAGTCGAAGATGACGCCGCTTGCACCGACGGTCACCGTCCCGCCGGGCGCGATCAGCCACGTTCCCAGCCCGCTGACGAGTGCGACGATCAGGCTCACGAGCAGCAGCTTGCGCGCACCCGCCAGCGCGATCGCGACGCCGAGGATGACAAACGGCACGGTGTTTGACAGCAGATGCCCGAAGCTCGTGTGCAGGAATGGCGCGAACGCGATGCCGTCGAGGTGCGAGACGCTCCGCGGAACGATGCCGTCGTGGTCGAGCCGGTAGCTGTCGAGCACGTTCACGAGCTCTACGACCCACATGACTCCGACGAGCACGGCGAGCGTGCGCAGACCGTCGGCCTGTGACTGGTAGCGGGCGCGAACCTTGCTGCGAACCTCGCTCATCTTCCAAGCATGGCAGCTTCAGAAGCGGCTTCGCGACGGTCGCGACCGGGGTCGCAGAAGCGCCGCGTCCGAGCGGGTGACCCGCTTACGAGCGTGCTCGCCGTCACGCCGCTCGCTTGTACACGGTCACGACCGCGGCGCCGCCGAGCCCGATGTTGTGCTGCAGGGCGACGGCGGCGCCCTGCACCTGACGCTTGTCCGCCTGGCCGCGCAGCTGCCAGGTGAGCTCGGACGCCTGCGCCAGGCCAGTGGCTCCCAGCGGGTGGCCCTTTGAGATCAGTCCCCCGGAGGGGTTGACCACGGGACCTGCGCCACCGTAGGTCGTGGCCTGTGCGTCGACCAGCTTGTGTCCCTCGCCCTCGGCCGCGAGCCCGAGCGCCTCATATGTGATCAGCTCGTTCGCGGAGAAGCAGTCGTGGAGCTCGACCACGTCCACTTCATCGATGCTCGTGTGGGCCTCCTCGAGCGCGCGCTGCGCCGCAGTGCGGCTCATATCGGCGCCGACGATCGTTATCGCGGACTTGCTCTCGAAAGTGCTCGAGAGGTCCGTCACCAGCGCCTGGCCGAGAATCTCCACCGCGTGGCCCCACAGACCGTGCTCCTCAACGAAGCGCTCGGAGGCGACGAGGACCGCGGCACTGCCATCGCTTGTAGGGGAGCACTGGAGCTTCGTCAGCGGCATGTAGATCTCCTTGGCCGCTTTGATGTCCTCGATCGTGTACTCGTCTTGAAACTGGGCGTAGGGATTGTTTACCGAGTGCTTGTGGCTCTTCCAGCCGATCCACGCGAAGTGCTCTGGCGTGGACCCATACTTCTCCATGTGCTCGCGGCCTGCCGCGCCGAACATCTGCGGTGCGGGCGGCGCGTCCTCCCACTCACGCAGCTCCAGCAGCGCCATCAGGTGCCTGTCCATCGGGTTGACGCGATCGGTGAACTTGGCGCCCAGCGAGCCGAGCTCCATCTTCTCGAAGCCGAGAGCCAACGCGCATTCGGCCAGACCACCCTTGACGGCCTGCCTTGCCAGGTAGAGCGCGCTCGAACCGGTCGAGCAGTTGTTGTTCACGTTGACGACTGGGATGCCGGTGAGACCGAGGCCGTATACAGCGCGCTGTCCGGCGGTGGAATCGCCGTAGCAGTACGCCGCGAAAGCTTGGTCGACGTCCACGTAGCCGACGCCCGCGTCCGCGAGCGCGAGCTCTCCCGCCTGCTGTGCCCAGTCCGGGTAGTCGCCCTCCTTGGTTCCGGGCTTCTCGAACTTGGTCATTCCGACGCCGATCACGAAAGTGCGGTTCATCTCTGTTCTCAGTCTCCTCTGGTGGTGTGGGATCAGGCCGAAAGGGAATGCGCGGTCGGCTGGAACAAATAGAGCATTTGGGGGCTTCTCGCTGGCGCTCAGCGCGCTGAGATGCTCACGAGCCGTCATCCTGCGTCCGATATGAGCGGCGGCGCCCCACGGCTGATGACAATTGCAGACTCAAGATTGCGTAATTGTAAAGCGGATAAAGGGAGTCCAGCCCACTGCCGATTCGGGCTGCGATGCCTCTAAGCCAATCCACCACCACGGAATCTGAGCTGAGCCAACTCGGCCTGGCTTTGAACGAGCAGACGGCCGATGTCGTGGCTGCGATGATGCGCCGCACGCGGGAATCTGGCGGTCTGCTGGAGGACGGCGTCGAAGAGCGCTTCGCGCGCGTCGGGGCTTTGTCTACCACGGCTGTGGCGCGCTGGATGTCTGGCGAGGGTCCCGAGGTCGCACGGGAGGTCGGGCAAGAGTCCTGGCAGATTTTTGGGGAGCTGGCTGCGCAGCGGTCCGCGCCGCTGAATGAGGTGACCAAGCGCTGCCTGCGCTGGTGTGACGCGGCATGCGAGGTGGCCGCGGATTGCGCCGAAAGCATGCAGCTCTCGCCACAGACGCTCGAGCACGCAAACGAGATGCTCAGGCGCAGCCTGAACGTGACGCTGGTGCGGATGTGCGAGTCCTTCGAGCAGGAGCGCAAACGCGCCGAGACCGACCTTGAGAACCGCCAGCATGAGCTCGCGTTTCTCGCTACACACGACACACTCACCGGGTTGCCGAATCGTGCGCTGATCCTCGACCGAGTCGAGCAGATGCTGCGACGCGCTCAACGCGACAGGACCGCAATCGCAACCCTGTTCATCGACCTCGACAACTTTAAGAGCGTCAACGACACGTTCGGTCACGAGATGGGCGATGAGCTCTTGCGCGGCGTGGCTGCGAGGCTCGGCGCCACGCTCAGGGGAAGCGATGCCGTCGGCAGGCTCGGCGGCGACGAGTTCGTGGTGATCGCCGCAGACCAGACGCTGCAGCACGGCCCAGAGCTGATCGCGGAACGCCTGCTGGACAGCTTGAAGCGGCCGATCCGCCTCGGCGAGGATGAGACACCCTTCACGGTGACCGCCAGCATCGGCATCGCGTGCGGCGAGCGCGAGAGCGCCGGCGAGCTGCTGCGCGACGCCGACATCGCCATGTATCACGCCAAGGCAGCCGGGCCAAGCCGCTACGCGGTCTTCCAGCCGGGGATGCACGCGGTCATACAGACCCGGACAGAGCTCGAGATCGATCTGCGCAGCGCGCTCGACCACGAGCAGTTCTTCCTCGTATACCAGCCCACATTCAGCCTGCACAGCATGGCCCCAACCGGCATGGAGGCCCTGATCCGCTGGAAGCGCCCGAGCGAGGAGGTGCTCCCGCCAGAAGAGTTCATCGGGCTGCTCGAAGAAACCGGGATGATCATCGAGGTCGGCAAGTGGGTGCTCGCAGAGGCCAGCCGCGAAGCGGTTCGCTGGCGCGAAGAGGGCCACCCCGCGGCGGTCGCCGTGAACGTCTCCGCACGACAGCTCGACAGCGACGAGTTCGTCGCGCACGTCCAGCAGGCGCTCAAACGCAGCGGCCTTGACCCCTCGATGCTCACGCTGGAGATCACCGAGACCGCACTCATGAAAAACGTCGAGGCGACAGTCACGCGGCTGTGCGCCATCAAGGAGCTCGGCGTCAAGATCGCGATCGACGACTTCGGCACCGGATACTCCTCGATGGCCCACCTGCAGAACTTCCCCGTCGACGCACTGAAGATCGACCGCTCGTTCGTCGCCAAGATGACCAGCTGCCGCCAGAGCGAGACCATTCTGCAAAGCCTCGTCGCGCTTGGGCGCGCGCTCTGCATCGAGACACTCGCCGAGGGCATCGAGCAGACACAAGAGCTCGCCGCCCTGCAAGACCAAAGCTGCGACAGCGGACAAGGGTTCCTGCTCGCCAGACCACTCGACGCCGCCGACACAAGCGAGTTCCTCAAGCGAGCACTCGCTGACACCGAGCATCGCGCGATAGGCGCCGGCTCAGAGAACGTGCTGCGGCACGAGAACGGGCGCCATTCACTGCACGAGTCGGCAACGGCTAACGGGCGTCCGCTCCGCGCTTAGCCCCATGTCTATGAACGATCTGGAGGATCTGCGCGCGCAGGCTCAATACGCCCGCAGGCGCTACCAGCTCTACAAGGCCAAGACCTACGGACAGTGGCCTACCAGCCCGGCGCGTCTACACGCGTTCCAGCGAGCCTGCGAGCAGGCAGAAGCACTCCTTCGCGCCGCCGAGGATGAGGCGCGGCGCGCTCAAAATGCGGGTGGCGGCCCGCCGAGTCCGAGGTGACGCCGCGACCCGGCGGGGTCGTCTCCTCAGCGGACGAGGATGGGGGTGCTGTAGTTCGATACGACACGTGCCCCGGCTGGGATCTGGATGAGCGCGCGATAGAGCCCGCGTCTGTGGAGGCGTACGACGCGGCTGAAGCGCGAGACGGTCGTGGTGCCGGCTTTCACGGAGGTGCCGCCCTCGTTCACGGACCGGTGGCCGGGCACGAGCAGCTGGAAGCCGACCAGCGCGCCAACCTCCGCTGGGGCGACCGTTCCGTACAGGCGCACGA
>Ga0116215_1000784_pt1 | contig 22944 bp, 19 predicted proteins | sample Sb_taG_7_FD_89698 | JGI IMG/M metagenome (GOLD analysis project Ga0116215, IMG submission 89698) | Peat soil microbial communities from Weissenstadt, Germany - Sb_50d_2_FS metaG | ecosystem: Environmental > Terrestrial > Soil > Wetlands > Peat | place: Germany: Weissenstadt | collected 2010-09-21
ACCTTCCCCTCGAGCTCGGCCATGGCCGAGCGCATCGTCACACCCCGCGCCAGCGCATGGCCGTGTTCGCGATACGTCGCCACCACCGCGTCCTCACCATTGAGCGCCTGCATGACACCAACCGCGCACGCCTCCTCGCCGATGCCGAGATGAAGGAATCCCCGGATCCGCATGTCGCTGTAGAGCTCGACACAGCGTTCCTCGAAGCGGCGGATGCGAACCATTTCCCGCAGGAGGTGCAGGCCGTGGACGGGCACGGGAAACGAGGCGCCGACCGGAGCCGGCGCGGCCTCGGTCACGAACCTGCCTCCAGCGTCGAGGTGTCGCCTTCGGCGAGTCCGAGCTCCCTGGCCTTCAGCAGCCGCCGCAGGATCTTCCCGCTCTGCGTGTGGGGCAGCGAGTCGGCGAATTCGATCTCGCGCGGTGCCACCGCGGCGCCGAGTCGGGCTCGGCAGAATCCGATCAGCTCGCGGCGCAATTCGTCTCCAGCAACGGCATCGGGATTCAAGGCGACGAAGGCCTTCACGACCTCTCCGGCCACAGGATCGGGCTTGCCGATGACCCCCGCCTCGGCCACGGCGGGATGCTCCATGAGGGTCGACTCGACCTCGAAGGGACCGATCAGGTGCCCCGCCGACTTGATCACGTCGTCACCTCGCCCGACGAACCAGAAGTACCCGTCGGCATCCCGACGGGCAAGGTCCCCGCTCACGTACCAGCCACCGACGAAACAGGCCCGGTATCTCTCGTCGTCGTCGAGATAGCCACGGAACATCGAGGGCCAACCCGGTCGGAGGGCGAGTTCCCCCTCCTGCCCGGGTGGCGCCTCGACGGCGGTGCCGTCATCGGATGTGACCACCTCTCCATGCTCGTCTCGTACGAGGATGGCCGCCTCGATCCCCGGAAGCGGCCGCCCCATCGAGCCGGGGCGAATGTCCGAGCTGGCGTAGTTGGCGATCATGATCCCCCCGGTCTCGGTCTGCCACCAGTTGTCGTGGACGGGAAGCCCCAGGACCTCCTGGCCCCACAACACCACCTCGGGATTGAGCGGCTCGCCAACACTGGCGACGAATCGCAGTCGGCTCAGGTCGTGGTCCTTGGCGACCTCGGGGCCCGCCCGCATGAGCATCCGTAGGGCGGTGGGCGCCGTGTACCACACGGTGACCGCCTCCGCTTCGAGCGTGGCATACCAGCGCTCGGCGTCGAAGTCGCCCTCGTCGACGATGCTGGTTGTGCCGTGGACGAGCGGCGACACGATTCCGTACGAGGTGCCCGTCACCCACCCTGGGTCGGCGGTGCACCAGAAGATGTCCTCGGGGTGCAGGTCGAGGGCGATACGCCCGGTGGCGTGGTGTGATACCACGGCCTCGTGCACGTGGACCGCCCCCTTGGGTGTGCCTGTGGTTCCGCTGGTGAAGTGAACCAGGGCCATGTCGCCGGGATCGGTAGGTGGGATCTCGTAGAGCGCATTGGCCTCCTCGAGCAGGGTGGCCAGGTCGAGGGTGTCCGGCGTCACCGACGCCTGGGGCACCGCATCACGGCCCGAGGATATGAGCACATGGCCCAGGTCCGGCAAGAGGGCTCTGATCTTGGCCACCTTGCGGCGGTACAACGGTTCTGTGGTGACCAAGACGCTTCCCCGGCCGAGCTGGAGCCGCTCCCGGATGGGCTCGGGCCCGAAAGCCGGGAAGAGCGGGCACAGGACACTCTTGTGCTTCAAGGTTCCCATGACTGCCACGTAGAGGTCGGGCACACGCGGCAGTAGCACGTACACCCGAGCGCCTGCCGACACGCCCAGCCGGTCCAGAGCATTGGCGAAGCGGCTCGAGCGGTCGGCCAGCTCGCCGTAGGTCAGGTCGTGCCGACCCCCGTCACGATCCAGGCATCGCAAGGCGACATGGTCATGGCGAGTTCCCACCGCGTGGCGGTCCACTGCTTCATGGGCGATGTTGAGCCCGCGGCCGCCCGGAAGCCCGTCGAGCCCCCGCCGCGCCACATCCCAGGAGAACGATGCACACTCGGCCGCGTAGTCGCCCATGTTGGGAACGACCGGGCCAGGAGTCGCGCTTTTGCGGATCGTCTCCCAGGACATGAATCAACCCCCTATTCGCCACATGCCGACCGCACTCAGCACTCGGGCACGATCACGTTACGCCGCCCACTCCCCGGGCTCCCAGGGTCGAAGGTCACCTCACGCCCCTCCCGCGGACACGGGGGACCCGCTGATCGGCTGTCGGGGACCCCAAGGGGGCGCCCGATGCAAGCCCCGTGACCTTCGACCCTGGGCCAGGGCGGTTGACTGCCCCCATGATGGCCTATGCCTCCCATGGGCCAGACTGGCAGCGGGCTCACCCCGAGACACCTCGCCCTCCCCGGTGGGCGCACACTCACGATTCGGCCTTCGAGCAAGGCAGATGCCGATGCCCTGGCGCAGATGTACGCATCGCTCGACGATGACGACCTGTATCGACGCTTCTTCCAGGCGCACGTGCCGACAGCGAAGACGATCGCGCGCATTCTGGACGCCGGTGAGCGCGGCGGGATGGGCCTGATCGCCGAGCTCGAGGGGCGCGATGGCAGGGTCCGCATCATTGGCGAGACGAGCTATGAGCTGCTCCCGGACGGTGGCGCAGAACTCGGCATCACGGTGGCACCGGGGTCGCGCGGCTGGCTCGGTCCCTATCTGCTCGACGCCCTGATCGAGGCGGCGCGCACCCGCAACATCACCAACCTCCAGGCCGACATTCTCGTCGAGAACCGGCGCATGCTGGCGCTGATGCGGGCGCGGGGATATGCCACCATGAACCATTTCGAAAGGCCGTCGATCGTTCGAGTCGTAGTGGGGACCTCCGCCTCCACACCGCCGTGGCCCGGAACGCACCGTGCCGCACGCGTGCTGGTAGAGATACCCGGGAGTCGTTGGCATGGTGAGTCGGCAGCCCGGGCCGCCGGGTTCGACGTGCTCATCTGTTCCGGACCATCCACCCACAGGCACTGCCCGGCCTTGGCGGGCAAGCCGTGCCCACTGGCGTCGGCCGCCGATGTCGTGGTCGATGCCGTGAGCCCGGACACCGCCACCGGACGCGCCCTGCTCAACGCCCATGAACGCTTCCACGCCGGAGTTCCGGTCTGTGTCGAGCTCCCGCCCGGGGCGACGACGACCGGGAACCGGTCCGCGCTTGGCCCCAACAGTGACGACACGGCGGTGGTGGCACTGCTGCAGCGACTGACGAGTCCGTCCGCCTCTGCCTGACGTGGCGACAGATCCTGTCGCGGGCGAGGTATCTCACCAGACTATGACCCGGGCCCGCCGAGTTCCCCTTGCCGGCGACGCTGCGCCCAACGTGTCACGACCCGTTCCTCGCGTTCGAGCTCGTCGAGGTGCAGCTCGAGTCGCCGCAACCCGTCTTCGAGCAACGGCACGCGTCGCCGTTCGATCGCCCGAAGACGTCGTTCGGTGTCCCGTAGCTCCAGGTCGAGGACGTTGAAGGACGTATCGGCGACGGCATAGGCGACCCCCGCTTCCAGCGCCCGTCGGTAAGAAGCAGCGGCAGGCGTAACGGCCGCGTTGGCCGCCGCAGCCTCCGCAGGTGCGAGCGTCGGCAACGAACAGCGCGGGTCATCAGGGTGACGCACGCCCATGGTGTTGCGCCATGTCACATCGACGCGGGCTCGACCGGCGACAGCTGCGCTGCTGCGCGCAACATCCGCCATGCCGCCCAAGATTGATGCGCGCAAGCCCCAGGTCTCCGCCTCAGAACACGAGATCACCCAGCGTCGATGGCTCTCCTCGCGCAGCTCGGCCAGGCGATTCCGCTCGCGTCGCAACAGCTGCCGCTTGCGGTCGAGGAGCTCCATACTGCGTCGTGCTGATGCCAAACGACCGCGAAGCCACAATCGCCCGGCCCGCCCCGGAGGGACCTGCTCAGGCACGGCTTTCACCGCCACCGTCTCCCGCGGTGGGACCGCCTTGGGCCTTGGCCACCTCTCTGTAGTAGGTGGCGACATCCGCGGCCGAGACCATGGTCAGCTCACGACGGGGAAGCTCGGATGCCACCCGCCACGCACGATCCAGCGTGTCGTCCAGAAAACGCTCCTCGTCCACACGTTGGTCGACAAGGAGCGAGTTGAACGCGTCGGAGAAGGCCAGATAGCTTCGATCCGTCTCGGTCAACGCTCCCGTGCCGATCAGCTCCGCAAGGTCCCGGACCTGGCGGGCACGCGCCAGGGCCGCAACCAGCTGAGCTGCGATCCCGGCGTGGTCGGCTCTGGTGCGACCTTCGCCGGTCCCCTTTCTCATGAGGCGTGATAGCGACCCGAGGACGTCCACGGGCGGGTAGATCCCTTGGCCGTGCACATCGGGAGACAGGACGATCTGGCCTTCGGTGATGTAGCCGGTGAGGTCGGGAACCGGATGTGTGATGTCCCCCGCCGGCATCGTGAGCACCGGAACTTGTGTCAAGGAGCCTACGTTGCCTCGTATGCGTCCACAGCGCTCATAGAGCGATGCCAAGTCGCTGTAGAGATAGCCGGGATAGGCGCGCCTTCCGGGGATCTCCCCACGTGCGGCCGAGACCTCTCGCACCGCTTCGCAGTACGCGGTCATGTCAGCAAGCACGACCAATACGTGCTGTCCCAAGTCGAATGCGAGATGCTCGGCAACGGTGAGTGCCACCCGTGGGGCCAGGATTCGCTGTACGACAGGGTCGTCGGCGGTGTCCAAGAAGAGGGCCAGGTCGCCGCTGGCGCTTCGGGTCTCGAGGACGTTGCGTATTGCTGCGGCGTCGGCATGAGTGAGCCCCATGCCCACGACGACGACTTTGAAAGCCTCTCCGCCGACATTTGCCTGTGCGGCGAGCTGCGCCGCCAGTTCGAAGTGCGGGAGACCGGCGGAGGAGAACACCGGGAGCTTCTGGCCGCGTACCAGCGTGGTGAGTGCGTCGATGACCGAGATCCCCGTCAGGATGGGATCGCGTGGAACGTCGCGCACCGTCGGGTTGAGCGGTGAACCGGCCACCGAGCGGGTGACGGCTCCGAGCATGGGTGGGCCTCCGTCGAGCGGTTCTCCCATCCCGTCCCAGACGCGCCCCAGCCACCCCTCTCCCACGGGGATCTCGAGGGGCCGTCCTTCGAATGCGACCGAGACCGAGGCGGGGTCGATGCCCGAGGTGCCCTGAAGGACCTGTACCACGGCCATGTCGCGGTGGACCTCGAGCACCAGGGCACGACGCACCTCGCCCGAAGACAGACGCACGCTAGCGAGCTCATCCCAACCGACTCCCTCGACACCTCCCACCACGAGCAGCGGTCCTTCGACCTGGAGCGCCCCGTGGTACTCAACGGGAATTCGGGGCAGGCCTCTCGCTTGAGTCGTCATGACACTGCCTCGAGCTTCCCCAGCGTCGCGAGCACCTCGTCGCGTCGATGCTCGACGCTGGCGACGTCGTCAGGGGCCGCCTCGTCACGAACCCGCGTCACGCCCGATAGATCGCTTTCCTCGACCACCGAAGGGGCAACACCCTGCTCGATCAGGGACAGACAGCGGTCGAAGACAGCCAGGACCATCTCGAGGAGTGCCGCCTGCTTCCGAGGAGAGCACGTGGCGTCGTTGACGCTCAGAGCACTTTGCTGCAGGACCGCTTCGCGAAGAAGCCGCCCTGCCAGCAAGACAATGCGCTCACGCCCCGGCAGTGCCGCCAACCCGACGAGCTCGACCATCGGTGCCAGCCTGTCGGCCTCTGCCAGGATGGCGACAGCACGAGCTCGATCGACCGCCCAGTCGGGTCGGCCCGCCGATGCGTGCCACGCACCCACAGCCTCGGCGTCGCGAGAGAACGAGCGTCGCCACGTGATGGCCGGGTAGTGGCGGGCATAGGCGAGGTCGCGATCCAAGGACCACAGGCAGCGCACGAAGCGTTCGGTGTGGGCGGTGACCGGCTCTGTCATATCGCCACCGGGTGGGGACACGGCACCGATGGCGGTCACCGAGCCCGCTTTCCCACCCAGGGTCTCCACCTGGCCGGAGCGCTCGTAGAACGCGGCCAGGGCAGAGGCGAGTCCGGCCGGATAACCCTCTTCCGCAGGCAGTTCCCCGCTCCTCGACGAGAACTCGCGAAGGGCCTCCGCCCAGCGTGAGGTGGAGTCCGCGAGGAGCACGGCATCGTATCCCATGTCGCGATAGAACTCGGCAACGGTCATGCCGGTGTAGATGCTGGCCTCGCGCGCCATCACCGGCATATTGGACGTGTTGGCGATCACGACGGTGCGCTCGAGGAGGCTCAAACCGGTGCGCGGGTCCTCCAATTCGGCGAGGTCGGCTAGTGCGTCAGCCAGCTCGTTACCCCTCTCACCGCACCCTACGAAAACGATCACGTCTGCCTCGCACCACTTGACTATCTGCTGCAAGAGAACGGTCTTGCCGGTGCCGAACCCGCCGGGAACCGCGGCGGTCGCTCCCTTGGCGATGGGGAACAACAGGTCGAGCACGCGCTGGCCTGTCAACAGGGGGGCAGAGAGCTCGCGTCGCGCCCGCATCGGACGCGCCGTGCGGACCGGCCACAGCTCGCTCACCGCCAGCTCCCGACCGCTCACGACTGCGACCGTCTCGGTGTCGGTGACCTCGACATCGTCGGCAATCCACTCGAGGTTCCCCGACAACCCCGGGGGGACGAGGACGCGATGCTCGACGCCCGAGCTTGTCGGGACGGTCCCGAGCACAGTCCCGGGACCCGCCACCAGGCCGGGTGAGGAGCCCGCCACGAACCGCCAGGTCCTGCTGCTGTCCTTTTCGAGCGAGCCAGGCGTGAGCCATGCGGGCCGTCCGGTCAGGGGACGAAGCAGGCCGTCGAAGACGCCACCGAGCAGGCTTGGACTCAGCCGGGCCGACAGCGGCCGTCCTTGGCTGGCCGCGGGGTCGCCGACGCAAAGCCCTCCCGTGTACTCGTAGACCTGAGCGGTGACGAGGCCACGACGCACCGAGACCACCTCGGCGGCCAGCCCAGCGTGGCCGATCGCCATCACGTCCAGCATGGCCACCTGCTCGAGTCCTTCCACTTCGACGAGCGGCCCGTTCACGCGCACCACACGACCCGAGGAGCCGTCTTGCGTCGCACGCAGCACTCCTTCGGCGGGATTGCTCATGCCCACAGCGCCTCGACCTCCTCGGTCATCGACAGCAAGACGTGATCAATGAGCATTGTCGGCCCGATGGCCGCTCGACGGTTCCCGGACTGCGCCTCAACCACCAGAACGTCGCGCTCGGCCTGATCAAACGATGCGTCGCGTCCGAGCCGCGCCTCAACGAGTGCCGACAAGCGGTCGGTAAGCATCCGGCCCTCTGTCGTCGTAGCACGGAGCGCGAGCGCCCCGATGGCATCTTGTCGGAGAGCTTCGTAGGCCTGCCGCCGTGCCCCAAGGACCATCTCACGTGCCTGGCGGCGTGCCTCGACCAGCTGCAGTGACGCCACCCACTCGGCCGCCGAAGCACCTTGAACCCGGGCTTCCGCCAAGAGTCGGTGTGCCTCGGCGTGGGCTCTCGACAGTTCGACCCTGACGTCCTCGATCGAGTCGGCGCGCTGTTGTTCCGCTCTCAGCCGCGCCGCTGCGACCAGGGCTTCGGACACGGGCTCGAGGGCGGAGCCCATGTCGTCTCGCAGAGTGATGGACGGAGCAGCTCCAGAACGTGGCGACCGGGTGTTCGTAACGCTGCTCCCGGTCATGGCGGCATGACGGCAATCAGCACGTCCTTGGGGGCTGCCTCCCCATGGGCCAGGGCAGCTGCGGCGTCGGTGGTGAGCAGTACCACTGCCACGTCGTCGGGCAGCGACTCCCACGTGCGGCACACGGCGTCGGGGACCTCTGCGACGAGCACCGTGGCTCCTGCCAGCGCGAATCCCTCGACGCGCACTGCTTCGCCGAGCGCGACGACTCGGCCCATCACCCCACCACTCGCGAGCAAGACCAGTTCCTCAATTCCTATGCCTTTCCGATCAGGAGGATGGCGATCACGAGGCCGTAGATGGCGATGCCCTCGGCCAGTCCGACGATGACCATCGCTCGACCAAACATCTCGGGCCGCTCGCTCATGGCGGCCAGCGCGGCCGAGCCCGTATATGCCACGCCCAGGCCTGACCCGATCGATGCTCCCGCCACCGCGATCCCAGCGCCGATGAAGGCCTGGCTCGCGTAAGACTTGGTGGCCGCGGTGGCGGCGGTTGCGGCCGCACTCGGACTGGCGGAAGCTGCCAGCGCGACGAGCACGCCGGCACCGACAAGCAGCATCAGGTTCAGGATCTTCACCACCATGAGCGTCCGGCGGGGCCGCCGACGGAGCTGAACGCCGATGCCGGCCGCGATTGCGACGAGGATCGGAAGGCCGATCAACCAAGCGAGCATGGTGCCTCCTTCGAGGAAACGGTCGGGACGTGCCAAGGACGGAACCGTCTGCCCTCGGCGGTGAAGATCCGGCTGAACAACTCGTAGTACTCGAGGCGCATGGCCTGCACCCCGGCCACCAGACCCTCTAGGGCAAACGTCACGGCATTTCCCAGTAGGAACACCGCCGCGGCGACAAGCCAGAGAGCGGCGCCTCTGTGCCACAGCGCGCTCGTCGCGCTCCACACGATCATGCACAAGGCGGCATGGGTGAGGCCGAAGGCGGCAAGCCGAGCGAAGGACACAGTGTTGGCTCCGATGCGTACGACGGCGTCGAAGAGCTCCACGCCGGCCTGCACCACACCTTCGGCGCGCCCGCCAGCTTCTGAGAAGAGCCCGAGGAAACCGAGCCCCAGACCGGCCACTGCGAGCAACCCACCGACGGCCTCCACGACCAGCGAGTGCCTGTACCATCCGAGGCCGACCACTGCGAGGCCCAGATACAGCCCCGCCCCCGCCAGCCCCGAAATGGCGACGAGCGCGTAGGTGGCGCCGCCCTCACGCCATCTGTTCACGGTCCCGAGCCCGTAGGAGACGGCGAGGAGACCGGCCCCGGCCGCGATCGCCACGGCGAGCAGCGTGGTGGGATGGTCGAGGGGTCTGAGCCACAGGGTCGGCACGAGCCCCGTTGGGCCGAAGGCTTCGCCATACGCGAGGCCGAAGGCGGCGCTCGCTAGCCCTGCACCGATCACGAACGGTGCCAAGTGGCACAGACGAGCAAGCGTCGCCGGCCGGCCCGATCGCAACAGCAGGCCACCGGCGACGAGAAGCGCACCGTGGCCGACATCACCGAACATCATTCCGAACATCACGACGTAGGCGAGACCGGCGAGCGCGGAGGGGTTCACGTCCCGGTAATTGATGGTGGCGTAGGTGTCGACCAATGGTTGGAACGCTCCCGTCGCACCCTTGCCCACGACCAATGTGGGCGGGTCAGCTCCACGTGGAGGCGCGAGGACCACCACCGATCCACCCAGGGGGGCCAGAACAGCTCTCAAAGCGTCAATGGCAGCGGTCGGGCTCCATCCCGCCAGTGCGGCAACCGACCCGTTCCTCACAGCGCTTGCGCTGATCCCCTCGAGCTCGGCCTCCCCCGCGAGCACCTCGCGCGGGCCCTCGCGCTCGAGCGTTGCGAGTTCGGGAGGCTCCAGTTCGAGCACCGGGACGGACTGCCCATCGTCGAGCTGTGCTCGGTGGGCCCGCTCCCACGCCTCAGAGGCTGGGCCGCGCCCCTTGTCGCCGATCCGCTCGATCTGGACGACGCCGGCGTCGGCGACGGCGACGAGCACACTGCGCAGCCGGTCGGCGGGTGCGACGACTGCCACGCGCTCCATTCTCGCGGGTTCGAGGACCTCAGGCCATCGCATCGAACAGCTCCACCTTATCTCCGCCACCCCGCGCCGCGACCTGAAGCGCGGCGCGTGTGCGCCAGGCGTCAACAGCGAGAAGACCCACCGCCCCGACGCTCGAGGACACGTCGAGGGTCGAGCGCGCCGCCAGTGCGGCACCGGAGACCTCGAGGTTCGACCACCATAGGGCCTCAGCGCGCCACAAATCGTCGGGACCCGAGGCGGCCTCGAGAACCTTGGCTGCCGCCCTGGGGACGTGCCGGGCAAACTCACCCGGAGATGACGCCTCATGCCAACCCGAACCCAACAGATGGTGGGCATCGCGGAGAGCAGGGGGTCCCAGCGCCGAGAACGCATCGGCCATGAGCACCCTGCACAGCACGAGGGCGGAACCCGAGATGGCCCAGTCGGCGGCACCGGGGACTCCATCCAGCACTCGGCGCGCCCAGCCCAACAGGAGTGCCAGGCGGACGGTCGCCAGGTCCTCTCCCCCGGGGTCGCCCCATGACGATGAAGCGAGCGCTCCACGAACCTCCGCCGGCGTTCGAGCCTCGGAGATGGCTGGCCAAGCGGTCGCCATGGAGCCCAGTGCATAAGGAGGCGCAGCGTTCTGACCCCCGATGCGCGCCACCTGACCCGTCACGTTGGCGACCTCGAATCCTGATGCGAGCAGGCGAAGTGGTCCCGAGCCGAGCGGCGGGCCCCAGCCGGCCAGGATCCGCATGTGCCACAACAAGGTGGCGAACACCGCATGCTCGGCCGAGGCCAGGTCCATTTCTCTTTTCACCTCGCGCCCATAGGGCGTGTTCGCCAGAGTGCCGAGCGCAGCAGAAAGAGAGTCGGATGTGGCCAGATGGCGCGCACCATCGCGCCCCAGCCGCCGGCGCGCCAGGCCCCTTGCCCGGACCCCGGCTGCGACCCAGCCGGCACTCATGCCGTAGGGGTCGTCGTCGGGCCTGGAGCGGTCCCGTCCATCGGCTCCCCCAGGGAGAAGACGCGTCGCACCAGCTCCTCCACCAGCTCCGGTGTTCGCTCGGCGCAGACGCGCGCGATCCGCTCCACCTCGTGCCGTGCTCCCTCGGCGAGCGCCCGCCTCTGCCCATCTGCTTGCGCAAGTCGCTCGGCGGCCGACTCTGCACGGGCCGCATCAGCCTGGGAACGAGCCTCAAGGAGGATAGCCCGCGCTTGTTCGGCGGCCGCGGCACGACGGTGCGCCGTTTCCGCTGTGGCCACCTCGACCAACGCCGTCGCACGAAACTGCGCAGCTTCGAGCAACGAGAAGACCGGTGTCAGCTCGGCCTCGATCTCCGCCGTTCGGTCGACGGGCACTCCGGCTGGGGCCGGCGCCCCAGGCACTCCGTGGAATCGAAAACGACGGAGGATGTCCCCGACCGCTGCCACCGTCACCTCCGTCATGGGCTTCTACTTTGGTCCGACGCTACGCCGGAACAAGAGACCCCTGCAGGGTCGAATGTCACCTGCCCGTGGAGACATTCTGGCTCGGCACCTGCGCCGATGCTTCGATCCGGTCGAAACCGGGACCTTGTACCCTGTCGCCTCGACGCTCGGAACGCGACGCTGAGGCCCATGGGGCGAATCGTCGTCGGTGTGGACGGATCGAGCTCGTCGAGAAACGCGTTGCGATGGGCGGCGGGAGAGGCGGAACAGACCGGAGCCGACCTGCAGGTCGTCATGACCTGGCACAATCCCTATCCCGACTTGTGGGTCCCCCACGACCCCTCGGGCACCGAACCCCTGGAACTCATACGTAGGGTGCTCGAGCGCATCGTGAAGGAGGTCCTGGGCGATCAGCCGGCGGTCCACGTCGAGGCTTTGGCCCTCGAAGGCCCGGCGGCTCGCGTCCTCGTCGAGACCGCCAAAGGCGCAGACCTGCTCGTCGTCGGGAACCGAGGACTGAGCGGGTTCATGGAAGTGCTGCTCGGGTCCGTAACCCTGCACTGCGTTTCGCATGCTCCGTGCCCGGTCGTCGTGGTGCGCTGAGAGGTCCGTGTCCCATCGTCCTATCCCTTGACGACCCCCAGCGGTCGCAGGCGGACAACGCGCCGAGCAAGCCCGGCGCGTTCGCAGGTTGCCACGACCTCGTCGACGTCTTTGTACGCTGCAGGCGCCTCCTCGCACAGACCCCGGGTTGAGCTAGCCCGCACGGCAATGCCAGCGGATTCGAGCTGCCGTCGCAACTCGCCGCCGTTGATCTGTCGGGCCGCCGCATGGCGGCTCATCGTCCGTCCAGCCCCATGGCAGGTCGACGAGAACGCTCCTCCGGGGTCGACGCCGACGAGCACGTGCGACGCGGTGCCCATCGAACCAGGCACGAGGACGGGTTGACCCACGAGACGGAGGTCTTCGGGCAGATCGGGGTGACCCGGCGGCAGGGCGAGGGTGGCGCCCTTGCGATGGACGCACAGAAGGCGACGTTCGCCGTCAACGTCGTGATACTCGAGCTTGGCGAGATTGTGCGACACGTCGTAGACAAGCGCGAGGTCACCAGTCCCGACAACACCCTCAAAGGCTCTGCGGACGGCGAACGAGAGAGCCTGACGGTTGGCCCGGCCGTAGTTGGCAGCCGCCGCCATGGCGCCCAGGTATGCCTGACCCTCGGGAGACGCCACAGGTGCACAGGCCAACTGTGGGTCGGGAACGATGATGCCGTAACGGGACATCGCATTGAGCATGACGCGTACGTGGTCCGAGCAGATCTGGTGGCCAAGCCCACGCGAACCACAGTGGATCATGACGCAAACCTGCGACAACGACAGCCCCAACGCACTAGCGGTCACGGCGTCGTAGACCTTGTCGACCGCCTGGACCTCGATGAAGTGGTTACCCGATCCCAGGCTTCCCATCTGGCCCAGTCCGCGCGCGTGGGCCCGTTCGCTCACCTGGGACGGGTCAGACCCACGCAGGCAACCGCCGTCCTCGCAGCGGGCCAGGTCCTGTTCAGTGCCGATTCCGGCCTCAAGCGCGGCACGAGCGCCTTGGCGAAGCACCACGTCGAGGTAGCGGTCGTCCTCGAGGTGCCACACACCCCCACGACCGAGGCCTCTGGGGATTGCGACATCGAGGGCGTCCATGACATCTTCCAGCCCCGATGCCAACTCGTCGGCCGACAACGGCGAGACGAGCAAGCGGACACCACAGGAGATGTCGAACCCCACTCCGCCCGGCGACACCACGCCTCCGCGCCCGACATCGGTGGCGGCGACGCCGCCGATGGGGAACCCGTACCCCCAGTGGACATCGGGCATGGCGTAGGACGCCTCCACGATGCCCGGCAGCGCGGCGACGTTCACCACTTGGCCCACGGCCTCCTCTTCCATCACCTGGGGCAATAACGATTCGGAGGCGAAGACGACCCCCGGGACCTTCATGGCCCCGAATGGTGCGATCCGCCACTGATCCTCCTTACCCGGGATCGCCTCCAGCACTACCGACGGGGGCGGTGCTGTGGGTGTGCCAGTCGTACTCATATGTCGACCAATACGCGGCACCGCCAACCCCCTTCGTAAGAGATCATCGACAATCGGTGATACGAGACCCCCTTGGGGACAGGGCCGACGAGCACGACCTGGTCGACGGGGACGACCTCCATATCCCCGGCAATACCGCCGCTCTCGGTCTCCGTGAGATGGAACCGCATCGGCACAACCGAGAAGACGTCGAGGGCGTAGATCACATCCTCGAATAGCGACACCAGCGCATCCTCCGCTCCGCACACATCCGTGCCCAGAGGCAGCAAGCGAGAGGTCGCCGCGTCGGGAACCTCTGCGAATTCCTCCACCAGCGCATAGAGGGCCTCGCTGAGACACGAAGCGCGGTCAGAGCCCCATGCCTCGATCATGCAGTCCGCCATGTGCGGCACCGATCGGTGCCCGACTGCCGGAAGGTGGCGTGATGCTCGTCTCTTCCGCAGTCTCGCCAGCCACCCCGAGCCTGACGACGTCATGAGCGTGCCATCGGCTTCGAGGTCCCTGTTGTTCCCTCTGTGTCGTGGTGGAGCTCGACGATGCGCTCGGCAAGCAGCGCGGCGACGCCAATCACCGTCATCGGACATGGTGCGTCCGATCGCGGGGGAACGGTGTCGGTGAGGAACAGACCGTCGATCGGTAGTCCTCGCAATCGCTCGGCGATCGGTCCGACAAGCAGTCCATGAGTGGCCGCCACCAGCACTCCTGAAGCGGAGCCGCGGTCGAGCAGGGCGGTGAGGGCACCGGCAATGGTGCCACCGGTGGAGACCATGTCATCGACGAGCACCACCCGTCGACCCCCCACGTCACCCACCACCTCCCCCACAACGACCTTCTCACCCGAGACCCGCCGCTTGCGCACAAAGGCGAGCGCCAATCCAAGTTCGGTCGCGTACCGATCGGCGAGTTTCAGAGCTCCCTCATCAGGCGCGACAACCACCGCGTCAGACGTCACTCGGGGACGCAGGGCTCGGGCAAGCATGGGCTGGGCGGAAACGACCTCGAGGGGCACGGAGCACACGGCCTCGAGCGCCTCGGTGTGGGGATCGACAATCAAGGCCCGGTCGATGCCGACCGTCGCCAGCAGGTCGCCCACGACGCGGGCGCCCACAGCCTCACCCATGTGGGCGCGGCGATCGTGCCGGGCGTATCCGAAGTACGGGATGACCGCCGTGAGCCGCCACGCGCCGGCGCGGCGACACGCGTCGGCCATGAGCAGCAATTCCATGAGGTGCTCATCGACGGGTGGACCGGTGGGCTGCACCACGTAGACGTCGCGATCTCGGACCCGACCGACCCCCACATGCGCCTCACCATCGGGAAACCGCCCGATGGTGCACGGCGTCGCGTCGATGCCCAGGTGGCGGGCAATATCGGCAGCCAACAAGGGATTGCCGCTCCCAGCCAAGAGTGCCATGTCCATCAAGTGACCTTCGCTCCCGGCGACCGTTCGTGCAAGGGGACAAGGTCCCACCCGCACGTTATCGTGAAGGTTCGAACCGAGCGCTGAAGGAATTCACGACAATTCCCTCGGTCCCCTGACCGGCATCAGGCACCAGGAACGTGCCGCGGACCGGATCCAAGACCATCCGCCAGCACCCCAGCACGATCGAGAAGGTCCAATGGCCCTTGAGCCGATCAAGGCCACTGTCGGACACTTGGCAGCATGGCTCCTCTCGAGGAAGGACGCGACCGGTCGGCCGAGACCGCCCCTTCGGGTGCGACATCGGAAGCCGTCGGCGGCGTCAGACGGTGGATCGTCCTCTCGGTGCTGTGTGTCAGCCTCCTGGTGATCAGCCTGGACACAACGGTCCTCAACGTGGCGATGCCGACGATCGTGCGACGCCTGCGGGCCACGTCTAGCCAGCTGCAATGGACGGTCGATGCGTACGCCGTGGTGTTCGCAGGGCTCCTGCTCGTGCTCGGAAGCCTGGGCGACCGGGTGGGCAGGAAATGGATCTTCCTGGCGGGGCTGACCGTGTTCGCGGGCGGATCCGCCGGATCGGCCTTTTCGGGGACTCCCGATCGACTGGTGATCGCCCGAGCCTGTATGGGTGTCGGGGCGGCCGCAATCATGCCGTCCACGCTGTCCATCCTCTCCAACGTATTCACTGCGGATCGCGACAGAGCGCGTGCCATCGGGATTTGGTCGGGCACAACCGGTTTGGGGGTGGCCGCGGGACCCATCGTCGGTGGATGGTTGCTCGCGCACTTCTGGTGGGGCTCGGTGTTCCTGGTGAACGTGCCGATCGCTCTCGCGGGCGTGATCGCCGCGGCGTTCCTCGTCCCCAACTCGCGGAACATGGCTGCCAAGCGGCCCGATCCGGTCGGCGCGCTGCTCTCGGTAGCCGGGATGGGAATCCTGCTGTGGGGAATCATCGAGGCGCCCAACCGCACGTGGACGTCCCCCTTGGTGCTGGGGGCCTTCGCAATGGCTGTCGTCGTGCTAAGCGCCTTCGTGCTCTGGGAGCTGCGTTCCGATCATCCCATGCTGCCGCTCGACTTCTTCCGCTCCCCGCGTTTCAGCGCCGCCATCGGCGCCATGGGGCTTGTGCTGTTCGGCCTGCTGGGAATGTTCTTCCTCTTGACCCAGTGGTTGCAGTTCTCTCTCGGCTACAGCCCGTTGCAGACGGGGGTACGGGTCGGACCCATTGCCGTCGTGCTGCTCGTCGCCGCGCCCCTGTCGAGCGTCTTGGCTCGCATCGTCGGCACCAAACCCGTGGTCTTCTCCGGCATGGCCCTCATCGCTGTCGGGCTTGGGCTGCTGTCGCGGACGACCGTTCACGGGACCTACTTCGACGCCCTCCCGCTGTTCGCCCTCATCGGGTTGGGTACGGGACTGGCATTGGCCCCCTCGATCGAGTCCGTGCTGGGGTCGGTTCCCCGCGAGGAGGCCGGGGTGGGTTCGGCCACCAGTGACACCGCCTTGCAGCTCGGGGGGGCTCTCGGCGTCGCCGTTCTGGGTACCGCGCTCAACCTCCGTTATCAGGGGCGCATGACTCCGCTCCTCGCCCACCAGCCCGTCCCCGGTGACATTCGTCACCTCATCCTGGGATCCTTGGGCGGGGCGCTCGCCGTGGCCCAGCACGTCGGGGGGTCCCTCGGGACGGAGCTGGCCGGCGTGGCCCGGCAGTCGTTCGTGAGCGGTATGGACCTGGGGCTTGTGGTGGGTTCGGTGATGGTCGGATTGGCCAGCTTGGTCGTGCTCGCTGTCCTACCCAACCGGGCCTCGGACTACCGTTCCGAGCGCTTGGCGAACACGCCATCGAGTGCGACAGACTCGGGCGTCGAACCCGTCAGCGCGATGTCCAGGTCACTCGCCGTCGACGGCCACGCAGGTCAGATCCCGCTCGGAAATGTCTCCGGTGGCTCGCCCGCGTCCCAGAGCGACGTGCGTTCGAGCGGCTCGAGGGCACGGGTATGGCCGAGGTGGATGACTGCGTCGAATTGTTCGGCAAGGCGAGCCTCGAAGTAGTGACTGGCGCGCTCGGTAGCGGGTCGGTAGATCACCCCTATCGCCCGCTCCGGACGCCGGGTCGCCAGGGCTTCGTGCACGGCGGGTTGCGTAGTATCCAGCCAGAAGCACGGCATCCCTGTCCTGTGGAGGAGTGCTTCGTGACTATCGGTCAGGGCGGGCCGCACTCGCTTGCGCTCGGCGGGGCCACCCCAGTTGGTCGCCGCGGTGACCGTGCCGTCAAATGTGGTGAGCCCCACCAGAACGCAATCATTGCCATAGCGCTGGCGGACCAATTGCCCTACGTTGAGTTCTCCTCGTGCGTTCATCTCGGTTGCACGTGCATCGCCCACATGTGAGTTGTGCTCCCACACGACGATCTTCGCTCGTGGGAGCTGGCCATCGAGGTGCTCCACGAGCGCGTCGAGTGTGCCGGCCATGTGCCGGTCGCGAAGGTTCCACGACGAGGCCTCGGCTCGATACATCTGCTGGTAGTACTCTTCGGCGTCGCGGACCAGACGAGCGTTTTGCTCTGCGAAGAAGAATTCGTCGTCGGCGATCCAGCCATCACGCCGCAGATAGGCGTCGGCCCGCCGCCGCAACTCGATGAGCTGGGCCACGACTTCGTTCTCGCACGGAATCGCATTCGAGAACGCGAGTCCGTAGCCATAGGCCTGCCCCTCGCCTCCGACCTGGTCGAAGCACGAATAGCGCTCACGGGCCCGACCCGCCTCGCCGGGATCGACCCGCTCGAGGTACTCCACGACCGCCTCCATCGAGGCACGGAGGCTGTAGAGATCCAGCCCGTAGAAGCGGGCCTTGGTTGCGGGGTGCCTGTGGGCGTCGTTGCGGGCCCGGAGCCACTCCACGAAGCCGAGGACGTCACGGTTTCTCCACATCCACGCCGGAAAACGGCGAAAGTCCGACAATGCCGCATCCGCGTCCTCGTCATCGGACAGCCCCATCACGTATCGATTCACACGGTAGGCATCGGGCCAATCGGCCTCGACGGCGACCGCCGTGAAGCCCCTCTCGTCGATGAGGCGACGGGTGATCCGGGCCCGCTCCCGGTAGAACTCGTGCGTGCCATGCGATGCCTCGCCGATCAGGACAAGACGCCGATCGCCCACAATGTCGAGCAGCGCATCGTAGTCCTGGTGCTCGCCTCGAATGGGACGACCGTGATCGATGATCGCCGCGGAGTCCAGGGTCGAGGTCATGAGCCCAGTGTCGTCTGCTCGCATTCGTGATGCCAGGGTCGATGGTCATCGATTCCCACGGGTGGAGACGGGAATCCGCTCCGCCTTCTTCCTCGGACCACTCCGTCGCCTCAATCGACCCAAACCGCCGTCCCGAAGGGCACGTGCCGGTCCTCGGGGTAATCGCCTTCAACCCCATCGCCACCGGTACCAATTGCAGTGACAATTGACCCTGGCGTGACGGGAGCGTCTGCGAGACCCTGGAGGCGAGAAGGAGGTCGCCATGCCCTTCATCGATCGTGCTGATGCTGGACAGCGTCTCGCCATGCTGCTGGAGCACCTGCGGGGCCCGGACGTCGTAGTGCTCGGCCTTCCCAGGGGCGGGGTGCCGGTGGCCTTCGAGGTCGCTCGGGTCCTCGGGGCACCCCTGGATGTCATCGTCGTCCGCAAGCTGGGCGTACCCTTCCAACCCGAGCTGGCCATGGGGGCCGTCGGCGAAGGGGGGGCGAGGGTCGTCGACGAGGAGGTTCGGCACGCGGCCGGGGTGAGTGCCGAGGAGTTCGCCGCCGTTGAAGCACGCGAACGTGCCGAGCTCGAACGCCGGGTGCGGCGGTTCCGGGGTGATCGCCCCCCGGTGCCCGTGGCGGGCCGCACCGCCATCGTCGTCGACGACGGTATCGCCACGGGGTCGACGGCCCGGGCCGCGTGCCAGGTGGCGCGGGCCCACGGCGCCGCCCGGGTGGTCCTGGCCGTTCCCGTCGCCCCTCGCGAGTCGGTCGCCGCTCTGCGTGACGCCGCCGACGAGGTGGTGTGCGTTGAGATGCCGCGCTCGTTCTTCGCCATCGGGCAGTTCTACGAGGACTTCACCCAGACGGGTGACAACGAGGTGGTGGCCCTGCTCGAACAGGCGGTCCAACGACAGGCGCTGGCGAGCAGGACGACGGGTGACGTCGGCGCATTGTCCGGGCCGGCCGATCCCCCACCCCTGGACATGGACCTCACCGTGCCGGTGGGACCGGGTGGCCTCTCGGGACATCTGAGGGTGCCCGCCGCCGCCACCGGCCTGGTGGTCTTCGCCCACGGGAGCGGCAGCAGCAGGCACAGTCCCCGAAACCGCTTCGTGGCCGCCGTGCTCAACGGCGACGGTCTTGCGACGTTGCTCTTCGATCTCCTCACGCCCGAAGAGGAGCTCGACCGGGCCAACGTATTCGACATCGCCCTCCTCGGGGACCGCCTGGTCGAGGTGACACGCTGGCTCCGGAAGGACCCGGCCACCTCGTCCTTGCGCATCGGGTACTTCGGCGCGAGCACCGGCGCTGCGGCCGCCCTGTGGGCCGCCGCAGAGCCCGACTCGGCGATCGCGGCGGTCGTCTCCCGGGGAGGACGCCCCGACCTGGCCGCCGAGCGACTGGCGTTCGTCACCGCCCCGACCCTTCTCATCGTCGGAGGACACGACGAAGTGGTGCTGGAACTCAATCGCAGTGCACGTGCGCAGCTGCGCTGCGAGCGCAGGCTGGAGGTCGTCCCCGGCGCGACCCATCTCTTCGAGGAGCCTGGCGCCCTCGAAGCGGCTGCTTCCTTGGCCAGCGGGTGGTTCACCGACCACATGGCCGCGGCGTTGACCTGACCGGCAGGGCCCTAGCGATCGGAATGCTTGGTTCAGCGGCCGAGCCCGGCACGCACGTCGTCGGTGAGCCGGCGGAGTCGTGGGGTCAGTGTCGGCGTCGGCTGCTGGGGGTGGCGCAGGCGGCAGGCCGGACCAGGGAGGGCGGCGAGGTCGAGCTCGAATCGGGCCTGCGCCGCGCTCAGGGCGGGGACGGGATCGGTGCGCGGGCCCAGACGCTCGCCACCGGTCATGACGACCTCGAGCACGGGGCCGGTACCCGGTGGTGCGGATTCCTCTGCCAAACCCAGCTGGTCGACTAGGCCGTCGGCACGAAAGACCTGCTTGGCTCCCGGATACGTCGCCTTACCGGTCGAGAGCTTCGCCACCGGCCGCCCGTCGTACGACACCAGCTTGTAGACGCTGTCGAGGAACGGAGCGTCTGCCGACACCCCGAGGCGGGTTCCCACTCCCACGGCGTCAACCGGCACGCCTTGGTCCACAAAGGCGGCGACGTCGTGCTCGTCGAGGCTGCCCGAGACGAAGATGCGCACGTCGGGGTGGCCGGCGGCGTCGAGCAGCCGGCGGGTCGACCTGGCCAGTGCGGCCAGGTCCCCGCTGTCGAGGCGGACGCCCACGTCGTGACGCAGACCCAGTTCCTCGATGACCCCGATGGCACGGGCCACGCCCTCCATGGTGTCGTAGGTGTCGACCAGGAAGGTGGTTCGCCCGGGGAAGTCTCGGGCGAAGGCCTCGAACGCCTCGAGCTCGGTGGCGAACGCCTCGATGTAGCTGTGGGCCATCGTCCCCGCCGGGCGCAGGCCGTAGCGGCGGGCCGCCTCCACGTTGCTGGTGGCGGAGAAGCCGACCATGGCGGACCCACGCGCCACGGCCATTCCCGCCTCGACACCCTGGGTGCGGCGGAAACCGAACTCGACCAGCTCCACCTGCCCACGTCCTGCCAGCCGGCACCGGGCCGCCTTGGACGCAAGCGTCGTCTGGAAGGTCATCTGGTTCAAGAGGATCGTCTCGACCAGCTGCGCCTCGGCGATCGGGGCAGTCACCTCGAGCAGGGGCTCGTCGGCGAAGACGATCCTCCCTTCGGGCACGGCGCGAACCTCCCCCGTGAAACGCAGGTTCGCGAACCTCTCGATGGCGGCGTCGTCGAAGCCCAAGGCGGCGAGGTAGGCAAGTTCGCTCTCGTCGAAGGAGAACGCCTCGAGGATGTCGAGGCAATCCTCGAGTCCGGCCGCCACCAAGAAGCCCCGCTCGACGGGAAGTCGCCGGACGAACAGGCTGAAGGTGGCCGCACCCGTCATCTCGCGCCGCAGGTAGCTCGCCGCCATGTTGAGCTCGTAGAGATCCGTCAGCAGCGCCCCCGCCATCGCCTCATCTTCCTCTCCGCCGAGCTCAGGCACCGGGGTGGCCGCCGCGGCCAGGGCCACAGGTCCCCTTCCGCCGGCGTGGTCGCCGGGTCCGCTTAGGGGATTTTGCCTCTACTGCGGGGTCCGCTCCGGGTTGATCCTTGAGGTGTGCAAGAACAGCGATATATCAGGTCCTTCGGAGAGATCGGCAACGACGACGTCCCGCTCGTGGGCGGGAAGAACGCCTCGTTGGGCGAGATGTACAGCAACCTGGCGGCCGAGGGTGTGCGGGTCCCCAACGGGTTCGCCATCACCTCGGAGGCCTACCGGTACATGCTGGACAAGGCGGGGGCCTGGGAGAAGCTGCACGCCGCCCTCGACGACCTGGACATCTCCGACGTGGTCGACCTGGCCCGGCGGGGAAAGCGCGCCCGCGACATCGTCTACGGGGCGGGTCTCCCCGACGACCTGGCTGCCGAGATCCTCGACGCCTACCGGGGCCTGCAAGAGGAGTACGGCGAAGACGTGAGCCTGGCCGTCCGGTCCTCGGGCACGGCTGAGGACCTGCCCACGGCGAGCTTCGCCGGGCAACACGAGACCTACCTCAACGTGAGCGGGGAAGCGAGCCTCCTCGAGGCGTGCCGGCGGTGCTTCGCCAGCCTCTTCCTGGACCGGGCCATCCACTACCGCGTCGACCAGGGATTCGACCACTTCAAGACAGGCCTGTCGATCGGTGTGATGAAGATGGTGCGATCCGACCTGGCCTCCTCCGGTGTGATGTTCTCCCTGGACACCGAGTCGGGGTTCCGCGACGTGGTGCTCATCACCGGCTCCTACGGCCTGGGCGAGAACGTCGTCCAGGGAGCGGTCGACCCCGACGAGTTCCTCGTGCACAAACCGACGTACCTGTCGGGGCACCGGGCGGTGCTACGGCGGCTGCTCGGGGACAAGGCCGTCAAGATGGTCTTCGTCGAAGGTGAGACCAAGCACACCACCCGCAACGTGCCCACCCCCAAGGCCGACCGTCAGCAGTTCTGCCTGAGCGACGTCGACGTGCTCGAGCTCGCCGGCCATGCCTGTGCCATCGAGAACCACTACGGCCGGCCCATGGACATGGAGTGGGCCAAGGACGGCATCGACGGGCTTCTCTACCTCGTCCAGGCCCGGCCCGAGACCAGTATCTCCCAGCGTTCGGCGACCGTCCTCGAGCGCTACGTGCTGGAGGGACCCGGGGAGGTCGTCGTCGAAGGCCGGGCTGTGGGAGAGAGGATCGCGACGGGGCGCGTGCGTCGGATCGACAACGTCTCGCAGCTGAGGGAGTTCACCCCCGGAGAGGTGTTGGTCGCCGACACCACCACACCGGACTGGGAGCCCGTGATGAAGATGGCGTCGGCCATCGTGACCAACCGCGGGGGTCGTACGTGCCACGCGGCCATCGTCGCCCGGGAGCTCGGCATTCCCGCAGTGGTGGGAACCGGCGACGCCACCGTGCGGGTGCAAACCGGCGACGTGGTCACCGTCTCGTGCGCCGAGGGCGACACGGGCCAGGTGTTCCGGGGGACCATCCCCTTCCGGGTCGACCGCACCGAGGCCGACGACCTCCCACGGCCTTCCACCCGGATCATGGTCAACCTCGGCAATCCCGACCTGGCCTTCATCACGTCGTTCCTCCCCAACGACGGAGTCGGGCTGGCCCGCATGGAGTTCATCGTGAACGAGTCCATCAAGGCCCATCCCCTGGCTCTCCTGCACCCCGAGCGCGTCACGGACCCCACGGCACGCCAGGAGCTGGCCCGTCTCACCAAGGCCTACCGCGACGGAGAGCATTTCTTCGTCGAGCGCCTGTCCGAAGGCATCGGCACGATCGCGGCCGCCTTCTGGCCCAAGCCGGTGGTGGTCCGCATGTCGGACTTCAAGACCAACGAATACGCCAGTCTCGTCGGGGGTGCCGACTTCGAGCCGCACGAGGCCAACCCGATGCTGGGGTTCCGGGGCGCGTCGCGTTACGCGCACCCCGCCTATGCCGAGGGGTTCGCCTTGGAGTGCAAGGCCATGAA
>Ga0116215_1000785_pt1 | contig 22943 bp, 20 predicted proteins | sample Sb_taG_7_FD_89698 | JGI IMG/M metagenome (GOLD analysis project Ga0116215, IMG submission 89698) | Peat soil microbial communities from Weissenstadt, Germany - Sb_50d_2_FS metaG | ecosystem: Environmental > Terrestrial > Soil > Wetlands > Peat | place: Germany: Weissenstadt | collected 2010-09-21
GAAGCCCAGGTCCTCGTAGCTCATGAGCTCGACGCCGGTGAAGCAGTCGTGGACCTCCGCGACGTCGATGTCCGCCGGACCCAACCCCGCCATGGCGTACGCCGCCTTGGCCGCCTTGACCGTGGCGGGGAACCTGGTCATGTCGACCTTGTGCTGGTGCATCACGCGGTCGACGCCATTGCCCATGCCGCGCACCCAGACGGGTCGGTCCGTGTAGCGGGCCACGAGCTCCTCTCCGACCACGAGCAGCGCCGCGGCACCGTCGGACTGCGGGGTGCAGTCGAACACGCCGAAGGGCTCGGCCACCATGGGGGCGGACAGCACCTGTTCGACGGTGATCTCCTGCCGTAGCTGGGCCTTGGGGTTCGTCACCGCATGCTTGTGGTTCTTGACCGCGATCATGGCGAGGTGCTCCCGCGTCGCCGGCGCCTCGTGGAGGTACCGGCGGACGTGCAGCGCGAAGTTGGCCGGCGCCACCAAACCGAGCGGGTAGTCCCAGGCCATGTCCCGTGTCATGGCCATCCAGTCCCAGAAGGTGGTGCGGGTGGAGGTCTCGCGCACCTTGTCGGCGCCCACGACGAGGGCGACGTCGACGTAGCCCGACGCCACCCCGAACACCGCGTTGCGCAGCGCGTCCTGACCGGTGGCGCACGCGTTCTCGACCCTGGTGACGGGGATGTCGAGGAGCCCGCAGCTGTCGGCCAGGATGCCGGAGGGGAACCCGTCGGTGGTGGCCAGCTCGCCGAACCACGCTGCCTCGATGTCGGACCGGTCCAAGCCCCGGTCGACGCTGGCGGCCATTTCGGAGACCGCCATGGGCACCAGTTCCTTGATCCCGAGGTCGAAGTGCTCGGCGAAGGGCGTCATGCCCGCACCGACGATGGCGACCCGCCGCGGCATCACGCACCCCCTTCGGGGGCGAAGGCATAGCCGTAGTCGGGGATGCCGCTGCGCATGGCCATCCGGCGGAAGACCACGCGTCCCGGCTCTCCGATCTCCGCGACCGCGGCCGCGGTGTCGGTCACCGGGACGAGGGCGCGGACGTCGACGCCGTCGAGCTGCACGACGGCCAGCGTGTAGGGGGATGCCAGTCCGGGCACGGGGACGTGGATGGTCGTGGCGGTGTAGACGGTGCCCGTACGCGGGAGCGGGACGAGGACGGAGGTCCCCTCTTCGCCACAACCGAGGCAGCGCAGGCGAGGGGGGAAGGCGAGCGTTCCGCACGCTGGGCAGGACCCCGCCTCCCAGCGGAGCTTGGGGTCGAACGCGCGGTCGTAGGCGGCGAACGAGATCTTGATATCCGGACCCGGCGTGGACCGGCGGGTCGGCATCTCCAACGCCGGACGCTCCAGGCGGTGCACGGCGACGGCCCCGGGCTCCCAGGCGGCGGCGGAGATCGTCGCCTGGTCGACGGCCGCCACGATCCCTCCCGACCGCTGCTCTGCGAGCGCGGCGAGGGCGAACAGGGGTGCGCTGGCGCCCATCGTCGGCAACTCGGGCGGGGGGCCCTCGCACCAGGCAGCGGCATCTCGTGACGACAGGCCAGCCACCGCGATCGGCTTGCCCGGGAGCTCGGACGCCTCGAGCGATGCCCGCACGCCGCGCTCACGTTGCAGGCGGGGATCCTCGTCCTCGTGGACGACGCCGTCCTGCCCGCGCGCCCGGAGCGGCAGGCTGCGGTGCACCCTGGCGAGGTGGGTGAGGGTGCCGCCTGCGGGGCCGCTCCAGGCGGCCGCCGCGCCCGCCGGGCCCGACACGTCGGCCCCGATCACGAGGGCCGCCTCTTCGGCTGCGGTGAGCGCATCGAGCATGGCCGGCGCTCCGCCCACACGCTCCACCACGTCGGTCGTGCGGGACAGGCCTAGTCCGGCGAGGAGCGCGGCGGCATTGCCGCCCTCCATGAGCGGGAGGTCACGGGTGACGAGGACGACCAGCCCGACGTCCTCCGGTGCGACGCCCTCCAGGACGGCTCGACCCGCTTCGACGGCCAGGGTGATGGCATCCTCGTCGGGCCCGGCCTGGCGACCGGCGCGTGAGGACCACACCGGCAGGTAGGTGGCGATCCCGGCGATCACGACCTCGACCCCATGCGCATCCTCCTCACGACCCGATCGACCTCTCGACGTACTCGACCATCACGCCGTCGGGATCCTTGAAGAAGGACACCCAGAGGCCACCGAGCGGGGTGCCGGGGAGCGGGATGAGCGACGCGTCGCTGGCCTCGATCGCACCGGAGTGCCGCGCCGCCTCGACGGCGGCCCGCACGTCGGGCACGGCCAGCGCCATGCGGAACAGGCCACGGTCGTTCGCCCGGCCGTGTGCTGCGGTCGCGGGGTGTGATGGCCACCTGGTGAGCCGGAGCTCGAGCGGCGGTGGCCCGGCGAGCGACAGACGCTGCTCGACCACGTCGGCGACCTCTCCGGCGTGCTCCCAACGGATCTGACCCTCCGTCCCGATCGGGTCGAAGCCCAGCATGGTGTACCACCGGGCCGACCGCTCCAGATCCGCACACACGATCCGCACGTAGCGCAGGATGGCCGATTCCACCGGCGCGGCCGACAGCTCCAGTGCGACACCGTCGGCGTCGAGGATGACGGCGTCGATTCCGGCGGGACCCCCGGGACGCACATGGGCACCCTGGGCCGCGGCGGCGGCGAGTGCGTCGCCGACATCGGGCACCTCGAACCCGAGCGCCTGCATGCCGACCTCACCGGGGTGTGCGTACACCTCCCCCGAGGTCTTGGGGTCGACCCATTCGACGAGCTCGACGGCGGGCGCGCCGCGCCCCCCCCGGCGGTCGTAGAGGAACCACGCTTCGCTGTCGGTGGCGTCCCCGAGCCCCATGGCACTGGCGTCCTGACCCTCGGCCCGGCTCCGCATCTTCACGCGGAGGCCCAGCGCCTCGTACAGCCCCGACGCGTCGGCGAGCGTGCGCACGTTCAGGTTGCAGTGCAGCGCCCCGGTGGCCCGGAGCCCGGCGGCGTCGGTCATGGCACCCTCTCGACAGGACGGGACCACAGTATCGGAAGTCTTACCGAAAGGCCAACGATTAGTGGCGGCAGGGATCGGAGGCCTCGGGCGGTCAGGACCGGAGCCCGGCCACGAGCGAGGAGGAGGTGCCGGGGCGGCGGCCGGTCATGCATCGCCGTCGGGCGCGATGTAGGTCCGGGCGAACGCCTCCAGGTACTCGGCCGGCGCCGGGTGGGTGCCGGGCGGCGCGGGGAGGACGATCCACGTGGCGCCGACTTCCTCCAGCCTCCCCAGCGCGTCGCGGTGGCGCTCGACATCGACTTCGGGCCTGGCGATCGTCGGGTCGGTGTAGGCGACGGCGACGTCGATGCCGTCGGCCCGATCCCCGGCCTCCTCCCGGAGCGCACGGATGCGCCGGCCGAGGTCCTCGACGGAGTCGATGCGGGGTGTCCGGGTCGTGGCCGAGATGTCCACCGGGCCGGTCAGGGGCATCCAACCCTGGGCCCTCTGCGCGACCCTCTGCCGGGCCAGCGCGCTGTTGCCGCCGATCCAGATCGGGATCGGGTCCTGGGCGGGCCGGGGCAGCCCGATGGCCTGGCGTGCACTGAAGCCCCGGCCTTCGTAGTCGAACGGCCGGCCGCTCCAGTGCAGCGGCAACACGTCGAGGGCCTCGTCGAGGAGGTCGTTGCGCGCGCCGAAATCGACGCCCAGCGCATGGAACTCGGCCTTCATGTAGCCCGTGCCCACTCCGAGGATGAACCGCCCGTTCGAGAGCCGGTCGACCGTCGCCGCCGCCTTCGCCACGAGGTTGGGGTTCCGGTACGGCAGCACGGTGAGGTAGGTGAGCAATCGGAGGCGGGTGGTGACCGCGGCGACGTGCCCGAGTGCAACGAACGGGTCGAGAGTCTGGTGGCCGCCTGATTCGAGCCATTTCGAACCGGGTGCCGGATGCTCGGTGAAGGCGAACCCGCTCCAGCCGCACGACTCGGCGCGGGCGGCCAATTCGGCGACCGGTCCGGCGTCGAGCATGTCGCCCTGACTGCCATGGGTCTCGGGGTACTGGTAGATGAACCGCACCGCGGGGACGCTACCCGACAGTTTTGTCAAGTTTCCAGGGTGACCCAGCCCTCACCGGCACTGGAGCGGATGGCGGCGTCGATGACGCGCTGGACGCGGTGCCCGTCGACGAGCGTCGGCACCACGGTCGCCTTCCCGTCGAAGGCGGGGAGCCAGTCCTCGAGCATGAGCGCCAGTGCCCGGATCGCACTGGCCGAACGCCGCCGGGGGAGCTCGGCACCACTCGCGGGCATGCGGTCGTGCAGTGGAACGTCGACCATCCCGTCCTGCCCGGCCCGGCCGGCCCGGAGCTCCACGGTGCCCTCGCCGAGAAGTGGGCCGCGGAAGAGCACCGATCCGGCACTTCCGAACGCATCGAAGGCGCGGTCGGCGCGACCGAGGGCCACCGCGGTGGTCGTGATGGTCACCAACATCCCGTTGGCCATCCGTAGGAGCAAGGCTGATGTGTCATCCGCGTCGACTTGAAGCATGGTCCCGTCATCCCGGAGTCTCTCCGTGACCGTCGTCCGCACGTCGGCGCAGACGGCCACCGGCTCGCCGAAGAGCGCGCACATGAAGTCGATGTCATGCGATGCCATGCCCATCAGGTAGCCGCCACCTTCGTCCCTGCGGTACATCCATTCGGACTGCAGGCCGCGCACCGGGTGCCAATAGTCGGCAGTGGCCTGGCCGCTGGCGAGGTACGGCACTCCCAGGTGGCCCGAGGCGATCGACTCCCAGATTCTCAGACGAGTCGGCTCCCACCGGCCCTCGAAGCACACTGCGTGCCGGACGCCGGCCGCGTCTGCGGCAGCGAGCATCTCCGCGGTCTGGCCGCTGTGCAGTGCCAACGGCTTCTCCACCAGCACGTGCTTGCCGGCCGCTATGGCTGCCAGCACCTGTTCGCAATGGAGATCGACCGGCGTGCAGACGGAAATGAGATCGAGGTCGTCGCGCGCCACGAACTCCGTCCAGTCGGTCGACACGTCGGTGATGCCGAGGCGCTCACCCGCCGCGGTCACGCGCTCGCGCTGTCGTGAGCACAACGCGACCACGTCGAAGGCGGGCACCATCCTGAACGCGGGCACCTGGACCAGTGACCCCCACCCGACCCCGATGACACCGACCCTGATCGGCGACGGGCTCACTGCTGACCGGTCCCATGCGTCTTGTGGTCATGGAACCGCCCCATTGATCGCCCCCCCTGTCGTGCTGTCACACCGAGTAGTGGTCCGCCGGCCCCGCGGTTGCGTGCCCCGGGGCTCTCCACCATACTTGACACTTCTGTCGAGTTTGGAGAACTGATGCCCTACGCCCCCATCCCCGAGCTGCAGATTGAGCGCGACGGCCCTGTTGCCATCGTGACCATGAACAATCCCGACATGCGGAACGCATTCGTCGATGCCCTGCACGAGGGCATGCGTGACGTCTGGGGGCACCTCGCTGCCGACCGCTCGGTGCGCTCGGTCGTGCTCACAGGGGCCGGCCGGGCCTTCAGCGCCGGGGGCCACATCCCGAACTTCATCCGCGACTACGAAGACCCGCAGCACCGGCGCGAATCGCTCCGTGGTGCACGCCGGCTGCTCGACGCCATGGTCGAGTTCCCCAAGCCGCTCATCGCGGCGGTGAACGGTCCGGCCGTGGGCTTGGGATGCAGCGTGGCCGTGAGCTGCGACGTCGTCTACATCGCCGAGGACGCGTTCATGTCCGACCCGCACGTGAGCATCGGCCTCGTGGCCGGCGACGGTGGCGCCGTGACGTGGCCGCTCCTCATGAGCGTCCTCAAGGCCAAGTACTACCTCCTGACCGGCGAGCAGATCCCGGCCGCCGACTGCGTCGACCTCGGCTTGGCCAATTTCGTCGTGCCTCGGGAGGCACTGATGGAATCGGCCATCGGCCTGGCGAACCGGCTGGCCCAGCAGCCACAGCAGTCCGTCGAGGAGACGAAGCGGGCCATCAACCTCCACGTTCAGGCTGCGATCCAACTGGTGGCGCCGTTCGCGTTTGCCGCCGAGAGCGAGTCCTTCTCGACCGACGACATACGGCAGACGATCGAGAAGTTCAAGAGCAAGGGCTGATCGCCGACTGCGTGGCCTCAGCGTCCCGACAGCTCGCGCAGGTTCTCGCGGAGCACCCGGCGCTGCTCGTCCGGTTCGAGAACGCCGAAGTCGGTGAGGGCCGCCCGCGGCTCGCGGAGCCCCTCGGGATGGGGCCAGTCCGAACCGAGCAGCAAGTGCTCGACACCGATGGCATCGCGCAGCAGCCGCATGTCGTCCTCGTAGAAGGGCGCCACCCAGACGTGCTCACGGAAGGCATCGACCGGGTCGCGACCGAACGATTGCGGCACCTTGCCGTACGCAGCTCGGAAGCGGCGCAGCAGCTCTGGCACCCAGCCCGCACCGAGCTCGACCGTTGCCACGCGCAAGGTCGGATGACGGTCGAAGACGCCGTGGCACACGAGGGCGGCCATGGTGTCGAAGACGGGACGCTCGATGTGGATGCCGAGCACCTCCGAGAAGGGTGAGCCACGCAGCCCGGTGAAGTGGTCCGCTTCGCCCCAGTCGAGCGTGTACTTCCCATAGCCGGAGTCGGCCGCATGAAAGGCCACGACGACACCCGCCTCGGCGGCCAGCGCCCAGACCCGGTCGTGGGCGGGGTCACCGAGCGAGCGCGGGCGCCCGGGGACGGCAACCGGCGCAGGCCGCAGCGTGATGAAGCGCGCGCCGAGCCCGATCACCCGCTCGAGCTCGGCCTCTGCGGCCGCCGGGTCCAGCAGGGAGATGAGCGGCCCGGTCTGGATGCGACCGTCGCGGTCGTACCCCCAGTCCTCCTCCAGCCACCGGTTGTAGCTGCGGAAGACCGCGGCCACCGTCTCGGCCTCGTCGGTCAGCATCTGCTCGAGGCCCAGACCGAGGCTCGGCAACAGCCAGGCGAAGTCCACACCCTGGTCGTCCATGGCGGCGATGCGCTTGGCCCGGTCCCGGTACTCGGGCTGGATGCGCTGCATCTCGATGAGGTCGCGCACCTCCTTGCCCTCCTGGTTGTGCCCCCGGAAGTACGACTCGAGGGACCCGGGCACGCCGACGGGGTCGTACGTCGGGTTGGGGATGAGCTTGAGGAGCCGGTCGTTGACGAGCAGCGTCTTGCGCCCGTCGAGTTCGATCCAGCGCACCGCGTGGCGGTACGTGCGCTCCAGGTGCCGGGAGATGGCGTCCTCGGGCTCGTAGTAGTGCTCGTCGGCGTCGTAGATGCCGTAGGTGATGGCCTCGGCTGCGACGGGTTGGTCGAGAACAGCCATGTCGGCACCTCCTCGGAAACTGACTTCGGGCGCGGAAACCTCCCGTTCCCTGAGCCCAGTGTGCCTGAACTTGACAACTGTGTCAACTCAGGGTTCGGAGCTCGTGACCAGGGGGAACAGGCCATCCGCGCCGGCCTCGTGCGCCAGATGGCCCAGCTGGCGGCTCCAACTCCTGGCGTGGCCGTATTCGTGGCGCCACGACCACAGGGCACGGGTCAGGCGGTGGAGCGGGTACTCCCGGGTCATGCCCATGGCGCCGTGCGCCTGGTGGGCGGCCCGGGTCCCCGAGACCGCAGCGTCGTCTGCGATGACCTTGGCTGCAGCGATCTCCATCAGTGCCGGCCCTCGCTCGACCGCGCGCACGGCGAGATCGGCCGCCATGGAGAGCTGCGCCGCGCATTGTGCCACCACCACCAGGTGCTGTTGGACGGCCTGGAAGCGCGCGATGGGCTGGCCAAACTGACGGCGCCCGTACGCGTACTCGACCGTCATCCGGCTCATTGCCTCGGCGGCGCCCGCCATCAGGAGGACGCGGCTGAGGGCACCCCGCAGGCGCAGCGATCCCGGATCCACGCCGGCAGGAGCGGGCCTCTGCGCGACCTCCCGGAGCGCTACATCGAAGCGGACGGACTCCCTCGGCTCACCGGCCAGGTTCGAGCCGGGCTCAATGTCGACGTCGGAGGGATCGACCAGGGCGACGAGAAGGCCATCGGGCGTGGCGACGATGGCGACGATAGCGCCCGCCCGCCCGGCCCAGGCCACGCGGCTACGGCCCGTGATCCGCTCCGCGTGCAGGCTCAAGAGCTCCGGCACCACGGTGATCGGTCCCTCGGGCAGCGGCAGGCCGGCCCTCGTGAGCAGCCATCCGCCGAGCAGCGTGGTCTCGGCAAACGGCACCGGCGCGGCGTGGCGGCCGAGGACCCGCAGGACAGCGGCGGCGTCGGTGAGGGATCCACCCGACCCCCCGGTCTCCTCTGGGAGCGCAATGCGCGAGAACCCGGCCGCCACCAGGCCGTCCCACACTGGGGCACACCACCCCTCCGCCTCGGCTCGCTCCATCGCGTCGGGGGTGCAGCGGTCCGCCAGGAGCCGGTCGACCGTCTCCTCGAGGAGGTTGTCCGTCTCACTCATCGGAGCCGACCCTGGGTCGAGGCCCTTGGCCACGATGGAGCGGAGGACCTCGTTGGTGCCACCTCGAATCGTGAAGGAGGGGGCGGTCAGGGTCGCGGTGGTCAACAGGCGCTCGAACAGTCCCGGGGCATTGAGATCGGGCTCGAACCCAATGAGGTGCAGGACGGCGTTGACGACGTCCTGCTCGAACCGAGTGCCCATCTCCTTGACCAGAGCCGCCTCCGTCGCAGGAGCTCTCCCCTCGTCGATGGCGCGTGCCACCGAGAGCGAGAGCCCGTGCAGGACCCAGTAGTGCGCGACCGCGTTCCCGATCATCTCGAGCACTGCGTCGGAGGGCTGCCCCGAGCTGATCTCCCGCAGGAATTCCTGAACGACCAGATACGTGCTGAGGAAGCGATCAGGCCCGCCGCGCTCGTAGACCAGCTCCGATGCGTTCTGGGTCCAGCCCGCCCCGAGCTCCCCCAGCACGAGGTCGTCGGGGACGAACGCATCGTCGAAGGCGACCTCGCAGAAGTCGGCCGTCCCGTCGATGAAGGGGATCGGGCGAGCGTGGACACCGGGAGCCTTCAGGTCGACGAGCATCTGCGAGATTCCCGCACGCTTGTCGGGTACCTCCTCGACGGGAGTCGTGCGGCAGAGGACGACGATCCAATCGTGCACATGTGCGCCGGTCGTCCAGACCTTCGTTCCCGAAATCGTCCACCCCCCGTCGACGCGAGTCGCTTTCGTTACGAGCGAGGCGAGATCGCTGCCACTGTCGGGTTCGCTCATCCCGATGGAGAAGGAGAGCTCGCCCCGGCAGATGCCGGGCAAGAAGCGATACTTCTGCGCCTCCGTGCCGTAGCGAGCGATCAGCGGCCCCGTCTGGCGGTCGGCCACCCAGTGGTGTCCGATGGGCGCCCCCCACCGAAGCAACTCTTCGACGACGACGAAGCGGTCGACCGAGGAGCGGTCATGTCCGCCGTAGGCCTTCGGCAGGGCCATGCCGACCCAGCCCCGCTCTGCCAAACGCCTCGAGAACCCGGGGTCCTTGGCACTGTTGAACCCCAGCCCCGGCTGGACGGTGGCCTGACCGAGCTCGCCCGCCAGGAACGCGCGCACCTCGCGTTGGAGCGCACGCTCTCCCTCGGTCAGCTCGGTCGCCTCGAAATGCATCACCCACCCTCACTCGGCTGAAGGGACACGGTTCTAGCGAAACTTGATGAAAGCGTCAAGTACTCGGTAGTCCATACCGTAACGGCCAAGGACACTCCGGCTACCCGGGAGGGATAGGCCCGGACGGGGACGCGTCGCTCCAGAAACGCGCCTCCATGAGGATCCGGCGAGCGGCGACGGGGGAGTGGAACGCGGGTGTACCGGATCCGCTACCGAGCGCGATACCGTAGAAGCCGATGGCAACAAACGGTCGTACCAAGGCGAGCGCCGCAGCCGGAGGCGGGCCGAAGCGCCCGAAGAGCGGCAGGACGCCGGCCGGCTCCAAGGGGCGCCCCACGCGCCGGGCACGCGGTTCGCTCAGCCGTGAGGAGATCCTTGACGGGGCGCAGGAATTGGTGGAGGCGCAGGGCCTGCAACAGCTCAGCATGCCGGCGCTGGCCAAGCACCTGAAGTCCGGCGTGACGAGCATCTACTGGTACTTCCGGAGCAAGGACGATCTCCTGGAGGCACTCACCGACCGGGTGACGAAGGACATGTACTTGAAGCTCCCGCCGATCGGCGACGGGGCCTGGGACGACGAGCTCGTCGGCTACTTCACAGCATTTCGGAATCTTCTCGAGGCGACGCCGATCTACCGAGAGGTATTCGCATACAGGGCGCGGCTGCTCTTCACTCGCGCCGCGTTCGCTCCGGCGATCTTCCGCCGACTCGACGACGGCCTGTCACTCTTCATGCGGGCCGGCCTCAGCGCGGAGCAAGCTGCCGAGGCGTTCAACGCCTGCTCGAACTTCACGCGTGGCTTCGTCATTCTGGAGCACGGACTCGAATCCGAATCGGTCGACCCGGCCATGACCGAGAAGCTCCATCACCTCGATGCGTCGAAGTTCCCGACGTTGGGCCAGCTCGAGGATTTTGAACGGGTGATGTGGCTCGACGACAACCAATTCCAGTTCGGGTTGCGACTCCTGATTGCCGGAATCCGGCAGCAGTACGCGCTGCATTGACACCGTCGACCTCGTCACGGCGCTCGTCGACTCCAGCACGAACTCGGCGCGCCCGGGGGTCGCTGAGCCGCGAGGAGATCCTCGAAGCCTCCTATCAGTTGGTGGCGCACGACGGGCTCAGTGCGCTCTCCATGCCGGCATTGAGCCGCCAGGTCGGCGCAGGCGTGACGAGCATCTACTGGTACTTCAGGAACAAAGAGGAGCTCCTCGTCGCACTGGCCGAGCGAGTCACCGCCGACGTGTACCGCCGGTGGAAGCCGATGGGGGACGGCCCGTGGGACACCGAGCTCCGCACGTCGTTCACGTCCTTCCGTGCCGAACTCAGCCGTGTTCCCGTCTACCTGGAGCTGTTCTCCCTGCGATCGCGCTTCGTCCTGGTGCAACCCGGGATCTTTCCCATCGTGATGAACCGACTGGAGGCTGACATCGCTCATCTGGCGGCAGCCGGTCTCGGTGCTGTCGACGCCGCACATGCCCACATCGCGTGCTCGGCGTATGTGCGAGGGTTCGTGACGCTGGAACGGGGGCTCCGGCAGGAGCCCGGCGAACAGGATGAAGCCGTGCGGGCTGGCATCGCTGACACGGTCGGCAGCCTCGATGCCGCGACCTTCCCGGTGCTCACGCTGTTGGGCGACCTCGAACCCATGACGGCGCTGAACGACGACACGTTCCGCACCGGTCTCGACCTTCTCATCGACGGCATCGGGAGCTTGGTGGGGAGCCGCGCCGGCACGCCGTGAGCGGCCTCGGCAATTGGCGGGCACCTCGTCAAATTCTGGGCAGACCGAGCACCCGCTCACCGATGATGTTGCGCTGCACCTCGGAGGAGCCGGCGTAGATCGTGTCCGCTCTGCTGAAGAGGAACGAATGCTGCAGCCCGGAGAAGCGGTGGTCCGGGCCGAGGATCGTTGTGGCCTCGGGTCCCAGGAGGTCCACCGCCAACTCGCCCAGCTCTTGGTGCCAGGTCGACCACTGCAGCTTGCCCGCTGAGGACTCCGGGCCCGGCCTGCCGTGCTGCACGATGCGGGTGATGGTGCGGTAGCCGCTGTAGCGCATGATCTCCAGGCCGGCGTAGCTGCGGGCGAGCCGCTGGCGGACGATGGGATCGCCCGCCGCCCCCCTCTCCCGGGCCAGCGTGACCACGAGATCGAACTCCTTGGCGAAGCGCAGCTGTTGGGCCAGGAACGCGGTGCCCCGCTCGAACCCGAGCGTCCCCATGGCGACGTTCCACCCGTTCCCCGGACCGCCGACGACGAGGTCGGCGTCCGTCCTGGCCCCGTCGAAGAACACCTCGCAGAAGTGGTCGCTCCCCGTCATCTCGACCAATGGCCGGACCTCTAGTCCGGGCTGGTCCATCGGGACCAGCAGCACGCTGAGGCCATGGTGCCGTTGCGACTCCTTCTCGGTGCGGCACAGAAGGAAGATCCAGTCGGCGAACTGTGCCTGGCTCGTCCACACCTTCTGCCCGTCGATGCGCCACGCATCCCCGTCCATCAGGGCCCGGGATGTCACCGACGCCAGGTCGGACCCGGCCCCAGGCTCGCTGAAGCCCTGACACCAGTACTCCTCGCCGCGCAGGATGGGCGGTAGGAAGCGGGCCTGCTGCGCCTCGGTGCCGAACGCCATGACGGTGGGGCCGAGCAGGCCTTCGCCGAAGAAGCCGGCACGAACCGGGCCGTCGGCCAGGGCGTACTCCTGTGCGAAGACCAGCTCCTCGGTGACGGTGGCCTCGCGCCCCCCGAACGATTTGGGCCAGGAGAGCCCGACCCAACCGCCCCGTCCGAGCTCCTGCTCCCATGCGACGCGCACCTTCCAGTCCACGGGGGTGAACCGGGTGGACTGGCCGAGCCGCGCCACGTCTCCGACGAGGTGGTCCGTCAGCCAGGCCTTGACCTCGGCGCGCAGGGCCTCGTCGCCGGGTGAGTACGTGAAGTCCACCAGGGGCTCAGACGCGCTCGATGATGGTGGCGGTGCCCATGCCGCCGCCGGTGCACATCGCGACGAGCGCGGTCGTCTTGTCGGTGCGCTCCAACTCGTCGAGTGCGGTCTCTATCAACATGGCCCCGGTGGCTCCGATCGGGTGACCGAGCGCCATGGCGCCGCCGTTGACGTTGACCGTCGCGGGATCGAGCTCCAGATCACGGGTTGCCTTGAGGACGACCGACGCGAACGCCTCGTTGATCTCCCACAGGTCGATGTCGCCGATCGTCATGCCGGCGAGCTCGAGGCAGCGGCGTGCGGCAGGGGCCGGCGCCGTCAGCATGATGACCGGCTCCGCACCAGCGGTCGCCCCCATGACAATCCGCGCCCGGGGGGTGAGCCCGTGGGCGCGGGCGTACTGGTGTGAGGCGAGGACCATGGCCGATGCGCCGTCGACCACTCCCGACGAATTGCCAGGGTGGTGCACGTGCTCGAGGTGCGCCCCGATGCTCGGGTAGACCTCGGCGATCATGGTGTCGAAGGACCGGTCCATGCCCGGGAGCACCTCCGTCCCCATCGTCTGGAACGAGGGGACGAGCCCGGCCAGCGCCTCCAGGGTCGTGCCGGGCCGGGGGTGCTCCTCGCGGTCCAGCGCCACCGTGCCGTCGGGGTTGCGCACGGAGATCACGCTCCGGTCGAACCGGCCCTCTGCGATCGCCTTGGCGGCCCGTTCCTGGCTGGTCACCGCGAGCTCATCGCAGTCGATCCTGGAGAAGCCCTCGAGGGCGGCGATGGCGTCGGCCGAGATCCCCTGCGGCACCATCGGGTAGCGCTCCCGCAGGTGCGGGTTGTCCCCGTCGATCAACAGCGGTGTCTGGTCGGCCGGCCACCGCGACATCGACTCCACCCCGCCGGCGACCACGAGCTCCTGGAAGCCGGCGCGGATCCCCATGGCGGCCAGGCTGACCGCCTGCTGCCCCGACCCACAGAACCGGTTGATGGTCAGGCCGGGCGCGTCCACCGGCCAGCCGCAGTCGAGCACCGCGAGGCGGGCGATGTCGGCATTGTGGTCGCCCACCGAGTTGCCATTGCCCATGATGACGTCGTCGACCTCGGAGGGGTCGAAGCCGCTGCGCTCCACCAGCGCAGTGAGGCACTGGCCGAGGAGATCTTGCGGATGCAGATGGTGCAGGGCGCCGGTGGCCCGGCCCTTGCCCCTCGGCGTGCGGACCCCGTCAATGATCAGTGCGTCTCGGACCTCGGTCATGGAGCCTCCCCTTCGTGATCGGTCATCGGTGCTCGAGCGCGGCCGGTGCCAGCTCCGCCAGCAACTCCTGGCTGTAGGCGACGCGGCCGGTGAGGACCGCCGGATCCCCGGTACAGAGGAGCAGGGCGGCCTCCGCCATCAGGTCGGGGCTCTCCAGGGGGAACCCCTCCACCAGATCGTGAGTCGTTGCGCCCGGGGTGGCCACGTTGTCGGTCGGTGCGAGGGCGTTGACCGCCACCCCGTAGGGGGAGAGCTCGGCCGCCAGCGCGGTGGAGAAGCGGTCGAGGGCGGCCTTGACCATCCCGTAGGCCGTCCATGGCGCGACGTGCACGGCAGGGAACGGCGGCCCCTCGGGGTGCAGGGCCGCCTTTGAGGAGATGTTCAGGATCCAGCCCTCGCCCCGCTCCAGCATCCCGGGCACGACCAGTTGGGCCAACTCGTAGGGCGCGCGCACCTGTACCTCGAACATGAGCCGCCAGCGCTTCTCGGGGAACTCCGTGAACGGGTACAGGAAGGTGATGGCCGCGTTGTTGACCAGCACGTCGACGGGGCCCAGCTGCCGGGTCGCCTCGTCCACGATGTGCCGGCGGTCGTCCGGGACGGAGAGGTCCGCTCCGATGGAGACGGCGGTCCCGCCGGAGGAGCAGATGCGCTCCACGACTTCGTCCAATGATCCCTGGCGGCCGGGCTCGGCCTGCAGCGTCCGCGCCGTCAGTGCGACGTGCATGCCGTCTGCCGCCAGCCGCTCGGCGATGGCCGCCCCGAGGCCACGGCTCGCCCCCGTCACGATGGCGACGCGGGCCATCAGACCACGTCCTCCATCGTGGTCCGCGGGGTCGCGTCGGCCAGGAACTGGCGCGCCATGGTCTCCGCCTCCTCGGGGGTGGCGGGCACGTCGGTCGTCGACGGCCCCCGACGCCAGCCCTCCGCGACGCCGAACACGACGCCCGACGACTCGAATGTTTGCCCGGTGACGTCGCGCGACCGGGGCGAGGCCAGCCACACCACGAGCGGCGCCACCCAGCGTGGCTCGAAGCGCTCGAGCATCTCGTCCGGCAGCGTCATGTCCTCGGTGAGCCGCGTGAGGCCGCCCGGGGCGACGGCGTTGGCGGTCACGCCGTAACGTCCGAGCTCGAGGGCGGCGATCTGTGTGAAGGCGGCGATGCCCGCTTTTGCCGCGCCGTAGTTGGTCTGACCCGGGTTCGCGTACAGGCCCGCCACCGACGTCGTGTTGACGAGGCGCGCGTCGTTCTCCCCGCCGTTCTTGGCTCGGTCGCGCCAGTACGCCGCGGCGTGCCGTGACGTCACGAACGTCCCCTTGAGGTGTACCCGGATCACGTCGTCCCACTCGGCCTCGGTCATGGAGAAGAGCATCCGGTCGCGCAGGATCCCGGCGTTGTTCACCACCACGTCGAGGCCGCCGAAGGTGTCGATGGCCTGACCGACGATGGCCTCGCCACCGCCCCAGGTGCTGATGTCGTCCGTGTTGGCGACCGCGGTGCCGCCCGACGACGTGATCTCGTCGACCACCTCCTGCGCCGGCCCGGCGTCGCGGCCCGTCCCGTCGCGGGCGCCGCCCACGTCGTTGACCACCACCTTGGCGCCGTAGTGCGCCAGCAAGAGCGCGTACTCACGGCCGATGCCGCGCCCGGCGCCGGTCACGATGCACACCCGGTCGGTGCAGCTGATGTCGTTCATGTCATCTCCTCGCTCTTTCGGGCCTCGGAGCGTTCAGCTCGAGGCGGGGAGCGGCGCGGCGCCCTCTGGGTACATATCGATCCTCTTACCGAAAGGCAGTCTATATATGGGGCGCCCCGGGGTGCCCGGGCGGCTCCGCCCGCCCGGCTGGCCGCTATCCGAAGAGCTCCGCCCTCGCCGGAGACCGGGACGACTCCACCAGGCCGGCCCACGTCCACTCGTCTGCGGTGAGGAGCACGCCGAGAAGGAGGCCACGCCGGATGAAGCGGTGCATGTCGTGCTCCCAGGTGCAACCGATGGCCCCCATCACCTGGTGGCAGTGGCCCGTCGCCGACTCGACCGCCCGCCCGGCGGCCAGGTGCGCCGCCGCGGCGGCGTTGGGGTCGCCATCGATCCACGCCGTGCGGGCGATGGCACGTGCCGCCTCGAGGTCGACGTGGACGTCCGCCAGTCGGTGCTGCACCGACTGGAAGGTGCCCAGCGCCACGCCGAACTGCGTCCGGTCGGTGACGTGGCGCACGGCGAGATCGAGCATCGCCTGTCCCACCCCGATCAGCTCGTGAGACAGTGCCAGCCGCCCGGCCGCGACCGCGCCGACCCACAGGTCGCGGGTGACCACGGTGCCTGCGACGGATCCGAACATCCCGGTCATACGGGTCCAGCCGGCTCCGGCGTCCACCCCCGTGACGGGGACGGCGGCGAGACCGGAGGGCTCGAGCGGGTACAGCGTCACTTCGTCGCCCGTCTTCACGGGCACCAGGACCGATGGAGCGTCCGCCGCGTCGGCCAGCAAGACCACGTCAGCCGGCGTCGCGGCGAGGGTGGTGCCCCGCCAGGGCAGGCCCAGCGCAGCGTCGATGGGGTCAATCCCGAGCCGGCGGCCGATCTCGAGCTCGACGAGCCGCGAGCTGCCGCGGTGGCGCCCCTGCGCCTCGGCCAGCGTCCCGACGGCCAGCGCCGGCTCCTGGGCCACGAGCTCGTCCCACCCCAGGTCGACCAGGTCGGTCAGCGTCAGCGGCCCGGAACGCCCGGAGAACAGGTCGTCCGCCGTCCGCCGCAGCTCGTCCTGCACGAAGGTCATCGCCCACCCGCCCGGGGAAGGCGCAGGACGCGCTCGGCGATGATCGACCGCTGGATCTCGATCGCGCCGCCGTAGATGGTCGCCATGCGGGCGTAGAACCAGTCCGCGCGATGCAGGTCGTCGCGGTCCGTGTCCCCGAGCACGAATCCGGCAGGGTCGAGGAGCCGGAAGAGGTCTTCGACCGCCTGTTCCGTCGTGGCCAGGAGCACCTTGTCCACGGAGATCTCAGGACCTGGGTTCTCGCCGCCGGCCAACCGCCGCACCGTGCGGGCGGCGGCGGAGCGCAGGGCCGTGACGCGGACCCAGGCGTCGGCGATAGCCCGCGCCTCTCCCGGGTTCGGGTGCGGAATGGAGCGCGCGAGCTCGGCCAGGCGGGCGTGGAGGACGCACTGACGTTGCCAGGCGTACATGCCGCGTTCCCATTGCAGAAGCGTCATGGCGATCCCCCAGCCGTCGTTGACTTCGCCGACGACCCGGTCGCCGGGGACGAACACGTCATCGAAGAAGGTCTCGGCGAATTCGTTGCGGTCGCTGCTGGCCCGGGTCGGTCGCACCTCGATGCCCGGGGAATCAAGGTCGATGAGGAACATGCTGATGCCCCGGTGGCCCTCGCGCCCGGTGCGGACCAAGGCGCAGGACTTGTCGGACATGCTGCCGAAGCTCGACCAGAGCTTGTGGCCCGTGACTCGCCAGCCGTCGCCGTCGGGTACGGCTCGGCACCGCAGCGCCGCCAGGTCGCTCCCCGCTTCGGGCTCGGAGAACCCCTGGCACCACACCTCGTCGCCCCGGATGCACGCACCGAGGAAGCGCGCGCTGAGCTCGGGCGCAACCAGGACCATCACCGGCCCGAGCACCTCGAGCGTGCCGAGGGGGAGGGGGAGCCGGTACCCCTCGAGCGAAAGGTGCTCGTAGAGCGTGGCCCGCAGCTCGGCGCTGCCGCCGCTGCCGCCGACGGACTCGGGCCAGCCGTGCCGGGTGAACCCGGCGTCCCAGAGCGCCCGCTGGAAGGCCCGGTCGGCGTGCATCGCATCCTCGATGCGCAGTGGCTCGTTCTCGGCGCGCGCGGCCGCGTACTCCTGGCCGTGGTTGCGCAGCCATGAGCTCAGCTCCTGGCGCAGTTCGGCCGGCGATGGTGCCGCCACCGCCGTCATGACCCGGCGCAGACGCAGCGGTGCGGGCCCGCCGGCAGCACGCGGGTGTCCACCGGTCGGCTCCGGCGCTGGCTGGTCACTCTCACCTCCGCCCCTCGGCGACAGTCGACGCCGATATCGTAAGGTTCACTATATTGACGCGCCGCTCAGACCACAACCGGTGCCATCACCGCCACAGAGCGGCCAGCGCGGCTCGCCGGCCCGCCCGGTCGAGCCCCCGGAGGTCGGCGGTGCCGTGTTCGGTCACGACGACGTCGATGTCGTGCGACGGTGTGGTGACCGGGGCGGCCAGGCGTTCGACGAGGGTGCGGTGGGGCCCGCGCTCGGTCGGCAGCGCCACGATGCTGAGCCCTCCGACGGAGCGGGTGGCGCCGAACGCGTAGTCGGGATGCCCCCCGATCCCGGCCACGGCGGAGCCCCCGACCGCCTCGACGTTCACCTGGCCGTCCAGGTCGATCTCGAGTGCGGTGTTCACCGCGATCAGCGGCGGCTCGCCCGCCAGGCGGACGGGATCGTGCGTGTGCTCGACGCGGTCCACGACGGCGCGTCCGGGGGCCCAGTCATAGAGCACATCGGTGCCACCGCTGTAGGGCGCGTAGGCGCGGCCGAGCAGGAGGCCCCGCCGGTCGAGCTCCACGACGGCGTCGGACAGCATCCCGGTGTCGACGTGGACCGGGCGGTCGATGGCGTCGATCACGGCCGTGCCCACGGGTCCAGGGCCGTACTGCACCCGCGCCCCCTCGGGGATCAGGGAGACGACGCGTTCCGCGACGGCGCGGTGGACGTCCTGCGGCTCGCCCCACCGGACCTGAGTCGCCGGTGCACTGCTCTGCCCAACGACACGGACCCGCTCGGCCGGGATGGGCGGCCCGGCATCGAGCACGGGAAGGCCGCGCCGCTCGATCCCGTGCACCTCGGCGCCGGCATCGATCGCCGCCCGCAGCCAGGCCGATTCGGTGGTGAGGAGGAAGCCGCCGTCCACCGGGGCGACGGGCGCGACCAGGACATCGGGTCGCAGCGGCCCGCCCAGCAACGCCGGCACCGCGCCCAGGCGAACCGTGACATAGCGCACGGCACCGCGGTCGATCGGGCCGCGGAGGGCGAACCCGCCCATCACCGTCGCCACGTCGGCGTAGCGCTCGAGCCCGGGCAGCAGCTGGCCGTCCGGGACCCAGCCGAGGAGGAGGTCCACCGACACCGGGTCGAACCGTTCGAGGGCCTGCGCCGCGGCCGCCGGGTCACTGCCCACCCCGTCGGCCACCGCCACCCTGGTGCGAGCGGAGGGCGGTGGCACGGGCTGATGGTAGCGGTATCGGAAGACTTTCGGTACAGTCATCCATAATGGAGCTCCTGGTAGAGCGGTCGGGGGGCGTCGCCCACTTCGTCCTGAACCGCCCGGATGCCTACAACGCCATCGACGCGGCGCTGCGGGACCAATTGCTGGCCGCGCTCGATGCGGCAGAGTCCGACGGCACGACGTGCGTCGTGCTGCGGGGGGAGGGCCGCGGATTCTGCGCCGGCATGGATCTGCGGGCCGGTGGCGCCAAACGCGGCGTCGACCTCGCGCAGGCCATGGCGCGGTCGTCGTCCCGGCTCACCGAACGCTTCCTGCGGTCGAGTGTCCCGATCGTCTCCGCCGTGCATGGCGCATGCGCCGGCCTGGGGCTCACCCTGGCCCTGGCTGCCGACCACTGCGTGGCGGCGGAGGACGCCCGCTTCGTGGCCGCCTTCGTGGGCCGCTCCCTGGTGCCCGACGGAGCGATCGCGCTCTTACTGCCCCGCCTGGTCGGCTCCGCGCGCGCTCGGCGGATGCTGCTCTTCGGGGACCAGGTCGGCGCGGCCGACGCGTACGAGTGGGGGATGATCGGCGAGCTCGCCGGGGCAGCCGACCTGGTGGAACGGGCCCAGGCGCGGGCCGAGACCCTCGCCGCGCTGCCCGGCCACGTGGTGCGCTACACCCGTTCGCTGCTGGCGCGCTCGTTCGACATCGGCCTGGACACCGTCCTCTTCGAGGAGCAGGTGGTGCAGGGCGTCGTCTCCACCTCGGACGACTACGCGGAGGGAGCGGCGGCCTTCTTCGAGAAGCGCCCCCCTCGGTTCACGGGGCACTGAGCGGGCAGCTGGGGCGATGGATCCGCGCTACTCACCGGAGGCCGAGGAGTTCCGCGGCCGCGTCCGGGCCTTCCTGCGGGACAATCTGCCCGAGGGATGGCAGGGTCTCGGTGCCATCGCCGACCGGGACGAAGCCGACGCCTTTGTCACTGAGTGGCGAGCGACGCTGTACGCCAACGGCCTGCTCGGGGTGGCGTGGCCCACCGAGTTCGGCGGCGGGGGGATGACGAAGCTGGAGCAGGTCGTGCTCACCGAGGAGATGGCCCGGGCCGGCGTGCCCGCCATGGGCTTCAACGACAACATGAGCATAAAGATGCTCGGCGGCACCCTGATGCGCTGGGGCACCGAGGAGCAGAAGCGCCGCTTCCTGCCCCGCATCCTCTCGGGTGAGGACCTGTGGTGCCAGGGGTTCTCCGAGCCCGAGGCAGGCTCGGATCTGGCCTCGCTGACCACCCGTGCTCTGCTCGACGGCGACCACTGGGTGATCAACGGCCAGAAGCTGTGGACGTCCAAGGCGCGCGAGGCCAATTGGATCTTCGTGTTGGCCCGCTCGGATCCCCACGCTGCCAAGCACAAGGGGATCACCTTCCTCCTCGTAGAACTGGACCAGCCCGGAGTGGAGATCCGCCCCATACGGGCATTGTCGGGAGAGAGTGAGTTCAACGAGGTCTTCTTCCACGACGCCGTCACGGCGGCCGACCACGTGGTGGGCGAGGTGCACGGGGGCTGGGCCGTCGCCACCTCACTCCTCGGGCTCGAGCGCGGCGAGGAGGCTGCGACCAACCCGATCCTGTTCCGGGCCGAACTCGACCGGCTGGTCGCCATGGCCGCAGCACGCGGGCGGCTGCGCGACCCGGTGGTCCGGGACGAGGTCTCCCGGGCCTACGCCCGCTGCGAGATCATGCGCTTCTTGGGCCTCCGCATCCTGACCGGGGTCCTGCGCGACGGTGTCCTCGGCCCCGAGTCCTCCATCTCCAAGCTCTATTGGAGCGAGTACCACCAATTCGTGACGTCGCTCGCCCTCAAGATCCTCGGACCTGACGCGCTGACGGTGGAGGGCCGCGGGCCGCTGCGGTCCTGGAGGGCGGATGATCCGGGCGCCCCGAACACGAGTGGGTCCTGGCTCGGTGCGTTCTGGAACGCAACGGCGGGCACGATCTACGCAGGCTCGTCGCAGATCCAGAGGAACATCCTCGCCGAGTCGGTGCTGGGGTTACCCCGTTGACGCGGTGTTACAGCTCGGTGCCGACGGTGTCGGCGAAGCGGCGCAGCTCGTCGATCACCCGGGCCGCGTCACCCCAGACCATCAGGTCGCAGTCGTGCACGCCGAGGTCGGCGTAGGCGCGCAGGACGCCCGGGTCGTCTCTCGGCGAGGCCGCCGCGACGATCCGCAGATCCTCGTAGGGCCGGCCGACCTCTGCGCAGGCGGCGCGCAGCTTGTCCAGCCGCTCGGCCAGCGCGTCGGGTGACACCGCGACGTGGGGGTTCTTGATCGTCTCTTCGTTGCGGACGACGGCGGCCCAGCCGTCGGCCCACTCGGCGACCCGGCGCAGGGCCATGTCGCCGTACCCTCCGAGGAGGATCGGGATCGACCCGCGCGGCGGGGAGGGGTGAAACCCCGCCTCGACGTGCTCGTAGAACTCGCCGTCATGTGCCGACACGCCGTCACTCCAGGCGGCCCGCATGACCGACACGTGCTCGCGGAGCCGGGCGTGCCGGCGCTCGAATGGCACGCCGACGGCGTCGAACTCCTCGCGCATCCAGCCGGCGCCGACTCCGAGGACCATCCGACCCCCTGCGAGGGCATCGATCGTGGCCAGTTCCTTGGCCAGCACGACGGGTGTCCGGTACGTGGCGATGAGCACGCGGGTGCCGAACTCGATCCGGTCTGTCACGCCGGCCAGCACACCCATGAGCGCGACCGGATCGAAGTAGGGGTCGGCTGGGTCGAGCGGGTAGGTCCCGGCCGCCGCGAACGGGTACGTGCTGTCGAGGTGCGAAGGCGTGAACAGGTGGTCGAACAGCCACACCGAGCCGTAGCCCACCGCCTCCGCCGCGACGGCGACGTCCACGATGCCGCGGGCGGTGGCGTACCGACCCGCATGGGGCAGGTGGATGCCCATCCGCATCAGGTCGACCACTCCGTCAGGAGCCCATCGACGCTGGTGAGGCGGGCCACGAACGCCAAACCGTTCTTGAGCATGGATGCGTGGTGGTCCGGTGGGGTGCCGATGCAGGCGTCCGTCGGGATTGTCACGGCGAAGTCCTCGTCGGCCGCGCCCACGGCGACGAGCGGGATGGCCAGGTTCGTCGACACGCCGGCAACCACGACCTCCTCAATTCCCATGTTGCGCAAGATGGCGAGGGTCTCGGTGCGGTGCACGGGGGAGATGCCCTGGTGCCGCGGCAGCACCAGGTCCTCAGGTCCCACGCCGATCTCGGGGACGACTTCGGCCGCCGGATGGGACTCGCTCCATTCGGCGGTGGCCAACGTCGCCCGCATCAGGGGGGAGCGACGGTTGGTCGATCGACCTCCGGCAGCCGGAAGGTACGTCAGGTGGGCCACGCGGACCCCGCAGTCACGGGCCCCGGCGGCCAGCCGGCCCATCGTGGCCAGCACCGGCTGGGCCGACTCCGCCAGGGCCGGGAGCACGGAGAGGTCCCCGACCACACCCCGCTGGCACTCGACGAAGAGGAGGGCCGTCTTTTCGGGCTCGGTCACGGCAGGACCAAGAGGCTGTCGAGTTCCATAGTCGTGCCCTCCCCACTTGGCGGCCGTGCGTGTGCGCCTGCCGATAATCTTACGGGAAGCCTTACGAGTTGTCACCTGGCTGGATGTCCGACATCCACAGGGCAGCGGTGATCGGAGGAGCAAGCCCATGCGCACCCGCCTCAGCATGAAGCCGACCGGATGGTTCCAGTTCGGCTGGTCTTCGACCGTGCCCGAGAAGGGCGTCGTCCCACTGCGGTACTTCAGCCAAGACCTTGTTGCGTGGCGAGACCAAGAGGGAGCCGTCCATCTACTCGACGCGTACTGCCAACACCTCGGGGCAAACCTTGCCCATGGTGGGTGCGTGGTCGACTCGGGTCTGCAGTGTCC
>Ga0116215_1000786_pt1 | contig 22821 bp, 21 predicted proteins | sample Sb_taG_7_FD_89698 | JGI IMG/M metagenome (GOLD analysis project Ga0116215, IMG submission 89698) | Peat soil microbial communities from Weissenstadt, Germany - Sb_50d_2_FS metaG | ecosystem: Environmental > Terrestrial > Soil > Wetlands > Peat | place: Germany: Weissenstadt | collected 2010-09-21
CCGACGGCGCTGGCCTCGGCCACGGCCACCATTCGTCTGGGTCTGCTCGTCACCGGCGTGACGTATCGCCATCCCTCGGTGCTGGCCGCTCAGGCCGTGACCGTGGACCATGCCAGCGCGGGTCGGCTCGAGCTGGCCCTAGGGGCCGCCTGGTACGAAGCCGAGCACCGCCAGCTCGGGCTGGAGTTCCCGCCCACGGGTCGCCGCTTCGACTGCTTGGAGGACGAGCTCGAGATGCTCACCAGGCTCTTCACCGGGGAGGTGGTGTCGTACCGGGGCAAGCGGTTCTCCCTCGACAACGCCCAGATGCGACCGGTGCCCGTGCAGCGGCCGCACCCGCCCATCTGGATCGGGGGCTCGGGTCGACGGCGCACCCTGCCGCTCGTGGCCAAATGGGCCGACGTGTGGCACACCTGGGGCAGCGCCGAACACCTCGGTGTGCTGTCGGCCGAGGTCGACCGGCTGGCCGAGGCGGCCGGGCGAGATCCCGCCTCCATCCTGCGCGCCTCGTCACTGTCGCTGTCCGCGCCCTGGGACGACGTCCGGCGCGATGCGGCGGCCATGCGTGAGGCCGGCATCGGGTACCTGGTGTGCGGCTGGCCCGAGGAAGGACGCCCCCGCGTCGAGGAGTTCGCCACCACCGTCATGGCCGAGTTCACCGGAACCTGAGGTCGGCAGGGTGGAGGAGACGAGGATGGCGTCGCCTTCTCCGAACCGCGGTCGCCTTCAGACACTCGCGCCGATCGCAGTCTTCGACGTCATCGGGCCCCTCGTGGCTTACTACTCGCTGCGCTCGGCCGGGTTCTCCACGGTGGCGTCGCTGGTTCTGAGCGGCGTACTGCCCGCCTTCGGGGTGGCTCTGAAGGTGACTCGCCATCGGAGCGTGGACGCCGTCGGCATCCTCGTCCTGATCGGGATCGCCGTGGGCACTGCCCTGGGACTCGCGAGCGGGAACCCTCGTCTCGTGCTCCTCGACGGCACCGTTCCGACGGCCGTCTTCGGCGCCGTGTGCCTGGGATCTCTGTGGTCGAGTCGACCGCTGATGTTTCGCTTCGCCCTGGAAGCCATGGGAGCGGACACGCCCAGGGGACGAGACTTCGCCGACAAGTGGCGTTATCCCGGCTTCCGCCACGCCTTGAGGGTGACGACGGTGGTCTGGGGTCTGGCGTTCGTCGCTGAGGCTCTGGCTCAGGTCCTCGTCATCGAGACAAGCTCGACGGACGTCGCCAAGACCACGTCGAACGTGATGCCGTTGGTCTTCGGCGCGGTCGTGATCGCCTGGAACATCGCCTACGCCAAGCGCGGCCAGCGCCAGGGTGAGCTTGCAGCCGAGGCGGCTCGCACCCGGGGCGATGCGCCCCCGCCCATGCCTACGTCGCCCTGAAGCCAGCCGCGTCGCGCCGCGTTCGGCGTCCGGGGCCCTCACTAGAGTCGGGCGATGGCCTCTGCCCATGACCCGACCATCACCGTCTACGGGGCGCCCTGGTGCCCCCATTGCAAGCGAGTGAAGAGGTTCCTTGCTGCTCACCGTGTCCCCTACGACAACGTCGACATCGAGGACCGACCGGAGGCGATCGAGCGCCTCAAGGAGCTGCAGGGCGGCGGGCAGATCATCCCCATGGTCGTATTCGGGGACGGAACCCACGAGGTGAACCCGAGCGACGAGACCCTGGCCGGCCGCATCGGCCTGACCGTCGAAGCCGATCGGTCCGCCTATGACCTTGTCATCGTCGGGGGTGGACCTGCCGGGCTGGCGGCCGCCATCTACGCCGCTCGCGAGGGCATCGACTCGATCGTCGTCGATGCCAGCGCCCTCGGCGGCCAGGCCAGGATAAGCGACCGGATCGACAACTATCCCGGGTTCCCCGACGGGATCGCCGGAGCGGAGCTGGTCGACCGATTCGTGGCCCAGGCTCGTCGCTACGGGGTGGAGCTCCGCTCGGCCGTGTCGGTCACCGCCGTCGAGCACGATGGCGGTGACCTGGTGACATCACTGTCCACCGGGCAGAAGCTCACCTCTCACGCCGTGATCGTGGCCACGGGGTCGACGTACCGACGCCTCGAGGTTCCCGGCGAGGAGGATCTCATCGGCGCCGGCGTCCATTTCTGCGCCACCTGTGACGGTCCCTTCTACAAGGGTGCTGACGAAGTGGTCGTCATCGGCGGCGGGAACTCGGCCTTGGAGGAGGGGCTGCACCTGTCCGAGTTCGCCCATCGGGTGCGGGTGCTGGCCCGTTCCGGTCTCTCTGCCTCGCCGGTCCTGCAAGAGCGGGTGCGATCCGATCCCCAGTTCATCGTGCACACCGGCTTGGACATCGTTGCACTAGAGGGGGAGCGCAACAGATTCTCCGCTGCCGTGGCCCGTGACCGAGACAGTGGCACGATGCACCGATTCCCGGCCGCAGCCGCCTTCGTGTTCATCGGCCTCTACCCCAACGTCGACTTCCTGGGTGACGCCGTGGAGCGCGACGCCGGCGGGTTCCTCGTGACCAGTCCCACCATGGAAACGACGATGGCGGGCGTCTTCGCAGCCGGCGACGTGCGTTCGGGGTCGACGAAGCAACTCGGTTCGGCCGTGGGCGAGGGGATCGCCGCTCTCCTCATGACGCGCCGCCACCTCGAAGCCAACAACTACAAAGCTGTGGCACTCGTCGACGCCTGACTGGCAATATCGAGTGCATGGTCGTCGTCCGTGCCATGATGGACTCGGATGTGCCCGGGGCGGCGAAAGCCTGGGAACACGCATTTCAGGCCATGCGCGCCACGTACGGACTCCCTGTTCCCCACGTGACCAGGGAGGACGAACTCCGACTCCAGCACCGCATACGCCACTTCCTCGCCACGGACCCGACCGGGTCGTGGGTGGCGGACGATTCCGGCGCGATCACCGGCCTGTCCCAGTCGTTCGTGCGCGAGGGCTACTGGGTCTTGTCGCTGCTGGCCACGGTTCCGGATCTGCAGCGACGTGGACTGGGACGCGAGCTGCTGCAGCTGGCCATGCGCAACGCCGACTCCCGTAGTCCGGGCTCCATCCAATGCTCCCGGGACGCCGCCGCCATGGCGTTGTATGCCTCGGTCGGTTTCTCCCTTCATCCCGCCGTCATGGGTTGGGGCACCGTCCGCCCGGGCACGGTGTTCGCCGATCCCCGGGTACGCCACGGTGACGATCGAGACCTCGCTACGGTCGACGCCGTCGATCGCGACGTCCGGGGCTCCGCCCGCTCCGTGGATGTCGTGGCCATGCTGAAGGAGCCGGGCAGTCGTCTCCTGCTCATCGATGACCGGGGCTACGCCGTGGCCAAGGACGACCGGATCGTGACCCTCGGTGCCCGTGACGAAGACGCGGCGACGGCGTTGCTCAAGACGGCGCTGTCCGAGATGGGTGAGGGCGCGCTCGTTCAAGTCGGGTGGCTCACGGCGAAGCAGCAATCGGCCATCCGCGCCCTCGTGGACTGTGGTGTCGAGCTTCACCCCATTGGCCCGATGATGGTGCGTGGGCTGCCTGGCCCGCCCGCGCCGTACATTCCGAGCGGTGGGTATGGCTGACAGGGACGAGCCCGGCTCGCGATCACGCCCTGTGCATCTGCCGGGCGGCGTTGGCCGTCTGACGTCAGAGGCCGGCGAGGGCGTGGAAGGCGACGGCGGCGGCCGTTGCGACGTTCAGCGAGTCGACCCCGTGTGCCATCGGGATGGGGACCACCACGTCGGCCGCCGCCAGTGCCGCATCCGTCAGGCCCGGCCCTTCTGCGCCGAGGAGCAGGGCCACACCGACGGGGTCGCCTGAACCGGACAACCGGGCCTTGAGCTCGGCGAGACCGACGGCAGGGACACCGCTGGCGGTGGCGAGACGCGGTGCCAACCCGGCGACGACGAAGCCGGCGGCCCGCACCGTGTGGAGCCCCGACGGCCACGGCATCAGCCGGGCGAATGGCATGTGCAGGACATGCCCGACGGACACCCGGATCGACCGGCGGTAGAGCGGGTCGGCGCACGTGGGGTCGAGGAGGATGCCGGCCGCCCCGAAGGCGGCGGCGTTGCGGAACAGGGCCCCGATGTTCTCATGGTCGTTGAGGCCCTCGAGGACAGCGATGAGCCGAGGAGCTCCTTGCGCAGAGGATGTTCCAACTGCGTCGGCCAGGAGCCGTCCGGCACCGGTGGGCGGCGGGCGGTTGGCCACCGCCACCACACCCCGGTGCAGGGCGAAGCCGACGGTGGCGGCCACCACGGTGCGAGACCCCACGAACACCGGCGCCCCTCGGGCTCGTGTGGCCGCCACCAGGTCGCGGGCCGCCTTCACCTGGCGATCGTCGACGAGCAGTGAACGCACCGTGTATTCGGACGTGAGGAGCCGTTCGACGGCGAGCCTCCCCTCGACCACGAAGACCGACTGATCGGAGTCCCGCCGGATCCGGCCGGCCGGGTCGTTGAGGTCCCGGAAGAGGTCGAGACGGGGGTCGTCGGGATTGTCCACCTCGACGAGTGGGCCCGGGGTGACGTCAGGCGGGTCCGGGGGCGCGTCCGACACCCCGCCAGCCTCGCGTAACGCACGCGGGGACCCCGCCGGGCAATCGCGGCTGGGGGTGGTCCCGGTCGTTCCGGCCAGTCGGGACCACCTAGGGCCGTACTCCTCCCGGCCTGTTCACTGACGGTGTCGCCCGGCCGATGCGGCCATGGGGGGCGGGTGTCGTCGAACCCCAGGGTCTGCCTATGCCGGGTCCTCCTGAGCCGCCATGACCCCGCAGTGGTCGGTCGACGCGCGCCGCCAGGGAGAATCCCGTCTCCCTCATCGTCGAGATCGCGACACGGCGATCGGGCGGTGCTCGAACCATGACCGCCACGCCCGGTAGCCACCGACCAGATCCGCCGGGTGCTTGAAGCCGAGGTCGGCCAGTGCCGCCGCCGCCGCCAGGCTCGATGCATAGCCTTCGGAGCAAACGATCACAACGGGCTGGTCCAGGTCTTGCACTTCGGCGAGGCGGTGCGACCCCGTCACGTCCAGGCGCCATTCGAGCACGTTGCGTTCCACCACAATGGCTCCCGGAAGTGATCCCTCGTCCTGGCGCTGGGCGGCGGGGCGGATGTCGATGACGATGCCTCCCGCGGCCATGACACCTTCGAGTTCGTAGGGCCCGACCCGGTGGATCCGTCGACGCGCCCGGATGACGAGGTCGTCTGTCGTCGTGCTCATGGGGTCACCTCGCCGAGCCGGTACCGAACGGTTCGGCCGGTCTCCGGCCTGCCATCGGTGATCTCATAGAAGGTCATCGTCGTGAGGCGAGGGGCATAGACATGGACGCTCAGGGCCGGAGTGGTGCTCCGGTTGACGATGTCGTGTACATGCGCGCCGCAGAATGTAACGGACCTCCCTGGTGATAGCACGTTGGTGTCGATTTCGACCCGGCCGTCGGCGTGCTCAGCCACGATCGTCTCGACGAGTTCGCCTCTCGTCACCACCACCGCGCCTGAGGCGTCGCCGTGGTCATGCAGGTCGATGGCCCCTCCCGGGGGCCAGGCGATGACCCACGCCTCGAAATCCTCGGACGCAACCATGAGCTGCCAGCTGCGTCCGCTCTGCCGCTCCAGATCCGACCACCAATGGGCGCTGTGAGCGAGGCCCTCGGCGATGGCAAGGAGACTCCGTTCCCCGAGCTCGCCGGGATTGGCCGCTGGACGGCGAAGGTGGACCGTGCTGGCAGAAGCCACAGCCGGCGGCGTCGGCAGCACGGCTCGCTTGCCCTGGCCAGTAGCGACCAGCGACGTCATGCCAGCCGGGGGACGGCGGACCCCTCCCGCGGCTGGGGGCTGCGGCGGGAGGGGTCCGTGCGCGTCGCCATGGCCGACACCGTAGGGCCGAAAGACGACTTTGTCAATCGGATTTATAGGGAATGGCACCCAAACAACTGCTCCGCGGAGTGAACGGGTCCTCTGCACCCCGCACGCATAGACCTGGCATCGGTCTACTGAGTCCGCAAGATCTGTCCAACTGCCCGCTTGCGGGCCGAAGCCAGGGCCGGGATCACAGCCAACAGGTTGGCGCCGACGAACACGCCCAGCGCGAGTGCTGCGATCGCCCCGGCAGGGACGATGGGGACGGGTACGGCCCCGAGGTTCGTAGCAAATGCCTTCCAAATGAGCCGACCGACGACGATGCCAAGCGGAATACCGACGATGATGCCTACCAGGGCAACCGTCGCCGCCTGCCAGAACACTGTCGCGGCGATCTGGCCGTTGACGAAGCCCAATGCCTTCAACAATCCCATCTCGCGCCGGCGGCGGATCACGCTGACCACGAGCAGATGGAGGAGGGTTGCTGCGCCGAACACGGCCAGCACAAACCCGAGAAGGAGCGGGAAGTTCACGGCCTCCCCGAAGTTCACCAAGGAAGTAGGAATCGTCGGCCGCGTCGCAATGCCCTGGGAGATGTAGTGGGCGATATCAGCCTGACCCTTCGGGTTCGACGTTGTCCTCGCCAGAACGGCGAAATTCTGATTGGCGTCGAACGCATTCCGACACGCACCTTGTGTCGGACTGGGCGGGCACACCGCGTTCAAGTAGCCGGCCAGCGTGAACGCCGCCCCGGACCCCAGCCCCCCGAGCCCAGCGTCGCTGGGGAATGACGTCGTCCCCACGACGCGAAATGAAACGGTGCGCGTGCCGCCGGTCGGGACTTGCAAGGTCACGCGGACAGCCGACCCGACTTGGGCGCCAACCTGGTGCAGGGTCGTGGTGCCGAGAGCGATATCCCTGGCGGCGGCGGGGAGCCGACCACTTACCACCGACATGAGGAGTGGCCCTCGCACGGCTCTTCCGGCGAAGGCGAAGACGCTGACCCCGTTGATAGACACCTCGTCTCGGGCCGCGAGCATGATCCCGGCTATGGCATGGTCACGCTCGAGGCCGGCCAATTCGGAGGTGGGATTGCCTGCCCCTCCTCCCTGGTTGGAGAACGTCATCTGGTAGTCGCTGCCGTAGAGCGCGGGAGTGGCCGTCAGGTGCGACAGGCTGGCACCGAATACGGCCGTTGCGCACAGGGCCATGACTGCCAAGGCCGTGCCGAACAGGGCGGTACCCACCGGGGTCGAGGCCGCACCGCGTCCCCGTTCCAGGGCGCGACGGACTCCGATGACGGCGCTCGGCGGTGCGCCGGTGGTGGCCACGCGGGCCACGACCGGCCAGGGGTGCGTTTCGGGTTCTCGCTCGTCACCCATTCGCACGCGAGAGGCACGCATGGCCGGCCATATTCCCAGGACGACCACCACGACCACCGTCACCAACGCACCGAGCAGGAGCACCAGAGGGTCGAAGGCGAGACCGGTGGAGGGTTCGGCCAGTCGAGCCTCGCCCACCGGAGCGAGGGGGGAGAGGGCGTAGGCGACGACGAGTGCGCCCGCCCCACCGCCGAGTGCCACCACTAGATTCCGCGCCGTGCCGAGCATCACGACCTGGCGCTTGGGCAGGCCCAGGGCGGCCAGGGTGGGGTACTCCTCGCTCTCGACCACACTCTGGCGACCGAGCGCCTGGCCGACCACGGCCAAGCCGGCCAGTGCAGCCAGTGTGGCCAGCACCCACCATCCCACTGCCTGGGGGTGAATCGATGCAGCGACTGCGGCCGCAGACGCGTCTTGATTCGAGACATAGATGAGGTGGAGGCCGGCGGCGGCGGCGGCGAATCGGGGAAGATCCGCAGGTCCGTGCCGCAGCCGAACGAGATAGACCGCAGCGATCACCGTTCGTTGGTTCTCGGCACGTGCAAATGCCTGCGTGGTGAACAGGTCGTACTCAGGTGACTGCCCGGAAGGAAACTCCAGTTCGGCCGCTTCGATGCCCACGACGTGCAAGGAAACCGTCGGCCCCGACGGGGCAGCGTTGGCTCCGCTGGCCAGGGCCTGCAGTTGTGACGATGCATACAGCACGGTGTGGATCACCGAGCCGATGTGCACGCCATCGTCCTGTTGGAGGTTGAAGGATGCGAGCACGTCGTCGCGCGACGATTGGGCGGGCATCCGGCCGGCGACGAGCTTCACCACCCGGTTCAACGCCGTGGGCGACAGCTCGTTGATGTAGAAGTCCGACGAGTTGATGAGGTGCGTACAGTCACAGGTCGGTGGCCCACTGGCGGGGTTGCCGATCGCCGTGACCGAGGCGACCCCTGGCAACCGGGCCAGCTCCGGAACCGGTGTGTTGTTGTATATGTAGACGTCAAAGCCGTGGGCGGCGACGAAGCGTGGGAAGGCGGTGGCCGTTCGCCGCCCGGCGGCCGCGGCAGCCAGGACCAGCCCGCCCACCACGGCGATCAGGGCGACCAACATCAGCCAGGAACGCCACCGACGGCGAAACTCCGCGCCGAACACCAGCCAGACAGCGCCCAAGATGACCTCCTCACCCCAGTGTGATTGACGAGGACAAAGCAGCCAAGGAGGACAACCCGTGTTCCAGGCTCGTGGTAGCACCCGGACCCCGTGGCAACGCGATCGGACGCCCGAGCTGTCGCCCATCGGGCAGGGCGCGGTTCCTCACGGGAATATTCTGCGCCGCGGGCGGGAATCAGGTCTGAGTCTGAGCCACTTTCGCAGGGCCACGCAGCCGCGACTATGGACCCGTCGTGGTGAGCGGCAGCTCTCCAGTCGGAGAGGCGAAGAAGAGATGGGTGGGTCCCGGTGCGCCCGCTGCGAGGGAAAGATGCACGCCCTCGGGTACATTGCCGCCGAGCCAGGCCTCCAGTCCAGCTCGATCCGGAGTTGCCACCTCGATCCGGGAGATCCCGGTAACACCATTCGGATGGGCGACTTGGCTGCGGGCAGGGTGCAGGTGAGGGTCATCCCAGGCCATGAACGCACACCGCCAAGGTTCCATCCAGGCCATGTCCACACCGATCGCCCGCCAGCGCACCGTTTCACCGGTAGGTAGAGCACGGGACCGTCGCTCGACGGGCATTCCGACACGTCTCGCCGTCACCTCGATGTCCTCGGGCTCGACAGACCATCGAGCCAGACCAGGGCCGCGTGTGGACATCGCCGTCACGATCGGCCGACCCTGGGAGGATGCGGCCGCCTCACCCCCGTCGACGACCGCAAGGAGCTCCAGGTACTGATTTCCAAGAGGCACGATGAGGTTCGCCGTGCCTCGGCCCGGATGACGCCCGCCTTCCAGGACAACGAAACCGAGCGTCTCCATGTGTTGCCGAGCGACGACGAGGTCGTCAACGAGGACAATCGCCTGTACCAGTCGGTCGCCCACGGCCCGATTCTTACCGCCGTGAGCGCCAGGGGTAGAGACGCTCTAAGCGGCCCGGTCGAACATCGACGCCTGCGATCCCGCGCTCAGCCCTTGTCAACCTTCTTCAGCGCACCGTATCCACGCTCGATGGCCGCGGTGATGATGGCCTCGAAGTCCTTGTCCGTCAGCACGTGGGGGGTCCCCATGGAAGATGCTCGCCAGTACAGCTCGGCCAGCCATTCCAGAAGCTCGAGGCGGTGTATCGCCTGTTCCATGGTGGAGCCGTAGGCAACAGATCCATGGTTCTGCATCATGGCGGCGTTGCGTCCCTTCAGTGCTTCGATGACATGGTCGGCCAACTCCTGCGAGCCAAAAGTGGCATAGGGTGCCGTGCGGGGTGTGCCTCCCAATTCCAAACAGCTGTAGTGCAGTGCCGGTAGCTCGTCGTGACAACACGACAGCGCCGTGGACGCCATGGCATGAGCGTGCGTGATGGCAAGGGCATTCGTTGCGGCGTAGATTCCGGTGTGAAGCGGTACCTCCGATGTGGGGGCGAGGTCGCCGTCCACGACCTGCCCACCCAGGTCGATGACGGTGATCATCTCCGTCGTCACTGTCCCGAGGTCAGACCCTGTAGGAGTCACCGCGATCAGGTCTCCCTGCCGGGCGGAGATGTTACCCGCCGTGCCGATGACGAGTCCCTTTTCGGCCAGGTAGCGGCTCGCGCTCGCCACCGCTTCTCGTTCAGCTGCCAAGAGCAGTTCGCTCATCCTTCGTTCCTTTCGTCTTGCGTCTCAACGTTGCAAGGACTGCCCTGGCCTTTGCGTCCAGCGAGAGTGGGGAGTGGGCCACGACGTCAGAGGCCCCGGCCCGGAGCACCCTCATGATGTCCCCGCCGTCCTGACGTGATGTGGTGCATCCTTTCCCACCTCCTCCGATGTGACGGGCAGTGTTCCACGTCGGGCTTGGGGGTGCCATTACGGTCCCTCGCCGTCGAGGGGTCGTGCCTCCGGTCGCGGCCCAGGCGCCAGATGCCAACCGTCGCCGTCACGGGCCCTGCACGCCCGGGGAGACTGCCTGCCCTCAGGAGTCGTGTGGAATGCACGTCACCTTGCTGGCGCACGCACCGAACTGAACGGGTCGGCGATCCTCTGTGGCTCAGCGACCCTCGAAGGCCGGGTCGCGGCCCTCGAGCATGGCGCGCACACCCTCGACGGCGTCGGCAGTCCCCGCCAACGCGGCCTGCTCGGCCAGCTCGTGGCGCATCGCCTCGCGTGCCGCGTCGGCAAGGCCGTGACGAAGCGTGGTCCTCGTGGCCGATACAGCCAGCGGAGCCCCCGTGGCGATCTGCTGCGCCATCTCGAGGGCCACGTCGACTTCGTCACCGTCAGGGACGACCCGCTGCGCGATGCCGATTCTCCCCGCCTCGGCGGCGACCACGCGTCTGCCGGTGAGCAGCATTTCCGCGGCTCGTCCGGGGCCGACCACGCGTGGCAGGGTCGTGCTCAGCGCGAATCCGGGGTGGATACCGAGTCGCACGAAGTTCGCCTGGAACCACCCGAGCTCGCCCACGACGCAGAGATCGCACGCCAGGGCCAGGCCGAGCCCGGCGCCGATCGCCGCGCCCTGTACGGCGGCCACCAGGGGTACCGGCGATTCGAAGACGCGCACCGCCTGCTCGTAGAAGGCGCCTGTCCGTGCCTCGAAGTCGCCGTGATCGGTGGGGTCGGGGGCGTCACCGGAACGGAAGTTCGCACCCGCGCAGAACGATCGACCCTCCGAGCACACCACCGCAGCGCGCGCCACGCCTCGCAACCCGTGGATGGCGTCGGCCAGCGCGCGCAGCACCGGCTCGGTGAGCAGGTTGTGCGGTGGCCGCCGCAAGGTGACGACGGCGACGTCCCGTTCCTGGTGCACCGAGACGTCCTGTGCGTCGCCGCCCTGGATGTCCTCGGGCGCGTCGGACATGGGTGTGGGTCTCCTCCCGGGATTGGCCGCGGTGCGCGAGGTCGGCGGCGCTATCCCCGGCCCCGCCGCCGGGCTCTGCGCCCCTTCAACATGGCGGACTCGGCGGCGGCGATGAGGTCGTCGAGGGTGTCGTGCTCGTGGAGGTCGGCGAAGCCCACACTCGCTGTCGAACCCGGTGCCTCCTCGGCCAGGATGACGGCGAACTCCTTGAAGCGAAGCTCGGCCGTCGAGATGTCCGAGCCCGGAAGCGAGAAGAGGAACTCGTCGCCTCCGAGGCGGGCGATCACGTCGTAGGACCGCAAGGTGGCCCGCAGCGCGGCCGTGACCTTGCGCAAGACCTCGTCCCCGGCGCGCGAGCCGCGGGCATCGTTGACCACCTTCATGCGGTCGACGTTGAGGTATCCGAGCACGAAGCGCTCGCCGCTGCGACGGCACCGGTCGATGTCGCGTCCGAGGGCGGCGAAGCCCGCTTGCCGGTTGAGCACCCCGGTGAGCTCGTCGCGGGTGACACGATCGGACTCGCGCCCGGCCTCGGGAGGCTCGTGGCGCAACGGCCCAGGGGACGCCACGGGCTCGCGGACGAGGTCGTGCCCCTCGCCGCGCCCCGGGTCGGGGGGAGCCGTGGTCAGCCGGGCGGGGTGGTCACCGGCGGGGCGCGACGGCCGGTGGGCAGCCAGTGGTGCGCCACCGCGGAGCCCCGGTGCGTCGGCCTTGGCCGGGGGTTCGCCCCGGGGCGCGTCGTCGGAGGACACCACGCCGCGCACGAGGTCCGCCCACAGGCTCACGATCTCGGTCACCTGGTCCGCGACCAGCTCCAACAAGGCGTCGCGCTCGGCCGGCTCGAGGTGGCGCAGTTGCGCGTGCAGCCGGGTGGCACCCTCGCTGAGCGCGGTGGCCACCTTGAGAAGCCGTTGCGCGGGGACCACGGGTGCGTCTTGAGGGGTCACGGTGGGAGTTCCTCGCTCACCCTGGATGGCTGAGAGCCGTCTGTGCCCGACGCGGTGATCGTCATCCAGGTCCTGCATGTCAACTCCCCCGTTTAGTCGTCACCGGCAGTGAACGCAAAACTACATTACTGTGACTTCTCCGCCCCGGATCCCGCTGGGGAACGGTCCTGGTGGGGCGATGCGAGCTCAGCACGCCCGGGCGCGTTCGAGGCACGGGTCGAGCGCATCGAACGCGGCTGGGACGTCTTCGGCGGACATGGCGAACAGGAAACCGCACACCGCGTCCGCGCCGGCCTCGGCGTACTGCTCGGTGATCGACGCGTCGAGCGGCTTGAAATACGGGCACACCGTCACGGTGATCTCCGAGCGGGATCGGCCCTGATCGGCCAACAAGGTCTCGAGGTGTGCCAGCGCGCCGGGGAGATCGGCCGGGGCGCGGTTGAAGGTGTGCCAGCCCTGCCCCACCCGGGCGGTCCGACGCATGGCGGCCTCGCTCTCGCCGCCGACGTGGATCGGGGGGTGGGGGTCCTGCAGAGGTTTCGGATGGAAGTTGCAGGGCGGGAGCGTGTAGTGGGTCCCGGAGAACGAGGACGGGTCGTCGCACCACAGGGCGCGCAGTACCTGCAGGTACTCGTCGGTGCGCTCCCCGCGCCGTTCCCATGGCACCTCGAGCGCCTCGAACTCCTCGCGCAGCCATCCCACGCCCACGCCGAGGTCGACGCGCCCCCCCGACAACCAGTCGACCGTCGCCACCTCCTTGGCGCTGTAGACGGGATTGCGCTGCGGCAACAGGCACATGGCCGTCCCCAGCCGCACCGTGCTCGTCACGGCAGCCAAGAAGGCCAGGGTGGTGAAGGGCTCGAGGAGGCCCGATCCCGGTGGCATGGGGATCTTCCCACCCTCGGCATACGGGTATCGAGACGCGTAGTCCTCGAAGGTGACGACGTGCTCGCCGACCCAGACGCCGTGGATGCCGCGCGCCTCGGCCTCGCGCCCCACCGCTTCGAGGTACTCGGGCGTGGCGAAGGGATTGGCGGCCGGGAGCCAGAGGTCGAAGTCCATGTCGCTCCTAGGTCGATGGCGGCGAGATGATCCGGAACACGGGGTGTTCGGGGGCGATGCGCCTCAGATCGTCGTCGGGGGAATCGTCCGAGACCCCGTCGAAGAACCTCCCCACCTCGAACTTCCAGCGCCGGAGATAGGCGCGCAACACCTCGGCCTTGTCGTCGTCGCCGAGCTCGTCAGCGCCGAACCGCTCGACGCGCCGGCCGACGACGAGCTCACCTTGGCGTGCCACGCGGAGATTGCGCACCCATTCGGTCTCGCCCCGCGGGGCGACCAGGTAGCGCCGGTCCTCGAGGGTGAGCACGTTCACCGGGGTGCTGCGCCACAGGCCTGACTTCCTGCCCTTCACCCGCAGCACCCGGGAGCCCCACACGCTCACCCCGAGGCGCGTCAGCCCGGCCACGGTGGAGTTGAAGAGCTTGTCGAGCGACGTCGGCGGGCGGTAGTGCGGCATCCCGCCATCATGGCAAGGAGCAAGCGCCTCGGCCATCCCGGCGGGGCCGGGGTCAGCGCATGTGGAGCCCGCCGTCGACCATGACGATCTCGCCCGTCACATAGCGGGCGCCCACGAGGCCCAGGATCACGTGGGCGATGTCCTCGGGCGTGCCCGAGCGCTGCATGGGAGCGTGGGCGCGCACGAATTCCCGCACGAGGTCCCAGTCCGCAGTCCACGGCGTGTCCACGAGCCCGGGTGCGACGGCGTTGACCCGGATCTCGGGCCCCAGCACGTTGGCGAGAAGCTCGGTCATGTGGCTCACCGCCGCCTTGGAGGTGGCATAGGGGATCGAGCTTCCCCTGGTGGTGTGGCCCGCCACCGACGATACGTTGACCACCACCCCGTCGCCGCCGGCGCGCAGGTGCGGGACCGCCGCCACCGTCACCTGCCACGTGCCGATGACGTTCACGTCGAAGATGCGCCGCCACACCTCGGGCGTCGCCGCGTCGAGGTCGGGGTGGGGGATGACCTCGGTGGTGCCGGCGTTGTTGACGAGGATGTCGAGTCGTCCGTGGTCCTGCACCGCCTGGGCGATGAGGTCACGGGCCTGGTCGAGCTGGGCGATGTCGGCCTGGACGTAGCTGGCGCCGGGGAGCTCGGCGGCCAGAGCACGGCCGGCCTCTACCGACGTGGCCGAGTTGACCACCACGACGGCTCCCTCGGCCGCCAACGCCCGGGCCGTGGCGGCCCCGATGCCGCTCGACGACCCCGTCACGAGGGCGACCTTGCCCTGGAGGCTTCCCGGCATCGTGGCTCTCCTCGTCTCGGTGTTCCCGTGCCGGCCTGATCGCCGGTGGCGGCGTGGGTGTTCCTGTTCTCTTACCAGGGTTGTCGGTACGGTGGCGTCCCATGCGCCTCGTGAGCTTCGTGGAACCCGGCGAGCCCTCGGTCGTCCGGACCGGGGTGGTGGTCGACGCGGAGGTGGTCGACCTGACCGATCCTGCTGCGGCCCTTCCCGGGGACATGACCGATCTCCTCGTGTCCGGGATCGGCGCCCTGGAACGAGCCGCCGCCGCCGCCGGCTCGGGCGCCCGGCGACTGCCCCTCGACAGGGTGCAGCTGCACCCGCCGGTGCCGCATCCCGCCAAGGTGCTCGGGATCGGGCTCAACTACGCGGCGCACGTGGCCGAGACCGGCGCCACGCCTCCCGCCTACCAGGTGTGGTTCAACAAGCAGCGCACCTGCGTGATCGGCCCCGGCGACGCCATCGAGATCCCGCTGGTCTCGGCACAGGTGGACTACGAGGGCGAGCTGGCCATGGTCATCGGGCGGCGGTGTCGGCACGTCCCCGCCGCGCAGGCCGCCTCGGTCGTCGCCGGTTTCACGGTCGCCAACGACGTGACGGTGCGGGACTGGCAGTTCCGGACACCCACCTGGACGCTGGGGAAGTCCTTCGACACCCATGGTCCCACCGGGCCCTGGATCGTCACCAGCGACGAGATCGAAGACCCCCACGGCCTTCGCCTGAGGACGTGGGTGAACGGGGACCTGCGCCAGGACGCATCCACCGACGACATGATCTTCTCGTGTTGGGAGCAGATCGAGTACCTGTCCACGGTGTTCACCCTCGAGCCCGGTGACGTCATCTCGACGGGGACCCCGGCGGGCGTGGGGACCAGCTTCGACCCACCCCGGTGGCTCGTCGAGGGCGACGTCGTCCGGATCGAGATCGAGCGCATCGGCACACTCGAGAACCACGTTGTCGCCGAGCCCGCACCCTGAGCCCGATCCCCACTCCGACCACTTCGGCTCCCTGCGGGTGACGCGGAGCCTGGTCATCCGGGCCGACGAGCTCGAGTGGCGCTTCACGACGAGCGGCGGCCCCGGCGGGCAGCATGCCAACAAGGCGAGCACCCGGGCCGAGGTGTCCTTCGACGTGCTGTCCTCGAAGTCCTTGGGCCCGCGCCAGAGATCGCGGCTCCTCGAACGGCTCGGACCGACGGTGCGCGCCGCCGCGGGGGACGAGCGGTCCCAAATGCGCAACCGGGAACTGGCGCTCCAGAGGCTCCGGACACGCCTGGCCGAGGGGTTGCGGGTCGAGCGGGCCCGAGTGCCCACCGCACCCTCGGCGTCGGCCCGGGCCAGGCGCCTCACCGACAAGCGGCGCCGGTCGGCCCGCAAGCGCGACCGAGCCCGTCCCGTCGACGACGACGGCTGAGCTCATGTGGCCCTCCGAGGACCTCGAAGGGGAGGTGGCCGATCTCGACGGCCAGCGTGGGTCGGCGGTGCTCAGAAGATGTCGGGCCGCAACAACGCGTCGCTCCCGCCGTCGACGAAGAGCACCGACCCGTGGACGTACCCGTTGGCGGGGTCGAGGAGGAACCCGATGGCGGCCGCGATCTCGGCGGCGTTGGCCCGGCGCCCCATGGGCACGGGAAGGGCCTCGATGAGCGGTCCGAGCACAGGATCCTCGAGCCCGCCCGCCAGCAGCGGCGTGTCCACCGGGCCCGGAGCCACCGCGTTGAGCCTGACCCCGGCGCGCCCCCAGGGTCCGGCCCGCCGGCGCACGGCCCGGGTCAACGCGAGCTTGCTCGTGCCGTAGACGGTCGAGCCGTCGAGCCCCGCCGCGCACTCCGAGGCCTTGTCCTCCTGCCCGTCGAGGAGGAGCTGGAGCAGGTCGTCACGGGCGGGGGTGAGGCTGGCGGCGTTGGACGCCACCACCACCGCGGCGGGAACCTCTCCTGCGGACAACAGCGGCAGCAGGCCGTCGAGCACGTCCAGGGCGCCGAAGTAGTTGACGCGCGCGATCAATTCCGTGGGCTGGACCTGAGGCCCGAGGCCCGCGCAGACCACCAGGCCGTCGAGGCGCGAGCCGGACAGCTCGTCGACCGAGGACACCGCTGCGGACCTGCCGGCGGGCTCGGAGAGGTCGGCCATGACCGCGGCGTCGTGGACATCCACGCCGATGACGCGCGCTCCACTTCGCTCGAATCGCCGGCAGACCGCGGCGCCGATCCCCGAGGCCGAGCCGGTGACGGCGATCGTGCGCTTGTGGCGCGGTGCATGAGCCGCCTCACGTCGCGACGTCGCGTCCATGGCGGCACGTTGTAGCCGACGGGAGCGGGTCGGTGCCTGTCCGGGACCCGGCGTCGTTCAGGCGTGCGCCCGTCACCTGCGCCCCGGGGCGGTCAGGCCGGTGGCCGGCAGGGCCGCGACGGCCTGGGGTCTGAAGTCCGGGGACTGCCCGTCGAGTGGTGGCGACCGATCAGGTCGAGCAGTCGCGACAGACCATCGTCGCCGTGTCGACGAGCTGCACCCGCTTCCGAACCAGGAAGCAGGATCGACACACGAACTCGTCGGACCCACACGGGGCGACGTCGACGAGGTCGACGGCGTCGGTCCGCATCTGCAGGAGCACGCCCCGCCCGGCCGCGGCGCCGCCCGCCTCCGGGTCTGCGTCCCGGGCTCCGTCGACGTCGACGAGGGCCATGCGCTCGAGCAGGACCAGGTCGAGGCTCTCCTCGAGGTCGTCGCCCCCGCCGTCCTCCTCGGTTTCCTCCTCTGCCTCCGATCCCGATCCGGACGGCGCCATGAACGTGCCCAAGTCGACGGGGACCTCGTCGTCGATGCCACCGTCGTCGCCGTGGACGAGGTCCTCCAGGGTCACCTCGAGGGTGTCCTCGTCGACGTCCTGCTCGAGGACGTCCTCGTTGTCGAGCTCCTCTTCGAGGATGGCGTCCTCGTCGAGCTCTCCGACAGCCAGCTCCTCGGGCGCTTCGAGGTCGAGCTCGCCCTCGGTGAAGTGGGCCTCGTCGGGCTCACGGTGCCTCTCGGCCAGTCTCATGGCCAGGGACCTCCCTTCCGAGTCCGCCGGGGCCGGTGGGGGTCCGGGCCGGGCCGCGATCGCGTGTTGGCATCAGCTTCGGGCCCCGGGAGCGACTGCGCAAGGCCTTTTCTTCCGCCCGCGACCTTGTTGTGCTCCGAGTTGTGCTTCCGACTGTGCCCCAGGGCGGGCCTGGTGGCCCGTCTTGACACCGTTTCATAGTAAATCTAGAAATACGGGCGATTTAATGGATAATGTCGAGGTGGCAGCCCGCCTCGGCCAGGGCACGTCGACAGAGAGGAGCGACTGGTGTCGCACAGCGGTCCCGGGATGGTGCACACGGTGAATCGGACCCGGTCGAGGTGGGCACGGTGGTGGCTGGCGGGCGTGGGCGTCGTGGCCGTGTCCGCCGTGCTCGTGGGCGCCCCGGGCCTCCCCGCCTCGGCCGCGACCCCGGCGCCGAACGGCTACTACGTCGCCACCGCCGCCGGCGGGGTCTTCGCGTTCGGTGGGGCCACCCTGTACGGGTCCCCGGCGGCTTCGGGGACGACCCTGGCGTCGGGGTTGGTGGGGATGGCACCGACCGGCGACGGCAAGGGCTATTGGCTCGTCGGCGCCGATGGGGGTGTCTTCACCTACGGTGACGCCGGGTACTTCGGGTCGGTCCCGGGAGACTCGGTGAAGCTCAAGACGCCGGTGGTCGGGGTGGTAGCCACGTCGGACTCCAAGGGCTACTGGCTCGTGGGCGCGGACGGCGGCGTGTTCGCCTTCGGCGACGCCGGGTACTTCGGGTCCCTTCCGGCCCTTCACGTCACGCCGGCGTCACCGGTCGTGGGGATCGCCGTCACCCACGACTCCAAGGGCTACTGGCTCGTGGGCGCGGACGGCGGCGTGTTCGCCTTCGGCGACGCCGGGTACTTCGGCAACGTGCCTTCGCTCCTCGGCTCGCCCGCCCCCGCGCCCGTGGTCGGGATCGCCACCACCCCCGACGGCGGGGGCTACTGGGTCGTCCAGAACGACGGGGCCGTGTCGCGCTTCGGCGACGCCGGCTTCTACGGATCCACCCTCACCACCGGCGTCGTACCCACCGCACCGGTGGTGGGCATCTCCGCCACGCCCGACGGCAAGGGCTACTGGCTCGTCGGCGGTGACGGCGGCGTGTTCACCTTCGGCGACGCCGGGTACTTCGGTTCGGTACCCGCCGAGCTGGCGGCGGGTGGTGTGACCCCGACGTCGCCGCTGTCGGTCGTCGCCCTGGCGGTCACCCCCTGAGCGGTCGACCGGCGCGGGAGCGGCCCCCCGCCTCGCGCCGGTCTCCGCCAGCCGCGGTCAGCCCACCTCGCCCGACACGTAGGCCCGCGTGCGGGGGTCGAGCGGGGCGTCGAAGATCTGTTGGGTCGGGCCGTACTCGACCAGCTCGCCGGTGGCCCGGTCCTCTCCCAGGAGGAAGAAGGCGGTGTAGTGCGACACCCGTGTGGCCTGGAACATGTTGTGGGTCACGAGGCCGATGGTGACGTCGGTGGCGAGATGGGCGATGAGCTCTTCGATCTTGGCCGTGGCGATGGGATCCAGCGACGAGCAGGGCTCGTCCATGAGCAGTACCTCGGGCTCGACGGCCAGCGCCCGCGCGATGCACAGCCGTTGTTGCTGGCCGCCCGACAGTTTCACGGCCGGAGAGTGCAACCGGTCCTTGACGAGGTCCCACAGCGCGGCGTGATGGAGGGCGGACTCGGCGGCCTCGCGCAGGACGCTCTTGGAGCGGACCCCGTTGAGGCGCAATCCGGCGACCACGTTGTCGAAGATGCTCATGGTCGGGAAGGGGTTGGGGCGCTGGAAGACCATGCCGACGCGGCTGCGGACCAGCTCGGCCCGGGTGTCGCGGGCGTAGATGTCGAGGTCGCCCACCATGACCTTTCCGGTGACCTTGCCACCTGTGTCGTCGTGGAGGCGGTTGACGGTGCGCAAGATGGTGGTCTTGCCGCACCCCGAGGGCCCCACGAGGGCGGTGACGCGGTTGCGGACGAGGTCGAGCGACACGTCGCGCACCACGCGGTGATGGCCGAAGGTGACGCTGACGTCGCGCAGCGAGACCGAGGCGGTGCCGGCGTGCGGGGTCACCGGGCTTGACGGTTCAGCCGGGCGGACACGACGCGGGCCACGACGCTCAGCACCAGGACCAGGACGAGCAGCACGAACGCCGATCCCCACGCGATGAGCTGGGAGGAGGGCTGAGCTGAGGTCCCGTCGGTGAAGATCGTCAGTGGCAACGCCTGCATCGGCTGCGTCGGGTTGGCCACGAGGAACCCGCTCCCGAAGATCGTGAACAACAGGGGGGCGGTCTCGCCCACGGCGCGCGACACCGCCAGGAGATTGCCGGTCACGAGGCCCGGGAGTGCGCCGCGCAGGACCACGGAGCGCACCACGCGCGAGCGCCGCACCCCGAGGGCGAGGCCCGCCTCCCACAGGTCGCGGGGCACGGATCGCATGGCGGCTTCGTTGGCGCGGATCACGATGGGCAGCATGAGCGTGGCCAGCGCGAAGCTCCCCACCAGCCCCGAGTAATGGTCGAAGGGATCGACGAAGACGGCGACGGCGAAGGCGCCCACCGCGATCGACGGCACGCCGGTGAGGACGTCGGCCGCGAACCGCAGCGCGCTGGCGATGCGCCCCGTGCGCTCGACGAGGAAGAGGGCGGCCATGATGCCCACCGGCACGGCCATGGCGACGGCCACGCCGACGATGATGACGGTCCCCACGATGGCGTTGGAGACCCCGCCTCCGGGTATGCCCGGCGGCGTGGGAATATGGGTGAGGAAGGTCCACGACAAGGCGTGGATGCCCCGGCTGGTGGTGTAGGTCACCAGGGCCACCAGGGGCGCCAGCGAGACGGCGACGGCGACGACGCACAGCACGATCGCCGCTCGCCCCAGTAGCCGGCGCCGGACCAGGGATCGGCGGGCCGACTCCCGCACGAGGTCGCGTCGCGCCCCGATGGCACCGGCGGCGTCGGGATCGATGGCGTAGACGGTGCTGCTCACGTCGTGGCCCCCACCACTCGCGACCGGGCCCGCATCAGGAGCTGACCCCCGACGTTGACGAGGGCGGAGAGGACGAGGAGCACCACCACCAGGCCGATGACCGAAGCGCGGTCCAGCCCGGGACTGGCCTCCCCGAAGTTGTTGATGATGGCGGACCCGAGCGTGGCCCCCGGGGACAGCAGCGAATGGGGGAGCGCGTAGTTGTTGCCGATCACCATCGCCACCGCGATGGTCTCGCCCATGGCTCGGCCGATGCCCAGCGTCACCGCCGCCTCGATCCCGGTACGGGCGCCGGGCACCACCGCGGTCGTCACCACCTGCCAGCGGGTGGCGCCGAGCGCGCGCGCCGCCTCGCGGTCCTCGACCGCTACTGCTGACATCGAGGTGCGCGACAGCGCCACGATGGTGGGCAGGATCATCACCGCCAGCACCGTCCCGGCCAGGAACATGCTGGGCCCCAGGGCCGGGCCGTGGAAGAACCACTCCAAGACGGGGATCTTCTTCATGAAGGGTTCGACGTGGCGGGTGAAGATCGGCTGCAGCACCAGGAGGCCCCACAACCCGACCACGATGCTCGGCACCGCGGCGATGAGGTCGATGGCGACGGATAGCGGTGTGGCCAGCCATCGCGGGGCGAACTCCGAGAGGAAGGCGGCGGTGCCCACCCCGATCGGCACCGCCAGGATGATGGCCACCGCGGTGGTGATGAGCGTGCCGAGGATGAACACGCCTGTCGGGTAGATGTCCTTGGCGGCGTTGTAGGTCCCCGACCAGAAGAAGCTCAGCCCCGAGTGGGCGAAGGCCTGGCTCGACGACGCCAACAGGCTCACCACCAGTGCCACCACGATGGCGGCGAAGAGCACGGCGCCGGACCAGCGCACCACGGTGTAGGCGCGACCCCCGGGCCGGGCCGATCGCCGTTGCAGGGCCTCCTTCACCCCTCCGACCGGTGTCAGTCTCGGAGGCGGGACCTCCTCGAGCAGTGTGGGAGCCACGGGTCGCCCGAGCGCGTCTAGGAGCCGGCGATCAGGAGAACAGGGGCTTGCCCGCCGAGTTCTCGAGCCCCAGCAGCGTCTGGTGTGCCAGGGAGACGACGTTGGCCGGCAGGGGCGAGTACCCGAGGGCGGCCGCCTGCTGTTGGCCGGTGGTGGTGACCCAGTCCAGGAGCTTGCCCAGCACGACGCCGAGGGTGGTGTTCGACTGCTTCTGGTAGACGAGCGTCCAGCTGAAGTTGGCGAGCGGGTACGTGCCGGCTCCGGGGCCGTTCACGATGTTGAAGTTGGACGCGCTCAGGCCCGAGGCCTGGGCCCCCGCCGCGGCGATGCTCGACTGCGACGGGGTCACGAAGCTCCCCGCCTGGTTCTTGAGCGCGGCGTTGGTGAAGCTCGCCTGCAGCGCGTAGGCGTACTCGACGTAGCCGATGGCCCCGGGGGTCTGCTGGATGTAGCCCGCCACTCCGGTGTTGAGCTGCTCGCCCACACCCACCGTGGTGATCGGCCACTTCGTCGAGGGGGTGGTCCCGGCCTTGGAGCTCGTCCACGCCGAGCCGCCGGTGTCGATGAGGTACTGGTCGAGGTCATATCCCGGGCCCGAGGAGTCGGCGCGGTGCACGGGCACGATGGTCGTGCTGGGCAGGTTCACGCCCGGATTGAGGGCGGCGATGGCGGGGTTGTTCCACGTCTTGATGGTGCCCAGGAAGATGCCCGCCAAGGTGGGTCCGTCGAGTTTCAGGCCACCGTTGACGCCGGGCAGGTTGTAGCTCAGGGCCACGCCGCCGAGGTCGACGGGAACCTGCAGGATGTTCCCGCTCGTCCCGGTTGCCGGGGCCGGGATGGGGATCTCCGAGTCACCGAAGTTCACCGTGCCCTGCTCGATGTCGGAGACCCCGACGCTGCTGCCGGCCGGGGAGTAGTTGACGCTGACGCCGTGGTTGGCCTGGTTGTAGTAGTAGAAGACGCGGGTGAAGAAGGGCTGGATCGAGTTCGCCCCGGCCCCGTTGACCTGCAACGACGGCGACTTCGTGTCACACGTGGTGCTCAGGGCACCACCCGAGCTCGAGCAGGCGGTGCTGCTCGTCGTGGCCGCCGGGGTGGGGGTGTGGACCACGGGTTTGGCCGCCGTGGTGGTGGTGCCGGGCGCCGCGCTCGCCGTCGTGGTGGAGGTGATCGTCGGGACCGTTGTCGCCGTGGTCGTCGTCGTGCTGTTCGCCTTCTTCTTGGCCGCGGCCGGTGTGGACGAGCCGCATGCCGCGGCCACCAGCGCCACGGCGGCCAGGGACAGCGCCAGCGCCGACACCGCGGGCAGGGGGCGGCGCCGGGTGTCGGGACC
>Ga0116215_1000787_pt1 | contig 22759 bp, 23 predicted proteins | sample Sb_taG_7_FD_89698 | JGI IMG/M metagenome (GOLD analysis project Ga0116215, IMG submission 89698) | Peat soil microbial communities from Weissenstadt, Germany - Sb_50d_2_FS metaG | ecosystem: Environmental > Terrestrial > Soil > Wetlands > Peat | place: Germany: Weissenstadt | collected 2010-09-21
GACTTTTAATCCCAAGGTGCCGGGTTCGAGCCCCGGGCGGCCCACTCCCCAGGTCTAAAACTGACACAGCCCACTCCACCGTCCCCCCAAAGTTGTGCGACGACGTCAGAAAATCGCTGTGCCAGCTACTCTGACTCGTCGATGAAATCGGACCAGCCTTCGAGTTCCGGCTCCTCAGGAAACACCCAGATCGTTCGCTCGATTCAGGAAGCCATCGGGCGGGGAGACCTGATGGCGTTGATGGCTCACTGCGGGCGGGACGTTCGCTGGGCGGTCAACACGGACGATCGCGAAGCAGCGCCGTGGTTCGGGGAATACAGGGGCCGCAAGGGCGTGCTCGCCTTCTTCGAGGCTCTCTCTCAGGTCGATCTCGTCGAGTTCACGATCAAGGATGTCATCGGGGACGGTGAGCTGGTCACGGTCTGGCTTCACGTCGAGTACACCGTGCCCGGCGGGAGCGAAGTAAAGATGGACGAGGTGCAGATGTGGCGGTTGAAACAGGGAAAGGTTGAGTCAGTGGACCTGTTTCCCGACACCCTCGCAATCTCTAGAGGATTTGACGCCCCGTCGAAGGAGCAAAGTGACTGACGACGTGGCGTGTGACCATGGCCTCGACCATCTGTCTGACGTCATATCCGAACAATTCGTGATCGTGTCCGGGCACTCTCTCTAGGTGGAAGTTTCCCGAGCTTTGCACCCGTCTCATTCTTGCGCCCTGACCCCTCCGAATGGCCTTGATCTCGCGGTCCCCGCACACTACGTAGGTGTCCACGCCGCGCTCCACCAGTTTCTCGAAGGAACGCGCGGGTGGGGTCTCCACGCCCAAACGGTCGATGAACCACCATGCGGGTTCTGGTAGCCGGTTCACCACCGCCCAAAGCAAGTCGTGTGCGGGCAGATTCCGCACCCAGGCCTTCCTCGTGGCAGTCGCCTGACGGCGAGGGTCAGGCTGTGCGGCTCGCGCTACAGCGTCCTTGCCGTCGATCTCAGAGGGCTTGGGCGTAATTATCGGGTTCAACGCACAGATGCCACGAACGTCCATCGTGAGCCCCCCTTCGACCGCGTGGTACGCCCCCGAGCAGAGGCCCGCAAGAACGACGTTCGAGGGGTCATCGGGGGAAACTGCATGGGTGATGAGCTCTAGGTCCTCGAACACCTCTACGGGGTATGGAACGTCGTAGTCCTGGCCTTCGCGTACCGGGCTGTCACCTATGCCGCTCAGGTCCACCCGCAGCACCGAGACCCCTGCCTTCGCCCAACTTCGCGCGAGGCTTACCCAAAGGCGTGAGGGCCCTACGTGATCGATCAGCCCGGCGTTGAGCAGTACGACCGTCGCAGCTGAGTTGCCCAGTTGGGGCTGAGTGAGGATCCCGAACAGTCCTACATCACCAATCGAGACGATTCTCTCTATGACGGGGTTGTCAGGGTCCGAGGAACTCTCGACCATGACTCGGTCTGATGGAGCCACTGAGAACGATGAGCTATCAGATCCGGTCACGCTCGACAACCACTCCGCGATTGCGCCGACAGACTCCGTTGGAACGCGAGCTTCAAAGGGCTCGACGCCGATCAGCTCTTGCTGGCCCGAAGCATCGATCCACTCCACTTGTGGCATAGAGAGCCGGTTGGTCATCGCGCGGTTCGGGCGACGTTCTGGACGAGTAAGCAGCAAAACGCGCCTCGCGAGCTCTCCCTGAAAGGAATCGACAGCGAGCTTGTCCATGTCGCGCACCGTGTCGGCCCAGTACATCGCGCCAAGCGCCTCGACCGAGCCCTGTTGGCCAGATTCGTCGCGAGATTCGATCGCGAACTTCATCGCAAACAGCGCCCTCTGCTCGCGCAAGAACGATCTGCCGCTGACGCACGGGTCCCAAAGCACCAGCGAGTCGAGATCGCAATCCCCTGCGGCTGCAGCGGCCACCGTGGCCCCGAATCTCATCCCGACGATCGCGACCTTTGCAGTGCCGCACGAGCGCATGAAATTCGCGGCCTTGCGAACGGAATCGATCCACGCAGCCACACGATCGGGATCGACGTCGGAACCTGCTGAGTCTCCGGTGCCGTCATAGTCGATTCGAAGAACTGCAAATCCCCGTTCGCGGAGCCGGTCGGCGAGGATCCGGTATGTCCTTCCGGCACAGACACCCTCGAGCCCGAAAGGAGGGCAGAGCACGATCCCTCCACGCGCCTGGGCATCCTCGGGCACATACAGCCTTGCGAACAGCGGCCGCTCGGATGAGCCGAACCAAAGGGAGGTCGGCCCCATGTGCTCAGTCCTCGACCCTTACAGGCACAGCGCTTTGCACGTTGAGAGCTCGCACACGCCCGCTGGGAACTTCCGAGCTCCCGGTTCTCGTCAGCCTGACAGTGCGCCGCCCGGAAGGTGCGAGATGGAACCACGAGTCCTCGGGGCGAAATCCAGGCACGTCGATAGCGACGAACTCGGCAAACCTCCGGGTCGATACCGACAGCGTCCAGGTACCCTCCTCGTTGCGCTGCGCCGTGGCTTCGAGCCCCAAGTCCGCCTCGCAGGCCCTACTCAAGCCAGCCGGCAGATGGACGACCTGGCTCAAGGCGGTGCGGTCGGAGTCGAGAAGCGAGGCGACCACCACGTCGTAAGCCGGTGGCCCGAACCGGTAGGCATAGCTGACATCCCGAAATCCGTCGAACATCGCGTTCACATCGAGCACGTCTGCCCCGTGGGGCACCAGGTCGACGGACCGGATTGCGGACTCGACGAGCACCTCTCCGCCGGCGTACAGCTCCACACGCACCTCACCGTGGAAGTCCGAGGCAAGGTCGTTCAACGCGTGCAGGCGCAAGCCGTTCAAGCCTTCGTCGGTGAGCAGGATCGCCAGTGGAGCCAGAACACGTCGCAGGACGAACCACGGTGCCTTCGGCCTGCCGAGCGCGTCGACGATCCCCCACCCTGCACCGGGAACCAAGTCCCGCAAGGCGACGACGAGCCCACCCTGACAGGACGAACCCGGTCGCCGCCATTCGGTCATGACCTGGCCCATCAATTCGGCGACAGCAGCGCGTCCGAGATCGAGGGCACGGTCGGGGTCGACGTATCGGACAAGGCTCGGGTCGACCTCGAAGAGCTTGCCGACATAGAAGTCGCGGAAGTCCTCTGTGTCCCATGACCTTCCGGTGTCGTGATGAAGGCCCTGCTTCCACGACGGATCGTGCCCTGCGCGCTGTGCACCTCCGAGGCACTCGTCGACGGTCTCAACTTCGGGCGGGATCGCAAAGGCGAGCCCCTCGCTCACGAAACGTGCTCCGCAACTCCTCGCGTCGTGGAGATCGCGGAGGTATGAGCCGACCCCGAAGTAGTGACTGACTCCGACATCTGGCTGCGAGGGATGCGATCCCCCGTTCGGGCTCGAGGTCACATAGGGGATACCTGGAAGCACGCGCGCGGCGAGCTCGGGTATAACGCGCTCTATGAGGGGGAACGTCCAGTTCTCCCGGGTAACGCCGAAGAACGCGGCCTGCTCTTCGATCTCCTGCCCGCCACAGAGCACTGCCAACGCCGGGTGACCGGAAAGACCGGAGAGAACCTGCTGGAGCTCTGTCTCGATTGCCTCGACGAGCGAAGGTTCGTCAGGAGGGTCGAGGTAACCGAGCATGCAGTCCTGCCAGACGAGGATGCCGAGTTCGTCACAGAGGGCCCAGAATCTGTCGTCCTCGTACACCGTTCCGCCTGGTATCCGGAGCATGTTCATATTGGCGTCCCGCGCCAGCTCGAGAGTGGAGCGGAGGTCGACGTCCGAGACGGCGAACCCGACAGGATCGATCGGGAACCAGCACGCCCCCCTGCAGAACACCGGTACTCCGTTCACGAGAACGCGAAAGCCGCCATCCCCCCGATCCACCTCGACGGTGCGGAACCCGATCGTTCCGAGCTCGATGCGCCTCCCGTCCAGCTCCACTGATATCGGTACGAGCGGCTGCGGGCCATGGGTGTGCGGCCACCACAGCGGTACATCGTCCACGATGAGACGACCTTCCATGGTTGCCTCTCGGGTCGCATCGTCATCACCGTTTTTGGCACCGATCTGCGTACTCAAGCGTCCCGAGGCGTCCCCTACGTGCAGAAGTGCCCTCTTGGGCACCGCTCCTCGCAGACGCAGACGGACCTCGACAATTCCGGCATTCCCCTCGCACGATGCTCTTACCTCCTTTGAGAGAACCGCCGGCTCGTCCTGCGGTACGAGCTTGATCGGTCTCCAGGGGCCAACCGGGGCAGGTGTTACAGCCCACCCGGGCTGTCGCCCGAGGAGGGTCGTGCGAAACCATCGAAGATTCTGATGGGATGCCAACAGCGTCTTCCATCGAGGACGCTGGCGCCTTTGTTCGAGCAGTGGACCCAATGCATGGAAGCGGATAACGATCTCGTTGTCGGCGAGCAGCCCAGGGATCTCTACTGCATGGGAGGCGAACATGTTCTCGCTGTGCAACAACAGTCTCCCGTTCAACCAAACGTCCGCGACCGTGGCGAGTCCGCCGACACACAATGTCCAGGTGGTCTGATCGCCCGGCTCGACATGAAACTGGCAGCGGAACCACCAGTCACGCGTGTCCATCAGTTCAGTAAGGTTCGCTGCGGTTAGGCCAAGCGCAGCTTGCAACGCGCCCGCGGCAGTGCCCGGAACCAACGCAGGAGTCCAGTCGCGCCGTAGTTCTTCGAGCTCGCCAGGGGAGGCCGCCTGGCCGGGCGCGGTCCAACAGCACTCGTAGGCGGCGCTCTCGAGAGGGTCCGCCCGCATGTGCCTCAGCTTCTGTATTTGGCGACGAGGACGCCCATCGCGGCCTCCCAGGAACTCTCCATCCTGCCCAAAGGCCCGCCGAGGTCGACCTCTCGGCCACGAACGACGCGAGACAGCGCGAGCTCGAGCGCCTTTGCCGAAGTCGAGATCGTACGAAGGTGCTCCGACGCCACCGTCAGCCCTCCCCCGTCGCGGGCGTCCAGCCAATCGACGAAGCTCGCCGCCATCTCGGCGGACGCGCCGCATTGCCGGCAGGTCCCGAACGCGTAGAGATGGAAGGTCTCGAGATCCTCGGACGCGAGCCACTCGATGTCTTCTGCCAGGCGCTTGGCAAAACGCACCATTGGGTTCGTTTGCGGACGGCGCGAGAGGTGCTCGCGGACTAGCTCGACGACCTTCGATGTGGGATCGGGGTCACGACGGATCCGATCGAGGCGGACCCGTTCCATGTACGGCGGCGGGACCCAGCCCGAGATTCCCAATTCGTCGGCTCCGCCCTCGAGGCGGAAGATCCCGTCGAAGTCTCCTCCGTCGAGCTCGAAGTAACCGGAATTGTGGAAGTAGCCCATGCGCCTGCCTTTGGAGTCGAGCATCTGCGGCACGATCGTCGTCTTGGCATGGGCGGAGTGGTATGTGACCGAGGCAGTGTCCGGCAAGAACCAGGCGTCCACCTCGACCGTGACGAGGCAACCCTGGCCCAGCTGCTCGGCAACATGATCGAGCACCGGTCGCCACACGTTCATCTCCGAAACTTCCACCCCAAAGAGAAGGCGCAGATCCTCGGGGGGGAACTTGAAGAAAGTCCACTGATCGCCTTCGAAGTCGCATTCCAGTGTGAATGCAGCCGCCGCCAACGGATCGAGATCGAGCGCATGGAGCACCTCGATCCAGAGGTCCACGTAGCAATTCGTCTCCGCCCATGTGCGGTCCAGCGCGTGGAGCGGATGAGTCGAGTAGTTGTCCGGGTCGAGCGCCAGGAGCTGGAGACTCATGGCCAGAGCCGGTCACGGAGGGCGCGCGGCCAATCGTCTGGCTCCAGGCCGTGTGCACGCAGGAGTGCCAGCACGATCCTGTCGAGACCAAACCCGATGCAGGACGAGTGGGCCAAAGCTCCGTCGGCGCTCGTGATCCCGAATGCAGCACCGAAGTGATCTTGGTGATAATTGGCCGACATCACCGCGGTAGGAAGTTCGTGCGATGTGATCGGTGTCACGATCTCGAGCTTCAATTCCTGGTCATGCTGGTTGGCGGCCATCAGCTTGCCCAGGCGACCGAAGAACGGGTCCGATGCGCTGACCACGTTCACCTCGAGTCCGAACTCGGTGAGCATCTTGACTCCGCGCTCCACCCAGCTGTCGCGGTGAGACAGGGCAGTCGCGGGTTCACCGATGTAGACGAACTCGTGCATTCGGAACGCTTGCATTCGCGCCGGGTCGAGGCTCGGCTCGTGACGAAAGCACCACCCGTGGACCTCGAATCGCTTGCCGCCGTCGGGCATTTGGCCTGCGCATGTGGGATAGAGAGGGTGGCACGCGGCCGGGCGGAGGACGACTTGGGAAGGAATCAGGGCATCCGGCCAGTCCCCCCCGCTGTCGAGGAGAGCGAGAAGCTCGGCGTGTGCGCGGTCGTCCCCGAAGAACGTGTGGATCGAGCCCGTGAGGTGCGGGAAGGACCTCAGGTAGTCGGTTAGCTCCAAGACCTGGCGTGGCATCACGGGGGGGAAGTGCACCGCGAATGCCTTTTGGTCGAGGCCGGACTCGGTTACGAGATCCTGGAGCGCACGGAGGATCTTCTCGTATGACGCGGAAAATCCGTACAGACCGTCGATGCCGCTCTCGACAAGAATGCCTCCCTCCACCAGCGAGCGTTGGAACGGGCCGGCAGTGTCGTCCATCGGTCAGTCGCCCCGGTGGACCAGGAGCATTTGAGCTGTGTTGGCGTTGATCCTGTCGTTGCTGATCATCAGAGCCGCTCCGTGCGCATCTCGGATCAGGCGGCCCATGCTGAAGGGCGAATCCTCGCGGTACCCTGCCATGCCGCAGACCGTCATGGCGTGCCCGACCACGTCGACTACCAGGGTGGAGGCGGACACCTTCAGGCCGTTCATGGCGATCGCGAAACCCATGCTCCCGAGTGTCTCGGGGTCGTCGAACACTTCGTCGAAGTGCCTCGCAGCCCCGAGGACCAACTCGGCCATCTGCCGATAGAGCGCGCTCAGTTCGGCAAGCCTGATCGCAGTCGGCGGGGTGGTTCCTGGCTTCTTTCGCGCCTCTTTTCGTACGAACGAGCCCGCCTTGTCCACTGCAGCACTGGCCAGCCCAAGCCACACCGAGCTCCAGAGGATGTGGGAAACGGGCAGCATCGTCCGATTCGCGATGTCGGCGAAAGAGTCGTCGAGTATGCACTCTTCACCACCTGTGGCTTCCAAGACGAAGCCCGGGCTGCACGTTCCGCGAAACCCAAGCGTGTCCCACTCGCTCTGCCGCTCGAGCTTGAAATCGGGCTTGACACACAATACGAGCGCCTGGTCACTAGGCGGGCTGTCTACCGTCCGACGTGCTGTGGCCAAGACGGCGTCGGCCTGTTCGCCGTAGGAGATGACAGGGGCATTCTTCTCGAGCCTGAAACGCCCGTCTTGGCGCTCAAGCCCGCAAAGACTGGTCCGCACGTCACCACCGACACCCGCCTCGGTGGTCGCAGAAGCAATCAGAGGTTGGCGTGCTACCAGCTCTTCCTGGAAGTCCCTGAGCCGATCGTTACGTCCGTGACGTACAAGGCAAGCCACCTGGATTTGGTGCATCGCGTAGACCATCGCCGTGGACGCGCAGTGCCGGCCCAACGCCACGACAGCCTCTGCGGTCTCCAGGTAAGAAGCTTCGATACCGCCGAGTGCTCGTGGAACAAGGGCCGACAACATCTCTGCGTCACGCATCGCTTCCAGCGATTCGACGGGAAAGCGCGCTCTGCGGTCGACATCTGCCGCGGCGAGCTCCGCGACATCCTCCCCTATCCTGGTTGCGTTCGCGACCAGCTCGCTCGAAGAGTCACCCTTCCTCGTCACGCCGGCCGCGTTCTCTCGCTTTCGGCGGCTACCTGGACGAGCGCCGCCCTGATGGAGGAAACCGATTCGAAAGTGCTCTTTCGTAACATGTTTTCGGGGAATTCCAAGTCGAATTCCTCCTCCAAGGCGAGCATGACACTGACACTGGCATGCGATGTCATCCCAGAACGGTACAGGTCCTGGTCGTCCTTCAGCTCCGAGACATCGACCGCGAGCTTCCCATGCTCGAGCAGCACCTTCCTGACCGCCTCGCCCATTGGGTCCTCAGTGGGTTTCATCGGCTCGGCCTGTCGGTGTTGGGCGTCACTCGAGTGGCTGTCCGCACAATGCCACCACAAATGCCATTGCGGATGCCCCTTCGTGCGAGATGCTCACAGCAACGTCCGTAATTCCGGTGTCGCGAGCGAGCTCAGCGGCGAAACCGTCCAGGTGCAGGTCGCACCATCCATTTGGATGACGGCGAACCTCGATCGAGCGCCAATCAGGATTGTGCGTTCTAGGGCGCAGAACTTTCACGGTAGCTTCCTTGGCCGCGAACCGCGATGCCAGTCGGGCCGCCATGATCGCTCGGTGACCACGACAAATATCGATCTCATGCTCTGTATAGACACGCGTCAAGTACCGGTCCCCGAATCGTTCGACAGCTGCGGCAACGTCCTCGACCCTCACGAGATCCGTCCCGACGCGCACCCGGTCACGGATCGCGTCTGGGGAGCGATCGTCCCCAGTTCTCCACCCTGATCTTCCCATTGCCTCTGGGTCTCCCAGTGCGAGAACTCCACGGCTCGAGAGGGAATACGACCTCATCAGGCACGCGAGCCTACCTACCCACCATCCAACGGTGAAGGATCGGGCTCACGAGCTCCGCGGTCGCCGAACAGATACCCGGTCCTTACGAATCCGAACGACCCACCCGCCGATGCCCTGCTAATCGGCGTCCGTCGCCGGGTCGCTTACCTACGTTCCAGGACGCGTATGCACGACGGCGACGACGGGTCTCCAGCAGGTGTGCGGTGGAGCACCGCCGCGCCGGGCACGATCGCGACGCCGGACTCGACGCCGCCCGACTCGGCGTTGCCGTCCACGATGAGGCCGTAGGGGCTTCCGGGTGGCGCCGGCCAGAGAAGGGTGACGACGGGAGATCTCTTCGCGTTTGCCGTGGTGCGCTCGCCGGCAGACCCGCTCAGGCGACCTTGTTCGTCCCATCCGATCTCGAGGGAGACGACGTGTGGACTCCCGTCGGCGTTTGTCGTCACTAGATAGGCGACCCTCCCGAACTCCTCCACTCTCTCAGCCAGATCGGCCAGCTCCACCGGAACGCTCATGGCCTACGAGCGTACGGTACGTACCGATATCGGTGCATCAGGCATCGACGACAGGCCTGTCGGCAGCGGTGTCCTCCTCTTTCAACCAAGCAGCCGCATGGCCGGCCGCCCATGCGTCGGTCACCCACCCCTTGATCATCGACCTGAAGGCGTCTCGATGCGTGAGAGCGAAGGCAATGTGGCCGAGCACCACGAAGAAGATCGTGAATGCAAGGACGTCGTGCACAAGCGTGGCGCCGGTGCGCCACCCGAGGGGGAAGAACCGGAACCACTGCATCACCGAGCCGGTCGCCAACATGACGACGATGGCGCCCCCTGTGAAGATGGCGTTCAGCTTCTGGCCGGGATTGAACTTGTCGAGCATCGCCGAGGAACTGCCTAGACGCCGCAACCACTGGATCTCCTCTCTCGTCCACATGTTGATGCGGCGGAGGTCGCGGCGCATGCGCGCCCCCCATGGACCGACGAGCGAGACGACGATCGGGACAGGAAGCGCAATCCCGGCCCAGAGATGGATCTCGGCGACCAGATGCCTGCGTCCCACTATCCCTGCCAACGACCCGAAGTACAGCGGCAGCGCCGTGAGGATGAGGATGCCGAACAGGACGGCGTTTGCCCAATGAGCGCCTCGCTGCACCCTGTCGAAACGCAGGATCCGCACCGGGGGGCGAGGTTGCGGGCGAGCCTGGGCTCGATCTCGGGGTGACGATCGTGGAGGTGTGCTGATCCGCGTCACGACATCCTTCAGGTCGCAGCGGGATCAGTGGGGCCCGTCGACCCGTCGATCCACCCGTCCACCGGGTAGCCGTTCTGCTCCCAGTACCCGGGCTCGACTGCGTCCACGACACGGATACCCGAGAGCCACTTGAGCGACTTGTATCCGAACATCGGCGCCACGTACAGCCTCACGGGCCCTCCATGTTCCGACGTCACAGGTCCGCCGAGCATCCGGTAGGCGACGATGACGTCGGGCCGGCGGGCCTGATCCAGCGTGAGGCTCTCGGAGTCCGCGCCGTCGTAGGAGTCGAAGCTGAGCGCTGCAGCGCCGGGGCGCAGCCCGACGGTGTCGAGCACGTGCGAGAGCTTCACGCCTTCCCAGTGGACGCTGGGCACCCTCCAACCGGTGACGCACTGGAAGTCCTTCACCAGGCTCGTGCTGGGCATCGCCTCGAGGTCTGCAAGGGTGAAGGTCGACGGGTTCTCGACGAGCCCGCTCACCGCGAGGCGGTACTTGTCCCTCGGTATCTGCGGCAGAGTCCCGGTGACCGTGTAGATGCGGAAGTTGTCACCGCCGGGCAGGATTCCGAGGCCCGACCCGAAGGCACTGCCGAGCGCGTTTTGCACCTTGGCACCGAATGCGATTCCCATCGCGCCGATCGCGGCCATACCCAGGAATACCCGTCGCCCCACTGCAACCCGCTTGGACGAGGCGCCTCCTGCATGCCCTGCGGCAGAACCGACCACGAGGCGAGCTTACGGGCGCGTTTGCGATAAAAGTCGTCGCCCGGAGCACCGGCCCGAGCCGCCCTTCGCCGAGCGGTTCAGTTTCTCGTCGTTGCGGTCTCAGGCGTCGTCGAGCCACCGTTCGTGCTCCCGTTGCCGGTCGTGGCGCGCGCCTCTGCCAGGAGCTTCTCGTCGTCCGCCAGCAGCTCGTGAGCGAGCTTGCGAACCAGCTCCCCGATCTCCGGGTGGGCGGCTGGGTCCCACCCTTCGAGGAGCTGGGTCAATCCCTCTCGGCGGGCGAACTGCAGCCGCTCGATCCACTCGTTTCCCCGCCTCGTGAGCACCAGGCCGGCGCCGGGCGCCCCGTCGGTGCTCTCGACCAAGCCCTTCTCGAGCAGCACGTCGAGGCCCTCCTGTATCCGCTTGGGATCGACCTTGAGACGCGTGGCGACGTCCTCGAGAGTGCAGTCCGGGTGATCGGCGAAGCGGTACAGCAGCCAGCAAGAGCGCGGGTCGAGCTCGAGGCCTGCGCGTTCCGCGAGCGTGCTGTAGAGCTCGCGGCGGTTCTCTCGAAGAGCGAATCTCTGGATCGAGTGTTGGATCTCCTCGAGAGACGAACGCGACTCGGGCATCCCGAAGCTCTTTCCCGGATCCGCGTTGCGCACAGTCTCACGTAGTCGCACCTCGGGCAGGAGCCAAGACAGGCCGAACGCAATCCCGGCAATCGGGACGGCTATCAAGAACACGCTCTGGACGGTGTGGACCATGCCCGACACCACCCCGGCGTGAATTGCAGGAGGAAGGCGGCTGAGCGATGCCGGGTTGGCACCGCTGAGAGAGTGCTGGATGTTGGAGGACACCGATCTCAGGTGCAATGCGTGCGCCACGTTCGTCCCCAACATGTTCGAGAAGACCGCCCCGAACACCGCCGTCCCGAACGAACCGCCGATCATGCGGAAGAACGTCGCTCCGGAGGTGGCCGTCCCCAGCTGCTCGTAGGGGACGGAGTTCTGGACCGCCACGACGAGGACCTGCATTACGAGGCCCATGCCGACTCCGAAGACGAACGTAAAGCCGGAGATGGCCCACTCCCCGGTATTCCCCCCGATCCTCGACATGAGGAACATTCCGACGACCATCAAGAAAGTGCCGGCGACGGGGAACACCTTGTAGCGACCCCAGCGGCTGACCAGCTGACCGGTGCCGGTGGAGGCCAAGAGGAACCCGGCCATCATCGGGAGCAGGCGCAATCCCGAGTTGGTCGGGCTGAGCCCCCTCGCGTCCTGGAAATAGATGGGAAGGAAGGTCATCGCGCCGAACATCGCGAACCCGACGACGAACCCCACCGCGCTGGACGAGGAGAACACGCGGTTCGAGAAGAGACCGAGAGGGATGAGCGGCTCGTCGGCGCGCCGTTCGACGAGGAGGAAGACGACGGTCAGGACGACTCCGGCCACTCCCATGGCGACGATCGCGGGAGAACCCCATGGATAGCTGGTTCCTCCAAGGCTTGTGAACAGCACCAGGGCCGACGCGGCAAGGGCCATGAGGAGCGTCCCCAAGTAGTCGATCACGTGGTGGACGCCGTGGAGCTTGCCGGGCAGCTGCGCGGCGGTGACGAACAGAGCGAGGATCCCGATCGGCAGGTTTATGTAGAAGACCCAGCGCCAGGAGAGGTAGTCCACGAAGAAGCCACCGAGCAGGGGGCCCGCCACGGTCGAGACGCCGAACACAGCGCCGAAGAGGCCCATGTAGCGGCCGCGATCGCGCGGCGAGACGACGTCGCCCACGATGGCTTGCGCCCCGATTATCAGCCCGCCTCCTCCGAGACCCTGTACCGCCCGGAAACAGATGAGCTCCAGCATCGAATGGCTGAAACCGGAGAGCGCCGAGCCCACAAGGAAGATCACGATCGCCGCCTGGAAGAAGCTCTTGCGCCCGTACTGGTCGCCGAGCTTCCCCCACAACGGTGTGGAGACCGTCGACGACAACAGATACGCAGTGATCACCCAGGAGAGGTGGGAGGCCCCGTGGAGGTCGCCGACGATCGTCGGAAGGGCGGTGGAGACGATCGTCTGGTCCAGCGCAGCCAGGAACATCCCGAGCAGCAGCGCTCCGATGATGACGAGCACGCGCCGCTTCGACAGGTTCACGGGGGGCACAGCTGCCGCGGATACAGCAGTCATGGCGGCGTCAATCTCCCGGCCTTTTCGCCGACGAAGTCGCCCCCGGGTCGAGGGAGGGAACCTCCGGCACCGTGACGATCTCGCAAAGCTCCACCTTCTCGGAGATGCCCTTCAGTCGCCGTGACCGCAGTCTCCGCGTCTCTGCGCCGGGGATCGGGCCCGCCGCGGCGACGGTGTCGGCTGTTGCGATCACCTGGTTCCCTTTGGCGGTCTCGGTGACCCTCGCGGCGATGTTCACCACGTGGCCGACGACGTCGTCTCGACTCACCACGGCCTCTCCGACGTGCAGCCCGGCGCGCACACGAAGCGGATCGGGAGCGGTCTCGAGCAACTCCAGCGCGGCGCGTATGCCCCCGCCTGCGTCAGGAAAAGTGCAGAGCAAGCCGTCTCCCAGGTGCTTGACTACGCGCCCACCCCACCGCCGCACGACCGGGGTGGCGGTCCGGTGATGCTCTTCGATAAGCGCCACGGCCGCGCTGTCTCCGTGAACGTCGGTGTACGAGGTGAAGCCCTCGAGGTCGGTGAAGGCCACGGTGAGCACTTTGGTCTCACCGCCACCTGGTGCGCGGTGAGAAGCCAGCAACTGGACGGCGTTCAGGCCCAACGTCGAAAGCAGCGACGGCCTGCGCTCGACAGATCGCGCCAGGAAGTGCTCGAGGATCTCGGTCGGCTTGCTCGTGGAGATCGGCCGGTTGACCGGGTCGTCCAGCCAGCGGTGGTCGATCAGGCCCAATTCCAGCGCCTTGGCGGCCTCGTCGGGGTCGCTTCGTATGAGGTCGGCGGCCTTGCGAGCCAGAAGGTTGCGCAGGGTGTCTACTCTCCGACCGCCCTCGCGCGGCGCCCCGGCGTCGTCTGCCTTCACTATCGGGACCCTACTCACCGGCAGGCTGCGCACAGCCCTAGCACGTCGACGCGATGGCTTTGAGGCTGGAAGCCCTGCGCATCTGCGAGGCGGTCGAGTTGCTCGGAGATGGTCCTCTCGAAGGCGACGGGAGCGGTGATGTCGCTCACCTTCCCGCAGCTGGTGCACAGAAGATGGTGATGGTGCTCGGTCAGGTCCTCTGTCAGCTCGAACCTGGCGAACTCGTCGTTCGCTGCGACACGGCGGACGATCCCTGCCGCTTGCAGGTCGACCAGGTGCCGGTAGGCCGAGCTGCGCGGCAAGTCGGGGAGGCGTTCTGCGATGTCCCCGATGCTCACAGGGTGACCCGCCTCGACGAGCACCTCCACGATGGCGCGCCTGCCCCCCGTGTAACGCAGTTCGATGCCGCGCAGCCGGTCCTCGACGGCGGCGTGAAGTGCGTGAAGCTCCTCGCTCATCTCTCGAGCTGGCATCTCAGGTGGTGGACGGCGTCGTCGACGAATTGGCCCAGGTAGCTGTCAATCAGACAGTACACCGGCTGGGTCATCCAGTTTGTAATGAGACTCAGTCTAGATTACCTTTGGCCATATGGAAGCTCGCGCCCGACTCACCTCGACCACGCTCCTCGCATGCGCCCTCGCTACGGCAGTGCTGGCGGCCGGATGTGCCGGGGGGGCCGGGACGGCGGGCGCTGGAGTGGTGAAGGCGATCGGAGCTGAGAACGAGTACGCCAATGTGCTGAGCCAGATCGGAGGCAGGTACGTGAGCGTGTCGTCGATCCTGAACAACCCCAACACCGATCCACACACCTTCGAGTCCAGCCCAAAGGTCGCCCAGGAGGTGAGCGCCGCTCAGCTCATCGTCCAGAACGGCGTCGGCTACGACGACTTCATGACGAAGATCGAGTCGGCTTCCCCGAACTCCGGTCGCAAGGTGATCGTGGCGCAGCAAGTGCTCGGACTGCCCGACGACACCCCGAACCCCCATCTGTGGTACTCCCCCACGACGATGCCGGCCGTAGCCAAAGCGATGGCTGCGGCTCTGTCGCAGCTCGAACCTGCGCACGCCGCCTACTTCGAGGCGGACCTTCACAAGTTCGAGGCCTCGCTCGCCCCTTGGACGAATGCGATCGCGGCTTTCAAGTCGAATTACCAGGGAGTGGCGGTCGCGACGACGGAGCCGGTCGCGGATTACCTGTTGCAGGCGATGGGAGCCGACAACCTCACTCCTTATGGTTTCCAGGCGGACGTGATGAACGGCGTCGATCCCGCGCCACAGGACATCTCTTTGGAGAACAGCTTCTTCACCGATCACCGCGTGAAGGTCTTCTGCTACAACGAGCAGGTCGTAGACGCGCTCACGAGCTCGATCCGCCACAACGCCGAGGCTGCGGGGATCCCGGTAGTGGGCGTGTACGAGACGATGCCCACACCCGGATACGACTACCAGTCCTGGATGCTCACCGAGGTGCAGGACATACAGAAGGCAGTGGCTTCCGGCGTCTCCACCGAGCACCTCTGATGGAATCCCTCCAGACCGGCGGGAGGACTGGCTTTGGAGGACCCATCCTCGAGGTCGAGGACCTCGGCGTGTCGCTGTCGGGCCGGCAGGTCCTGGAGAACGTCACCTTCAGCGTCGGCTCGGGGGAGTTCACCGGGCTCATCGGCTCGAACGGAGCCGGCAAGACGACCCTCCTTCGCGCCCTGCTCGGACTGCAGCGAGCGAGCGCCGGGTCGGTGCGCGTGCTCGGACAGACGAGGTCTGTGCGAGACGGTGCCGTCGGTTACGTCCCCCAGAAGGTCGTTCTCGACCCCGACATGCCGATGCGCGCTCGTGATCTCGTGGCGCTGGGGCTCGACGGGCACCGATTCGGGATGCCGGTTCGCTCCAAGCAACGTGCGGAGACCGTCGACCGGATCCTCGAAGAGGTCGACGCACAGACCTTCGCCAACGCCCGTGTGGGCCTCCTGTCGGGGGGAGAGCAGCAGCGTGTTCTCATCGCCCACGCCCTCGTCAGCAGCCCGAAGCTGCTCCTGCTCGACGAGCCGCTTGCGAACCTCGACCTGCACAGCAGCCAGGAGATCGTCGGTCTTCTAGGCCGGATCTCGCGCGATCAGGGAGTCGCCGTGCTCCTTTCGGCGCACGAGATCAACCCGCTGCTCCCGGTGATGGAGCGCGTCGTATACCTGGCCGCCGGCCGAGCTGTCAGCGGCACCACGGACGAGGTCATCCGTGCCGACGTGCTGAGCGCGCTGTACGGACATCACGTCGACGTGATCAACGTGCACGGGAGGGTGCTCGTCATCGCGGGTCAAGAGCCACTGGACCATCCGAATCCGACTCACGAGTCGGCGGCGGGGATCGGCTGAAAGCCGGTGCACCGTCTTTGGACCTCGATATTCGAGCCCGGCTTCTTCTCGAGCCAACCGGTCCACGTAGCGGTCGTGATCGGCGGCACGGCGGCTGTCGTCTCTGCGATCGTCGGCGTCTTCACGGTGATCCGGGGCCAGTCCTTCGCCGGCCACGCGCTCACCGACGTCTCGGCCGCCGGTGGCTCGGGGGCGCTCCTTCTCGGAATCAGCCCCCTGCTCGGCTTCGTGGGCTTCGGTGTCTTCGCGGCAGCGGTCATGGACGCGATCGGAGTGCGGAGGGTGCGCGGAAGAGACCTCGCCACCGGCATCGTCCTCGGCGCCTCCATCGGCTTGGCGGCGCTGATCCTCTACTTCGACACGAACTCGGCGGCGACCACCGGCGCCACCCAGCAGATCCTCTTCGGCTCGATCTTCAGCGTGAACAGCTCGACCGTCCCGGTCATCCTCGTGTTCGGCGTCGTCTCGATCGCGATCATCGCGGCGCTATATCGGCCGCTCCTGCTGAGCGCCGTGAGCGCAGACATCGCCGTGGCAAGAGGCGTCCGCTACCGGGTCGTCGGCCTCCTGTTCATGGTGGCGCTGGCCGTTGCGGTGGGCCTCTCCGCTCTCGCAATAGGGGCGATCCTGTCCACGGCATTGTTGGTCGGGCCGCCCGCGGCTGCTCTACGGCTCACGAAGCGCTTCGGGACGGCGATACTGCTCGCCTGCATCATCGGTGTGATCGCGACCTCGCTCGGGATACTTCTCTCATACGACAGCTACTACTGGGGGTCGGCACACAGAGGCCTTCCCGTCAGCTTCTTCATCGTCACCATCGTCTTTCTGACATATCTCGCTTCGGGCATGTCGCTTGCTCGGCGTGCCGACCCTCGGCGCAGCAGGCGGACGGGGTAGGCGATGTTCTCGGGGTTCATGGTCAACGCTTGGGTCTCGGGGACCGTCGTCGCGCTCCTAGCGGGAGTGGTCGGCTTCTTCGTCGTCCTTCGCGGCTCGGCGTTCCCCGCGCATGCCATCCCGAACGGCGCGTTCGCCGGCGCTGCTGCGGCAAACGTCTTGGGTGTGAACAGCCTGATCGGGCTCGCCGTGTGCGCCCTGCTCGCAGCGCTCGGGATCGGCTCGCTCGGCCGGCGTGGTCGTCGCGACGTCGTGACGGCACTGGCGTTGGTGATGATGCTGGCCATCGGAGCTGTGTTCCTGAGCCGAAGTGGCCAGTACGAGCCACAGCTGTACTCGCTTCTCTTCGGAGAGGTGCTCGGGGTGAGCACCACGGAGCTCCTGCCGGTCGGCGCCCTGACCGGCGCTTGCATCCTCGCGATCCTCGTTCTCTACCGGCCGCTCATGCTCTCGTCGATCGTCCCCGAGATCGGCGAGGCCAAAGGGGTGAGCGCCCGGCGAACCGAGGTTCTCTTCCTGGTCGTCCTCGCGATGGCCACCGCCATGACCGTCCCGGTCGTCGGAGCGCTGCTCATATTCAGCCTCATGATCGGGCCGCCCGCCGCCGCGCGATCGCTCACCGACCGGCCGCTGCCCGCGATGGCTCTGTCGGTTGCGGTCGCGCTCGTGACCGTGTGGAGCGCCATCGCCATGTCCTACGTGACGAACTGGCCGATCGGCTTCTTCGTGGGCACTTTCGGCGCCCTCTGCTACGGCATCGGACGAGTCGCCACGATGTTTCGCCGCAGGGTGGGCGCTCTCGGCCCGGCCACACCGCAACCCTCTCCGCCGTAGGCGTGGCCCCGACCGAGGCCGTCGATGCTCAGCCGGCGATCGGTGAATCAGTTGATGAGTGAATCAGTGGCCGTCGGCCAACCCGACGATGATGGTCAGCAAGATGAGGCCCACGACGGTGCCCACGATGGCTCCGACGATCCCGATCACAAGCCCGATCATCATCTGAGCCTGCGTCAACTCCTTGCGCTCTGCTCGTTCCGCGCCTCCGCCTCGACGGAACGCACCGCCCGGCCGGCCGGTTCGCAGTCCCAACCCGCTCATCGTGCACTCCTTCCCAACCGGGCGTTCGTAGGCAACGGCTCGGGTGCGCGCCGGTGCACCCGAGGACAGATCGGCCGCAACACTAATGCGCCAAAGGAAGGGCTCTTAGCCCCTCTGGAGCTGCCCAGACGAAGAGCCCGCCGACCGCGACGCCGACGTTCGCCGGGGCCACCGACGGGATGCCGGCCGACGTCGCGCCCGTGGCCGTGCACGGCGAATAGAGGGTCGCCCCCGTCCGGCCTCCGTCAGCAAGTGCCGCGCTCGGCGCCACGACCGAAACCGCCGGGATGCTCGAGCACCAGTAGGTGGCCCCTCTCGGCACCGGCGCCTTCGTCCCGCTGCTCAGGTCCAAGAGGGCATCCGAGCCCAACGGCAAGGCCACCACCACCTTCGTGGTCCCCGCGACGACGACGTCGTCGCCTTGGGTGAACTGCTGCGCGTCGTTCACCTGCTGGGACCACCTGATCGAGCCACTGTGCGGGTCGACGCCTTCGATGGTCATAGACACGCCAGGGGCGGTGACGCTCAGACCCGACAGCTTCCCGCTCCCGCTGTAGCGACACAAGAATGGTGCGTCGACCACCACTGCGCCCATGCACTGGTAAGAGCCGGGGGCGCTCCAAGCCACGGTCCCGTCAGCCGTGCGGATCGCGATCGTCTTGTACTGACCGAGCGGGACGCTCGCCCCGCTCAGCGCGATGCCGACGGACCCCACCTCGAGGTCACCTTCGTTCCCGAAGGCCCACCCGTAGTCGGGAGAGTAGGACTGGGAGCCGAACAGAGACTGGACCGGCACCATCCAGGCGGAGTGGCCGGAGGAGTCGAGTCTCTCGATCCCGGCCGGCGCGGCTCCCGTCTCGTAGAGGCCCGGAGCCAGCTGACGGTAGAGACCGGGCACCTCGGCCACGACGCTTCCGTTCGAGGGCTGCAGCAGCGACAAGGTGTTCGATCCCTGGGCATCGATCTCGTCGACGCAGAAGAGTGCTCGACTCGTGCACGTCGCGGGTGAATCGGTGACCAACATCGCCCCGGCCGTGGTCCAGAGCACCTTGCCGGTGTCGACGGCGACCCCCTTGAGAACGACACCCGGCGACGTCGCCGGGCCCACCGGCGCCAGGTCGAGGACCACATCCGAGGAGACCGTCGGTGAGAGCACGATCCCGGCGTTGATCTCCGACGCCGAGTAGGGGACCTCCCACTCGACAGCACCTGTCTCTGGTTCGAGGGCCTCGAGTGCCAAGGTGTCGCCGGCCGTCGTTACAACGGCGAGCAGCCTGCCCCCGGACAGAACCGGGCCACCGAGGACCCGGACACCTGGGACCGTCCAACCTCCGCTGGAGGAGAGCGCAGGCGAGACCGTCGTGCTCTTCGGCACGGTCGTGGGCGTCGGCCCGCTTCCGCCGCCCACCACCAGGGCGATGACCACTGCCAGCACGACGGCAAGCACACCAAGACCCGCCAGACCAAGCGCCCTCGGGCTGGGCCTGCGAGGCTCGGGGGAGCCGGTGGGCAGCAGCGGCGGGAATTTCTCGTGCCCGGGAGTCTCCGCCACGTCCTTTCCCGGAGACGGCATGGAAAGCGGCTCGGCGCTTCTCAGCTCAGGCGGGTACCACCGGAGGTCGGAGGCCTGCCACCACCCCGGCCCTTGCGAGGTCGGCGAGCTCGCGGGCGGCACCTGCTCGGTCCGGCCGCCCGGACGCGACTCGGGCGGGTACCAGCGCCGGTCGGAGGCGAGCCACCATCCGGGGCCCTGGGACACATCGCTCACCGCGTCATATTGGCCGACCTCCCGTTAGCGTTGCCTGTCGACCCCAAGGAACAGGAGCAATGGCATGAAGACCGGCGATCTGGTGGGCGATTTCGAGCTTCCCGACGAGAACGGGACCCCGAGGAAGCTGAGCGACTTCCTCGCGAAGGGGCCCGTGGTCCTCTTCTTCTATCCCGCTGCCATGACATACGGCTGCACCAAGGAGAGCTGCCATTTCCGTGACCTGAAGACCGAATTCGAGGGGGCGGGCGCGCAGAGGGTGGGCATCAGCTCCGACAAAGTCGAGAAGCAGAAGAGGTTCTCCGAGAAGCACAGCTTCGACTTTCCTCTTCTCTCGGACCCCGAGCGCAAGGTCGCTGAGATGTTCGGCGTCAAGCGGGGCCCGATCTCGATCACACCGGTGAAACGCTCGACCTTCGTGATCGGAACCGACTCGAGTCTCCTCGCCGTCATCCACAGCGAAGTCAACATGAACCAGCATGCCGAGCACGCGCTTGAGGTTCTGCGTTCCACGCGCTGACCCGTGGGCTCGGCCCCAGTGGCCGATGCGCTGCCTCACCGCCGACGCGCGGACCTCAGTCGGCCGAGCGCTGCCTCAGTGGCCGATGTGATCGGCGGGGATCGTCCCGAGCTTCCCCTTCTCGTAGTCCTCGAAGGCCTGAACGATCTCCGCTCGGGTGTTCATGACGAACGGGCCGTAGGCAGCCACCGGCTCGCGGATCGGCAGTCCACCGAGGAGGAGCACGTCGAGCCCGGCAGAGCGGGAGTCCTGTCGCTCGTCGGCAAAGACCTCTACGAAGTCGCCAGGTCCGAGCACCGCCAGCTGCCCCATGGCGAAAGGCCGGCGGTCGCGACCGACCGATCCTCTGCCTGCCAGCACGTAGACGAGCGCGTTGAAGTCCGAGCGCCATGGGACTTCCACCCTCGCCCCCGGGCTCACCGTCGCGTGCACCATCGCCATCGGGGTGTGCGTGGCACCCAGACCCGCGTGGCCCGAGAGCTCGCCCGCGATCACCCTTAGAAGACCACCTCCGTCAGCCGACGAGACGAGGCCCACGTCCCCGCCTCTGATGTCCTGGTAGCGCGGCGGAACCCACTTCTGCTTGGCGGGAAGGTTCACCCAGAGTTGGATGCCGTGGAAGAGCCCGCCGCTCACGACTAGCTCTTCGGGAGGGCGCTCGATGTGCAGGATCCCACCGCCTGCCGTCATCCATTGCGTGTCGCCGTCTGTGATCACTCCGCCGCCACCTGCAGAGTCTTGATGCTGCATGATCCCGTCGATCATGTACGTGACGGTCTCGAAGCCCCGGTGCGGATGCCACGCGGTTCCCTTTGGCTCTCCGGGGCCGTAGTCGACCTCGCCCATCTGGTCCATGTGGACGAACGGGTCGAGCTGGTCGATACCCACCCCAGCGAAAGCCCTCCGAACCGGGAAGCCTTCGCCCTCGAACCCCGATGGTGCGGTGGTGACCGAAGTGGCCGGGCGCGAGATCTCCTGGGGCCCGACGTTCTCGATTCGCGGCAGGCTGAGCAGGTCCTCGACGGAAACTGCCGGCACGGCGCACCTCCTGTTTCAGCTCTGGGCGCCAGTGGTCACTTGCGGGATGCGGGCACCCTGTTAGCAAGTGTGAACGCCCAGAGCCGAGCGCGCATTCCACTCGGATCCCGCAACGGTGGCACCGGAGATGCGATCAGGCCTGGGCTTCTGCAGGTGCAGAGGGAAGTGGTGGTGCGGCGACCGCACCGCTCCAGCGCACGGCGATGCCCGCCCCGCGCATCACCCGCAGGAACCACAGGACCGAGAGCGCGACGCCGCCGGTGGTGAGCACGATCCCGACGACCGTGCGCTCGACGACGAACGCCCTGAGCGAGGACTCGAGCAGGAGCCACATCACGAACCCGGCGTTCACCGCGAGAACCGCGCACCACAAGAGGGAGATCCTCAAGAAGAACTTGCGCAGGATCGGTCTCGCCATCATCTCGGGATCGAGAGGGCAGAAGTCCTTTGCGAGCTTCTCGGCGAGCGGGCGCCTGAGCACCACTGAACCGAGGAAGAGCACTGAGACCAGGAACGTCCCGAGCGTCGGCTGCGCGAAGTAGACGAAGGCGCTCCCGGTGACGAACGAGACGATCGTCCTCAACGAGATGAGCGCGATGCCGAGCAGAAGCAGTCCGGGAATCGGCTGTCTGCGGATCACGCGTCGCGCTAGCGCCAGGTAGGACCATCCGAGTGCGCCGATGATCGCACCGCGAAAGCCACTGGTGAGAAGGACGACGTAGAACACCACCGCGGGCCCGATCGTGCTCTCGATCAGAGGCGGCAGCGCGTGTCGCACGAACGCCTTCGGCGAGGGGAGGTGAAGGATCGAAGCGTGAGACGTCTTGCGTCCCTCTGCGCCTGCCGCATCGCTCGGGACCGACACGTCGAGGTTCGCAACAATCAGCCCGTCGTCGGCGGTCGCGTCGGCGTCTACTGGCACGCACGCACCAGCACGATCTCGGAACCGCCGCAACCTTCGAAACACCGCCATCCGTGGAACTTCCGATCTTCTGGACCCTGTTCGACGAGCGGGGGGAGGGTGGCAGTCCTCGGCCACCACGTTCATCATCGGCACCTGGGCACCGTGTACTTGAGATCCCGCAGGCACGAGGACCGACATGGGAAACGGAAGTGCCCGATCCAACCTGTGAGGTTCTCCCGAAGTTGGGCGCCAGGCGTGTGAATTACGCCCCTCCACCCGCACCCGGGTGGGTCACCCCCCAAAAGAAGGTCGGGAGCTGGGCTTTCGGGCCCCTCGCGTCGACGTCCAGCCGGACCCGGGCTCGTATTGCTTCACGACCTGGGCCGGGGACCCCACTGCCACGCTGTGGTCGGGAAGCTCGCCTCTCACCACGGATCCCGCACCCACCACGACGTTTCGTCCTATGCGGGAGCCCGGAAGGACCGTCACCCCTGCGCCGAGCCAGCTTCCCGAACC
>Ga0116215_1000788_pt1 | contig 22748 bp, 19 predicted proteins | sample Sb_taG_7_FD_89698 | JGI IMG/M metagenome (GOLD analysis project Ga0116215, IMG submission 89698) | Peat soil microbial communities from Weissenstadt, Germany - Sb_50d_2_FS metaG | ecosystem: Environmental > Terrestrial > Soil > Wetlands > Peat | place: Germany: Weissenstadt | collected 2010-09-21
ACGTTCACCAACGCGATGTCGGACGTGGTGTCCCGCGCCACGATGGAGGCGGGCTCGAGCTTGCCGCCGGGCCCGACCACGACAATGCGCCGCACGCCGCCCAGGAGGTCGGCGGTGGTGACGACCATGCCGCCCTCGGCCACGGCGACGCCGATGAGCGCGACCGTCCCGTGTGCTGTGGTCGCCCGCAACTCGACCATGGAGCGGCCGGCCGCCTGGGCTGCCGCGGGCACCGCGTTCTGGGGCCCGGCCAGGGTCGTCAAGGTCGCACCGGCGACGGTGTCGCCGGTGGCGCTGGAGAGCGGCTTCTGGGAGGCCGGCGAGAGCAGCACGATGACCCAGGCGACGGCGGCCGCCACAGCGGCGACGCCGACCAGGACCATGACGGCGCTCCGGTAGGCGTGGCGGGGCGGGGCATTGAGGAGAACCGGCGTGTCGGCGCCCGTCGCCGGCCCCATGCCGGCGCCGGGCGCGGTGACCTCGCTCGGGTGGCGCCACAGGCGGTCGTCGGGATCGATCCACCCGCGCAATGGCGATTCGGGCTCGTCCGGGCCCGCGCCGCTGCCCTCCTCGGAGCCCGGCTCGCCTTCGTCGGGCTGCTCGGGCGTGTCGCTCACCTCGGCGACGATACCGAGAAAGGCCCGGAGAATGCCGTCGCGCGACGGTCCGGCCGTACCATGAGGCCCCTATGTCGCGCGACCTGGCCATCGACCTCGGCACGGCCAACACGCTTGTCTATGCCAAGGGGAAGGGCCTCGTGCTCAACGAGCCGACCGTGGTGGCACTCGATTCGCGCAGCCGTGAGGTACTGGCGATCGGCACGGACGCCTGGCAGATGATCGGCCGCACGCCGGGCTACATCGTGGCCGAGCGGCCGCTGCGCGGCGGCGCGATCACCGACTTCGAGGTCACCGAGCGGATGCTGAGCGTCTTGCTGCGCCGGGTCGGCGTCGGCCGGCTGAACCGGCCCAAGGTGCTGATCTGCGTGCCGTCCGCCATCACGGCGGTCGAGCGCCGCGCCGTCAAGGAGGCGGCGCGGCGAGCGGGGGCCTCGGCGAGTTTCCTGATCGAGCAGCCCATGGCGGCCGCCATCGGGGCCGGGCTCCCGATCCACGAGCCCGTGGGCAACATGGTGGTCGACGTCGGGGGCGGCACGGCGGAGATGGCGGTCATTTCGCTCGGGGGCGTGGTCGCGGTCCAGGCCCTGCGCTGCGGGGGCTTCGACTTCGATGCGTCCATTCAGGCCTACGTCCGCCACCACTACGGCGTGGCCATCGGAGAGCGCACGGCCGAGGCGGTCAAGCTGGCCATCGGGTCCGCGTCGCCCTACGAGGGGGAGCAGCAGGCCGAGATCCGCGGCCGCGAGGTCGCGACGGGAATGCCCAAGACGGTGCTCCTCTCCCCGCTCGAGGTCCGGGGCGCGCTCGAGGACAACGTGAAGTCGATCGTCGCGGCGGCGGCTGACTGCCTCTCCGAGGCCCCGCCCGAGCTGGCCCAGGACATCATGTTCCAGGGGGTCCATTTGACCGGGGGCGGCGCGCTGCTGCGCGGCATGACCCAGCGGCTGGCCGATGCCACCGCCGTCCCGGTGCATCTGGTGGACACACCGCTGGAGTGCGTGGTCCAGGGCGCCGGCGTCTGCCTGGAGTCCTTCGACCGGCTGAAGCGGCTGTTCAGCGAAGAGAACTAGGCGCCTCGGGATCAGACGCCGAGCAGCTCCTCGGCGGCCTGGCGCACCTGCCAGTCACGGTCGCCGGCGGCCGCCCGCAGCGCCGGTTCCACCCTGGGGTCGTCGAAGCCGGCTAGCGCCACCGTGGCCCGCCGCCTGACCGTCGGCTTGTCACCGAGCGCGGCGAGCACGGCGGGCAGCCCCCCGGGGTCACCGATGGCGCCGAGCGCGGCGACGGCCGCCTCGCGGCAGCGGGTGTCCCCGTGCCCGGTCGCGGTCGCCACCAGGGACGGCACGGCCGCCCGGTGGCGCCGTTCGCCCAGGAACCAGGCCGCGCCGACCACGACCAGGGGATCGGGATCATCGAGCGCGCCGGTGACGGCGGCGGGGAGCGCCGAGCGCGAGCCCCGGCCGTGCACGCCCGGTGCAGCCTCGACGGCACGTCGTCGCAATGGCGTGGCACCAGTGCTCAGCGCCCCCACCACGTCGTCGGCCGTGAGCTCACCGAGGCGGTCGAGCGCGCCCAGGGCGGCAGCCTGCACGCGCGGATCGGGATCGCCGAGCCCCCGTCGTGCCAGGGCCGGATCGCCGCGGTGGCCCGCCAGGACGAGGCGGCGCCTCCGGAGCTCGGCGCGGCGGTCACGGCCCGCATCCGTGGCAACATCGTCGCTCACCCTCTCGAGTATGTCCGACCCTGACGCGATCGCCGACGGGGACGCCGCGGCGACCCCCTCCTCCAACGACACCGGCCCGGCCGCGGCCGATGCGTGGGCGCCGCCGACCCCGCCGGCCGGTCCCAGGCGCCGCCGGCGGATCTGGCCCGCGATCTTCGGGGCCGCGGTCGCCGTCGTCCTCGTCGCGGCCCTCGTCGCCGCCCGCGTCTCGGTCAACTACTACGTGCTCACCCCGGGGGACGCCACACCCGTCTCGCAGTACATCGAGGTGCCGGCCGCGGACAGCCACCCCCTGACCGGCAAGATCCTGCTGACCGACGTCTTCGTCACCCAGCTGAATGCACTCAACTACCTCCAGTACCGGTACTTCGACTCCAACAGCGAGGTGGTCTCGGGGCCCGACCTGCTCGGCCCGACGCCGGACGAGGGCCAGTTCCTGTCCCAGGGCTACCTCCAGATGGCCCAGGCGCAGTCGTTCGCCACCGCGGCGGCGCTGACGCGTCTCGGCTACAAGGTCACTTCCACGAATGTGGGCGCGCTCATCTACGGGATTGAGCCTGGCTCCCCGGCCGCCAAGACGCTGAAGGTGGCCCAGGTGATCACCGCCGTGAACGGCACCACGACGTCGACCGACTGCGCCCTGATCGACGCACTGCACGGGTTGAAGCCCGGCACGAGCGTCCCGCTCAGCGTCGAGCAGTCGTCCATCAACGACGTCGGTGACTTCGTGCCCGGACCCACCGTGACCAAGTCGGTGACGCTCGGGACACCCCCCAAGGGGCTGGTGGACACCGGCTGCGGGCCGCCGACGAAGCCCACGGCGTTCCTCGGCATCGATCCCCAGACACAGCCGGACTGGCAGTTCCCGGTGAAGGTGATCGTGCACACGCAGGACATCGGCGGCCCGTCCGCCGGCCTGGCCATGACGCTCGGCATCATCGACAAGCTGAGCAGCGGGCGCCTCACGGGCAACCGGATCGTGGCGGCCACCGGCACGATCGACCAGCATGGCAACGTCGGTGACGTGGGCGGCGTGGCCGAGAAGACGATCGCGGTCGAGCGGGCGGGGGCGACTGTCTTCTTCGTGCCCTCCGTGGAGCTCAAGACGGCGCAGTCCAAGGCGACCCCGCAGCTGCACGTCTATGCCGTGAGTACCCTGAACCAGGTGCTCCGGATCCTCGAGCGCCTCGGGGGCAACGTGCCCACCAAGCCTGTGCCGGCCCAGGCGGCGCCGTAGGCTCTGGCCATGCCTGAAGGCCGCGCCCCCATCTCATCGTCCCGCATCGCGACCGGGGACATCGCCCGTCACTCGTTCGCCATCGTGCGGAGGGGTTTCGACACCGATGAGGTACGGGCCTATCTCCAGTCGGTGTCGCGGAGCATCGAGGTATTCGAGGAGCGCGAGCAGGAGCTGCGGACCGCGGTGGCCGAGGCCGAGGAGCGGGCCGCCCATCCCGTCGTCGACGAGGCCACCCTCACCGTGTCGCTCGGGCAGCACAGTGCGCAGATCCTGCGCCACGCCCACGAGGAGGCGGCCCGGATCGTCCTCCAGGCCCAGGAGGGGGCGGCCACGCTGCTGCGCGAGACCCAGAGCCAGGTCGACGAGCTGCAGGCGCGCACCGAGGCCTCGTCCGCCGAGCGCGTGGTCGAGGTCGAGCTGCTCGTGGCCAACGCCGAGCAGGAGGCGCGCGTCGAGAGCGAGCGACTCCTCGCCGAGGCGGTGGCGGACGGGGAGGCGGTGATCGCCCGCGCCAAGGACGAGGGGCGGGCCCTCCTGGAGCAGGTCCAAGAGGCCCGGCGCCGGGTGCTGGCCGACCTGGCCTCGCGACGTCGCGCGCTCGGGATCCAGATTGAGCAGCTCCGTGCCGCCCGCGACGAAATGGCCGCGTCCGTACTCGGTGTGCGCGACAAGGTGGACGGGATCCTTACTCACCTGGAGCGTACCGACGAAGAGGCGCGGGCCGCCGCTATGGCCGTGGGTGACCAGTTCCGACTGCACGGCGCCGACGATGGCCCCCACGACCAGGACTCGGTGGACGAGGCGACGGGGGAGTCGCGGGCGACCGCTGAGAGCGGTGAAGGCCCCGGTGCAGAGCCGGGGGACGACGCCGCCGGCGCGCCGGCTGCCGCCCCCTCGGTCGACGAGCTCTTCGCCCGCATCCGCGCCGGAACCGGGGAGGCCGGCGGGCCCGCGAAGGCCGCGGCGGCGCCCGGAGCCCTGCCCGAAGCCCAGGCGGGCGAGGCCGGTCCGGACGCCGGTGGGTCAGTGGTCGAGCCGCCGGAGGGCGAGGCCGCGGCTCCGGAGGCCGCGGCTCAGAAGGCCGAGGCGCCGCCCGGTCCCGACGACGAGCTCATCGCGCGGCGCGACGAGGTGCTGGCGCCGGTCACGGCGCGGCTGAGCCGCACCGTCAAGCGCGCCCTGGGCGACGACCAGAACCGGTTGCTCGACCGGCTCCGCAGCGCGCCGTCGCTGACGGTCGACGAGCTCCTGGGTTCCGAGGACGAGCACATGGCCGGGTTTGCCGCCGCGGCACGCAGTCACCTGGCCGAGGCGTTCGCCGCCGGAACGGCGTTCGGCGGGGCCGGAAAGGCGACCGTCCCCGCGGGCAACGCGATCGAGCAGTCGGAGGAGGGCCTGGCGCACGTCGTCGTGACCATGCTGCGGCGCCAGATGGCGGCCGGGGGCGGGGAGCTCAGCGATCGGGTGGGTGCCGCGTTCCGCGAGTGGCGCGGCGAACGGGTGGAGCGCTTGGCGGGTGACTACGCGACGCAGGCGTTCTCGGCCGGCGTGACGGCGGCCGGCGGGGACGGCAAGGTGCGCTGGGTGGTCACGTCCGCGAGCGGCTGCTCGGACTGCGAGGACAATGCGCTCGCCGGTGCCGTCAGCGCGAGCGAGACGTTCCCGACCGGCCACGCCCATCCACCGGCTCACTCAGGCTGCCGGTGTCTCGTTGCCCCTGCGGACGACTGACAGGCGTTCCGACTGTTCGGAGACGTGTTGGGCCTGGCCATTGGGGCCGGGTTGGTGGACGTTAGGCTCCCCTCGTGCGCATCCCCAGCGACCTGACCGCTGACCCCTCGCCGCGCCGACGCCACCGGGCCCGCTGGTGGCTCATCGGCTTCGCGGTCGTCCTCGTCATTCTCCTGATATCCCTGCGGTCGCTGGCGGGCATCTGGACCGACAGCCTCTGGTTCTCCTCGGTCGACTACCACAACGTCTTCTCGACCCTTCTCGCCATCAAGCTCGGCCTCTTCGGCGTGTTCGGCGCCATCTTCTTCGCCGTGCTCTGGGTCAATCTCGTGGTGTGCGACCGCATCGCGGGGCACGACATCGTGCTCGCCCAGGAGGACGAGCTCGTACGCCGCTACCAGCAATTCGTGCGCCCGTACGCGGGCCGGATCTACGTGGCGCTCGCGTTCGTCCTGGCCCTGATCGGCGCCTCGGGGACCATCGGCCAATGGAACAACTGGATCCTCTTCCGCCACGGCGGCAACTTTGGGGTGACCGACCCGCAATTCCGCAAGGACATCGGCTTCTACGTCTTCAAGCTCCCCTTCTTGACCTTCATCGTCGACTGGACGCTGGCCATCCTGATCGTGACGCTGGCCGTCACCCTCGTGTTCCACTACTTCAACGGGGGGATCCAGCCCCAGCGCGGCCTGCCGCGGGTCCGGCCGCCTGTCAAGGCGCACATCTCCGTGCTGCTGGCCCTGATCGCGCTGGACAAGGCGGTGGGCTACATCTTCCAGCGCTGGTCGCTCGTCAACGCGCAGGATGGTTACGTCAACGGCGCCGGGTACACCGACGTCCACGCCCGCCTGCCGGCCGAGCTGCTCCTCGCCGTGGTGTCGGTCTTCGCGGCGCTCATCCTGCTCTACAACATCCGCCAGCAAGGCTGGACGCTTCCTGTGCTGGCGATCGGCATCTGGGCCTTCGTGGCGCTCGTCGTCGGGATCATCTACCCGGCCCTGCTGCAGACGCTGAAGGTGACGCCGGCGCAGAGCTCACTCGAGGCTCCGTACATCCAGCGCAACATCACGGCCACCCGGGACGCCTACGGGCTGAACGACGTGAAGGTGCACCAGTTTCCGGCGTCGAACACCATCTCCCCTAGTCAGACCGTGGCCTCAACCGCGACCATCGACAACATCCGCCAGTGGGACCCCGACCCCAGCATCTCGCTGCAGACGTTCCAGCGCCAGCAGGGCATCCGCTCCTACTACTCGTTCCCCGCCCTCGGCGTGGACCGCTACACGTCCGGTAGCCAACTCACCCCGGTGCTGATCGGCGTGCGCACGATCTCGGCGTCCAACGTGCCCTCCCCATCGTGGGTGAACACCCACCTGCAGTACACCCACGGCAACGGCGCCGCAGTGGCTCTGGCCAGCCAGACCAACTCCAACAACCCCGTCTACGCGGTGCAGCAGGTGCCGCCGACCTCCTCGGCCGGGCTGCCCGCCATCAAGCAGCCGTCGGTCTACTTCGGGCTCGGTGAGACGGGCTACGTAGTGGCCAACACCAAGCAGGCCGAGGTGGACTACCAGGTGAACGGCACCAACGTCGAGAGCCACTACTCGGGCACGGGCGGCGTGCAGCTGTCATCGGTCTTCACGCGGGCGGCCTTCGCACTCCGGCTGGGTGATTTCAACCTGCTCATCTCGAGCCAGATCACGAGCAAGTCGCGGATCATGTTCGTGCGCGACCCCGTCGCGATGGCCCAGAAGGCGGCGCCGTTCCTGAGCTTCGACCACGACCCCTACGCCGTCATCAACAACAACGGGGACATCGACTGGGTGGTCGACGGGTACACCACGACGGCGAATTATGCGTACTCACAGAACGCGGGCAGCCAGCAGGTGGCGATCGGGAGCACCCTCCCGGCCAGCTACAACTACGTGCGGAACTCGGTCAAGGTCGTCATCGACGCCTACTCGGGGAAGATGACGTTCTACGACGCGGACCCGAAGGACCCGATCCTCCAGGCGTACTCGGCCGCCTTCCCGCACATGTTCGTCCCGCTGTCGCAGATGAGCCCCGAACTCCAGGCCCATCTGCGCTACCCCGAGGACATCTTCTCCACTCAGTCCGCCATCTACGGCCGCTACCATCTGACCAACCCGCAGCAGTTCTACGCAGCCAGCAACGCGTGGCAGCTCTCGCCCACGGCCGGCGCCGGCCCGCAGTCCCAGGCGCTGCTGGCCCAGAACACCTACAACAACCAGGGCCAGCTGGTCTCCACCACCCCGGCCCGCATGGCGCCCCAGTACCAGGTGTACTCGCTGCCCAACACGAGCAAGCAGGTCTTCACCGTGTCCGACGGTTTCGTCCCCGCCTCGCAGTCGAGCCTCTCGGGCTCCAACCAGAACTTCAACCTGACCGCCTGGATGGTCGGGCTGTCTGATCCCAGTCAGTACGGGGCCACTTCGCAGCTGAACCTCTACGAAACGCCGCAGGGGACGACGGGCCCGGCCAACGCGGACGCGGAGATCTCGGCCAACTCGACGGTGTCGAAGGACATCTCGCTGCTGGACACGAAGGGTTCCGAGGTCCTGCTGGGGGAGACGCTCATGGTCCCCATCGCCGACTCCATGGTGTACCTGCGACCGCTGTACGTGGCGGCATCCACGAACCCGCAGCCCCAGCTCGAATACGTGGTGGCCGTGCTGGGCAAGAACGTGCAGATCGACACGTCGCTGTCGAACGTCCTGAGCGACCTGCTCCAGAACACCGTGTCCCTGCCTTCGGGGACCGGCGTCCCCTCGACGGGGACGGTGCCGACGGCGGTGTCGGGCTACCTGACCCAGGCGCAGACGGACTACACCAATGCGCTCGCCGCGTTGAAGGCCGGGAACCTGGCGGGGTTCCAGTCCGACATCCAGGCCATGCAGCAGCAGATCACCCAGGCCCAGCAGGTGATCGGGACACCGGCGTCAGCGTCAACCACGACGACGACCACGACGGCGCCCCCCAAGGTCGGCAAGACGTCCACGAAGAAGACGACCGGCACGACGTCGTCGACGCTCACGACGACTCCCTCCTCGTCCTCCAGCACGACCTCGGTGCCGACGAGCACTGAGCCCAAGGGGGGGGTCACCACCACCTCGACGACGATCGCCTCGGCGGCCGCCCGGGGCTGAGTCCCAGGAGCGAGGCGTCGCCCGGCGCCTGCCGGTTGCGGGTTGTGCCGATCTGCCGGTTGCAGGTTGTGCCGAGTGGTCCCATGATGTCGGGAGCGAGGAAAGGAAGTCTTCCTATGGGACTGCTCGACAAGGTGAAGGCGACGGCGGCGACGGCCACCGAGGCGGCCAAGGACGCGGCCGCCAAGGGCCAGGCGAAGCTCGACGAGGCGCAGGCCAAGAAGGCGGCCGACGGCATGCTGCGGGATCTCGGTGCGGCCGTCTACGCCACCAAGACAGGACGGGCCACGCCCACAACGGAAGCGGACATCGACCGGCTGGTGGCGGCCCTCCAGGCACACGAGTCCGAGCACGGCCCGATCACGCTGGTTCCCGAGTCCTCTGCGGCCGCCCCGACGGCGGCCCCGGCCGAAAACGCCCCTCCGCCCCCGCCGCCCCCTCAGGCTGCGGACCCCGCCTCACCGCCGCCCCCCCCGCCGACGGCGCAGACGCTTTAGGGCTGCCGGCCGCCCGCCGGGGCGGAGGGACGGAGGGTCGGACGAACGAGGCGGGTACCCCAGGTCGTTCGGTGGTGTGGGTTCGCGCCGTGGTCGATGCCGAGCGAGGCGTGTAGAGTGGTTTCTTCGCCGCGGGGTGGAGCAGTCTGGTAGCTCGTCGGGCTCATAACCCGAAGGTCGGAGGTTCAAATCCTCCCCCCGCCACCAAAGAAAGTGCAGGTCAGGGCCGGTCTTAGGGACCGGCCCCTCTGCTGCCCGCAGGTGGTATCCCGCGTGCCTTTGCACGGGGCCGCAGAGGGCATGCCCTATGCGGGTGCCTTATTCAAAGTTCTTGGTGGTCCCGGCGAGCTCCCCGGGCTTGGTCACGACCGTCACCCCTGCCCCCGAGTACCCGCCCGGCGACGATGGCCGCGGCCTCAGCTCGCACCCGGGAGTGGCGAGGGCAGAGACGTCGAGGGTCAAGCCGACCTCGGCGTAGCGGTCCGGCACCCCGGCGGCGGAGCAGCAACCCCCGCCGCCGGTCATACCGGATGTGTCAGCCGCTCGCCGAGAGGCTCTTGGGAGGTACCGAGGTCGGCCCTGTGTACTTCTTGATCGGTCCAGAACCCGGGCTCGTCACGACGACCGGGCTGACCGCGACGCCGCCGATCCAGCTGCCCGTCGGGGTCACCGCGGGCGGCGCCGAGCTCGAGAGCTTGAGGACCTCCTCACCCAAGAACCCGTAGTGCACCGAGCTCGAGTAGGACGGCGGCACGAAGCCGGGGGTCACGAACTTCTTGCCGCTGGTGTTGATGGCGTTGAGCAGGCCCTGTCGGGTCAGGTTCTTCCCGGCCTTCTGGAGCGCCTGCACGAACGTGTATGCCAGCGCCACGCCGTACTGAGTGTTTCCGTCGAGCCCGGTCTTGGCGTAGAGCGAGGGCGCGTATTGCTGGAGGATGTTCTTCTCGGCCTGCACCCACGGGTTGGACGTGTCCGACTCGGGCGCGAAGTAGGCGGTAGTGATAACCCCGTTCAACAACCCACCGGCCGCGGCCACCTGGGCCGCCGTACCCCCGCCCTTTTGGGCGAACGAGGAGAGCAGCGGGCCGACCGTCGGGGAGTCGGCACCCACGCTGTCGACGACGTACTGGGGGAAGTAGCCGATGACCGCGGCCGGCAGCATCGCCAGGGCGGTGGCGGCCGGGATGGTGGCCAGCACCACGACCTGCACGCCCGCCGCCTTCAGCGCTGCCATCTGGTTGGACAGGGGTCCTGCCAACGTGGCCGCGTCGTAGGTCTGGCGCGACACCACCGAGGAGGACGGGATCTCCATGTCGAGGCCCTTGACCACGTCCTGCCCGAATTCGTCGGCCTGGGAGAGGTAGCCGATCTTCTTCCCGGCGAAGTTGGTCTTGATATAGGCGCCGAGGATCTTGCCGTCCACGGTGTAGGGCGGCTGCCATCCGAGGCTCAGTGGATACTTGGGGTTGCTCCAGCAGTTGCAGCCGGATTCGATGAACAGCTGCGGGACCTTCTGGGCGTTCAAGAACGCCTGGACGGCCGACTGGGTCGGCGTGCCGAGCGAACCGACGTCGGCGAAAATGTTGTTCTGGAGCACCAGTTTGCGGGTGAGCGTCGCGGTGTTCGCCGGGTTGTACCCGTCGTCGAGATACATGTAATGGATCTTGCGGCCGTAGACGCCGCCGTGCGCGTTGACATAGCTGAAGACGGCGTTCATGGCCGGCGCGATCTCGTCGTAGCCCGGTGCGGCCGGACCGGTGAGAGGAACGGTCGCACCGATCGTGATCGATGACGACGTCACGCCTGGTGTGGTTGCTGCCCCCGCCGTGGCCGGCAGCAGCGTCACCCCCAGCATCAGGCCCATGGAACCGGCAACTATGGTCCGGGACCACAGGCCGGCCCTCCCCATCCGTCTCCTTGCTCGGAATCGCATCGTTTCTCCTTTGTTTGGGTGTTGCATTTCCCTAGTCGACAGTCGGAGCCGTCACGGGCGCCGGCGCGCCGTGCCCGCCCTTGCCCAGGTGGGGTCGGTGGCCCCACAGCCATCGCAGCCCGCCCTGGATCCCGTTCGGCGCCGCGATCATCGCCACGATGAGCACGACGCCGAAGATGATCGTGGCGAGGTACGCGTTCGCTCCGTTGCCCAGGTTGAAGTCCGAGGACAGCGAGGTCGACCACTGTGGCATGTAGACCAGCAGGATCCCGCCCCAGACCATGCCGATCAGCGTGCCCGTGCCGCCGAGGACCATGGCGGCGAGCAATTGGATCGACAGCGTCAGCGGGAACTCGCCCGTGTTCACGACGCCAGTCGAGAGACCGAGGAGCGCGCCGCCAAGCCCGGCGCAGCCCGCACTTATGGCGAAGGCCGTCACCTTAGTGCGAGCGACGTGGATCCCCGTCAGCGACGCCGCGATCTCGTCGTCGCGCACGGCGCGGAAGGCGCGGCCGTACCGGCTCCACAGGAGATTGGCCACTAGCACCATGACGATCAGGGCCACGACGATCTGAATCTGGGCCAGCCACTCCTCGGCGCTTAGCGAGCCCGGTGCCGTCGGAACCGTGGTCGTCAACCCCTGGTCGCCACCGAACGTCGCGGGCCACTTGTCTGCGATGGACGGCACCGCCAGCGCGAAGAGGAGCGTCATGCCGGCGAGGTAGGGCCCCTTCAGGCGGGTGGCGGGCAGGCCGATCACCAGTCCCGCCGCGGCGGCGACTCCGGCCGCGGCCGCCAGCTCGAGGATGAAATTGGTCTGGGTGTGGTTCATCAGCAGCCCCATCGTGTAGGCGCCGACGGCCATGAACGCGCCGTGGCCGAGCGAGATCTGGCCGTTGGCACCGGTGAGCAGGCTCAGGCCCACCAGGGCCACGATGTAGGCAGCGATCTCCCCCACCTGGTAGACGTCGTACGAGCTGAGTCGCAGCGTCACGACGTAGAGGATGGCTGCGGCGGCGAGCGCCACCGGCAGGTGGCGCAGCAGCGGCTGGCGGGGTAGGCGCACCGATCGGGCGATCGTGGCCGGGTCCACCTCAGACCCTCCTCGCCGGCGGACGGGCGAAGATGCCCTCCGGCCGTGCCATGAGGGCGACCATGAGGAGTGCCAGCGCGCCGAGCGGTTCGAGCCCCGAGCCGAGGTACCCGCCCACGTAGGAGATGCACAGGCCCGAGATCAGGCCGCCCACGAGGGCGCCCACCGGGCTCTCGAGGCCGCCGATGACCGCCGCCGTGAAGCCGTAGACGAGGATCAGGTCCATGTAATAGGGGCCGAACGCGCTCGTCGGCGCGACCAGGAGGCCGGCCAGCGACCCTGCGATGCCGGCCAGGCCCCACCCGAGGGTGAGGAGGACGCCCACCCGCACGCCAAGGAGCCGGGCGATCTCGCGGGAGAAGGCGGTCGCTCGCATGCGCAGCCCCAGCGCGGTGTAGCGGAAGAGCACCAACGTGCTGGCCATTAATGCGAGAACCGCAATGAGGATGAAGACGTCGAAGTGCGAGAAGGCGATCGTCGTGTGGCCGACCTTCAGGCCGCTCTGCGAGAAGGCGGCAGGAAACCCCCGGCTGGCGTTGCCGTAGATCGCGCCGGCCAGGCCCTCGAAGACGACCAGCAACCCGATGGTGACGATCACCGGGTTCAGCTCCGACCGCCCGTGCAGCGGGCGGATCAATATGCGCTCGGTCGCCGCCCCGATGGCGAAGCCGATGACGAGCACCAGGACGAAGGCCCACCAGTAGCCGAGCCCGCGCGACAGGAGGCTGAACGCGATGAACGTCGTCAGCATGCCCGCTGCACCCTGGGCGAAGTTGATGATCTTGGTGGCCCGGTAGATGAGGACCAGCGCCAGCGCCAGGGTGGCGTAGACCATCCCGTTGGCGATGCCGTTGAGCGTGTAGTCGAGGAAGAGGCTCACGGCATCAGAATCCGAGGTAGTGGCGACGCAGCGCGTCGTCGCCGGCCACGGTGGCTGCGTCGTCGGAGACGACGACCTGGCCGAGGTTGAGGATGACGGCGTGGTGCGACACCGACAGGGCGCTGCGGGCGTTCTGCTCGACGAGGACCACCGTGATGTCCCTGCCCTCGGTCTGCTCACGGATCAGTGCCATCAGCTGCGCCGTCACCATCGGGGCCAGCCCCAGGCTCGGTTCGTCCAGGAGGAGAAGGCGCGGCCGCGAGATGAGGGCCCGGCCCAGGACGAGCATCTGGCGTTCCCCTCCCGAGAGGGTGGACGCCGGCCGCTTCAGGAACGACTCCAAACGCGGGAAGAGCTCGAGCGTCTCGGCGATGGCGGCCCGACGCTGCTGCTTGCGCAGGCACCATAGGGTCGCCAGGCGCAGGTTCTCCTCGACCGTCAGCTCCTCGATCACCCCTCGGCCTTCGGGCACGTGGGAGACGCCCAGGCGAGCGATGGTCTCCACGCTTCGCCCGAGAAGGGGGTCGCCGTCGAAGCGCACCAACCCCTCGCGAGGCTTCACCAGGCCCGAGATGGTGCGCAGCAGGGTGGTCTTGCCCGCGCCGTTGGCCCCGAGCACGGCGGTGACGGCCCCGGGTTCGGCATCGAAGGAGACCGAGCGGAGCGCCTGCACCGCACCGAAGGAGACGCTGAGGTCCCGAACCTCAAGCACCGTCCGCCTCCGGGTGGCCGGCCGGGCCGCGGTCGCGTACCTCACCTCCGAGGTAGGCACTCACCACGGCAGGGTTGGCGCGGATGGCGTCGGGCGAGCCGCTGGCGATGACCTGTCCGAAGTCGAGGACGACGATTCGGTCGCACACCGACATGACGAGGTCCATGTGGTGCTCGACGAGGAGTACGGACATGCGCTCGGTCAGGCCGCGGATCCTCGAGCCCAGCGCGTCCATCTCGCTCTCGGACAGACCGCTGGCGGGCTCGTCGAGCAACAGGAGGCGCGGGTCCGCCATGAGGGCACGGGCCAGTGCGGTGCGCTTCTGTATCGCGTAGGGCAGCGCGGAAGGGAGTCGGCGAGCGTAGTCGGCCGCCCCGAGCTCGTGGAGGACCTCCATGGCCCGGGCCGCCACCCGGCGCTCCTCCCGGCTCGACCGCCACAGACCGAGGAAGGACGATGCCAGGTCACTGCGGAGCCTCGGCTCGGCGCCGAGCATCACGTTTTCGTGCACCGTCAGCCCGGCACACAGCCCGATGCCCTGGAGGGTGCGGGCGATCCCGAGTTTGGCCAGGTCGTGAGGGTGGTGCCGACGCAAGACCGTGCCGCCGTAGCTGATCGTGCCCGAGCTCGGATGGACGAAGCCGCAGATCACGTTGAACAGGGTCGTCTTGCCCGCCCCGTTCGGCCCGATGACGCCGACGACCTCGCCGTTGCCGATCGACATCGACACCTCGGCGAGGGCCAGCAGGCCGCCGAAGCCGACGCTGACCTGATCGACCACGAGGAGGGCCGTGTCGGCCTCGTCTGGCGTGGTCGAGGCCTCGAGGATCGGGCCCACCGGAGGGACCTACCCGGGGCGGGAGGCGGTCTGGATCCACCCTGGGCGCGCCCCCCGAGCAGTCATGCGTACCAGCCCCCCGGCATCGCCCGGACGTTACAACCTTCGACATGCGAGTGCCCGGTAATCGCAAAATAACGACGGTCCGGCGACCGGACTCTGCTGGGTCGACCCGACGGAGCCCCCTTCGGACAGATCATTGCTGGGTGCGAGGTCGAGTCCGTCGAGCAGTCCGCGTCCCTTGGGCTCCCAGAGCTCGTAGCGAGAGGTGAGCACCCCCTCTTTGGCGAGCACCCCTTGGACCTGGGATTTGAGCCCAGAGCGGAGCATGACCAGCTTGGCCCGATTGCGCACCAGCTCTCGGAGCTCTCTGACCGGGGGTGGGGCGATCCAGGCTTCGGGGACCATGTCGAGGTGCAACATGTCGAGCAGCGCGTTGGCGTCGCGCACGTCGTTCTTCACCCGCCGCGTGTCCCAGTGCAGGCCGAGCGGATGGGCCAGGTGGATATTCGCACCCATCTCGGCCAGGACGTCAGCCGCCCAGTACCAGCCACATGTCGCCTCGAGGACGACCTCGGCGTCCTCGCCGGCGGCGGCCACGACCTGGGCCAGGTTGATCGGGTCGTTGTCGATGCGAACGGTCTCGAGCCGCTCGCCCTGCTGGTCGGCCCGCACGATCAACGAACGACGCTTGTGCAGATCGATTGCCACATACTGTCCCACGGGGTCTCCCTTCACTGAGGTGGTTCTCGAAGACCTCGAGTGTCGCGACACTCGGATCCTCATGTGAAGCGGAGGCCCCGCTTCTTCATCGCATCACTGCCAGTGCGAGGCCGCCCCGTCAACCCACCAAACTCGTTCCGGGGCGACTGACCACGCGACGGGGAGAGGACGAGGTGCATCCAGGCCGGCCCGGATGGGCCGGCCACTTCCATTGTGTCCACCGGAATCTGTCCGAGCCGTCAAGGCCCGGCGTCCGAAACGTCGGACGCCTCGGCTCCGCCGGCCTGGACGGCTCTGGCGAACCTTCGAGGGGATCCATCTGTGCACGCCGTCACGACGCCCTGACCAGGGCTGTGGACCTTCGTGTGGACGTTGCTGTGGACGTCCACACTGCAGCATCGAAGGGCAGATGAACGCATCGAGAGCGACTCACCCCGCGGCGTGGCTCGTGTCGTTGGGCCGATGCCGTTCGACGAGGGCGAGCAAGGCGACCCTGGGCACGAGGCGCCGCCTGCCGAGGCGGATGACGGGGACTCGCCCCGGGCGACCAACTCTTAGGAGAAGGCGCGTGAGATGCCAAGCAGCGCGCCTGCTTCGGCCACGGGGTAGACGAAGCGGTCCTCGTCGCAATCTGTCGACGTCTCGATCTGAGTGTCCATGACGGTCCTCCCGGAGAAGGAGAAGCAACAAGCAGTCAGAACGTCGGATCGAGTGAGTTCGGAGGTACCGGAGGTACCTGCAAACCTCCAGCCAACCCCCCAGATGTCCGAAGTCTTCTTTGCTTCTTCAAGACGGCCGGCGAGTATCGAGGACCTCGAGACAGACGGGCAGGTTCCAGTTTCAGGGCCAGGAGGTTAACGCACCTGGGTGTGGGCGTACGCTGTTCTGGGCGATGCGTGGATCGGCCCATGTCACCCGCTGACCTCGAGCCGCGACCGAAGCTCGTGGGCCAGCTGCTTCCGGGACCGCACGCCGAGCTTCGTGAAGACCTTCCGCAGGTGGTATGAGACGGTGTGCGGGCTGACGAAGAGCTGCGCGCCGATCTCGGCATTGGACAACCCCTCGGCCGCAAGTTCGGAGACGCGCTGCTCCTGTGGAGTGAGCTGGATCCTCTCGGAGAACCCAGGCGAACGGCCCTGCTCCCCGGTCGCCCGCAGCTCGCCCGCCGCCCGCTGCAGGAATGCCTCGGCCCCTGTCGCCTCGAAGAAGCGCTCGGCTGAGCGCAGCTGGACACGGGCGTCCCGTCGTTGTCGCTGGCGCCGGAGCCATTCACCGAAGACGAGGCTCGAACGGGCCCAATCGGTCGCTACGCCGGCACGCCTCAGATGCTCGAGCGACTCGAGGTAGAGCGACTCGGCACGGGAGCCATCGGCCAGGAGAGCCCGGGCGCGGGCGAGCAACCCGAGGCCCCACGGTGTCCCGCTGGCGCCGGCCCGCTCCTGCAGGCGGGTCAGCGCCGCCGCTGCCGTGCGCCGGTCATCGGCGCGCACCGCCGCCTCGACGACGTCGCCGAGGGACAACGAGCAGACGTAGAGCGGGTCGGCATCGAGCAGGGTACGGCCGTGGCCGAGCGCCTCCTCGTAGCGGCCGGTGCCCAGGTCGAGCGTCATGAGGAAGGACTCGACCATCGCCACCGTCATTCCCTGCCCGTGTTCGACCGCCTCGCTCGCCACGGCCTCGGCAAGCTTGCGGGCTTCGGCGTCCTGGCCCCGCCACGCGACGAGGCCCAGGCGGACGATGTCGTGGGCCCCCGGTGTTGGCGGGGCGCCGATAACGTCCGCGATGTCCGTGCTCTCGACGTCGAGGGCGTGCGCACGGTCGAGGTGGCCGGCCAACCGTGCGCACCAGGCTTGGCTGCTGAGAGCGCCAGGGAGGTAGATGAGGGCGCCCTCGGCACGGGCCAACCGAACGCGCTCGTCGGCGACGGCTGCGTGGTGCTCGAAGTCGAGCATGTCGCCGGTGACCAAGAACAGTACCGAGAGTTGCTGGAGGCGAGTGGCGCCGGTGGCGTCCTGGGCTCCGGCGCGCACGGCGCAGTCCCACAGGCGGACAGCCTCCCTGTAGTCATTGCTCCTGGCCGCGTATCCCTGCAACAGCAGCGTGGCAGTCCGTTCATGGTCTTCATCTGGCAGCTGCGCGGCGGCAACCGCCAGTTCTGTCGCGGTCGTGCCGCTCCCGAGGTCGCCGGCCCACGTGGCGGCTTCGAGCGCCTCGGTCAGGGTGTCGACGGCTGACGCCGGGTCCACCTCACGGAGAGCCCGTGCCGCGTGAAGAAAGAGCGTGGGCGTTTCCCCTCCCCGGCCCTCGGCGAAGCGGATGGCCGCGTCCAGGCGCATCGCCTGGGCCCTTGCCACCGGGTCGTCAAGCCGGCGCGAGGCGCTCTTCAATAGGTTCCGTGCCTCCTCGTGCGCGCCGGCTTCCAGGTACGCGTCGGCGGCGTGGAGGCAGCGGAGGGCCTGGCACATCGGATCGGGGGTGAAGTGTGCCGAACGCTCGAGGAAGGCGGCCGCAGCCGCTACTCCGCCCCGCTCCTTGGCCCTGCCGGCCGACCGCTCGAGCTCGTCGGCCACGGCGGCGTCGGGCCCGATCGCGGCCGCTGCCAGGTGCCAGGCTCGGCGGTCGGGGTCCGTCTCCCGGTTGGTCACCTCGGCGAGGGCGCGGTGAGCGTCCCGACGGTCCAGCGGCGACGCGGCGCAGTAGATGGCGGACCGCACGAGCGGGTGGCGGAAGCGCAGTTCGGGCCCGACCGCGAGGAGGCCGGCTTCCTCGGCCGGTTCAGCGGCGCCCCGGGGGATGTCCAGCCGCGCGGCGGCCTGCCAGATCTTGCGGGCGTCGCCGAGCTGGTCGGCCGAGACGAGGACGAGCAGCCGCCGTGAGTCGGGCGGCAGGTCGGCCGCGCGGCGCTGAAAGACTTCCTCGATCCGACGGGTAACCGGGCCGGTGGCCATGGGGGTCACGCCCGCAGCGAGCTCAACCCATGTGCACCCTTTGGGCAGTTCGAGGAGGGCGAGCGGGTTCCCAGCGGCCTCCGCCACGAGGTGGTCCAGGACCCGCGGGCCGAGAGAAGCGTCGACCGTACGCGACAGCAGCGCTCGAGCGTCATCGTCGCAGAGGCCGTTGACTTCGAGTTCGGGCAAGCCGGCCAGCTCCGGCAACGGATCACGGGTGGCGAAGAGCAGCGCGACGCGGTCGGCCAGGAGACGCCGGGCGACGAAACCGAGCGAGTGGGCGGACTCACTGTCCAGCCACTGGGCGTCGTCAACCACGCAGACCAGCGGTTGTTGTTCGGCCGTGGCCGACAGGAGGCTCAACACCGCCAGGCCGACGAGGAACCGCCCTGGGGCCGGCCCGCTGCGGAGTCCGAAGGCGATTCCAAGGGCGGCCTGTTGCGGGGCCGGCAGCTCGGCGGCCAGCTCAAGGACGGGCGAGCAGAGCTGGTGGATCGCGGCGAACGGCAGTTCGACCTCGGCCTCCACGCCGCCCGTGCGGGCGACCCGGAAGCCGAGGGCCGAGTCGACGGCGAACTCCAGAAGAGCCGATTTCCCCACCCCTGGGTCGCCCCGGAGGACCAGGCTGGCGCCGTGCCCCCCGTGGGTGGCGGAGAGCAGCTGTTCGAGCATGCTGCACTCGACGCGGCGACCGACCAGCTGCACCGCTCCTCCATCACGTTGGGGTACCGTCTGCGCATCGTAGGAGCGGGTGCTTGGCTTGGCAACGGCTCCTGCATCTGGGCGGGGCCGTCACCCCGTGCCGCAGTGTCCCTGCCGCCCAAATCGGCCGGCGAGACACCCCGGATCCGGCTCCGCGGTCGGAACCCGACCGGCTGCCCGGTGGCGGAGGTGCGCGCTGGGCGCCTGACGCTGCAGGTGCTCAGCCCGGTACGCCGCGCCCCACTGCGACGGTCACTGCCTCGGCGTCGCGTGATCGCGTGCGGCGTACGTCTCCCCGACCAGCCTTGCTAGGTCAACCCGCGAGTTCACGTCGAGCTTGCGGAAGATGTGCCGGAGATGGGCGTCCACCGTGTGTGGTGACATGAAGAGTTCACGTCCAACCTCCCGGTTCGTGTGGCCTGACGCCACGAGGTCGCTGACCGCCTTCTCTGTTGCTGTCAGGCCCTCCCAGCCGAGCGCCGGTCGCGACGCAGGTCGCCGGGCAGCGAGGTTGAGCACGGCGCCCACCAGATCCCCGCAGTCCCGGATGGCCTCGGCGGCTACGCGGAACTGTCCTCCAGGGCCGCGGACCGTCGCCTCGCGGCGCCGGCCGTGCACGAGCGCCTGAGCGAGGTCCCACATCCCGGCCGCGTCCACGGGGCCCAGGACCTGAGTGGCGGCGGCGTTCGCCCAGACGATGTCCGGTCCCACGACGACCAGGGGACGGGGGCTCCGGCGCCGCGACGAGAAGGCCTGCGTGAGGAGTTCCGCTCGGCGGGTCGCATCCTCGGCCAGCGCGAGCTCGACGTCGTGGGCAACGAGCCGGGCCAGCGGCTCCATGAGTGGATTCGGCTCGCCCCGGGTCCAGGCCAGCACGACCAGCCCGACCCGGCCTTCCGTCTCCCGCCGGATCGGAGCAGCTACGTAGACGCGCCTCCGACCGTGCACACGTCCGGGCGGCGGGAATGCCCCGTCCTGCTGCGGACCGTCCCACTCGCTGACCGTCGACCCAGTCCAGTGGCCGGCGGTCGCCGGGACGGCCGCGTCGAGCGTGTCGAGCTCGTGCGCCGACTCGGCGAAGCGGCCGAGTTCCCGGCCGTCGGCGCCGGCCAGCACGAACGAGATTCCGGTGCCCATGAGGTCGGCGGCCAGGCTCCGGGCGACACGGACCGCAGCGCCGACGAGTGCCGATTCCTCGAGGGTGTAATCGTGCGCCGTCCATCGGGTGGCCACGGGTGCCGCGCCTGGGTCGACGCCGCCGGACTCGGGCCGCACTTCGGCGGTGAAATGGGGCACCGCACTGGTCAGTTCCCTCTGGACCGTCATGTAACGAAGGGTAAGGAAGCGGGCTTCCGACGGCATCCCACGCAGCGTGCAGTCGTGACCACAAGCCTCCCGCCCCGTCGCGTAGCGGGATCGCGAAAGCCCTGGTGGATGGCCGCTACGTGTGGGCCGAGCAGCATGGCCGCTACGTGTGGGCCGAGCAGGACCGTGCCGACCACGTTCAGTTGACGGACAAGACGGCAACTTCCTCAAGGGCCGAGCAGTTGGGGGGCCCAGCTGCCGGTCTCGTGAGCCGCGGTGGACGCACCTCACGAGACCGGCGTGCCGACGTCGGTCACGAGGTGACGAGCAGCCGGTCGACGACCTCCCCGACACCGGGAGCGTTCCACGCGGCATCCTCGGCCGTCACCCGGGCGACGTACGAGCTGACCTCGCCGTCCAAATAGACCGTGCTGCCCTGGTTGGAGACCTTGATCACCGAGTCGTCCAGGATGGAGCTGCGGTCGATCGCCTTGTTGATCCGGTCGGCGACGTCGGAGGGGATCGGGTTCGGGGTCATCTTGAGCTCGTTCGTGATCCCCGTCACGCCCGGCTGCCAGCTGACCGCGTCCTCCGCGGCATCGCGCTGATAGTGGTGGCGCACGTCACCGGTGAGGGTGACCCAGCCGTCGCGCACCGCGACCGACACGGCACCCTTCGGTACGAACGGGTTCCCGTCCAGCGCCTTCTCGCAGGCGTCGAGCAGCACCGCGTCGGTGACCGCTTCCCCGGCAGGACCGACCAGCAACTGGTTGTCGATGTCCCGCACGCCCTTCACGTGCTTCGTGTCCTCCAGCGCCTTCAGCGCCTCGGTATAGGTGTGGACGGCACCGCTCAGTGTGACCTTGCCGTCCTTCACCTGCACCATGATCCTGGCGTCGTCGATTGCGTTGTCCCAGTCGAGGGCCTCCCGCACGTCGTCGCCGACCAATCCGTCTGGCTTGTGCATTTCGTTTCCTTTCCGTCTAATGGTTGGTATCACCCACGATCCTGACGGAGCACCGATCCGGAGGCATCACGTGACCTCGCATCCCGCGGCGGGGCAGTCCGATGTGTCGACTGACCCATCCGTGAACGCGTGATGTGAAGGGACCGCTCGAGCCCCATCCTGGGCAAGGGTGGAGACTCGAAGCGAACCCCTCGAGACGAATTCGGACCAGCCGGCGACGGCGGCCGAGCTGACCCCCCTCGAGGCGTCCTGGGCCAGACTGCTGCGAAAGACCAGGGCCAAGGGGGTCCCACTCAACACGATCTTGACCACGATCGGCCTTCTTGTCGCCACGTACCTGCTGGCGAAGATCCTGTATGGGCTGCGTGAGGTCGTCCTGCTGTTCCTCGTCGGCGGGTTCATGGCTCTCGTGCTGAACCCCCAGGTGCAGGCCGTGCAGCGCTGGGGTGTCCGCCGGCGGGGCCTCGCGGTGCTGCTGGTGTCGCTGTGGGCGATCGCCGTGTTCCTCGGCCTCGCCGTCGCCTTCGGGTACCCCCTTGTCAACAGCCTGACGAATCTGGCAAATCATCTCCCCGGCTACATCCACAACGCGCAACACGGGCGCGGCTGGGTCGGCCGTCTGGTCCGGCGCTACCACATCGCTTCATGGGTCCAACGCAATTCGCCAAAGTTGGCCAGCTTGGCCGGGAGTCTCGGAAAACCGGCCCTCACCTTCGGGAAGGGCGCCGTGTCGGTCATCGCTGCGGTGGTCACAACGTTCGTGTTCGCGGCGCTCCTCTTGCTCGAGGCCCCGAAGATACGTCTCGCCCTTCTCGCGCAAATGTCGCCGGCGCGGGTGGAGCACTACAGCCGACTCGGACGGGACATCAGTCGAGGCGTGACCGGCTATATGACGGGGGACATCCTGACGTCAATCGTGGCTGGCGTCGTGGTCTTCACCACACTCGCGCTGCTCGGCGTGCCCTACCCGCTGCTGTGGGGACTCTGGGTGGCCCTCGTTGATTTCCTGCCGATGATCGGCGGAGCGCTCGCCGGCATCCCAACGGTGCTCTTCGCCCTGACCCAGTCCCTTCGGGCCGGCATCGTCACCGCCGTCGTGTTCCTCGTCTACACGCAGTTCGAGAATCACGTCCTCAACCCGGTGGTGATGAGCCGGACCGTCCGGGTCAATCCCCTCCTCGTCTTCGTGTCGATAATCATCGGCGCCAGCATCGGAGCGTGGATCGGTGGGCTGTTCGGGGGCTTCGCCGCCGCCTTGCTGGCCATCCCGGTCGCGGCTGCCATCCAGGTCGTCGCGAAGGACTTATGGGGAACGCACGTCGTCGCCGCCGAGGCGCCGACCCCCGAGAGGACCGACGACCCTAATGCCTGACCTTCCCATCTTGCCGCTGTCCATGGGGACGCAGAAGTCCCGGTTTCAAATCCGAATCCACGCCTGCGCCGAAGTGCTCGATCTGCCACAGCGAAACGTCCCATGCAGCTGATCTTGCGCTTCTCGCCTTCCACCCGTCGCGAGATACAGAAGACCGCTACGCCGCATTTGCCTAGATACTTCCCCCTGAAAAAGTCGCCGTAGATGCTCGCGATTTGAGCCCCGATCGATAAGGATGGCCCCGAACCGTAGGACTAGTACGGATCGAGGCCATCGTGTTGAGAACTGTAAACGCGC
>Ga0116215_1000790_pt1 | contig 22729 bp, 12 predicted proteins | sample Sb_taG_7_FD_89698 | JGI IMG/M metagenome (GOLD analysis project Ga0116215, IMG submission 89698) | Peat soil microbial communities from Weissenstadt, Germany - Sb_50d_2_FS metaG | ecosystem: Environmental > Terrestrial > Soil > Wetlands > Peat | place: Germany: Weissenstadt | collected 2010-09-21
AGCCGATTCCGGTCGCCGATACCGCGAGCGAGGGCCACGTGGACAAGTGGGTGGTTTATGGAACTGTCGACGACCAGCAGAAATTCAGCGCCCGCGAACTAACGGTGATGCCCGGAGCGCGTTGCACGATTCGCGATGCTGGTGCGAGCGGCGTAATTGTGACACAGGGACATGGGCGCATTGGGAAACTCGAAGTCGATTGCCCGTCGATCATTCGCTTCGGCCAGATGACGCAGGATGAGGTGTTCATCTCGCATGAAGCAGCGACGGCTGGAGTGACCTTCGAGAACCATTCCGAGACCGATGCCCTGGTGACACTACGCTACTTCGGGCCAGAGGTGCACAAGAACATGCCGAAGGTGGGAGATCACCAGCGGGCGAGCTAAGACTCTGACCGCGGGTGCCGTGCAGTCCGAGGTCTCATCCGCCGTGGCGGACGAAACCAGGACCGCCTGAAAACACCGGATGAAAACGGGAGGATGGCAAGATGCGGCAGCAGCATTTTGAGGAAAGCAACGAGAAAATCCGGGCGCGGTTCCGCGAACTGAAGAAAGCATCTCCGAAGAAGCTGAAGACTCGCCTTAAGCTCTCCTGGAGCAACTGGGGGTTCGGCAGAGAGCCGCTAGCTGAGTCGTCGGCGAGGCTCGAGAGGAATGACGTACCGTATATCGAATTGCATGGCAATCACTACGGCCCCGATCTCGGCTACCAGATAAAAGAAACACTGAAGATTCTTGGCGATCATGGCCTGAAGGTTTCGGGTGTTTGCGGCATGTTTTCGGCAGACAACGACATGGCCAGCAACCGCGCGGTGAACCGGCAGGCAGCCATCGATTACCTGAACAGAGAGGTCCCTTTCACGCAAGCCGTAGGCGGCAAATACCTGCTGGTGGTTCCGGGCGCGGTGGGACGGCCAAAGGCCTACGATGACGTGGAATTCGAACGCTCGGCGGAGACGCTCGCGATGTGCGGCGGCCTGTTTGTGAAGCATGACGTGAAGGCTGCGATTGAGCCAATTCGCTCGGCGGAAGTAAGCCTGGTGCACACAATCGCGGATGCGAAGCGATATCTCAAGGCAGTGAATCATCGCGGAGTGGGCCATATCAACGGCGACGTGTATCACATGCAGTCGGAAGAGCGGCACATCGGCGATGCGATTCTGGATGCCGGCGACCAGCTCTTGAACCTGCACATGGCAGACAGCAACCGGTGCGCCATGGGCGAGGGATCGATGGATCTGGCCACGATCATTCGTGCTCTCTATGTGATTGGATACAACCAGGGAGACCGGTTCGTCACCTTCGAGCCACTCGGGCCGGGCGGCGATCCTTATCCCGCAATGCATGGCAAGCCTAATAAACCCAAGCTGGATGCGCTCGTGGCGACCAGCATCCGCTACTTCCGTGACTGCGAGGAGTTGGTGCTCGCCGAGTAACGGAGGGTTTCGTGCTCACACCTTTTCGGTCGCGACGGTGGCCCTGAAAAGGGTGGGGCGCCTGACTTCATTCCCCACCCAAGCAGCTTGGATGGGGCACCCGGGGGCCCCGGCCGGCAAAAAAGCGGGGCTGTATTGCCGCGTTTCACTAACCACTGACCATTCTCATGAAGACTTATTGCTTTGCGTTGGATTTGCACGACGATCCCGGTCTTATCGAGGAGTACAAGCGCTATCACCAGAAGGAGCACATCTGGCCCGAGGTGCTTGATTCGGTCCTTCACCATGGCGTTTTGAGCGAAGAGATTTACCTGGCGGGCAACCGGCTCTTCATGATCCTTCACACAACGGATGAATTCTCGCTGAATGCGAAAAGCGCTGCTGACAGAGCTAGCGCCGTCATGCAAAAGTGGGAAGAGTTGATGTGGAAGTACCAGAAGCCTCTCCCTGGTGCAAAGCCCGGCCAAAAATGGGTGCCGATGGAGAAGATTTTTGAAGTCGGATCATCCGGATCACAATGAAGATTCGTAGAATTCCCTAACCCCCCGGAACCTCAGGTCAAAGCTCAACAAGGACGGTTCGATGGCAATTACGTATTCTCTCGTTGCCGTATATCTCCGGTCGGGCGTAAGCCGCATCATCTCTCTTGCGCCGTCCGACGTGCTGATTATCGCCTTGTACTTCGTAATGGTGCTTGGCATCGGCATCTATCTCCGGCGCTACGCGAATACATCAAACGATTTCTTCATGGCCGGCCGCGAGATGACCGCGTGGGTCGCTGGGCTGAGTTTTCTCTCTGCCAACCTGGGCGCAATCGAGCTGATGGGCTGGGCCGGTTCCACCTACGAATATGGAATTCTCGCCGCCCACTTCTATTGGATCGCGGCGTTCCCGTCCATGGTCTTCCTTGCGCTGGTGATGATGCCGTTCTACTACATCTCTAAGACGCACTCGGTTCCTGGTTATTTGCAGCTACGCTACGGTGAAGCGACACGCGCGCTAAGCGGCATCTCATTCGCGTTCATGACCGTTCTCATGTCGGGCATCAACATGTACGCCATGGCGCTGGTCATGAAGGTTGTGCTGGGCTGGAATATTCACTTCAGCATCTGGGTATCGTCACTGACCGTTGCGGTTTACGTGGCCCTCGGGGGCTTATACTCCGCAATCTTCAATGAGGTTCTTCAGTTCTTCCTCATCTGGCTGGGTGCGCTGGTCATCCCCATTCTGGGCCTGATCGAAGTAGGCGGCTGGAGCGGGCTTACCGCGAAGATTTACGAGCGCATGCACACTAACGATTACGTGCATTTGTGGAGCACCCTCGGTTCCTTTTCTTCCAATCCCATGGGCGTGCACTGGACGGGAGTTGTTTTCGGGCTCGGCGGCGCCATCGCCTGCGGATACTGGACGACGGATTTCCTGGTCGTCCAGCGCGCCATGGCGGCGAAGGATCTGCGCTCTGCGCAACTGGCGCCGATTATTGCTTCGTATTTCAAGATGGTGGTCCCGTTGATCGTCATTCTTCCTGGCCTACTGGGGCTTGCGGTGTTGCCATACAAACTCGTTCCGCAAAGTGCTGCCGGGCCGGGAATGCACAGTTACAACGAAGTTCTGCCCCTGATGCTGGCGCGCTACGCGGGGCCCGGACTGCTTGGGCTGGGAATCACAGCGCTGATCGCGGGCTTCATGTCGGGCATGGCCGGGAACGTGAGCGCGTTTGCGACGGTGTGGACGTACGACATATACCAGCCGTACATCAAGAAAGGAATGTCGGATGAGCACTACGTGAAGATCGGGCGGTGGTGCACGATTCTAGGCGTGATTCTGAGTATCGGTACCGCATATTTTGTCACCAGCTTCAAAAGCATCATGGACTACATGCAGGCGCTGGTCGGCTTCTTTATCTCACCGCTGTTCGGCACGGTGGTCGTCGGCATGCTCTGGAAACGCGCAACGGGCAAAGGCGGCTTCTGGGGGCTTCTTGCCGGAACCGGCTCGTCGGTGGCGATGTACACGGCGGTCAAGATTCACCCGGCGTGGATCCGCTATGTTGCGCTTTCGCCCGACGCGAAGGACATGGCCGAGAATCTGTATCGCGCCCTCTGGTCGCTCCTGATCTGCGTTTTCGTGACGATCATCGTGAGTTTGTTCACAAAGAAAAAGTCAAAGGAGCAATTGGAGAATCTTGTCTGGAGCTATACAAAGATGCCGCCATCAGAGCCGATGCCGTTATGGAAGAAGCCGGTGTTCTGGGCGGTCGGCGTGGCGATCTTTTTTGGCGTGCTGCAGTGGATGTTCTGGTAGGACGAGGATGAATCGAAAAAGGGTGACGCAGTTCTCGGTATTTTGTTCCGTCGTATTTTGTCTGTTCGCGATTTCGCCGGGATGTTTTGCGTCAACCGGAGACGCCGCGCAAAACGCTCACGACCGTTTTCTCGCTCTTCCGGTTGCTAAAGCTGAGGCATCGTGCCCGTGCACAAAGATGCTCTACAAGTACGGCGTTCCGTTTCTTGAAACTGCATGGCACGCACCGGTTGGCGGTTTTCTGCAAGTGAATGTTGGAGTCGCGGCCAGGAGGATCTTTCTTCTTGGAATGACAGAGACGCAGCGGCCTTCCGCGTGGTCGGACCCGCTGAGTTATGCAGCACGGTACTTTGTCGGGGACAACCTGGGAGAGATTCGCCTGCACTACGCTGGTGGCTCGACGCAGGAGTATCCGCTGATCCTGGGCGAGAGCGTGTGGTTTGGGCTGCCGTTTGAGCAGACGCAGGATCCGTTCCCGAGCGATGCGAGATTGAGGGATGCGTTTGCGAGGGCGATTCGGCTTTACCCTGCCGCTCCGGTGGACGATGGCGAGTACGTTGCGGTGATCGAACCCCAAGCCGCGCCGCTCGAACGCATCGAGATTGTCGACAACGATGGCAAGAAGGGTTCGGTGGTGATCGCAGGCATTACGGTGGAGACGGCGCCCGATGCCAGGATCGCGGGAGCAACGGCGATTCCGGCCAACGCCTTCGCGCCGGAGTTCCAGAAGTTCGTCCAGGAGAAGCCGCTGCGGGAGCAGGGAACGGGCGAGGCCGAATCGAAACAGCAGCTCGCAGAACTGAGCGCGGAGCTTTACAACACTGCATCGGAGTACAAGCAGCCGGTTGCCGCGCGAATTCCTACCAGATATTCAGGCCCGCAGGTTACGTTCAAGGGGACGGTTGACGCGAGCATTCTCGAAAACGCGTTCTACGCCAACGTGCTGGACATGTTGGACAAGGTCGATCCCGACGGAGTCTTTCACACCTCGACCAAGAATGCGCTGGCGTGGTCAGGCGATCCGCGATCGGCGGGTGGCGAATTCGGGACATATCGCAAAGATGTTGGCGTGTATTACAGCCAGGCTTGGTCGCGGGATCTGGGGCGCAGCCTGCAGGAGCTGACCGAGCTTGGCTACGTGGACAAGGCATCGCATACGGCGGATTTTGCGCTGCGCGCGGCACGGTCGTGGAGCGAAAATCCCGCACTCACCTACAAAGGTTCGCCGCTGCCGCCGCACTGGAGCCGGGTCATCGATCATCCGGATTTCGCGCAGCCTTTCGAGAATGACGGACACGGGTTGATTTCGCTATTCATCTACAAGCTCTGGTTGCGGATGCCGGACCGCGACATGTGGCTGCGCACTCACTGGACCGACGTGAAGGCGGCCGGCGACTGGATCCCGTGGCAGCTTGATCATCCGCAGATTTCCGGTGCGGCGAACGGAGTTCTCTATACCACCGGAGAATCGGCCGGCGGCAAAGGATATTCAGTGTATCCCGATGCCATCTGCATGACCGCGCTGGAAGCGCTAGCGCAGATGGCGGATTCCATCGGCGAAACGCAATCGGCTGAGCTTTGGCGGAGCACTGCGGAGAAGATGCGTAAGGCAATTCCCGCGCGATATCTGATCGACGATTCAAAATACGGTCGCGTGTGGACGCTTGAATCGGCGGGATGGCCCAACAAAAGCACAGTGCTCGGCCCACTGATCTTTCTGGCGGACTACAAGGGATTCGCGCCGCAGGATGACGATCCGGCTTGGCGGTCCGCAAATGAGGCGGCGTATCAGCGGCTGATCGACACCTACAAGCCGCTTGGATTCTATGGTTGGGCGATGGGTTACGGGCAGGGATTCGTAACGCAGGCAGCGCTGCTACTCGACCGCATGAAAGACGTCACAACCATGTTGGACTGGGCGGCGAAGGAGATTTACGATCCGCGCATCAATTCATTCATTACGCCTGAAGGAGAGCAACTCGATCCCACAGGGAAGTATTGGTATTCCACCGGCGATCTGGGCAACGGCGTTCAGGAAGCGGAGATCGTGAAGATCCTACGCATCCTGGTGGGCGTGGACGATAACGAGCCGCAGCGCATGAGAATCATGCCCCGAATGCCATTTGGCTGGACGGAGATCGCTGTTGAGAAGTACCCGGTGCTTGTTGAGCGCGAAGGCAAGATGGAGACTGTGCTTTTGCGCTACACGCTCGAGCGCGTACAGGAACGGATGAATCTGAAGATTTCAGCGAATCAGGAATTGGGACCGGTGGCCATGCGCCTTGGACCCTTTGCGAATCAGCCACGGGCTTCGGACGTGGAAGTGAATGGAAAGCATCCGGCGGAAGCTGAGGCTGCGAAAAGCGGAGATTCCTGGTGGGTGAGCTTCAAGGCACCCGTTATGGCGGTTTCCACGGCGGCAAAATAACCGAACGATCGATCCAGGGAGGATCTCAAGACGATGCGAGAACGCCACCACATGCTACCGGTTTGGTTCTTTATCGGGTTGCTGCTCACCGCCTACGGCATCATCATTCTCACCACTTCCATCACGGGGTGGTCGCATCCGTCTTCCGCGCTTCTCTCGCAATATCATCCGGGCCTCTGGGGCGGCATTGTGCTTCTGCTCATCGGCGGCTTTTATGTGCTTCAGTTTCGTCCGCGGCCGCCGCGCGGCAGATAGCCGGCGATGTGGTGGCCGTCATAGCGGGAGCAGTTTTTTGTGCTGCTATACTTCTGTTTCCGGGGAATTGCAGAGCCGCGCGCGGTGCAGTTGAGGCAACCGGTCTATAGGAGACTGGTGGCCGGTGCGGAGTTCATCCGGCGGGGGAATGAGGCGGGCAAGTGAACATACGAGAGATCGCACGTCGGGCCAAGGTTTCTCATTCAACGGTATCGCGAGTCATCAACCAGGTGGAGACGGTGGACCCGAAGCTGGTGCGGCGGGTGCAGGCGGTGATCCAGGAGGTGGGGTACCGGCCCAACTTCCAGGCGCGGGCGCTGGCGCGGGGACGCAGCCACACGGTGGGATTGATTGTTTCTGAGATCACCGGCGGCAATCCATTTTTCTCCGAAGTCATTTTGTACTTTGAGCGCGCGGCGGTGGAGCAGGGCTACGAGGTGCTGATCAGTTTTGCCGACACGGAGACGCGGCCGGACCATATCGCGGTGTGCGCGGCGCGAATGCAGGAGCGGCAGGTGGAGGGGATCGCGGCGCTGACCTTCGGCATGGAGGAGCAGCTGGCAAACGCGGCGCTGGACGTGCCGGTGGTGTATGCCGGAGCGGATCACGACCTGAAGGGTGTGCGCAATGTGCGCATCAACTATCTGCCGGGGTTCCGGGACGCGATCAAGCACCTGGTGGACTTCGGTCATCAGCGGATCGGGTATCTGAGCGGGCGGATGAGCTGGAGCAGCATGCGGACGCGCTACGAGGCGGTGCGCAAGGCGATGAAGCTGGCCGGGGCGACATTGGACAAGGAGCTGGTGGCCGAGTGCGATCATACGTGGGAGGGCGGCGCGCAGGGCGTGGGCTCGCTGCTGAGTTTGCCCAAGCCGCCGACGGCGATTTTGTGCTGCAACGATGTGGCGGCGGTGGGAGCGATGAAGACGCTGGCCAGCCGCGGGATGCAGGCGGGGCGGGATATTGCGCTGATCGGGTTTGACGATCTGACCATCTGCCAGTTCACGCAGCCGCCGCTGACGACCATCCAGTTTTCGCCGCGGGAGCTGGCGGTGCTGGCGTTCAAGGCGCTGATCGAAGAGATCCAGCACGTGGAGAAGAAGACCAGCTTCGAGTACAGGACACGGTTTGTGCTGCGCGAATCCACCTGCGCGCCGAAGGCATAAGAGAAGTCGCCATTTCGCTCAATGCGAATGAACGCGAGGATGAAGGTGGCGCTCTGGACCTAAAGAGCGATGTCTCAGGTCAGAAGAAACAGCCCCTCGGCGGCCCGAGTCCTTCATCCGCCTGCTGCGTAGATGGCTGTCGTGATGGATTAAATCACCTTCAGCAGAAGCAGCACGACCACGATCAGCAGGATCAGCCCCAGGCCACCGCTCGGATACGGCCCCCAGTTACGGCTATATGGCCACGCTGGAATTGCTCCGATGAGCAACAGAACCAGGATGATCAGAAGAATTGTCATGATCTTTCTCCAATGTGCGGTATCTCGTCTGGAGACGCGTGTTGGACGGGTGTCGGTATAGCAATCCCGGAAATGGTGTGCGGCAACTCGATGTCTGAGCGACCCACAAGTACGAGGTCGCCACGGACAGGCCTTCGTCCGTAAGGGAAGCGAGCGAAGACCCTCGCGAACGCTTTGACCCCTTTGTTTCCGAGATTGTCCTAGCCGTCCTTCTTGCAGGTTGTGCGATGATCCCGATGCCGATTTAGTTGGCCAGGTGATTCGCCTTAGCCGCCATCGTCCCGAGTACTTGCCGGCCCCCTTATTCGTCACGACCGCGGGCCTCCCATTTTCGAAATTCAGCATCGGAGCATTAAGGCGGGAGTACAAGTTCGCAATGAACCGTGCTGTCAGGGTGGAAAAAAGGAGAGATAGAACATGAGGATGTTGCTCGCTTTCGTGTTCGCAGTTGCAATGCCGGTCGCCGCGTTCGCTGCAGAGGATCAGCAAAAGCTCGATGGAAGGCTCGAAGCCGCGCGGAACGTCCTGCAACAAATCATGGCCGTGCCAGATAAGGCGGTTCCCAACGGCATAGCACGCCGCGCCGTATGTGTTGGAGTCGTGCCGGGAATGGTAAAAGGCGCGTTTGTTTTTGGAGCGGAATACGGACAGGGGGTGGTCACCTGCCGGACCGCGACAGGGTGGAGTGCGCCCGTATTCATTCGCATGGCGGGAGGATCGGTTGGATTTCAGATTGGCGGTCAGGGCACAGACCTGGTCCTAGTAGCGGTGAACAAAAACGGATTCCAAGATCTGCTCAAGGACAAATTCAAGATTGGCGGCGATGCATCAGCGACGGCGGGACCTGTGGGCAGGGATGCACAGGCTGCTACGGATTTGAAGATGAGAGCTGAACTGCTCACGTGGTCGCGCAGCCGCGGAGTCTTCGCAGGTGTCGACCTAAACGGTGTGACGGTCAGCAAGAATGCGGATGACACGGATGCCTTTTACGGGGCTCCACATCCATTCAGCCAGATTCTGCGTGGACAAATTCATCCTCCTGGCGCTGCAGATCCGTTCCTCAATGCAGTCACCGAATACTTCGGCGCAGCCTCGGCGAGCCAGGCCAGTCGCTGAAGAAAATCGGGAAAGTCGTAAAGGTGATTCATACTTGGAGCCGGTCCTCAACTCTTGCGGAAGGGCCGGCTGTCTTTGCATGCCGTTGGAGCGCATTCGGCGTGACTCCCGAGTTCCTTCTGCCGTACCGGTCAAATCGCCAGAGCCTCTCTGATAGTGAACTCACTAGCCATCACTGTTTTCTTATCGCCAGCATTTTACGCGCATGCGTAATCGCTCGGGTGAGCGCCGTTCAAGGTTCAGTGCACGGTAATCGTCTGTGCCTTGAGGTTCCAGCCTCGCAAGCCTAGGCCAGGTGTTTCGGATCCGCCAGAAAATTCAACGGTGATTGTGCTTTGTTCCCCGGGCAGCAGCGAGATGTAGTTATCACTGTAGTATGCGGGCAAGATCCGCCGACCCGTTGCGACGTCTTCGAGCGTGAGCTTGACGAGGACTGCCGGAACCGCCGGAGTTTGTGAGACTCACAGAGGCTTTACGCTTGCCGTTGGCTGCACTCGAGGTTGCCGAAGCCTGAATGGTAGCGGGCGGCAGTTCGTCCAGCTCACGCAGCGTCGCGTCCTTGGCGGCCCACCAATAGAAGTTATTGCTTACCGGCGGGCCTGAACCATTGGCGACATCGAGCACGACGAGGATCGTGTGGCCCGTGGCGAGCGAGGCGAGATCGAGCTTCGTCACAGGGGTGCGATCGTCGGCCGCGGCCTCGACACTGTAGGTGTGGTCGTTCAGGATTTTGTTTTGTAGACTGACGACCCGGACACGCACGTTAAATAAACGCGCCTCGCCGAGGTTAATCAAATCGACAGATTCATCGTTGAGGTTGAGCTGCGCGTGAACCGGCTCAAGGGCTTTTTCGGTGGCGTAGAAGCTGGACTGCGTATCGTAGTCCCAGCTGAGGAAATTCCATTCGGTGCTCGGCCAGGCGGGTTGCGTCATCCAAATCATGCGGCCGGAGTTGGGCTGCCAAAGGTGCGCGGCCATACCTTCAAAAATCGCCCGATGACCGGCGTAGTCAAGCATCTGCGCCTTGCGCACAAAGTCTTCCAAGCTGGTGGGTGCACCGAACTCGGTGTCCATGGCGTCCATGTAGAACGACACGCGGCCACCCTCGCTCTGGTGCCAGTCATGGTAGGCCCAGGTATCGCTGATGGGCCAGCGATCGGGCGGGGGAATGAAGGACTCGAGGCTTTCGAGTGTCGGCACGCTGGGCATTCCGAGTTCGACACTGAAGCCGCGGTTGATGCGGAAGTAACTTTCCGGCGGCTCCCACAAGTAAGGTCCGGAACCGCGCAGGTTTAGCTGGTTCGAGCTGGGCGTGTAATAGCGCGAGTGATCGAGCGTACGCACCAATTCGGCCAGACCATCGTTGATGGCCTCCTGGGGCACGCCTTCATTGCGTCCGCACCAGACTACGATTGACGGGTGATGGCGGAAGCGCAGGATTGTGTCGCGAGCATTCTTGAGAAACAGTTCCGGATCCTGAGCTTCGAGGTTGTAATTTTCGGTGGAATCCCAAAAGTCGTTCCAGACCATCAGGCCATACTTGTCGGCGAGCGTGTAGAAGCTCTCCTCGGTGCTCTGGCCCATCCAGTTGCGGATCATGTTGACGTGGGCATCGCGGTGAAGACGGAAGAATGGTTCCAGGTGGGCCGGGCTGACGCGCTTCATCATGTCGTCCATGCCCCAGTTGCCGCCGCGCGCAGCGATGCGTACGCCGTTGACCTTAATTACAAGATCGGTACCGGGCCAGCCGCTTTCCACGGGCCGGACGGAGGCCGATGCCAACGCGCCCTGATCGAGGGTCTGCACCCACGTTCGCGGGGCCCAGCCCTCCGGCGGCTTCTTGCCGGGTGCGGGCAGGTGTTGGGCGTTTGATCGTCGATTTCGCGGATGCCCTTGTGGCTGACGTCAATGAGCGGCAACCCTTCGTTATAGGTGCGGCTTGGGAGCACTTCCACTCTGTGCAGGTGCCCGGTGCTGTCGAGCAGTGAGAGCTCGTAACTGACCTCGCGCATACCAAATTCGATTTGCCTTGTCGAACTCACACTCTGGCCGACGGTGAATGTGGTGTGCAGCTTGTGCAACGCTGGATCGCCGTAACCGTTGGGCCACCACAGGCGCGGATGCTGCACTTTGAGCTGCGCGAACTCTGCGGGCCCAAGACGGACATCGTTTTCGCCGGGAGCCAGGCGGACGTGCCTCGTCACCTTTATGTTGTCAAACGCGGCAGAAAGCTCGCCTTCGACGGGTGTTTTTGTTACGTTCGTGAGCGGCGCGTCAATCTCAATATCGGCTTCGCTGTGGTCTGGTTTGGGCAAAACAGTAACGACATTAAGATCGCCGATCTGGACTGGACCCGAGGCAGTGAGAGTGACGTCCTGCCAGATGCCGGTATTGCGATCGCGAATACTGGGAATCCAGTCCCAGCCTTCGCTGGCAGCAAAGGTCGGGCCATCGAGCACTTCCACCCCGCCATCTTCTCCCGGGCCTGCAGTGAGCGATTCTTCCTCCGGGATGCCGGCATGCGGCGGCGGCGAAACCAGAACCGCGAGGGCGTTCTCGCCGGAATCGTTCACCAACCCGGTAACGTCGAATGTGCCACGCAGGAAGGCGCCCAGCTTCTTGCCGTTGAGCCAGACTTCCGTGGCATAATTCACACCCAAAAAGTTGAGTGTGAGGCGGCGACCGCGTGCAGCGGCGGGTGACTTGAACTCAACGCGGTACCAGTAGTCCTGGTGAGCGAGGCTTTCGGGTATGGCCATATTGTTGAGGCCGTAGTCGGGATCCGGATAAATTCCGCGGTCAACCATGGTGGTCAGCACGGTCCCGGGAACCGTGGCCACAAGCCAATCCTTGTCGTCGAAGCCGTCCTTCGCAATTTCGTCTCCGTTCGCTTTGACTCGCGGCGCGGGGTCGAGCCGCCAGCCGCCGCGCAGCGTCCAGGGATCATCTCCTACCATCTCATCTCGAAGATCTGCTTTGGTGAGAGGCAGTGCGACTGGTTTTTGAAATGGCGCCTTGCCTCGCGGCAGGGTAGAGGGATCTTGCGGTTCGCTCATGCCGGCCTGACCACGGGTTTGCACGCCCCACCGCGGCGAAGCCTCTTCATAGGTAGGAAGGCTGAAGTCCGGGGGTGCATCAAACATCGCCTTGATCTGATCGGCGTTGAGTGGTTCCCGGTAGATTTCAAGCGCAGCGATCCGGCCGCCGAAGTGCTTTGTGATGAGTACCGGTTGTGAAGGCTGTTTTGCCGACAACATCTGCGAGCCGAGCGATGGCTGTGCTGCAGGTGCGATTTCGATCTGGGCAGCGATCGTCCCTTGCATTGAGGGCCACGCGGCCAATGCCACGCCATCGGCATAGAGCGTAACGTGCCGGCCATCGCAAACCGCCGCGGCGAAATGCCACTCCGCTTGGCCCATGGGCGTCGTGCCGGTAAGCAAATGAGCGCTCCCCAGCGCGTTGCCAAGCCAAAGGCCGAGGTGGTTGTTATCGACGCCGATGAATCGCGCGTCATCGCCTGCGGGGTCGCCGAAGCCGGCCAGCAGCGTGATGCCGGAGAGCGGCTCGGCAGGCTGAAACCAGAAGGTAAGCGTCCACTGAGCAGCGCCGGCGGTTAGCGGGTCGGGCGGCTGCGGCCCACGGTAGCGCGGGTCGAGTGACAGAGGCGACGCGAGCGGCTTAATGAGGCCAAGCCCGTCGGGAAGGAAGATGGCATTGTACGGGCCATAAGCTTCTTCGGGAATGACCTGTGCATCCGCCGCCCGATCGGCGAGCAGCACGACAAGAACCAAAGCAACAAGGAAAGCGAACCTGCAGTGCTTCAGGCTATCAAGCATCGTGGAAAGCCAGGAGAAGTCCGGATACATCGGTATACGTCCTTCAAGTCGAGATCGGTCGCAAAACTTGGCTAGCGACCCGTTCAAGAGCGTGCTCAAATGGTCTGCTCAGAAGTTAAAGGTTCCTTCAACCTGTCCCTGGCGGTTGCCGCCAGCAAACTTAGTGTTGATCGAGCCGAAGTTGGAGGCATTGATGTTGGTGCTCGGGAATGGGGGCTGGGTCCGATTGAACACGTTGAAGTAGTCCATGCGCACCGTGAACGAGGTGCCCTCGGTGATGTGGAACAATTTCCGGGCGCTCACATTCTCGACAGGGTACCAGGGTCCTCGGATCGAATTGTAGGCACGTTTGGCGTTGCCCAGCACGTACTGGCTTCCCGTGTTGACGAAAGCATTGGTGCTGAACAGCTCCGGCGCAGGTCCCCTGCCTTCAAAGTATTTTGTAACCTGGCCGTAGCCGCCAGACCACAGATTGGCCAGAGGATTGAAGTTGGGCCGGTTGGCGCCGTTGAGGAAACTTTCGCCGCTCTGCGTGATCTGCAACGGCTGGGAGTTGTTGTAGGTCACGATCGCCGATACTTGCCAACCATCCATCCACTTACCTGCCCGGCCGGAATTGAGCCAGGGTTGGCCGTGTCCGAACGGTAGCTCATACGTGGCGGCAATTTTAGATTCGAACGAGCCCATGGCGTCCTCAGCCCACTCCGCCGCAGGGTTGTACTTGTTCACTGCAGTGTCCATGTTGTCGTACAACGTGGGCAGCGTGATCGATGCAAGGAAGTTGAGGTTGTTCGACATGTGCTTGTCGGCCTGCACCTGGAATGCGTTGTAGAACGTTGTTGCAGACTGGTCGAAAGCCCGAGCTACGTTAGAGTACTGTGGGTACGGCTTCAATGTCTGGTACACCGTGGCCCCGCCGGCGAACTGGCTGGCAAACTGCGGGTAGGGCGCCTTGAAACCGGCCGCCTGCGCCGCCGCCGAATTGATGTTCTGCGTCAGCAGCGAGCCATACTGCAGAACGGACGGATCGGGCTGGCTGATGGGGTTGATGTTATATCCAGACAGGTGGGTGTCCTTGTTGGCCGTGTAGTCGAACGTCAGTATTGTGTTCCAGCCAATTTCCCTTTGAACATTAATGGTCCAGGACTGCAGGTGCGGAGCTTCACCGTTGCGGGCGTAGTCCAGGTAATTGATGGTTTGCGCAACTCCCAGTCCCGGGCTGAACGGCGTCGGTGACACATTGGGCAGTGGAACAGCCGCGCCGCTTGTAGGGTTGCTCCATTGGCCGTAGCCAGGTATAAAGCCTCCCGTCCCGTTCACCGTAAAACTCCCTGCGAGCAATCCTGCGAGGCTGGTCGGGCCGCCTTCACCTTCACCTTGTCCGTAGGCGCCGTTGAAGCCCAGGTAGGTGATGTAATAACCGGCCTGGATCACCGTTTTTCTGTCGAGGCTGAACGCGAAGCCTACGTGCGGGCCAACGTTCAGATCATGAATCCCAATGCGATCATAGCCGACACAGCCCGCGCAGTTTCCAAATTCGGTTGCAGCACCAGGCAGGTTGCCGGCCGACGGATTCTGGGCGGTCGAGTCAAGGAAGACGTCGTTGTTCTGGGCCATCGTGTACGGAACCATGAGGTCCCAGCGTACGCCGGCATTTAGTGTCAATTTGCGCGTGACCTTGATGTCGTCCTGGATATACGCCGAGAAATCCTGCGTATTGAAGGCTGTTTCAGTTTTGGCACTGCGGTTGGCAGAATCCACCAGGCCCAGAAGGAAACTGGCAAACGAGCTGCCATACTTGGCAAAGTTGGGATCCGTGGTATTCGGCACGGACGTTTCAGCCTGACTGAAACTGAAGTGGCCGCTGCCATAGTTGCTTATGGTGTGTGCATAGTAGTGGTGCAACTCACCTCCGATATTTAGGGTGTGGCGGCCCTTGTTCCACATCCAGTTGTTGAACGCGTTCCAGCCGATGTTGTCCACGTAGTACTGGATGATGGCGCCGTTGCTATTGCCGTACGGAGTCGGCGCGTTCTGGCCGTTGAAACTGAGAAACGGCATCGTGTTGCCCCCCGTCACGCCCGGGAAGCTCACCTTGGTGTTGTCGTTGACGTAGTTCTGCATCTTGTTTTGCGCCGCAAATCCCGCCGTCACCACTAGGTTGGGAGTCACGACCTTGGAATAGTCCGCCAGCCAGATATTGGCATCATCGATTCCCGACTGCTCACCCGTCAGCGGATTGGTGGGCGGAACAATGGGAGCATTCTCTTCCTGCACCACGTAGTAATGGTTGCGCCACCAAGTGAGGGCGAGATTCTGGCTCTGTGTGAGTTGGTGGTTTAGCGTAATACCCCACGCGCGAGTCTGGAAGGGAACCGAAGTGACGACCGGATTTATGTTGTCTTGTAGTCCGAAGTTTGTTCCCGTTGTATTGGAGTTCGGAATGTACTGGAGCAGTGATTTGCTAAGAGGATCAAAGCGGTTTTGGCAGATGACGTTCAGCTTGCCGTTGCACTGGAACTGCTGGCCGGTCTTTGGATCATAGATGGGAATCAACTTGCCTGTTGCATCGACAAACTGGCTGAAGTCACCCTGCTTCATCGCTGCCGTGGGAACCGTGCCAACGGTGGTAATGCCCTGAGTCTTGTTGAAGATATCCACGCTGCCCAGAAAGAACGTCTTGTTGTGTCCGTTGTAGATTTTCGGCAGAACCACGGGGCCACCGATCGTGCCGCCCCAGTCAGTCTCCTGATCTGCAGGCGCAATCGGCGTACCGGTGGAGTTAAAGTTAGTCGGGAAGAAGCCGGCTGAGTCAAAGATGCTGTTGCGGTCGATCAGGAACCCATCGCCATGCAGTTTATTCGTGCCCGGGCGCATATTGTAGTCAATCGCGCCTTGCACCAGGCCATACCGTGCCGATGGAAGGAAATGGATAACTCGAAACTGGTCCACCATCTCGTACGGCGGGTCAGAGTTAATGGCTGAAGCGGTGTCAAGCTGCAGGCCGTTGTAATAGGACCCTGCCGAATTGATCTGGTTGGGTGCACCGCCTTCGATCGTCACGCTGCCGTAAGGTCCGGTCCTGACGCCGGGCGCCAGAGTGGCAAAGCTGGTGATCTGACGTATGTTTCCGTTAATTTCCAAGGGCAGGTCGGTGACCTCTTGCGGAGGAAGCATCGAGTCAAGCTGCGGGTTTGTGGAGTTGAGTTCGATGGAATTCGAAGCCGACACCTCGACAGTCTGGCTGCTTCTGCCTACGGTCAATTGGAAATTGTCGGTCGGCATGGCGCCAACTTCCACCACCATGTGCGATTGTGTGATCTGATATCCTTGCGCCTCAACTGTAATATCGTAGGTCCCGGCAGGCAGGGTGGCCGTGTAGAGACCCACTGAAGAAGTATCGAAGTTCGTTTTTATGCCGGTCGCTTCGTTCGTAAACGTGACGTGCGCGCCGGCAACGGCAGCACCTGAAGGGTCCGTCACGGTTCCGGTCAATCCGGCGCTTGCCTGTGCATGAAGTTGAACCGCCGGGTAAGCCAACGTCAACAGCAGAAGCAACTTCGAGCTGGCGAGGAGATTCTTTCTCGGTTCAGCGACGTCATCTTCCCAAGCGTTTGGGCAAATCATTTTTCAAGACCTCCTAAGAATTCGGGGTAGGCCGGGCCAGCACGCCTCAGTCAACTCGAAACGCGGGGAACTCCGGGGCGCAGATGTGGCCTCGAAAACCTGCAGAGAGAGTTTCTGAAATGGAAAGAGCGGTGCCAAGGGTTTAGCATGGAAAACAAGGTGAAATCCCGGTTATTCACCGAGGCAGGCTTCCTCAATATGAAGCGCTACGAACACATGGATGATTGAATTCGCTCCTGCGCTGTATTAAGGGACGGCCGCTATTTTGTGAACTCTTTGATTCGGCTCTTCCGCTCGGCTTGTTGACTGAAAACAAAGAAGAAAAAGGAGTTTATCCACAGATACTGGCTCCATGGGCTCGGTTATTCCGGAATCTTCGAGTGTTTGATGAATCGTCTGGCCGGTCGCCTGTAATGCGAGGTTAAAACTTGCGTATATATAATTTTTCTGGGCCTATGTTTCCCATTCAATCGAGTCCGGATGTGCGAAAAATCAGTGGCGCGCTGGCCTCAGATATCCGCTCCGATCCTCGATGGGACCTCGTTGAGCGCATTCTCCTCACACCCCCGTTTCAGAAATCGGCCCATCTTCATGCTTTGCTTTCCTACCTGGCCGAACATTCGATCCAAGGCAAGCCAGATGGTCTGACCGAGCGGCAGATCGGCATCGCGGTCTTCGGCAAGCCGGCGTATTACAGCCCGGCCGAAGACAGCGCCGTGCGTGTGTATGTGCGCCAGTTGCGTCTCCGCATCCATGAATACTTCGCGCAGAACGGCCGGAACGAGGCACTGCTCATGGAGATCCCCAAAGGCTCATACACACTGGAGTTTCGCGACGCCGTTCCGTTGCTGAGTCCGCGGTACAGTTCAGCGCTCGTGCGCCAGACGGAGCGTGCTCGTGCCCGCCTAAACCACGTGATGAAGGTTCTCTTCTGGATTGCCGTGGCCGCCGCCGTAGTTTGTGCGGCGGGTTGGTATCGCGCAAGCAGGACCGTTAGCCATGTCCGGGTGCCTTGGCCGCTCGATGCCGTGATTCAGCCGGTTCGGCAAACACGGGTCGTAGTCTCTGACAGCAGCCTGATGCTACGCCTCCTGGGTCAGCACGAGATCACTCTCAACGACTACTTGCAGCCTGACTACCGGAAGAGCTTAATCCCCCCGCATCTGCCTGAGAACCTTGACCGGCTGATGGATTACGTAACGGATTCGCAGCTCACATCCTTTGCGGATCTCACAACGATCTCCACGCTGATGAGACTTGCCGGGCCGCTGAATAGCCAACTCGTCCTGAGTTCCGCTCGTGACCTCGACCGGCGTGATTTAGAGCGAGGCAATTACGTATTCGTCGGCAGTCCAACTTCCAACCCATGGGTCGCGCTTTTCGCTGATAAGCTCAACTTTCAGGAGATGGAACAAAGTGTGGGCGGACGCATGTACTTCCTCAATCGCAACCCGCTGCCCGGAGAGGAAAAACAATACCAGGGCTTGGTGAGCACTGGTTCCACGGGAGAGGATTATGCGTCGATCTCCGTGCTTCCAGGGGAGATTGGCCAGGGCAATGCAATGATCTTGCAGGGGCTACGTCAGGAGGGAACCGAGGCTTTGAGCGCCTTTCTTGCCGATGCCAACGATCGGGAACAATTGGAACAGGCAGTGAAGCGGAGAAGCAATTCGGATTCACCGTATTTTGAGGCACTGATTCGCTCAGGAGCTGTCGCTGGCGCCCCGGTCTCCGTCAATATCGTAGCTGTCCGCAGCATTCGGCCGTAAGAACACAGTGTTTATGTCGGTGCGGCCGAAAGCTCTGCGCCGGTCGACACCTCGCAATGGAACAAACACTGCACCAATTAAAACAGTTTGTCTCACCACCTGTCATGCGGTGCGGGGCATGGCAAGATTGAAATGCCAACCAATCGAATAATAGAGACTATCGTTTGTCTTCGATGCACATTGGACGCCGTCAAATCAGCGGTGGAGGAGGCGTCGCGAATACTGGCGAGGGCGGTCGCCATTTGAATAGGTCATCATTGGCCGGTGCGCCAGGCTCGGAAAGAAATGGCAGGAAACGAGTTTAACATTGCCCCTTTTGCACGCGGATGACGTAGGATAGGGGCGGCTCAACTTCTCGCCTCCAAATGATCGCGCACGGCAGACCGTCCGTTGGCGGACCGGCGGCCACTAACCGCCGAAGAAGGTCCTTGTTCGCACTGACCTTTCTGGTAACGCTGGGCGCACTTGTTTTGTACCTTTGCCGGGACGGCATCGCCGCCAGACAGATCCAACCCTCACGCTGGCAGGCTTCCTCTCATTTCACTGCGACGGCTCTGGCCCGGTCCCCGAGGTCACTCACTTGGAGCGATCGTTTTAGCGACGGCACACCAGACTTTCTGCGTTTGGCCGATCCTGCGGACCAAGCCGCCTTTCGACGCTGGTTTACGCTCATCGCGGAGTACCAGACGATTCGTCCGCCTGCCGAAGTACCCGCAGAGATTGCCGATTGCGCAAGCCTCCTCCGTTATTCCTATCGGGAGGCCCTCAAGCGTCATGATGAAAGTTGGTTCCGGGCCACGGGAATCGAGGTCCCGGCGCCTCCGGGCGAGATTAGCGCATGGAGCTATCCTCATACGCCGCTTGAGGCGGCGCTTTTTCGGGTGTGGCCGGGCCCCTTTCAGCCGGGGGACATTTCCGATGGCGCCTTTGCTCAATTCGCCGATGCCAAAACGCTGGTCGAGCGGAATGCCTACTTCGTCAGCCGTGATGTGCGCACAGCGCTGCCCGGAGACCTGCTCTTTTACCGGCAGTTCGGCCAGTCGTCGCCTTGGCACTCCATGATTCTTGTTCGTTCCGGTGCGGTACCGGAGGTAGTCTACGACACCGGGCCCGATCATCCATCCCACAGGCAAAGACCTGCCAGTGGGGACCCCGGTGATGGCCGCCCCGGCGAACTGCGCCGCGTACTTCTCTCAGAGCTTCTCAACCATCCTGAACCTCAATGGCGGCCGCTCCCCGGCAACCCCAACTTTCTCGGCATCTATCGCTGGAACATCCTGCGAGGGACTCAATGATCTACCGGAAGACGCTCGACCGGAAAGCGACGCCCGCCAAGGCGCTGCTTGGCGCTCTCATCTTTTTGACCCTGGCTGCTTCCGCGGCCCCCGCAACGGCCAAGGATGCGCCTCGCTCCTTCTCTCTTTCCACCACCCGTACTTTCGCACCCGGTGAAAGCGTAAAAATTCAGCTCATCGCGCGCAACGTGCCGGAGCTGGAGTTCCGCGTCTATAAGGTTCGCGATGCCGGGAAGTTTTTCGCAGGGCTCCAAGATCCGCACAGCTTTGGCGAGCAGCATTACGCGCCGCAGGAACAAATCGACCAGCGAACATTCGTCGAACGGCTGCACGATTTCAAGGCCCATCTCTGGTGGCTCATCCGGCGTTTCTTCCGCGGCCAATTCACTGACGAGGCGCGCGATTCTTTCCGCGAGCAGCAGGGTAAGCTGGGCAAGCGCAGCCAAATCGTGGGCGCGACGCAGTTCGCGCAAATTCCACTTCTGAATCCGAGCCAGCTAGTGGCGCGCTGGAAGCTTGAGACGCCGCCCGCACTGATCAGCGAGACACAGCAACTGCCGATCGACGGTCTTGGCCCCGGCGTCTACCTCATCGAGGCGACGGACGGCACGTTCAAGGCCTACACCGTCGCCATCGTCACTTCTATCGCCGTAGTCGAGCGAACCGACGGTGCCCGAGCCGATCTTTACGTTGCCGATCGCAAATCCGGCGCGCCCATCGGTGATGCGGACGTTGTCCTTTGGGCAAACGGGCAAATGCAATCCTCCGGTAAAACCGGAAGCGACGGACTGGCCTCGCTCGCAGTGACCATTCGGGGCGGCGCGTTGGGTGCGGCGCCAGAAAACGTCTGGATCTTGGCGCGGCATGGAACTGACGCAGCGCTCGTCACGCCGTGGGGCTATAACTTTGAGGAAAACGGAACGCAAACGGAGCGCTCCTATATCTATACCGACCGGCCCGTCTACCGGCCCGGCCACACCGTGCACATTAAGGGCGTCGTAAGACGGGAGCAGAATGACACCCTTGTGCTTCCCGAGGCGCGAACCGTCACGCTGACTGTGCGCGGACCCGACAGCAAGGAGGTCCTCCGAAAAGAGCTGCCCCTCTCGCCGCACGGCACGGTTGCTGTAGACCTCGATTTGGCATCCGACGCGGCACTGGGATACTACTGGGTCCAATTTGCAGAGCAGGATATTGGCGGCAGCGGAAGCTTCTACGTGGAGGAGTACAAGAAACCCGAGTACCAAGTCACCGTCAAGCCGGCAGTGCAGCGTGTGCTTCAAGGCAATTCGATTCAGGCCACCATTGAGGCGAGGTACTTCTTCGGCGAACCGGTCTCAGGCGCCAAGGTCACCTACGTGGTCCACACATCTACTCACTATTGGTGGGATCAGGACGAGGAGGTCGAAAACGGCGGAGACGCCGACGCCGAGTCGGATTCGGCCGAATCATCCGCCGATGAGGTCGACGACACATGGGGCCAGACCGAACAGCAGGAGCATCAGGGGGTGCTCGACGCGAACGGACAACTCACGGTCACCTTGCCCACCGGGATTGACAGCAAGCACACCGATCAGGACTATCGCATCGAGGCGCGGGTCACGGACGCCGCCAACCGGGAGGTTGCGGGCCACTCAACGGTGTTGGCCACCTATGGATCGTTTCGCCTGGGCGTGGAACCCACAAGTTACGTCATCCAAGCCGGGCAACCCGCGCGCATCAAAGTCACGGCGCAGGATTACGATTCGAAGCCCGTGCAGACTCAGGTCCATATCGTCGCCACTCTGGAAAAGTGGGACTCGGTGACTCACGAGCGATCAGAGACTTCCGTGGCAAGCAAGGATGCCACAACCGGCGCCGATGGAATAGTGCTTGTCGATCTCCCCATCAATGGAAGCGGCGACTTCGAAATCAAAGCGACCGCACAGACGCCTGAAAACCGCACCGTCGAGGACTTCACTTATGTCTGGGCCTGGAACGGTGCAGGCACCTGGTACCAGCCTAACGCTCAGGCGCAGATCATCGCCGATAAGAAGAGCTACAGTGTGGGCGACACCGCACACCTACTGCTCGTGACTGGGCTGGACGAGTCATGGGCGGTCGTGACCGCTGAGGGTGACAGTGTGCAATCCAGGCGGCTCATCCACTTGACTGGCGCAAACGCTGCATTTGACGTGCCGATCACGCAGCAGACTCAGCCGAACCTGGTTGTCACTGCGGTGATAGTCCACAACGATCAGTTGATGACGGCGCAAAAGAGCCTCAAGGTGCCGCTTGTGGAGCGGACGCTCACCATTACAGCCACGCCTGGCAAGACCCAGTATGAGCCGGAAGAAAGAGCCAGCTTTGACGTGCTCGCTCTGGACTCTGCAGGTAAGCCGGTAGAGGCCGACCTGAGCTTCGGCGTCGTGGATGAAGCGCTGTACTCCGTGCGGCCTGACGCAACTCCGGACATCGTCGCATCGTTTTACCCGAAACGCTTCGTCGAGCTCGAACCGCAAACGTCATTTGATTTCTACTTCTCCGGACAGGCCGGCACCAAGAGTCCGATGCTAGCCGGCTTGGCCAATGGCTTGTACCATCCGCGCCTGGCGCAAGTAAAACCTGGCTCCGACCTCGTCGTCCCTAAGGTGCGCAAGGCCTTTCCCGATACGGCGTATTGGAATCCTGCTGTGCGCACCGGGGCCGACGGTCACGCGCGCGTCGAGTTCAACTTCCCAGACGCTCTGACCACCTGGCGCACAACCGTGCGCGCGATGACTGACGACAGCAAGGCGGGCAGCGTTGTCACACGCGTGCTTGTGCGCAAAAACCTTATCGTACGCCTCGCCGCACCACGCTTTTTCCGCCAGGGCGATGAGACCGTGCTGCGCGTGATCGCACATAATTACCTGGCAACTGCCAAGGATGTCACCTTCGCGCTCGACGTCAGCGGTGTGGATGTTATAAGCGGGCAGACGCAAAAAATCAACGTCCCGGCCAAGGGCGAGAGCTACGTCGATTGGCGCGTGAAAGCGCGCTCGGTCGGGAACGCTGTGCTCACTGCCAAAGCGCTGACAAATGAAGAGTCTGATGCACTTCAAGAAACGCTGCCCGTTTTGCCTTTCGGGGTCAAACAGCGTGCTGCCGGAACTGGTGTGGTCTTCTCCGGTACTGGGCAAAACGAATGGTCGATCAGCTACCCCGCCGGCTCCGATCC
>Ga0116215_1000791_pt1 | contig 22724 bp, 18 predicted proteins | sample Sb_taG_7_FD_89698 | JGI IMG/M metagenome (GOLD analysis project Ga0116215, IMG submission 89698) | Peat soil microbial communities from Weissenstadt, Germany - Sb_50d_2_FS metaG | ecosystem: Environmental > Terrestrial > Soil > Wetlands > Peat | place: Germany: Weissenstadt | collected 2010-09-21
CAAGGCGGGGCTGTTTCTTGCCTTCCAGTACCCCGTCTCGATCCCGGGCGTGTCAGTCGCGAACTTCCTGCGCATGGCCATCAACGCCAAGCGCGAGGAGCCAATCGGAGTGAAGGAGTTCCGCACCCAGCTCCAGCACGCGATCGAGCTGCTGGACGTCGATAAAGCCTTCACGTCGCGCCACCTCAACGACGGCTTCTCCGGCGGCGAGAAGAAGCGGGCGGAGATCCTGCAAATGGCGATGCTCACGCCCGACATCGCGATTCTCGACGAGACCGACTCCGGGTTGGACATCGATGCGCTGCGAACGGTCGCCGAGGGCGTCCAGCGACTGCACGATGAGCAGGATCTGGGCGCGCTGATCATCACCCACTACCAGCGAATCCTCCACTACGTGAAGCCTCAGTTCGTACACATCCTGATGGATGGGCGGATCGTTCTCGAGGGTGGCGTGGAGCTGGTCGAGCGCTTGGAGCGTGAGGGCTACGACCAGATCCGTCAGGAGGTCGGCGCGGGCGCGTTGGCAGCTGGTGACAGCGTTGTCTAAGCTGGGCGACGCGACGATGCCAGACGGGCCTCCGAGCAGCAGGATCACAGGTGCGGGCAACGGCGCGGGTGGGCGGGACTCGATCAAAGTCAAGCCCGGGCGCCATCGCGAGGCCACCCTCTACCACGCGCTCGGCGGCGCCGGGGCGGGCGATGGACAGCACACACTGGGGCAGCTGCGCGAGGCGGCGCTCGCGGTGTATAAGAGCTCCGAGCTGCCCGTCTGGCGGCGCTCGGGGTTCTGGACGACCACCCTTGCGAGCCTCGACCTCGACGCGCTAGAGGTTCGCCGGCCAGCGCCCGGCCCGCTGCCGGGAGTGGTCGAGCGCACGCTTCCCGACCGTCCCCGGGCCGGCAGGCTCGTGCAGCGCGACGGCGCGGTCGTCGATATCGAGCTCAACCCGGAGCTGCGGGCGCGCGGCGTGATCCTGTGCTCGCTGGAGGCTGCTTTCCGTGAGCACCCGGAGCTGGTCACGCCCTGGTATTCCAAGCGCCTGACGATCGACCGTCACAAGCTCGAGGCCGCTAACGCCGCGTTCTGGAGCGGTGGGGCGTTCCTGTACGTCCCCGCGGGCGTGGTGGTCGAGGAGCCGTTCGAGATCGTCTACGCGATCGATGGCCCCGGGGTGGCGCAGTACGGACGCACGCTTGTGATCGGCGGCAAGACGAGCGAGTTCCGCGTGCACGAGTACGACCTCGCCGAGGATTTCTCCGAGGGTCAGGCGCTGCACGCGGGGGCGTTCGAGCTGTACTTGGAAGATGGCGCGCGCTGTCGTCTCGCGCAATTGCAGGACTGGGGCTCGGGCGAGGTGTATGACGTCTCCACCCGCTTCGTCGGCGTCGGCCGCGACGCCTATTGCCACTGGCTGCCCGCGCTGCTCGGAGGCCATCTCGTCCACCAGCACTTGGAGCTGGCCGTGAGTGAGCCCGGCGGCGACATGGCGTTTCGCGGGTTGTTCTTCACCGAGGAGCACGAGCACCTCGACGTGTTCGCGGTCGACCTGCACGAGACCGGCCCATCGGGCGGGGACGTGCACTGGCGCGGCGCCGCGACCGGTGAGAGCCGCGCCAGCTTCGAGGGGCTGATCCAGATCGATCCGGGCGCCCAGCAAACGCACACCTACCTGCAGATTCACTCGATGATGCTCTCGCCGAAGGCGCGCGTCGATGCGATCCCCTCAGTGCTCGTCTCAGCCGACGACGTTTCCGCCTCGCACGGCGGCACGGTCGGTGAGCTCGACGAGGCGGCGATCTTCTACATGCAGACACGTGGCCTGGACCGCCCGGCAGCGGTACGCGTGATCGTCGAGGGCTTCTTTGAGCCGCTTGTGGCCGAGCTACAGGACGAGCCCCTCGAAGAGCTCGTGCGCGGCAAGGTGGCGATCAAGCTCGCTGCGGCCGGCGAGGACATCGAGGCGTATGCCACCAACGCTTGAGAGCTCGCTGGAGGTCAAGGCCGACTTCCCGATCTTCTCCCGGCGCTTCGACGGGCGGGGCGGGCGGGCTCTCATCTACCTCGACTCGGGCGCGACATCGCAGAAGCCCCAGGTCGTGATCGAGGCGGTCGCCGACCATCTGCGCAACCACAACGCGAATGTCCACCGCGGTGTGTACGCGCTTGCACAGGAGGCCGACGCGGCATACGACGGTGCGCGCAGGCGCGTTGCCGCCTTCACAGGGGCGCAGCCGGACACCACGATCTTCACGAAGAACGTCACCGAGGCGATCAACCTCGTCGCCTATTCCTGGGGTCGCGCTCACATCGGCCCCGGCGACGCGGTGTTGATCACGCAGATGGAGCACCACGCGAACATTGTTCCCTGGCAGGTGCTCTGCCGCGAGCGCGGCGCGGAGCTGCGCTACCTGGAGGTCGACGAGCGCGGCGAGGTCTCTTTGGGTCAACTGGACACGGAGCTCGCACGGGGCGACGTGCGCATGGTGGCGGTCACCCATGTGTCGAACGTGCTCGGCACGATCCTCCCGGTCGCCGAGATCGTCTCTCGCGCGCGCGCCGCGAGCGCGGTGTCTTTGGTGGACGGCGCCCAGGCGGTGCCGCATATGCCGGTCGACGTCGCGGCGATCGGCGCCGACTTCTACGCGTGGACGGGCCACAAGGCGCTTGGGCCGACGGGGATCGGCGTGCTGCACGGCCAGCGCGAAGCGTTGGAGTCGATGGAGCCGTTTTTGACGGGGGGCGACATGATCGCCTCGGTCGACTTCCAAGGGGCCACGTGGAACGAGCTGCCGTACAAGTTCGAGGCCGGCACGCCGCCGATCGCCGAGGCCGTCGGGTTGGGCGCCGCGGTCGAGTACCTATCTGGGCTTGGCATGGACCGTGTGCGCGCGCACGAGCGCGCGTTGACCGCTTACATGCTCGAGCGCCTCGGCGACGTGCCCGGCCTGCGCGTCACTGGGCCCCCGGAGGCGGAGGCCCGGGGTGGGTTGGTGTCGTTCACGATCGAGGGCATGCACCCCCACGACGTCGCCGAGCTGGCCGATCGCGGCGGCGTCTGCATCCGCGCGGGTCACCACTGCGCGCAGCCGTTGATGCGCTGCCTGGGCGTGAGCGCGACCGCGCGCGCGAGCATCGGCGTCTACAACGAACCTTCAGACATCGACGCGCTCGTGGATTCCCTGCTCGCCGGGCGCGAGGTGTTCGGACTCTGACGATGGACGACCTCTACCGCGACTACATCCTCGACCACTACAAGCGTCCACACAACTTCGGCGAGCTCGATCCCCACGACCTCGAGGCGCTCGAGCACAACCCCCTGTGTGGGGACGAGCTCGGGGTGCATATCCGCGTCAAGGACGGCCGCATCGAGGATCTGCGCTTCCACGGCCACGGCTGCGCGATCTCCCAGGCCTCGGCGTCGATCGCCTCGGAGGAGCTGAAGGGCATGGAGCTGGCTGAGGTCGCAAAGCTGGGCGCGGACTGGATGATCGAGCTGCTTGGAATCCCCGTCTCGGCTACACGGCGCAAGTGCGCGCTGCTCAACCTGAAGGTCGTCCGCGGCGCCGTCACGGGCGACCACGCCTGGCCGGTTTGAGCAGCGACCAGGCGGGCCGCAGAGCGCTGAACACCGCCAGGCCGTCCTCACGATCGATCGACATATCGGCCAGCCCAGCGTCCCTGAGCCACTGCCGCAGATCCGCCGCGCTGCCCGTGCTGCCGAAGTCCCCATTTCCTAACAGCAGCCGCTGACGGCGACTGCCCTGAGCAAGGAAGGTACTGCCCAGCAGGCGACGACCGGGTCGTAGGCAGCGCGCCATCTCCGCAAGCGCGGCCCGTGGCTCAGAGACGCAGTGCAGGCCGCCGTAGCTGAGACATAGATCGACCGTGGCGTCTTCCTGCGGCAATCGATACATGTCACCCTCGATCAGCCGCGGCTCGACACTCCGATGACGGGCGGCCCGACGCCGTGCGCGCTCTAGCATCGCCGGCTCGACGTCCACGCCGATCCAGCGTACGCGCTGATCGGAGCGCAGGCCACGCAAGGCCACCCCGCCCCCACAGGGGACGTCGAGGACCGTGGCGCCATCGGGAACCTCAGCGACCGCGGCGAGGCTTCGGTAGAAGGGTCGCGGGTCGACCCCCCACATGGCTCCGAGCACGAGGCGCGCCAGGCGGGGGCGTTCGATGTAGAAGTCATACACTGCGCCGAACGGACCGGCGCAAATGTTGCGCTCATGCGCCATCGCGGGATTCTCTCACCGCGCGCGAAGAACGCATTGGCCGCCTGCGGGGTCGGGAAGGACCTCCACTCTCGGTACAATCCCTACTGCAGAGCACAGGATTCGCAGAGCAACGGCAGCGAGGAGCCGCATGGCAACACTGGACCGCACGAAGATCACCAAGCCCAGCCCAATCGTCGAGGACGAGCAGGGCCAGCTACGTGCTCGCCAGGGCATCTCGCACGAGGTCGTCTCAGAGCTGTCGAAGATCAAGGGCGAGCCCGACTGGATGGCCGAGAAACGGCTGAAGTCGCTGGAGATCTTCGAACGCAAGCCCGTCCCCACATGGGGCCCAGACCTCGGCGGCCTGAACTTAGACGACCTCGTCCTCTATTCCCCTCCCACGGCCGGGCGCTTCAACAGCTGGGACGACGTTCCGGCCGACATGAAGCAGACGTATGAGGACCTTGGCATCCCCCAAGCTGAGCGCGAGCACCTCGCTGGCGTAGTCGGCGTGTGGCGCCAGGAGCCGGTGTACGAGGGCCTGAAGGAAGAGTACGCAAAGCAGGGCATCCTCTTCTGCTCGATGGACACGGCGATCACCGAGTACCCCGAGCTCGTGCAGAAATACTTCATGAACAAGTGCGTACCGGCGCAGGACAACAAGTTCTCAGCGCTGCACGGCGCCGTTTGGTCGGGCGGAGCCTTCTGTTACATCCCCAAGGGCGTCAGGTGCGACCTGCCGCTGCAGTCCTACTTCCGCATGGAGGGCGCCGGCGAGGGCACCTTCGAGCACACGCTGATCATCGCTGACGAGGGCTCGGAGGTGAACTACATCGAGGGCTGCACCGCGCAGACATACAGCGTCAACTCGATGCACTCAGCGGTCGTAGAGATCTTCGTCCACGAGGGTGCCAAGGCTCGCTATACGACCGTGCAGAACTGGTCGAAGGATGTCTACAACCTCAACACCAAGCGCGCGATCGTCGACGCGAACGGCACCGTCGAGTGGGTCGGCGGTTCGATGGGCGCGAAGTACGTGATGCTCTACCCCGGATCATTCCTGATGGGCGAGGGCGCCCGCGCGGATCACCTGAACGTCGGTGTGGCCGGCAAAGGCGTGCACAAGGACACCGGCGCGAAGGTCGTTCATCTCGCTCCCAACACGACCTCGAACATCCTCGCCAAGTCGATCTCCAAGGACGGCGGGATCATGGGCTACCGAGGTCTCGTGAAGATGGGCGCCAACTCCCAGGGTTCGAAGGCGCGGGTGCAGTGCGACGGGCTGATGATGGACGGCGAATCGAAATCAGACACATGGCCTGACATCCAGATCCAGAACCCCCATGTGACCGTCGCGCACGAGGCCACCGTCGGGCGCATCTCAGACGATCAGCTCTTCTACATGGGCTCACGCGGGTTCACCGAGGACGAGGCCGCGGCGATGATCGTCAACGGCTTCATCGAGCCAGTCACCAAGGAGCTGCCGATGGAGTACGCGGTCGAGCTCAACCGTTTGATTCAGCTGGAGATGGTCGGCTCCATAGGCTAGAGGCGCGCTCGACCTTGAGAGCGCCTCTAGCCACGATCGTCGCGCCGCTGTTCCCCGCGAAGCTGCCGTGGGTCAACGCGAGCGGGCCGCAGTCGATCATCCAGCAGGGCAAGCCGATGCTGGTGGAGTTCTGGGACTTCTGCCGTCCGAACTCGCTGCGCACACTCCCATACGTGAAAGCGTGGCACGAGCGCTACGCCGAGCATGGCCTGCGTGTGATCGGCGTGCACTGCCCCGGCTTCGATCCTTCGCGCGATGAGCAGGCGGTCCGAGACGCAGTGGCACGTCTGGGCATCGCCCACCCCGTGCTGATCGACTCAGAGCTCGAGGTCTGGCAGGACTACGGGAACCTTGGCTGGCCGGCGCGCTATCTGTTCGACGGCCGCGCGCGCCTGTTCGACTACCACCACGGCGAGGGTGGCTACACCGAAACCGAGCTCGCGATCCAGGAGCTGGTCGGGATCGAGCGCGAGCCAATAGCCCCAGTGCGCCTAGAGGACGCCCCCAACGCGCAACTGATCCCCCAGACGGAGGACCAGCCTGGCGCCTACTCGGGCCTATATGAAGCCGGTGGCGTGTGGGCGGTGCTCAACGGGAGCGGCACAGTGAAGGTCAGCGCCACGAGCACCGCTGCTGAAGCCAGAGCTCGAGCCCAAGCGACTGTCGTGACCGAGCTCGAGATCACGCATCCAGGCGCGTACCCGCTGATCGAGCACGAGCGCCACACCACGGCCGTGCTCGGCTTGGAGCTCGGAGCAGGCGTAGAGTGTCTGGCAACCTGCTTTACGCCGAGCTTGGCATGAGGTCGGCGATCTGATTTACCTCAGGTGGGCGACCTGATCTACGCCGGGGTCGGCACCCCGCCTTATGCCGGATTTGGCGCAGGTTCGGTGACCCTCGTTGGCACGAGCTGGGCGCGCGATTGATCCACGAGCAGGCGCTTCAAGATCGGCGGGGTGGACGGGTCCGAGTCCTCTACGAGCACGCACGTCCCAGGCCAATACGGACTCCCGCTCGGTGTCCTGCCGATGAAGACGAGGTCATACGTCCAGCAGCCGGAGTTCACCAGGCGAGCGCCGCCTGCTCCACGCCACTCCGACACGTCGTCCCCTGCGAGCGGGCCAGCGCGATGAGTGTGGCCGAAAACTACATGGGCGTCGCCTAGACCAAGGCGGTCCGCCACCTCTCCCATCGCTCGCAGTCCGGCGCGGCGCAGCTCCTCGGTTGAGATATCTGTCCGCAGAGGCCCCAGCCCGGCGCGGTTGAGCGCGGCAACGGCGAGTGGGAAGGCGCCCGCCAGTGCAAGCTTGCGCAGCTTGTGCCCTGGCGAGGAGCCGCTCCCGGAACCTCCGAGTGCTTGCCATGCACGCACCGTGTCGACTCGATTCACGGCGCCGCCGGCGCGAGATCCTCTCGCAACCGCATCCCTCCAGGCGAACACCGGGTCCCCCACCGCCTCGTAGTCATCCACCTGGCGGAAAGCGCGGGTGGGGCGCCCCAGGACGCGGCTCATCGCGCCGATGCTCAGACGCTCGAGGGTGGGCACCGTCAGGTGACAGTCGAGGTAGTGGCCGTGCGTGGCGTACACATCCGGGCGCACCCACAGGCCCGGGTAGGCCATGCTGATGCGCGCCGGCGATACCCACTCGGCGATCCGCGCGAGCATCGGCGAGGCCTGCGCCGGGGTCAGGCGCTGCTCGAGGCCGAGCGGCCCGGGCGGCTCGAGCGCGCGCTCGCTGAGCCACGACTCGATCATCAGGTGGTCGTGATTGCCGGCGCAGACCACAACCTCGCGATCGGCGAGCACTCGGCCGAGATCCTCGAAGAATGGCCGAGCGGCGGCCATTGCGCGATGCGGCGGGCTGTGGCGCAGCTCGAGCACGTCGCCAAGCAAAACCAGGCGGTCGATGTCCGCCAGCGCATCCAGCAGCGCGGCGCGTGGCTCGGGGCGACGCAAGACATCCGCGCCCGAGCCACTGCCAAGGTGCAGGTCGGAGATGATCAGCGTGCGCATGGCAATCTGGGCAAGGTGGCTCCCGCGATCTCCGATCGCCGCGGGCGAGAAGCCTCCCAGGCTTCAGGAGGCTCCGACCACACCTTCCGGCCGCGGGGTCGGTGGGGTGGGCGGGCTCCCCACAGCCTCACGAATCTGCTTGGGTAGCATGAAGCGAACATCCTCACGGATGACGTGGAATTCGGAGATGTCCTCGACACCGCGCGCGCGGAAGAAGTCGAGCAGGTCCTGCACGAGCTCATCGGGCGCGCTGGCCCCGGAGGAGATGCCTACGACGCGCCTATCCTCGAGCCATTCCTCCCGCACTTCGCCCGCGTTGTCGATCAGATAGGCATCGGTGGCGCAGTCGCGCGCGACCTCCACCAAGCGCACCGAGTTCGAAGAGTTGCGCGAGCCGATCACGAGTATCAGGTCGCAGCTGTCAGACATCTGCTTGACGGCCGCCTGGCGGTTGGTGGTCGCGTAACAGATGTCGTCGGTGCGGGGACCGACAATGCTCGGAAAGCGCTCGTGCAGGCGAGCGATTATCGAGCTGGTTTCATCCACTGACAGGGTCGTCTGCGTAACGTAGGCGACCCGCTCGGGGTCTTCCACCGCAAGCGCATCGACATCCTCCTCGTTCTGGACCAGCACGATCCGATCAGGCGCCTCACCCATCGTGCCTTCAACCTCCTCGTGGCCCTCATGACCGACGAGCACGATCGTGAAGCCCTCCTCGGCGAAGCGCGTCGCCTCGCGGTGGACCTTTGTCACGAGCGGGCAGGTGGCGTCGATCGTGCGCAGGCCGCGCTCCTCTGCACCAGAGCGCACGCTGGGGGCGACGCCGTGCGCGGAGAACACGCACACCGCCCCCTCAGGTACTTCGGTCTGCTCGTCAACGAAGATCGCTCCGCGCTCGCGCAGCTGGGAGACGACATGCTTGTTGTGCACGATCTCCTTGCGCACATACACCGGGCGCCCATGGATCTCGAGTGCCCGTTCGACCGTCTGCACAGCACGATCCACACCCGCGCAATATCCGCGCGGAGCCGCCAGCAGAAGCTTCTCTACCGTATTTGACACAACAGCCATGATCACCGTCATTGTAGGGGCCTCCCAGGTACGCTAAGCGCATCATGGCGCCAAAGCACCTGGACAGGCTCACCCCGATTGACGCCTCCTTTCTGCACCAGGAGGGGCCCACATCGCACATGCATGTCGGCGGACTGACGATTGTCGAAGGTCCACCTCCGGCGATGGAGGAGTTCCTCGAACAGATCCGCCGGCGACTGCACCTGGTGCCACGCTACCGCCACAAGCTCGCCCACACAGCGTTGGACAGCGGGCGCCCGGTTTGGATCGACGACCCGAGCTTCAATCTCGAGTTCCACGTCCGCCACACCGCGCTGCCTACTCCAGGCGGCTGGGAGCAATTGTGTGCACTGACCGCGCGGATCTTCTCGCAACAGCTCGACCGCTCCAAGCCGCTGTGGGAGATGTGGCTGATCGAAGGCCTGGAGGATGATCGCTTCGCGCTGATCTCAAAGACACACCACTCCCTAATTGACGGCATCGCCGGTATCGACCTGGCGACGGTGCTGTTCGACCTCTCCCCCACGCCACCCCCGCTCAGAAGTTCGGGGCGCGCGTGGCAGCCGCACTCCGAGCCGGGCACAGCGGAGCTCGTCGCCACAGGGCTACGGGGGGCACTGCACGCCGGGATCGAGCTGGTGGAGGCCGCGCTCGATGCGCTCGCCCACCCTGAGCATGCGCTTGCCCGGGCACGCGAGGCCGCGGAGGGAATCGGCGAGATCGTCTGGGCGGGCCTGAACCCGGCGCCGGAGACGCCGCTGAATGTTCCAATCGGTCCGCACCGGCGCTTCGTCGGAGTCGACAGCCAGCTGGAGGATTTCAAGGTCGTCAAGAACGCCTTCGGGGGAACCGTCAACGATGTGGTGCTCGCCGTGGTCGCCGGTGCGCTGCGCTCATTCCTGATCTCCCGCGGCGTGCGTACCGAGGGCATGGAGTTGCGCGCGCTCGTGCCGGTCTCGGTCCGCGCCGAGGCCGAGCACCACCAAGGGGGCAACCGGATCGTCGTGATGCGCGGACCGCTGCCGGTCTACATCGCCGATCCCATCCAACGCCTACGTTTTGTCTCGAACGCGATGGACGGCCTGAAGGAGTCCAAGCAGGCGCTCGGCGCCGAGGTGATCGCGGGCGTCCAGAACTTTGCGCCGCCCACGATCCTCGCCCAGGCGTCGCGCCTGAACTTCTCCACACGTCTGTTCAACTTGCTCGTGACGAACGTGCCCGGTCCGCAGTTCCCGCTGTACGTGCTAGGCCGTGAGATGCTCGAGGCCTATCCGGTGGCCTTCCTGCCCGAGAACCACGGGTTGGCGATCGCGATCATGTCCTACAACGGCCAGATGAACTTCGGCCTGCTCGGCGACTTCGACGCGCTGCCCGACATCGACTCGATCGGCGAGAGTATCGCCAAGGAACTCGCACAGCTGGTGTCGCTCGCGCGCGAGTCCGCCGCCACACCGGCCTGATTTCTATTCGAGCTGTCCCCTCCACACCTCTACTGGCGTCGCTGGGCAAGCGAGGCAAGACTGATAAGGCCCACCCACCCGCGTGGCGTGCTGGCCGAAACGGGGATGCTGGTCGAAACGGGGATTCGCGCCGCAGGCGCGTGTCCGGGCGGGCGGGCTCCCATTCCGCTCGCAGGCGAGTGTCCGGGCGGGCGGACTCCCTTCGGTACGCGAGCTGGCCGATCGGAGATCCCATTCGATCTCCGATCTGTAGGACGCAGCATCGCGCCGGGGCGGTCGGCGTCAGTAGCCGAGCGCGAACTTAGCGTCCTCGGACATCTTCTCCGGCGACCACGGCGGCGTGAACACCATCTCCGACTCAACCGCCTTTACGCCCTCCAGTTCACCGACAAACTCTTCGATCTGTTCGTTCACCTGCGGGCCAATCGGGCAGCCGGGCGTTGTCAACGTGAAGGTGACGCGCACGTTGCCGTCCTCGACCTCAACCCCATAGATCAGCCCCAGCTCGACAAAGTCCAAGCCAAGCTCGGGGTCGATCACGTTCGCCAGGGCATCCATCACATCGTCCTCAGTGGGTATAGCCATGGTGGTGTCGGACATATAGCCAGTTTAGCCGCGGTCAGGTCCTCGCCTACTCTCCTCAGAGTCGCACACCGATCGGGCGTCGTTAGGCCAAGCGAGGCAAGATGAACCGAGCCCACCCACCCGCGTAGCGTCCTACGCGCGCCGGGAGCCTCCGAGGACGCAGCATCGCGCCGGGGCACCGCCGGCGAAGCCGGTGGTCGGCGTCCTATCAGTTGTCGCAGCCGAGGCGGTCCCACATGTAGAGCTGGATGCACTCTGTGGCCAGCTCTACCGCCCGTTCGCGCGAGAGGCGGGGAAGCACCGTGTCCAGCGCCTGCTCCTCAGAGACGCCCGCCTGAAACGCTTCCTCACCCCGGAATCCCGCCGCGATCTTCAGCGCCTCGCGCCGGTTCTCACCAAGGCTTGAGAACACCCCCACCAGGAAGTCCGTGTTCGGAATCGGCTGCCCCACCTCGAGCGACGCATGCCAGGCGGCGAGCAGGTGCAGGTCGTCCTCATCAAGATGGGCAATCGCCTTGGCATAGTGGACCGACAGCTCCTGGTCGGGGATGTCGTCCACCCACGCGCGCACGACCTCGCCCACGAGTTGGCGGCGAGCCTCGCGACCGACGGACTCGGCGATGACGCGAATGGCGTCCTGAGGCTCGATGAAGCAGAGTGGCATCGTCCAGACTGTAGGCGGCGGTGTGGACGTCTTTTTTCTAGAGCTTCAGCGCCTCGAGGACGCGCTCGAGCGCGTGGCGATCACAGGTCTCAGTCCGGAATCCAAGTGTCGCCCGCTCGCCCACGCCCCAGTTGGCGAGCGCTAGGTCGAGTGTCTCGATCGGCACCGAGGTCGCCTCGGCGAGCTTGAGCGCGCGGCGCTCTAGCAGCAGCGGATCGCCGATCGCAAAGGCCCGCTTGGCCGCCAGCGTCGCGAGATCTCCGGCGGAGGCTCCGCGGGCGCCGGAGAGATTCAAAGCGTCGGGTCGCAGCTCGTATAGACCGAGGCGCCCCAGCGTGACGAGCAGGTCATAGCGCCCCATGCGTGCGAAGCCGGGGAGCGCAAGCCTCTCAAACAGCCGCTCGAAGCGTCGCTGTGGGCTCCATCCAGGATCGCCCACGAACGCGCTCGCCTGGGCTCCCGCCTGCTCGGCCCAGTGACGATAGGCAAGCAGCGTCTCCGTACCCCGGGTGGGATCGTGCGAGGTGCGCGGGCCAAGCGGGACCTCGTCGAGGGCCAGGAGGTCACCCGCCGCATACCAACCCCACGCGCCGCCGTCGGGGGAAACGCCGTTTGCGGCGTGCTGGACGCTACCATCGGCGGCCAACGCCAAGCGGATGCCGACGAAGGGATCCTCGCTGTCGAGCGGCGAGAGGTAGGCGATCAGAAAGCACATCCACGTCGCCTGCTCGAGGTCCTCTTCGGCCAGCGCCCTGACCTCAGCGTAGAGGCCGGGGGGCGTGGCTTCGAGCGCCAGCAGACGCCCACTGGCGAACGCGATCTCCTCGGCCAGTAAGCGAGCGTCGTCGGACGAGCGCAAACCGGGTAGGAGCGCAGAGCGGTAGCCGTCGTCCTCTGCGCGAGCCTCGCGGTGAACTCGTATCTCTCGGCTACCGACACGCAGGCGCGGATGCCTGGTAGTGGCGGTCGCCTTGACTGCGCGCCCGGACCTCCCACCGGCCACAGGCTTCTCCGGCGGCGCGGGCCCGAGCAGCGTCTTGCTGCAGATCGGGCAACGCTCTATGAAGCGACTATGACGGCAGAAGGTCGGCATGAACCGGTGGGAGAAAACCGTTCACACGTGCCCGCTCGGCTCCGGCGCGGCGCTCCTTCGCGAGGGCGTGGAGGTAGTCGGCGAGATCGACCTGGATAGTGTGACGCTTGGAGGTGACATAGCGCCTGCGCATGGCCGCTTGGTCAGCGACGATGTCTGCGCGCAACTCGGCGGCCGGTGGCAGCGCGTAGCGCCCGAGCAGGTAGTCGCCGACCCACGCGCCTTGAGTCTCGGCGATCGGCATGATCGCACCGAGCGGTTGCAGCAGGCCGATGAAGAGCAGGTTGGGCATGTCGGGGTGAAAGACACGGCGGAACAGCTCGATGTGGTTGTCCGGAGCCGATACGAGCGCTTCGTCGAAAAACGGGAAGGTGATCTTGTAGCCGGTGCAGTAGACGATGACGTCGGCGTGGACCGAGCTGCCATCGACGAAGCGCACCCGGTCGTCCTCCAGGGTGGCGATGTTCGGCTTGGGCGCGATCGTGCCGTGGGCGATGCGATCGAGGATGCGCCCGGACACGGTCGGGTGAGACTCGCCGAACTTGTGGTCGGGCTTGGGCAGACCGTAGCGCTCGGGGTTGCCGATGTAGGTCTTGATCATCTGATGAGCCAGGCGCTGACGAAGCTTGAGCGGCACCCGCGGATCGTTGGGGAGCTGATCCACGGGTTTGCCGAACACGTACTTCGGGATGATCCACGCTCCGTGGCGAGCGGCGAGGTAGGTGTTGGCGGCGACGTAGGAAGACTCGACGGCAATGTCCATCGCCGAATTGCCCATGCCAAGCACCACGACATCCTTGCCCACGAAGGTCGAGTTGTCGACGTAGGCGTGCGCGTGGAGCTGCTCACCGGCGAAGGTGTCGGCGCCAGGGAAGGCGGGTTCGGGCCAGCGCGGATTCCAATGGTGACCGTTGGCGACGAGCAGCGCGTCGTAGCAACGTGTCTCACCGGTGTCGAGCGTGATCTCCCAGGCACCGTCTTCGCGCTTTGACGCACGCTCGACCCCGGTCTCGAAAGTGATCGTCTCGCGCAGGCCAAAGTGATCAACGTAGGCGTTGAAGTACTCCTTGATGTGCGAGTGGTGAGGGAAGTCCGGATAGGACTCCGGCATCGGAAAGTCCGAGTACGCCATGCGCTCGCGCGAGACGTTGATGAACAGGTCGCGGTAGGCGGCCGACATCCCGTTCTTATTGCCAAACACCCAGTTGCCCCCGATCTCATCTGACTTCTCAAAGCAGTCGAAGGGAATCCCGCGCTCCTTGAGAGCCTTCGCCGCGGTGATGCCCGAGGAGCCGGCGCCGATGATGCACACGTGTGCCGGGGTGGAGGGACGGAGCGGCGTTGCGGAGGTCGCGGTCCACCCGTCCGGCGCGGAGCTCCCGTTTTCCTCAGTGCGGCTCATTTGCAGCTCCAGCGTAGAAGAAACAGCGCGCGCGTCACCAGAGGGAGAACATCAAAGGATGGATCGTCAGCTTGGCCACGAGCCAGCTTGGCCACCAGCGACCTGGTCAATTTGTCGGGTCTGCCCCGCTGATGCCAGGCGTGGCGTGCCGCGGTGGACCCTCGGGGCCTTCGTCCGCGTCGGCGTGTCCCAGCAAACCGCCGTCTTCAGGCAAATCCAGGGCAGCTGCGCCGTTACGTCCTCCCGCAAGGTAACGGTCGACCATGCGCGCGCACTGGCGTCCCTCGTTGATCGCCCATACGATCAATGACTGGCCGCGGCGCGCGTCTCCCGCGGCGAACACGCCGTCGACGGAGCTGGTATACGGCTTGACCGCCTTGACGTTGCCGCGCTGGTCCTTCTCCACACCGAGCTGGTCGAGCAGCCCCTGCTCGGGATGCAGGAAGCCCATCGCCAGCAGCACGAGCTGAGCCGGCAGCTCGCGGTCGCTGCCCGGCACGGGCTCGAACGGCGGCTCAGAAAGTGCCTCTGCGATGTGCAGCGCGGCGAGCGCGCCGTTGCCGTCGTCGGCGAAGCGGGTCGTGGTGACCGAGTAGTCCTGCTCGCCCCTCCCCAGCTTCATCGCCTCCTCCATCGCGTAGCTGAGGCGGAACTTTTGCGGCCACTCAGGCCATGGAGTGCGGTCGTCCGGACGATGCGCGGGCGGCTCGGACAGGAGCTCGAGCTGGACGATCGAGCGAGCGCCCTCACGTAGCGCGTTGCCCACGCAGTCAGCGCCTGTGTCACCGCCGCCGATCACCACGACGTCCTTGCCCTTGGCCGTGATCTCCTGCTCCACAGCGGGCTGCGCGACCGTCGGCTCGGGGCCGAACTCGCGTGCCACCCAGCGGTTGCGCTGGTAGAGGTAATCCATCGCAAAGTGCACGCCGTCGAGCTCCCTGCCGGGGATAGGCAGATCGCGCGGCGTGCGCGAGCCGGTGGCCAGCACGATCGCGTCGAAGCCCGCACGCAGCTCCTCGACGCTCACATTGCTGCCGACCTCCACCCCGCAGCGGACTTCGATGCCCTCGGCGAGCAACTGCTCGACGCGACGCTGCACGACCGTCTTCTCGATCTTGAAGTCGGGCACGCCAAAGCGCACGAGCCCGCCGACGGCCTCGTCGCGCTCGAACAGCGTCACGCGATGGCCCGCGCGACGCAGCTGCTGGGCTGCCGCCATCCCTGCCGGTCCGGACCCCACCACGGCCACCCTCTGGCCGGTCTCGCGCCGCGGTGGCTGGGGAACCACCCAACCCTCCCCCCAGGCGCGGTCGATAATCGCGTTCTCGATCTGTTTGATCGTGACGGCGTCGCCCTCGCGGATCTCCAGCACGCACGCCGCCTCGCACGGCGCCGGACAGAGGCGACCGGTGAACTCGGGGAAGTTGTTCGTGGCGTGCAGCTGGACGATCGCATCCCTGAAGCGGTCGTGGTAGACGAGATCGTTCCAGTCAGGAATCAGGTTCCCGAGCGGGCAGCCGTTGTGGCAGAAGGGCACCCCGCAGTCCATGCAGCGGGCGCCCTGCTCGCGCAGCTCTCCCACCGGACGCAACAGTTGGAACTCGTGGTAGTCCCGCGCTCGCTCCAACGGATCCCGCTGGAGGATGCCGTGACGCTCGATCTCGAGGAAGCCTTTGAGCTTGCCCATCAGACACCAGTCTCGCCGACCGCGTCCAGCGGCCGCCGAGCCGGCGCGGCGCCGTTGGCGGCCGCCCCCTCTGCCAGAGCCTCTTCCTCAGACCGTTGGCGCAGCACGCGCTTATAGTCGTGGGGCATGACCTTCACAAAGGCGCCTCTGCCGAGCAGCTCCTCCCACTCTGAGAGCACACGAGCGGCCACCGGAGAGTCGGTGCGCCGCTGGTGCTCTTCGAGCATCGCACGAAGCTCGATCGCGTCAGCCTCGGCGATCTCGTCGAAACCGGCCATGCCCATGTTGCAGCGCGCGGCGAAAGTCCCGTCCTCGTCGAGCACGTACGCAATACCGCCGCTCATGCCCGCCGCGAAGTTGCGTCCCGTTAGACCCAGCACCACCACGCGCCCGCCGGTCATGTACTCGCAGCCATGGTCGCCGACCCCCTCCACGACCGCACAGGCACCCGAGTTGCGCACAGCGAAGCGCTCCCCGGCGAGTCCGCGGAAGAATGCCCGTCCGGCGGTCGCACCGTAGAGCACGGTGTTGCCGACGATCACGTTCTCCTCGGCGTTGAAGTGCGAGCCCATGCCCTCGCGCGGGCGGATCGCGAAGACCCCGCCGGAGAGGCCCTTGCCGGCGTAGTCGTTGGCGTCGCCACGCAGCGTGAAGGTGATGCCGGGCGCCAGCCAGCCGGCGAAGCTCTGGCCGGCCGAGCCCTCGAACTCAGCCACGATCGAGTCCTCCGGCAGACCCTCGGCGCCGTGGGCGCGGGCGACGTGGCTCGAGAGGATGCCCCCAACACAGCGATTGCGATTACGGATCACGGTGGCGATGTTCACCGGCCGGAGCTGCTGCAGCGCAGGCCGCGCAGCCTCCACCAGCTCCCAGTCGAGTGCATCCTCGAGGACCGCCGGGGGCGCTTCCACGCGACGGCGTGGGCTGCCCTCGTTCACCTCGATGTGGGTGAGGATGTGGGTCAGGTCCACACCCCGTGCCTTCCAGTGGTCGATCGCGGCGCCCACGCCCAGGAGATCCACTCGGCCGGTGGCCTCATCGAGCGAGCGCAGGCCGAGGGAGGCGAGAATCTCCCGCACCTCCTCGGCGACGAAGAAGAAGAAGTTGACGACGTGCTCGGGCGTCCCCTTGAAGCGCTTGCGCAGCTCGGGGTCCTGCGTGGCGATTCCAACCGGGCAGGTGTTCAGATGACAGGCGCGCATCATGATGCAGCCGGTCGCGATCAACGGCGCGGTGGAGAATCCCATCTCATCGGCGCCGAGTAGCGCGGCGATGACGACGTCGCGACCGGTCTTCAGCTGGCCATCGGTCTGGACCTTGATGCGCGAACGCAGGTCGTTGAGCAGCAGCGTCTGCTGGGTCTCGGCCAAGCCGATCTCCCAGGGTATCCCCGCCGCCTGGATCGAGGACAGCGGCGAGGCGCCGGTGCCGCCATCGTGCCCGGCGATCAGCACCCTGTCGGCGTTCGCCTTAGACACGCCCGCCGCCACGGTGCCGACGCCGACCTCCGAGACCAGCTTGACCGACACCTCCGCCTCGGGGTTGGAGCAGCGCAGATCGTAGATCAGCTGCTTGAGGTCCTCGATCGAGTAGATGTCGTGGTGCGGCGGCGGCGATATCAGGCCGACGCCCGGCGTCGTGTGGCGGATCGAGCCGATGTAGTCGTCAACCTTGTGTCCCGGCAGCTGGCCGCCCTCGCCCGGCTTTGCGCCCTGCGCCATCTTGATCTGCAGCTCATCGGCGTTCACGAGGTAGTGGATCGTCACGCCAAAACGCCCGGAGGCGACTTGCTTGATCGCCGAGCGCCGACGGTCGCCGTTGGCGTCGGGCGTGAAGCGCGATGGATCCTCCCCACCCTCGCCCGTGTTCGAGCGCCCGCCGAGGCGATTCATCGCGATCGCGAGTGTCTCGTGGGCCTCGCGGGAGATCGACCCGAGGCTCATCGCCCCGGTACAGAAGCGCTTCACGATTTTACTCGCCGGCTCGACCTCCTCCAGCGTGATTGGCGTCAGAGCGGCCGCGCCCGGTCCGCTGCCGATCTCCAGCAGGCCGCGCAGCGTCGCCCTGCGCGCGGCGTCCTCATTGACTGTGCGCGCATACTCACGGTACTTCTCGAAGGCGGCGCTCGCGCGTACGGCCCGGTGAGCGTCGGCGTCGCCGTCCATCGCCGCGGCCATGTCGCCGTTGGCCGCGCGCACCGAGTGCTGGACCAGGGCGATCGTCTCCGGATTCCACATGTGGTGCTCGCCGTCGCGCCGCCAGGCATAGATACCGCCGACGGGGAGCAGCTCATCGAGCGCCCGCTCGCCCGCGGGATAGGCGCGAGCGTGGCGCTCGAGCGCCTCGGTCGCCAACACCTCCACGCCGACGCCGCCGATGCGCGAGGCGGTGCCCGTGAAGTGAGTGTCGATCAGCTCGCGCTCTAGGCCGACCGCCTCGAAGATCTGCGCCCCGCGATAGGACTGGATGGTGGAAATGCCCATCTTCGAGATCGTCTTGAGCAGCCCTTTGCCGAGCGCCTTCACGTAGTTCTGGGCGGCACGCTCGAGCAGGTCGTTGAGCTCGTCGGTGCTCGGCGGCGCGAGGCGTCCGTCCTCAGAGGCGTTGCCGAGGCGCCCTTCGACAACCATCTCATCGAGCGTCTCGAGCGTCAGATAGGGGTTGATTGCGCTGGCGCCGTAGCCAATCAACGTGGCGAAGTGGTGCACCTCTCGTGGCTCGCCCGACTCGACGATGATGCCGGCGCGCAGGCGGGTGCCCTCGAGCACGAGATGGTGGTGGACCGCGGCGACCGCCAGCAGCGACGGGATGGGAGCCCGCAACGGTCCCAGCTGCCGGTCGGAGAGGATGATGATATTGACGCCCTTGGCGATCGCCTCGCGAGCCTGGCGGCAGATGCGCTCGATCGCCTGGACCATCCCCGCAGGGCCCTCGGAGATGGGCCAGGTGATGTCAAGCGTGTCGGCTGCGTAGACGTCGTGTGATACGTGCCGGAGCGTCTCCAGCTCACGGTTGAGCAGAATCGGCTGTTCCAGCAGGAGCTTGTGGGCGTGCTCGGGGGTTTCATCGAAGAGGTTGCGCTCGTTGCCGAGGCTTGTCGCCAGGCTCATCACGATCTCCTCGCGGATCGGGTCGATCGGTGGGTTGGTGACTTGAGCGAACAACTGCTTGAAGTAGGAGAAGAGCGGCGGCGCCTGGTCGGAGAGCACCGCCAGGGAGATGTCGTTTCCCATCGATCCGATTGGCTCGGCCCCGTCAACGGCCATCGGCGTGAGCAGCACGCGAAGGTCCTCCTGGGAATAGCCGAAGGCGCGCTGGCGCAGACGCAGCGGCTGGTTGGAGAGCGTTTTCTGTTCTGAGGGCGGCAGGTCGTGGAAGTGAACGGCGTTACGCGCGAACCACTCCCCATAGGGGTGTCGTGTGGAGACCTCGCGCTTGACCTCCTCGTCCTCAACGATGCGCCCCCGCTCGAGGTCGACGAGAAAAAGCTTGCCCGGCTGCAGGCGCCCGAGCCGTCGCACTTGCTCGGGCGCGATGTCCAGCAGACCGGACTCCGAGCCGAGCACTACGTGCCCGTCGATCGTCTCCACCCAGCGGCCCGGTCGCAGCCCGTTGCGGTCGAGCGTCGCGCCGACGACGCGGCCGTTGGTGAACGCGACCGAGGCGGGTCCGTCCCAGGGCTCCATCAGGCAGGCGTGAAAGGCATAGAAGCCCTTCAGATGCTCCGGCAGGTCCTCGCGGCCGCGATAGGCCTCGGGGATCATCATCATCGCCGCGTGCGGCAGCGAGCGCCCGGCGAGCAGGAGCAGCTCGAGCACGTTGTCGAATGTCGCCGAGTCGGAGTTGCCGGGGGTGACGACCGGTAGGATCTTCTTCAGGTCCTCGCCGAACAGCTCGCTCTGCAGCTCTGACTCCCGCGCGCGCATCCAGTTGACGTTGCCCATCACCGTGTTGATCTCGCCGTTGTGGCAGATCACCCGGTACGGGTGAGCCAGCTCCCAGCTGGGGAAGGTATTTGTGGAGAAGCGCGAGTGCACGAGCGCAAGTGCGCTCTTACAGCGCTCGTCGCGCAGATCCGGGTAGAACGCCGCCAGCTGGTAGCTGATCAGCATGCCCTTGTAGTTGATGGTCCGGGAGGAGCTCGACGCCACGTACAGGCCGGGCTCCTCGGCGGTCAGCTCGCAGACGCGGCGGATCACGTACAGCTTGCGCTCGAAAGCATCCTGGTCCTCGTCATGGTCGGAACCGGCGCCGACAAACAACTGGCGGATTACGGGGCGACAGGCGCCCGCGACCTCGCCGGTGTGCTCCACATCGATCGGCACGTCCCGCCAGCCGAGCACCCGCTGGCCCTCCTCCCGCACGGACCGTTCGAGCAGCTCTTCGAGGCTCGCTCGTGCGGCCTCGTCGGTAGGCAGGAAGCACATCATCACGCCGTAGCGCCCGGCTGGCGGCAACTCAAAGTCGACGACCGCGCGCAGCAGTTCGTCGGGCATCTGCATCAGGATCCCCGCGCCATCGCCCGTGCACGGGTCCGCGCCGGAGGCACCGCGATGCTCGAGGTTCTCGAGTGCTGTGATTGCCCGCGAGATCACCTCATGGGTGGGCCGGTTATCCAGGCGCGCGACCATGCCGACGCCACACGCATCGTGCTCGAAGCGAGGGTCGTAAAGTCCGACGGCCCTTGGCGGCTGCTTGATGTGCGAAGTCATGGAAGTGCTCCCTTGGGACGGTGCATCCCGCGCGGGGTGGGTATACCCCCGTACGGGCAGACCCACCGTGGCGCAGGTAGGCGGGCACCTGAGGCGGAGCCAGAAAGCGTAGCAGCGCGAAGGCCGTGGAAACCAGCAGTCCGGACCGACCCTGGCGACATACTCGAGCCAGCCTTCCTGGCGCCTGCTGGGCAACCTCGGTGGCATGCCGACCCAACCCCGGCGATGTCCCCGGCCGACGCCGACCGGCCCCTGGCGTATGCTGATATTCAGCAGTACGTCGTTCTCACCGGCCGTCGCCGGCGAGTGTCGAAGTCGCTCAGGGGTGTCGATGTGTGAAAATTCCCGTTCTAGGGCACCATCATCGAAGACACGCGGAGGTCAAGGATCCCAGGAACTACGATGACGCCGGGCACGGTTACGCCTGACATAGAGTTGGCGCTCCCGGCGCGAGCTGGGAATATCGCCGTTGTACGCCAGGCCTTCGGGGCGCTCGGCGAGGCGCTGGGAGTCGACGAGCAGCTCCTCTACGACCTCCGCCTCGCGGTGACGGAGGCCTGTACGAACGTGGTGGTCCACGCTTACCCAGACGGCGAGGAGGGGCCGCTGGAGGTGTTCGCTACATTGCTGGACGACGAGCTGAGCGTGGTCGTGCGCGACGAGGGACCGGGGATCGTCCCGCGACGACCGGGCAGTCCCGGGCTCGGCCTGGGACTGCCCCTGATCGCCTCGCTGGCGGAGACGGTGCGACTCGGCCACGGCGAGGATGGACGCACGGAGGTGCACATGACCTTCTCGCTCTTCCACCATATCCCCGATCACAATGAGCACGACGGCGCCGCGCCCGCGGTCGACCCATCGACACAGCCGTGACAAACACCTCCGCGCAGGACGGCCCCCCGGTCGAGAATGCGGTTTCGCTGCGCCTGGCGAACGGTCCACTGACAGCGCCGGTGCTGTCTCGCGTCGTAACGATGGTGCTCGCCCGCGCCAACTGCCCGATCGATCGACTGGACGACGCGATACTCGTCTGCGACGCGATTTCCGCGCACGCTCCCGCACACTCGCGCGATGGCTATCTTGCCTTCGCCGTGACCACCCGAGGGCGGGAGTTCGAGTTGCGCGTGGGCGAGCTCACAGCGCAGGGCGCCGACGGGCTGGTGCGAGACGCGCTCGTCCCCGACGTGGGAAATGTGCTCGAACATATATCCGAGGAGCTTCAGGTGGTTGCAAGCGCCGACGGGTCCGGGGAGGAGCTCGTCCTCAAGCTGAGCTTCGGCTGACCGTGCCCTCACCGCCACTGCGGCCGCTCCTTTGAGGCCCGGTCGCACGACAATCTTCTCGCGGCTCGATGTCTCAGCGTATCCAGCGAATTGACGCCTACTACTACTTCAGTGGATCGGGCGGTGTTTCCGCAAGGCCAGCGCGCAAGCGCATGAGCGCCCCGCGGATGAGCCGGGAGACCTGCATCTGGGAGACACCGATCCGCTCGCCGATCTCCGCCTGAGTGAGGTCCTCGCGGAAGCGGAGCGTCAGCACCGTACGCTCCACCGGAGATATCAGCGCCAGCAGGGGCCCCAGCGTCGCGCGCTCCTCGGCGCGTGCGAACCCGCTCTCCTCGACGCCCAGCGTGTCCCCGAGGAGAGACTCACCGGCGTCCTCGCCGGCCTGCCCTGGACGAGGTGCGTCGAGTGAGCCAGCGCGATAGGCGCTGGCAGCCTGCAGCGCGTCGAGCACTTGCTCCTCGGAGGCTTCCACCGCCGTCGCGAGCTCGCCGACCGTAGGAGCATCGCGCTTGCCGCGGGACAGCTCAGCTACCGCCCGATCGACGCGCAGCGCTAGTTCTTGGAGGTCACGGGGGACCCGAACCGACCATGTGCGGTCGCGAAAATGCCGCTTCAGCTCGCCCAGGATGGTCGGCGTGGCGTAGCTCGAGAAGGCGACATCGCGGGCGGTGTCGAAGCCGTCGATCGCCTTCAGCAGGCCGAGCGAGGCGACCTGGACGAGATCTTCCAGCGGCTCGTTCGACCGCTGGTAGCGGCGGGCTAGCCGGCGGGCTAGCGGGAGATAGCGCTCGATCAGCTGCTCACGTGCGCGAGCATCCCCCCGCTCACGACAGCGCACGAACAGCTCGGCGTCCGCAAACGCCCGCGTGGATCCCTCCTCTACCAAGGTCTCTCAGTCTCCCACTATCATCTCCGGCGCGTTCAACCTCAAGCGTAGGCGCACCGCGCCGGTCGCGCCCACCGTCAGATCGCGCACC
>Ga0116215_1000796_pt1 | contig 22622 bp, 19 predicted proteins | sample Sb_taG_7_FD_89698 | JGI IMG/M metagenome (GOLD analysis project Ga0116215, IMG submission 89698) | Peat soil microbial communities from Weissenstadt, Germany - Sb_50d_2_FS metaG | ecosystem: Environmental > Terrestrial > Soil > Wetlands > Peat | place: Germany: Weissenstadt | collected 2010-09-21
CAGCAATGATCTGATCTGCAGTGACCCCGTTGTTCAGGTCCGGATGGAGTTCGGCGGCAATCACCGGGAACCTCGTTGCAAGGCTGTTTGTCACCGATAGTCGCTGGCCAGCGCACATTGGGCATCCGTTTCCCCGCGTACGGCGACTAGGAGCCGCTTCCCACACGTGGTCCGGACCCTCCGCACAGGCCCACCAGAACTTCATATTCGACCCAGCAATGATCTGATCTGCAGTGACCCCGTTGTTCAGGTCCGGATGGAGTTCGGCGGCGATCACAGGGAAGAGTGCTGCCAGGCTATTTGTCACAGACACCTGCTTGTTGGCGCACATGGGACAACCGCGGCCCTCTGTACGACTAGCGACGGTCGTCTTCCAGACGTGATCCGGGCCTTTCGCGCAGACCCACCAGAACTTCTCTTTCGACCCGGACATGATCTGGTCGGCCGTGACACCATTGTTTAGACCCGGGTGGAGCTCAACAGCGATCTTCGGGAAGAGCGCCAGGAGTGACTTACCGGGCGGCACGGGTTGGGATGGGTCGCTCGGCACGAATACATAGTCGCCGGGACCGCAGCCGCCAGACCTCTCGCCGCCGCCCGTCATCAGTAAGCCTTAGTGATCTGAGGCGGATCGCGGTGCAAATGAACACAAAACGCAGGCGGGCCGCTCTCCCACAATTCAACCAGTAATGGGCTCCTCGGCTGGATAACTGCAGGGTTCCTTCAGCGATACACCGCCCGGCGATACTGGTTTCAGCGGAGGTATGGCAGAGCGGCCGATTGCACCGGACTGATAATCCGGCAACGCCCCTACCAGGCGTTCGTGGGTTCAAATCCCACTGCCTCCGCCGTAACAGAGCCGTGCTAAAGTGAATAGTGGTAGGGGCGTTCGCTGACAGTCCGGTTCTAAAGTTGAGGGTCCTCGTTCATCAGACGGGGACCCTCTCCCTTTTCTGGCACAGACCACGTGTCCGGGGAGCGCATCAAGGCATGCTGCGACCACAGTTGACACTAAGTCGCTAGCCCATTAGCGCGGCGCTGAGAGTCCCCGAGCAAATAACAAGACGATCTCTCGCTCCTCATCCTGCACGAAGTTCCGAGCAAGCGACAGTTTCACCTGACCGGTCTTGCTCCGACATGGGAAGTGCCCCGGCAGAGATGCCGGGGCACTTGGTGCTCTATGCGAGCGCTGTACAGGTTCAGGCCGAGACGGCCGACCTGCTTGGTACCACGAACTTGGACTCTACGTACAGCGTCCGGGGCGAGAGGTCAGCTCCGTTCGGCCAGACGATAGTTGCCGCATCGTGGTCGACCCGCACATGTCTGAAGTACGAGTAGTCGGCGATGATGGGATCGAACGCTGGTCCCCATAACTTGGACTCAACGTCGATGACCCGAATCTCGCCGTTCGCGAACGTGAGTTCCAGGACGTAACGCGCCAGGACACGGACCTCAGTCACCGGGATAATCGGCTCAAAGTTGTCTTGGTCGCTCATCACTCCTCCAGTTTACGTGATAGGCGTTGGTTGATGGCATCGGTGATGGCTTGGAGAGCCTCGTCCCATAGTCAGGTCTCCTTTGCCCGGTATGAGATGAACCGTGACAATCACTGGCAGATTGTCCCAATGCGAAGTCCCCTTCCCACGGGGGGTCCTGGCACCGGACCGAAATGTGGAAGGAGGTGAGGGATTCACCCTCGCCTCCTCATGTCGACAATCCAGCCAACGAAACGGCTATGGCGTCAACTTCAGCCGCCAGACGTGATCCGTGTATTCGGTGACGACGGCAGCGAAATACCGCCCGGCCTCGTCGCATACTTCGACTCGTTTGCCAATTTCCAGGTCCTCGTCACCATCGAGTTCGACGTCACCGACGAACGCGTACCCGACTTTCAGCTCGAGTGGGCCTACGCTCGCCGGAACAACGGTCTTCATGATCGTGTTGGACACGTTCTCCTCCTTGAGTCTCATTGTACCGGGCCCCCTTCGTTGCTCGAAGGGCCGAGATCCTGCGGAGGCCCGAACACGGTGGGCTCTCCAGCTAACCGGAGTTACCACTAGATCCTGTGCCCCCGTCGTTCAACTTGGGTTGGGGCGTCCTCAGCATGTACCGATGCCGCTTCAGTCGCGATAGATCCTTCGAAAGTAGCGCCGAGTCGAAAAGGTGGTGGGTAGGCCTCGTGTATACGAGGCCTACCCAGAGTTACTTACGCTGCGTCAGCGATAGAGCCGACGGTGAGCACAACGACACTTGCTTCTTCGGCGAGACGCCTCCACTGATCTTCCATTGGGTAGCGCGTTACTACGATTGCGAGGCAAGTGTGACCATGGCGGCTGAGTATGTCCGCCCGATTTCGAGCTCGCTCGACGTCGTGGCGTCCGGCCCTAGACGAGGCTTCCACCACGGCGCTGAGGCGCTTGCCACTCTCAGGGTTGCGACCCCCGACAAGTACCAGGTCTGCGTTCCGCAGAGCCTTGGCTTCGTCGACGCTCAGCAACGAGAGGCCTTGACCGGCCTTTCGCGCTAGATCCATGACCTGGGCACGAGAAAGAACCGTTCCACCGGTCACGTGCTCATCCAGGAAGTCGTCGGGCCGAGCCCGGACCCGGTCCTCAAGGACATCGCCCTTGAGATCACCGACATCACCGGTGAGTGCCTTCACGTCGTCTTTGAGAGAACCGAAATCCCCATCCTTGGCGACGAACTTGGCAAAGTGACCCGGGAGCTCAAGGAGTTCCTGGGATAGAAGAGCGCGACGAACTTCCTCCGCAATCCCAGGTTTCTCGCGAAGCACTCGGATGATGCGTCGGACTTCCTGCTCTTCGGGACTTTCGGTTTCTTCCGTCATAGTCATTTGAGTTGTAGCTGATTCCTTTCTCGGACCGGGACTCTCCCGGTCCGTTCATGCTGGACCGGGACCCTTTCCGGGGAAGGGGTGCACTCATATGATACCAAGTGGGTGTGTTGCGGTCACTGTCGTTGGTGTCATCCTGGCTGGTAGAAGCGGAGGTGGTCGGCGCAGGCGAAGGGTTCTGAGTCCGATGCCGGGGAACACCCGCAGACCCCCGGTGGCGGTTAAAAGAACAGACGACGAGCCTTTCAACGGTAACGCTTGAACTGAGTACGAACTGGATCAGGTCAGCCTTCACTGACTCGCTGACCACATCACCCGACGCTACGCCGGACGTTAGGGCCGCCGGACCCGCCCGGGCGGAGGACCAATACCTGCCCATCTGCCGATACCCATTACACGACGAGCTTCCGCTCCTCCTCCTGCACGAAGTTCCGTGCAAGCGACAGCTTCACTTGACCGGCCTTTGCCTCTCCCACCTCGAAGAGCCAGATCCCTGGCTCCAAACGCTCCACTACCGGCCACTCCTCGAGCGAGACATTTGTGTCCAAGCCGGCCTCATACCCAAGCCCGAGAGCTGCGACCACGGCAGGGCCGCCGAAGAGGTTGCGCTCCACGATGTCGAAGACGAACCGACCGTCCATGAGAGCGTGCCCGGGCTTTCCGACCTCCTCATACCAACCCTCCGCCACAGAGGCGTTCAAGAACGGCTCGTCCAGCTGTATCGAACCCTCAACCCAACCAGCGTCCCCACCCCCGACCCCGAAGTCGACATCGACCTTCGCAAGGCCCTGAGGCAGGGGAAGAACACCGGTTGCGTGGTAGTGAGCAACGAGTGGCTCGAGGAGCCTTCGCAGGCTCTGGTCCATAGCCACCATGGCGACCGCATTGGCCTCCGGCGGAAGCCCCTGCCCACCAACGCAGTCCCGGTCTACCTTCACCTCGAGTCGCAGGAGAGTCGGATCGATCGAGGTGAGCCCAAGGATCTCACCTAACTGCGGCAGGCGCCCCCGGTTCTCGACAACCACTGTGACCTCATCTTCGAGTGTCATGGCTCTCGACTCTCCCGTCCCGCTCGCCCCACTCATCGACGCCTTCCTCTCACCTCTAGCCTTGGCGACCGGCGTCACGCCGAGACCATCCAACACGCATGTAGTGACAGCGTGCGGTTCGCGAACAAGACCGTAGGGATGAAGCCCGAAGAACTCCGGGAAACCAAGCGTCTCGAGCACCGCCCGGTTCTTCTCGTCGAGCCACCGATTCCCCGAGGCGGCCGCCTCGATGGTCGACGTCGAAAACTTTCCTCCTCCGGGGAACGCAATGACCCCAAGCCGGTTCGTGCAGAAGTCGTGCAGCGTTAGCCCGCGCCCTTTGAGCCCGAGGCGAAGCCGGACGATGAAGGTGTGCTGGGCGACTGCTGCGACGAGGCTCTCAAACTGCCTGGCTCCGATCTGCTCTCTCGACCAGCCTTCGGGCAACGTCCAGATCGGATCGGACCTCCTTCCGTAGAGGCCTTCGGTCCAACCGAAATTGCGCTTTCCCACGACGAAGTCCTTCGGGACCTCGCCCGGCCGCTGTCGCTTTGGAGTCTGCCCTGTCAGGCTCACGAGATTGCCCATCTGAAACTGCTTTGGACGCCTCTTGTCCAAAGCAGCGTCGAGACGCTTCTCAACGACCCCGCCGCCTTGTACAAGAGGTGCATGGACCTAGATGCACACTCCGCCGGGACAGCACCACAGGCGCGATCCAAGGCTCGTGCAACTCATGGAACAGAGGCTAACCACGGGTGCCCCTTACGGCGGTCGACACTCCTGCGCACGAGCAATACCGCTGGTCAGGAGGTCTCCCCCGAGAAATCTGAAACAACTGGAGCCCAGCACCCCTACATCTACACCGGTGGAAATGTGATGGATGAGCTCGAGAGGGCGACTCGAATCTTCGAACTGCGGCGGCGCTCCAGACGTTGCACGCATAGAGATACGCACATTGTCGTGGTTAACGAGCCCCGTTTTCGCTTATTCCGCTGCACTTGCCTCGCACAAGCGCGCTGGTCAGAGACCATCTTTGAAAACTTTGGGCCAAACGAGGCGCGACTCGCCTTTATGCAAGGTAGGAGACGCGTTCGGTCGGAACCCAGATCTTCTCGGGATTTCTCCGCCGAAGCAGCCCATCGACACCTATTAACAGACATGGAAAACCAAGGACCGACTTACTTATGACCACCAAGAAACCAAGACTGCGTACTAGCGACCTGTCTGACGAGATCCTCGCGGAGGATCCGGACAACTACGCCCTCATCGTGGGCGACAGGGCGCACCGCATCTCCGGGCACTTGTTGTTGGCGGGACCGATCCCCACCGACCGTCTCGCACGCGTTCGCATGCTTCTCGAAGCCGGCCGAGACGTGATGGCTGAGTACCCGGCTCCCAACCGCGCCCGTGCCGTGCTCGCCGAGGCCACCTCGTCCGCAGCGGCCTACTTCGCGCGCTTCCTCCCTCCCGCCCCGTGGCGCTTCGAGGGAGCCGAAGTGTCGGTCACGAGCGGAAGGCTCGACCTCATCTTCGTCGATCCAAGGGGACGCCGTCTCATCGACGAGCTCAAGTTCGGGACATGCCGTTCGTCTGAAACGGCACTGCGCCCACAGATCGACAAGTACCTCGACGCCGGCGAAGCGCTGTGGGGTGAGGACTTCGTCGGGCTCCGGCTGTGCGCAGTCCGCCAACCCACCGCTTCGCGCTTCTATCACCCTGCGAACCGGTACTCGATCTCGCTGACCGACACAGAGTTCTTCGACATGGGAGCGCCTTCATGAGTATCCCCCTCGACCGCAAACTCGCCGTCGTGCGGCGCATCGAGTCCACGGCGGGCTCGCCGGCAACGACACCAACCAATGTCGTCAAGTCAATGGCCAAACATCTCGAGGTCGCCGAGAGCACCCTCTATCGCTGGAAGAAGGGCGAGGGCCTCACCGTCCGACAACCGATGACCCTCGACCGTGAGGAGCTCATCTGCATCACCCAGAACCAAGGCAACCTGACGGCCGCCTGGAAGCAGCTCTGCGCTGAGGGAAAGCTCGACATCGGCTACGAGGCGTTCACCCGGCGCCTGCACAACACAGACACCGATACAAAGGCCGCAGTCTTGGAGGGCATGCCCGCAGCGCTCGGCAAGTCTCTCTTCAACACCTACGGCCCCGTCCCGAAGATGAACACCGTCGCGTTCGACCACAAGGAGATCCCGGTTTTCGTCGTCGACGAGAAGACCGGCGATCCGAAGAAGGTCTGGATCACACTCATCATCGAGTACCTGACGCGGTGGATCTTCCGTCCTGTCATCACCGAAGGCGACGGCATCAAAGGCGACCCCAACACCGAAGCCGTCGTAGCCCAGATCACGGGAGTTCTCATTGGTGAGGAGGTCGAAGGCTTTCCGGGGCTTCTGATAGGAGGGCTCTTCGAGAACATCCGATGTGACAATGCCTTGGCCCATCTCGCCAACGCCGTGGTCCATGGGCACGCAAGCCTGGGGATCGTCCCTCACTTCATCCGGCCAGCCTCGCCGTGGGAGAACGGGCGGATCGAGCGCGTGATGCGCACCTCCGAGGTCGAGTGCTACTCGACGCTCCCCGGCTACAGCCACCACCTCGAGACCCGCTACGGGCATTCCCCATGGACCCCCGAGGATCTCCTGACCGTGGACGAGCTGTCGGCCGAGATCGAGAACTGGCGGTTCGAGTACAACACCCGCCGTCCTCACGAGGCCTTGGGCGACCGCACCCCGCTGCAGGCCTGGTTGGACGACCCGACCGTCGTTGAGACGGTCGACCCTGCCCTCGTCCGCCACGCATATCTCGCAGTTTCCGGCACGCGGAAGATCTCGAAGAACGGGGTGCACTTTGATGGGATCGACTACCAGTCCATAGATTTCAGTGGCAAGGTCGGACGGACGGTGACCATCCGCCACCTTCCGAACGATCGCAGCTTCATCGACGTCTACCTCGGCGACGAGTTCTTGACCACGGCCGAGCCCGCAGCGCATCTAGCCCCCGAGCAAAAGGCGAGGATCGCAAGGATCCGCCGCAACAGGACGGCGCGCCTGGACCGCATCATCAAGACCGGCGCTCGTAGAGCGGCCGCGGCAGCGATGGAGCGTGCCGACAGGGAGGGCTTCGCAGACCCTGCCTCGAAATCCGCTGCCCAGGCGGAGCAGACTTCAACTGAGGCTGAGTCACCTATGGAGGGGCCCACCGCTCCCGATCTGTCCTCGGATGACGAAGATCTCGAGGCCTATCTCGAGATGTCTGAAGCCGCCAAGGCTCGGCGCGAGGAGGTTGCATGATGGCCGGACCCACGCCCCGCCACCTCCCCGGCACAGAGGACGCATCGATCGTCGAGACGTTCTACTTTCGCCAGGTCAGCGCAGCCGTCGAGCAGATGACTTCCCTCCGCAAGCCCAAGCCCGTCGTCGTCCAGGGCATCCCCGGGCTCGGGAAGTCATTCTCGGTGCACCTGGCCACCTCCGCACTTGCAATACCGACCTATTGGCTGGAAATGCCCAACCACCCCAAGGGCAAGGAGACCATCTCGCGCATCTACCACAAGCTCATCGGCAGGATGCCACCCGCTCGGACTAGCGGGTATGTGCTTCTGGAAGAGGTCCTCGACGCTCTTCGCGGACGTGACTGTGTGATCGTCATCGACGAGGTCCAGAACCTGAACCAGGAGTCTCTCCGCGAACTGCGGTACCTCGACGACGACCTCGACACGGACTTCCTGCTCGTGCTCGCCGGGTGCAATGTCCGCCACCACCTCAAGCAGTACTGCCCCGAGCTTGACAACCGTGTCGGGCGTTGCGTGAGCTTCGAGCCGTTCAGCGGGCCGGAGATGCGCGAGGTTCTCGACGTCTATCACCCTCTTTTCGCGAACACCGACACCGACGTGCTCCTCACCCTCTACGAGTCCCTCGGCGGGAACTTCCGCAACTGGGCCAATGTTCTCGAGGGCGCACTCACACTCGGCGCCGACGCACAGGTCGGCATCGCCGACAGGGTCGCCCGCGCCACCCTGCGGGCGGTCTTCGGTCCGAAGGCCGTGCCGAAGGCGAAGGCAAAAACGAGGAAGGCAGCGTGACCCTCACTTCAACAGCCCCTGGCTCAATCCACGCCTTCGTCGACGAGACCGGCTCGCTGTGCGCCGGCGCTCAGGAGATCCACGATCTCCCCTCCGGAGTCGTCGTGGTCACCGTGCGCCCGGGAATCCGGCGGACCACGTGGATCGCCACCGACATCGTGGCCCGAATGGGCAAGACGGTGGGGATCATCGACTCTGAGCGGGCTGCCAACCACGGTCTCGCTTACGCCAGGGCCTGGCTCGTAGCCGAAGAGATCAGCGACCTCGTAGTCGCTCATGCCCAGTGGCTTCTCCCTCCCACGTGGTGGACCTGATCCACCTGGGGATCGAAATCGACACTCGTCTGTGGTTGTTGGCCGACTCCCACCTCTCCGAAGAACACCACCAGCTGCTCGCCTCCTGGGATGTCCTGCCGGGCACCGCAGAGGACTTCCACGAACGCTGGGAGCGCCGCCCCGTCTCTGGCCATGTCGCCGGGCAACCCCCGGAGCGAGCAGCTGCTGCCTTCCCGGCCGTCCCGCCCGACGACTTCCCCACCTTCTACGCCCGGGCCCGCCGGGAGCTCTCGGCGGGTGACTTCGCTCTCGTGGACTCCCTCTACCGCACCTCGTTCACCGAGGGCCTACGGATCTTCGCCAACGGGACCCCCGACGAAGAGGATCTCTCGGCTGCCCTCCACGATCTCGTTGCGGGACTGGTGACGAAACAAGAGGCCTTGGTTGCTATCCGGGGGGTGCAGGCGGCCGCTTTGCGCAACGGGGTACTCGTGAAAGTTGATCCTGAGCGATTTCTTACCCGAGCCGGTGAGATATCAGGAGCTGCCCGCCTACAACCCGAGGACTGGGCACGCCTCGGATGCTTCTGCGAACCGTCTGACGCCGCTGTGGGGGTGCTGGCTGCGCTCGGGATCGACGCTAAGGACATTGCCACCCTGCCCGCCACGGAGGTCGCCGCCGACGGGAGCACGGTGCTTAGCAACGGGAGCGAGATCGCAGTCCCCACTGAGGCGAGGCGTTATCTGGTGGCGCTGCACCTCTTCCGGTTGTCAGTCGGAGCGAGCGATGACGGCCTGTTCCTCGAACAGCCAAGAGGACGGTTCCCCGCCTCTGCCACGAGCGTTGGCCGGACCATCTTGAAGGTCTCGCGCATTTCCGGGCTTGCCCTCAAGGCTCGGCGCATGCGGACCCAGCGCGCTGCCGCGACACACTGGACTCACCGCTTCGGACTTTGCATCCAGGAGCTCTCAACATGAAACTCGACTCCGAGGCGATTCGAGCACGACGTACTGAGCTCGGTCTGAGCCAACGAGACCTGGCACGCAGGGTCGGTGCGGGCGACACCCTCGCATTTCACATCGAGACCGACGGCGACCGGCCAGAGATCACCTTGCGCGAAATCGACCGGTTGGCCGATGCCTTGGCCGTCGACCCCATCACACTGCTCGTCTCCGGCGAACCACAAACTGCCGTTCAGGGCTCCACTAACCGTTCAGAGCCCTCGTCGACAATCGCACGCCTCGGGAGTCTGCTCCAGAGGGCCGATACAGCGGTGCCCCTGAGCGTGTTGGGTGAGGTTCTGGGGGTGGACCGCGAGAGCCTCACCGCGACGCTCGTGGTCCTCGACGAGCAACTCCAGTCCGTCGGACTCCGGGTTCATCTTCACGAAGACTGTGCCCAGATCGTCTCGAGCGGCATAGACGGGATCGCACCCGACAAGATGAAAGACCTTCGGCGTGAGGCGAGTGCACGCCGCAGCATCGACAAGCACCAAGCCTCCCTCCTCTACCGAGTGATGCTCGGCAAGCTGACGGCAAAGAAGGTCGCGTCGAACAACGACAGGGTCCGGTTTCGACAGCTGGTCAACGCTGGCCTCATCGAGGAACCAACGACCGACTCGGTAAAGCTGGATCTGTGTGAGGCCGTGAAAACGTCACTGCTACTCGACGTCTTTCCCGCCTGATTCCAAACCAGCATCTCTAGCTGTTCCTTAATGGGGAGAGGGGAGACCTCATCGGTCTCCCCTCTGTATTACCCAATTCGATGCCTTGTGGCTATCGCCCCGTTACTAGCGTTTCGATGCAACTCCACTCGCAATTGGATGCAACTCCACTCGCAAGTCGACGCAACTCCACTCTCGTTTCGGCGCAAACTCCACTAGCATCTCGACGCAAACGTTCACGTTGATCAAGGCCGGGTTGATCGAGGAGCCCGATGCGGACGCCCACCCTCTGGCGTTAAGCGCGGAAGTCCGAGAATCGCTCTTGCTCGGCTAGCTACAGAGTTCTCGCCACCTGTGTGAGTGCAGCACAGCGTTTGATGCGCTCGCTGGGCTAGTCGCATGCTGCGCCAGAAAAGGGAGAGGGTCCCCGTCTGATGAACGGGGACCCTCAACTTTAGAACCGGACAGCTGCCAGCGAACGTCCCTACCACTAGTCACTGTAACAAGGGAGAAGGGAGGCCTTTCGGCCTCCCTTCATTGTCACTGAACGTGGTCAGTTTCGGTGGAATCCACTCTAACTTCGATGCAATCGCACTCTAGTTTCGATGCAATCGCACTCTAGTTTCGACGCGAACGCCACTCTAACTGAAACGCGACTCGGCACTACGAACAGCCGCTAGTGGTGCCGCAGCTGGTGCACACGTAGCACGATCCAGCACGCTGCATGACCATTCCGCACTGGTAACAGAGAGGTGCGTCGCGCTGCTCGGGGCGGATGAAAGCGGCGGGCTCGGCAGCCGCGCCGTCAGACCGAGCCCCGCGACTCGATGGAACCGAGCTCACTCCGGAGTCCTCGACCAGATCCTGTTCGAGCGTCGCCGCTTCCTCCACTCCGGGAAGGGTAGGTTGCATGCGCTCGGAGGTGGAGAGCACTCCAAGGCCCTCACGCTCCTCGCGTGATAGGTAGTCGAGGGCCAATCGCCTGAAGATGTAGTCGAGCAGGCTCGTGGCTATCCGCAGATCCTGGTCGTCGGTTATGCCCGCAGGCTCGAAACGCATGTTGGAGTACTTCGAGACGTACGTGGCGAGCGGAACACCGTGCTGGAGCCCGAGGCTGATCGATATCGAGAAGGCGTCCATGATGCCCGCCAATGTCGAGCCCTGCTTCGACACCTTGATGAAGAGCTCACCGGGCCGCCCGTCGTCGTACTCTCCGACCGTCACGTAGCCCTCGCAGTCGGCGACCCGGAACGCAAACGTGCTCGAGTGGCGCTTGCGGGGCAGCCGCTCCCTGACCGCGCCCACGACCACCGTTTCGTGCGCACGTCCCTGCTCGTGGACCAGGGCCGCCTCGAGCTCTGCAATTCGGGCTGCGAACTCCCTGTCGCGGGCCTCTGCTTCCGACCCCGGAGGCGCAAAGTCGCCACCCGCACCCACGACCTCGCTCTTTCCGTCCTTCTTGGTCGTCGAAAGTGGCTGTCCGACCTTGCAGTTGTCCCGGTAGACCGCAACGGCCTTGAGACCCAACTTCCAAGCGTCCATGTGGACCTGCTCGATGTCCTCGACGCTCACGTCCTCGGGGGTGTTGATCGTCTTGCTGATCGCCCCTGATATGAACGGCTGCACACTCGCCATCATCCTCACGTGCCCGAGGTAGTGGATCGTGTTGTCCCCCATCGAGCACGCGAAAACCGGCAGATGGGCAGAGGACAGATGCGGTGCGCCCACGATCGTCTTGTGCTCGTCGATGTGGGAAACGATGTCGTCCACCTGCTCAGGCGAGTACCCGAGCTGGGTAAGCGCCCTGGGAACTGTCTGATTGACGATCGACATCGTGCCGCCGCCGACGAGCTTCTTCGTCTTGACGAGGCTCAAGTCCGGCTCGATCCCCGTCGTATCGCAATCCATCAACAACGCTATCGTTCCAGTAGGTGCCAACACTGTTGCCTGCGAGTTGCGAACACCGAATGGCTCGCTCGCCTCCACCGCGTCCTCCCACGCCTCCTGCGCAGAGGACAGAAGCTCGGGAGGAACGAGCTCCTCGTCGATCTTCGACACCTCGGCTCTGTGCATCCGAATGACTTTCAACATGGCGTCGCTGTCTGCGTGGTACCCGGCGAAGGGCCCCATGCGCGCTGCGGTACGAGCCGAGGTCGCATACGCGTGCCCGGTCATGAGAGCAGTGATCGATGCCGCCCATGCGCGACCCTCGTCGGAGTCGTAGGGAAGGCCCTGCGCCATCAGAAGCGCGCCCAGGTTTGCGTAGCCGAGCCCGAGCTCACGGTATCGGCGGGAGTTCTCTGCGATCTTGTCGGTCGGGTAGTCGGCATTCCCTACGAGGATCTCCTGCGCACTGAACACGACCTCGACCGTCGCCTTGAAGCCCTCGACGTCGAAGCTGCCGTCGCCGTTCAGGAACTTGAGCAAGTTGATCGAGGCCAGATTGCAAGCTGAGTTGTCGAGGTGCATGTACTCGGAGCACGGGTTACTACCGTTGATGCGACCGGCATTGGGAGCGGTGTGCCAGCGGTTGATCGTCGTGTCGAACTGCATGCCGGGGTCCGCGCATTCCCACGCCGCGTGGGCGATCTGACGGAACAGATCGCGGGCCTTGACCTTGCGGGCCACCGATGCATCAGTCCTGGACAGCAGAGCCCATTCACCGTCGTCGAGGACGGCTTGCATGAACTCATCGGTCACGCGCACCGAGTTGTTCGCGTTCTGGTACTGGATCGAGAACGAGTCGGCGCCATCGAGGTCCATGTCGAACCCTGCATCGCGCAGAACTCGCGCCTTTCGCTCCTCGAGGGCCTTGCACCAGATGAAGTCCTCGATGTCCGGGTGGTCGGCGTCGAGGATCACCATCTTCGCTGCGCGTCGCGTCTTGCCACCGGACTTGATCGTGCCGGCCGAGGAGTCCGCACCTCGCATGAACGACACCGGCCCGGAGGCCGTGCCGCCTCCCTGGAGGTTCTCGCTGGAAGCCCGGATACGAGACAGGTTGACCCCAGCTCCTGAGCCACCCTTGAAGATGATCCCTTCTTCGCGGTACCAGTTGAGGATGGAGTCCATCGAGTCGTCCACTGACAGGATGAAACAGTTGTGGACGCGAATGTCTTCACTCAGGTATTCGCCGCTTTCGGTCTGAATGTCGTAGACGTCCATCTCACCGAGATCCTCAATGCGATCGATCTCTAGGCGCTTGGTTGATCCTTGGAAGTGACCGGAGAGCGTAAGATTCGTTTCGAGCTTGGAAGCCTTCGACGGATCTACGAAGCCGATCTCCTCGGCAAATGCGATCCGGTCTCCCAGAGGACGAATAGAGAGGCTCCAGCAACCATTGCGATTGTCTCGTTTGTCCTGCTTGAAGCGGACTCGAGTAAAGATGCCGAACCGTCCCAGGAGAGCTTGAACTCCGCGAACGATGTCCTCCGAGATCATGTCGAACCCGACGACAGCGGCGCGTTCGCGGACACTCACGTATCCCTCTGCTTGAAACAGGCTCCGCAAGTACGCGGCAACGATGGGTAAGGGGGCGGTGAATAGTTGCTCGGGGACGGTCATGGACGTGCCCCGAGCGCGAAGTCCCCACTTTTCGACGAACGCCGCCAGGCCGTTTCCATATAGTCGAATCCGGCGACAGTCGATGGCGTCGCTCTGAGTCTCCACCTGACGCTCGTGGCGATGCACATCGGGGAAGACGGTGTCGATCGCCTTCAAGACCCAAGAGCGCTCGGCATCCGTCACAGTCATCGCTTCGATGGTCAGCGAACGGTTCGTCCCCTCGTATTGGCCGACGAAGCCATCTGACTGAAGCCATCCCGCGAGGGCAGCCTCTGCGATCTCCTGGGAAGATATCTCTCCGGTGCCAAAGGCCTCGTTTCGGCACCACAGGAGCTTGTCCGACGGACGAAGCTGGCTAGCCGGCACGAATCGGCCGTATTTGTCATCACTCGCCTTCCACACCAGGTGATCGCGCGTCACGTCCAGCCGATGGCCTGCCTTCGTGTGAAGGCGCAGGACCTGCTTTCTGCCGTTGTGCTTTACAGCCTCGATCCGAGTGACGCCGTTGGCGTCCAGTACCTTCTCGCCGATCGCGTTGCGGTCGAACAGACGTCCGATTGGGACCAGCCCCTCTGGGGTGCTCACGAGCGCGTGGTAGGGCTGGCAAGCGCTCGCCTGCTGCGGCACGCCGTTCACGCCGATGTTGAACCACACAGGTGAGTTGAACGCGGCCTTCTGTGTGACGATCACGTGCTTGAGCTCGTCGCGAAAGGCGTCCGCTTCCGCGGCGTCCTCGAAGTAGCCGTCCTTCACCCCCCACTTCGTGATCGTGTCGGCGACGCGATCGGCTACCTGCTTGAGGGACCACTCACGCTCGGGGGTCCCCGGGGTGCCGCGGAAGTACTTCTGGGCGAGGATGTTGGTGGCGTTCAGGCTCCAGCCGGCAGGGACCTCCACGCCGAGCTGCTCGAAGGCCACCGCGCCCGTGCGGTAGTCGGTGATGCGGGCGTCGCGCCGCTCCCAGACGACCTCGTCGTAGGGGTGCACACCCTCGGAGGTGAAGTGTCGGCGGATACCGATCCCACTGCGCTGTGGAGCGATCGCCATTGCTCTTCCCACCCTTTCCTCTGTCTAGGAGCCTAAGCCCCTGGTGTGTCGGTGGAACGCCCAAACCACAAGATGTTGTGGTCCCCTCCCCTACCACCCACGAGATGCGGTGGCTATTACAGCACTGTAGTTACGAGGGTGTCAACGAAAAGCGGCTTCCATCGTCCCTGGTAGCCGGGCGTTCGCGAAGGTTTGCATTCGTTCGTTCACGCACTTGCGAGCCAGGCCAGGGATGTCCGGCAGCAGCCGAGGATACGGTCCCACCCGTGGCTTGCGTGATCGCCATCGACGCCGGCACCACTGGGGTCCGCGCCCTCGCCGTCAACGAGTCGGCCGAGGTCATAGACGTCTCCTATCGCGAGCTCACCCAGTACTTCCCTCGCCCGGCCTGGGTGGAGCACGACCCCGACGAGATCTGGCGCGCGGTGTCCGAGACGGTCACCGAAGTTGCGCTGCGCCAGCGGGCCCAAGGCCGAAAGGTGGCAGCTATCGGCGTCACCAACCAGCGCGAGACCGTCGTCGCATGGGACCGCAAGAGCGGGCGCTCGCTCCACAACGCGATCGTCTGGCAGGACCGCCGCACAGCGGAACGATGCGACGAGCTTCGCGAGGAAGGCCGTCTACCTGAGGTGCGCGAGCGCACCGGGCTGGTGCTCGACCCCTACTTCTCTGCGACCAAGATGGAATGGCTGCTTCGCCAAGGAGGGGTCGAGAGGAGCCCCGATCTCGTCCTCGCCACCGTAGACAGCTGGGTCGTCTGGAACCTCACCGGCGGGGTCGACGGAGGCGCGCTCTGCACGGAGCCCTCCAACGCCTCTCGCACCATGCTGATGGACATCGCGAACCTGTCGTGGTCCGAGCAGATGTGCGACCTGTTCGGGGTGCCGATGTCGGCGCTCGCGGAATTGAGGCCGTCGTGCGGGCAATTCGGCATGGCCAGAGGAGATGCGGCGTCGGGGGCATCCCTCGATGGAGTGCCCGTGAGCGCGGTAGCCGGCGACCAGCAGGCTGCGCTCTTCGGCCAATCGTGCTTCGCACCCGGCATGGCCAAGGTGACCTACGGCACGGGGTCGTTCGTGCTCCTGAACATCGGTGGAATGTGTCCTTCTCCCACCGAGGGTCTCCTCACGACCGTCGCGTGGGACATCGCCGAGCACGGCGGCGGAGCGCCGGTCGCGTACGCGCTCGAAGGCGCCGTCTTCTCGACGGGCTCGGCGATCCAGTGGCTGCGCGACGGCCTCGGGATCATCGCCGACGCGGCGCAGGCCGGCCCGCTCGCGGCAGGGCTGAGCGACACCGAAGGCGTCTACTTCGTGCCCGCGTTCACCGGAATGGGAAGCCCTTGGTGGGACCCCTACGCGAGAGGAACCATCACGGGGCTGACCCGAGGAGCAGGCAAGGCACATCTCGCGCGTGCCGTCGTGGAGGCGATGGCTTACCAGGTCCGCGACGTCGTCGACGCGATGCGCGAGAGCGGGTCGCAGGTCGCGGCGCTCCGCGCGGACGGGGGGGCGTCGGTCATGGACCTGCTCCTCCAGCTCCAGGCCGACCAGGTGAAGGTCCCCGTGACGCGCCCCACCACCACCGAGACCACGGCCCTGGGAGCCGCGACCATGGCCGGACTCGCCGAGGGAGTCTGGGGATCTCTCGAGGATCTCGCGGCGCTGTGGCACCCGGATCTCGAGTGCGAGCCGAAACGGCCGGCCGCCGCGGACTCTGCATACGCAGGTTGGAAGCGGGCCGTCGAGCGTTCGCTCGGTTGGGCGGCTCCCTGAGCGTCAGAGCCCTGAGCGTCAGAGCGTGGTGAGCGAGGTGGCGTGGGCGGTCACGACCGCGATGGCCTCGGACCTCGGCGAGTCGCCACCGTTGGAGCTCGCCTGCTCGAGCCGCGCTATCTCCGAGCCGCCCACCACGCCGTGCTTCTTCGCGTAGTGGTCCGCGTACTGCTGTCCCGAAAGAGCACGGATCTCGAACATGAGCTCGTCGGTGAGCGACCGCAGGGCCATCGGGTCGGACTCCGAGCCACCTTCGAAGCGCGAGAGGTTGATCGGGTTGCCGAAGCGCACGACGACCTTCTTGAAAGGCCGGGGTCGGTTCGACCCGGGGCGCTGCACCTCACCCGTGCCGCACATGCCCACGGGCACCAGGGGTACCTGGCAGCCGAGCGCGAGACGCGCCACCCCGGTATGCCCTCTGTAGAGCCGCCCGTCGGGAGAGCGCGTCCCCTCCGGGTAGATGCCGAGCACACCACCTGACTTGAGCACCTCTCGAGCCACGGCGAGCGCCCGCTCGGAGGCGCTGCCCCCCTCGCGCCGCATGGGTATCTGGCCGGCCGCGCGGAAGAACCAGGCCGTCTTCCACGAGTCGAAGTACTCGGCCTTCGCCACGAAGGTCACCCTCCTCCGCACGACCAGAGGGAGGAACATCGAGTCGAGGAACGTGACGTGGTTCGGGGCGAGGATGACCGGACCCCGCACCGGGACGTGCTCGGCGCCTTCGACCTTCACTCGCCACAGAAGGCGAAAGATAGGGCTGAGCAGCCCTTTCAACAGCCAGTACGCCACTTCGCCAACGGTAGCGCCTGGAGAAAGCCGGCGGATAGCGTCAACTCGATGTCGCGGCGGCTCACAGCGCGAGGAGAGAGGCGACGCCGGCAGCTGGTCGACTTCGCTGCTCGGCGCTTCGCCACCTTCGGGTACCACCCGACGTCGATCTCGGACATCGTCGACGGCCTCGGGGTCGGCAAAGGCGTCTTCTATTGGTACTTCGAGTCCAAGGAGGAGCTTTTCCGCCAGATCCTGGCCGACGCACAACGAGAGCTTCGCCGCGCGCAGCGTCAGGCGATCGCCGACGAGCCGGACCCGGTGCGCCGGATCGAGGTGGGGATCGGCGCGACCGTCGGATGGCTCGACGACAACCGGCACCTCTTCGTGCTCCTGGAGTTCGCACGCACCGAGGAGCGGTTCGCTTCGTTGATCCGGCGAGGAGAGGAACAGGCGGTCGCCGACACCCTGCCCCACGTGAAGGCCGGGATCGCGGCCGGCCTCATCCGCCGCGCGGACCCCGAGGTCATCGCGCACGGCATTCTCGGTGTCACCGACCACATGGCGCGCGTCCTCATGCTCGAGCAAGGGCGAAGCGCCGGGGAGACCTCGGCTGCGACCGTGTCGTTCTGCCTCGAAGGGATCCTCTCCCCCGCGACCGCCGAGCAACGCCTCGGCAGCGCGGCGAGCTGACAACCTCGCGCTGAGAACAACGGCCCGAGAACAGGCCGCTGCTTATTGGAGCTTCGTGAGGGTGCGGCGCAGATTGCGGACTGCTTGTGAGATTCGCTGCTCGTTCTCGATCAACGCGAAGCGCACGTGGCTGTCTCCTCCGGGGCCGAAGCCGACACCCGGCGAAGTCGCGACCTCGGCCTCGGACACGAGAAAAGAGGAGAACTCGAGCGATCCCATCTCGCGGTAGGGCTCGGGCACCGGAGCCCACACGAACATCGTCCCCTTGGGCTTGTGCAGGTGCCACCCGATCCTGTTGAGCCCGTCGCAGAGCGCGTCGCGGCGCGCCTGGTAGGTCTCGTTGACAAACTTCGGGTAGTTGGGAGCCTCGTTCATGGCGACGATCGCCGCGATCTGGATCGGCTGGAACGTCCCGTAGTCCAGATAGCTCTTGAGCTTGGTGAGAGCTGCGACGATCTCGGCGTTGCCGACCATGAACGCGACGCGCCACCCGGCCATCGAGAACGACTTGGTCATCGAGTAGAGCTCGACAGCCACGTCCTTGGCCCCGGGGACCTGAAGGATCGAAGGCGGCTGGTAGCCGTCGAACGCGATGTCCGCGTACGCGAAGTCGTGCACGAGCACCACCTCGTGCTCGCGGGCGAACTCCACGAGCCTCTTCATCCAAGCGAGGTCCACGCACGCGGTCGTCGGGTTGTGCGGGAACGAGAGGACGATGACCCGCGGCTTGGGCCAGGCCGACCCCCACGACTCCATCAGGTTGTCGAAGAAGGCCTCCGAGGCAGAGTTGCCTCCGATCGGCGAGTCGCCGGCAGCGGGCGCAACCGCGCCGGCCGACTCGTATGCGGGCGGGAGCTCGAGACGGACCTGTCGGACCTCTGCCCCTGCGAACAGCGGCGCGTAGATGTGGATGGGATAGGAGGGCGATGGGACCAGGGCGCTGTCGCCGGGCCCGAGGAGCACGAGCATCAAGTGGGACAGCCCTTCTTTCGCACCGATCGTCGTAACCACCTCGGTGTCGGGGTCGAGCTCCACCCCGAAGCGGCGCAGGTAGAGCGAAGCGACGGCCTGTCGGAGCTTCGGTATGCCCCGGCTGGCGGAGTAACGGTGGTTGCGGGGGTTGTGCGCGGCCTCCGCGAGCTTCTCGACCGCCACCTGTGGAGAGGGGATGTCGGGATTGCCGAAACCCAAGTCGATGATGTCCCGGCCGGCTCGGCGGGCTGCGAGCTTCAACGCGTCGATCTGCGCGAACACGTACGGAGGCAGCCCGTTTATGCGCCGGAATTCCATCTGGAAAGGTTAGAGCACGCGATCGGCGCTCCCGCACGGCACGCAGCCGAGCTCCTATACAGCACCCGCCTGATACCGGTCGGCGCCTCGCGCCACCACCGCAGCGCCGATAGCGCCCGCCCTTTCCCCCAGCGTGGCGAGGCTCACGCTCACCTCGGGTCGCTGGTGGCGTTCTTCCATCATCTCGTCGAACGCCTGGCGCACCGGGTCGAGCACCAGACGCACCGCGCCGACGAGCCCGCCTCCGATGACGAAGGAACCCGTGTCGAGGATGTTGGCGAGGTTGGCGAGTCCGAGCGCCAGCCACCAACCGAGCTCTTCGAGCACCACCCGAGCCTCCTCGTCCCCCGCAATCGCGGCCTGGGTCACGTGCTCGCCTCGAACCACCTCCGGGTCGCCGCCGGCGAGGCTCACCACCTCGGTGAGCCGACCGGCTTGGGCGGCTTCTCTCGCGAGACGGCCGAGACCGCTCCCAGATGCGTAGCGCTCCCAGCATCCGCGGCGCCCGCACGGGCAGACGGGGCCACCCGGGTCCACGACCATGTGGCCTATCTCCCCCGCGAATCCGTTCGCGCCGCGCACGACGCGCCCGTCGGAGACGATGCCGCCGCCGATCCCGGTGCCGAGGGTGACCATGACGAGGTCCGTCGCACCAACCGCCGCCCCGTAAGTCCACTCACCGACCGTTGCGCACGTGGAGTCGTTGTCCACCACGACGCGAGATCCCCGTAACCGTTCGCTCAGCAGTTTGGCGATGTCGAGCCCCGTGCCCACCGGGAGGTTCGGCGCGAATCGGAGCACCCCGGCGTCGTCGACGAGCCCCGGTACGCCGATCCCGACGGAGGACGGCGGCGAGTCGAGTGCGGGCTTCACGCTGTCGGCCAGTTGGAGCGCGACGCTCGTCATCGCGTCGAGCAGCTGCTCCCGTGCGTCTTCGGGCGCCTGCTGGTGATGCATCCCGGGTGTCGGCACCCGGACGTCGGAGAGGACGTTGCCTGTCGAGTCGACAGCTAGCCCTAGCACCTTCGTCCCCCCGACGTCGATCCCCAAGGTCACCTTGTGCCCGGCTCCCGAAGAGGCCGGTGAGGCGGCTGAGGCCGGCGAGGCCGCCGATGCCGACGGGACCGACGAGCTCACGTCGTAAGCGAGGACTCGACGCGTGCTTTGAGCTCCTCGAGCGCCGTGTGCATGATGCGGCTCTGCGCGCGGCGCTTGATGAAGCCGGGCAGCGGGACCCGCAGCCCCACCTCCAGCGTGTAGTTGACCTCCGTACCCCCGTCAGGAGACTGCTCGAACCTGTACTCCCCGTCGTACTTGGACGTGAGGTCTCCGGCCGTCTGCTTCCACGACAGGGACCGGGGCGCGTCGGAGTAGTCGTAGACGAGCGTGTTGCTCGCGCTTCGCCCGAAGGCACCGACGCGGAAGGTGACCTCGGCCGGACGACCCTCGTCGTCACGGCGCACGACGGTCACTTCCTTCACGTCGGCCGCCCATTCCGCATACCGCTCGATGTCGCTCACCACCGCGAAGCACTGCTCGGGTGGCGCGGCTACGACCATCCGCTCCGTGGCCATTACCGTGGCCAGTTCCGCCACTCGGGCTCCTTCTTTCGGCGCTTCCTGCGATTCGTGCCCGTCCGGCTCGGACTTCTCGACCGCTTCGACCGGGCGCATTTGCAGCGGGCTCAGCCTTCCACGTCGGCGAGCGCCGCGGCCAGCCTACGTGCGAGAACGTCGTATCCGAAGTGCTGCTCCGCCCGGCGGCGCGCTGCGTTGCCGAGACGCCTGCGAAGGTCCTCGTCGCTGAGCAGACGGCGAAGTGCGACCGCGACGTGCCCGAGGTCCGAGGGATCGTCGACGACGATACCGGTCTCCCCGTCGACCACGGCCTCGCCGGCTCCCCCGCTTCGGCCCGCAAGTTGGGGGACGCCACAGGACGCGGCTTCCAGGAACACGATCCCGAACCCCTCCTGTTCGAGCCCCGCCCAACGGTTGCGACACGCCATGGCGAACACGTCGGCGGCACCGACGAGACTCGGGAGCGACTCGTCGGGGACCCGGCCGAGAAAACGGGTCGGGCAACCGCTTCTTCGCGCGAGGCGCTCCAGGCGAGCGCGGTCGCGCCCCTCGCCCGCGATGGCCAACGTGAGGCCCGGGAACGAGCCGGTCATCGCCGAGACTGCTTCTATGAGAACGTCCATCCCCTTTCTCGGCACGAGCCTGCTCACGCTCACGACGAGAGGTCCCTCCTCGAGAAGACCGAACGAGGCTCGCGCCTTCGAGCGCTCGGCCGCGCCGAGCGGGTGGAACCGCTCGAGGTCCACGCCCGGGGGGATCTCGAGGACCTCACCGATCTGACCTCGGCTCGCGCGCCGGGCCTCGTCCGCCGGATAGCTCCCAGCGCAGATGACGAGGTGCGCATGCCCGAGCACCGAGGCGAGCGCGCCGCGTGCGCCGGGGAACCGGCCCGGAACGGTCACCTCGGCACCGTGCAGAACGAGTGCGTAGGGGACGCCGAGCGAGGGGCCGATCAATCCGAGCGGCAGCGCGGGGTCGAGCACGACGAGCGAGGCTTGCGATTCGGCGGCCAGTTGGCGGACTCGACGCCGGACGGCGGGAGTGGGCAGCAGCACCCTGGACGGCACCCGCTCGATCCGAAATCCGTGCTTGCGCTGCTCCGCGTCGAACGTCGGGGCCTCGGGGTCCGAGGTGGCGCTCAGGACCGCGAAGGAGGCGGGATCGAGCCTCCTCCAGAGCTCCCAGAGATAGACCTGGATCCCCCCGACCTTCGGCGGGAAGTCGTTCGTGACGAGCAAGTGGCTCACGTGATGCTCCCACCCGCGGCCATGCGCCCATGCTCGCACGCATCGCACTCAGCCCAGTCTCAGCCCGCCTCCCATTGCCTTCGGGCGGTGGAGTGTCGCAGGCCCGGCACGAGCCCCGCACCCGAGAGCATCCGCAGCGCTCGGGCCTCCGCCACGTCGATCACCACCGCGTCGTCGGGGTCGCGGCCGAGGACGAAGCTCACCAGGCAGTCGTCGCACGCCTCGGTGTTGCGCAGCTCGCAGTCATCGCAGCTGATCGAGATGGTGTGGCTGTTCGTCATGGCCGTCCTCCTCGGTCGCCTCGCTGGAGGCATCCTGACACGAGGGTGTGTCGGCTCAGCTGCTGATCGGCGCGTTCAGGTGGACGGTAGGGACCATGCCGGGGATCGACCCGTACCATCCGGCGTCGCCGAAGGGGAACACCCCGCCGTCAGCGCCTACGAGCCAGTAACCGCCGCCGTCGGGGCTCGGCACGATTCCGCCAACCGGCGCGTTCAGGTGCACCTGCGGTGACATGCCGGGGACCGACCCGTACCATCCGGCGTCGCCGAAGGGGAACACCCCGCCGTCAGCGCCCACGAGCCAGTAACCGGCGCCGTCGGGAGTGGCTGCCATGTCGACGATCGGCGCGTTCAGGTGGACCCGCGGTGTCATGCCGGGGATCGACCCGTGCCATCCGGCGTCGCCGAAGGGGAACACCCCGCCGTCCGCGCCCACGAGCCAGTAGCCGGCGCCGTCGGGCG
>Ga0116215_1000799_pt1 | contig 22538 bp, 25 predicted proteins | sample Sb_taG_7_FD_89698 | JGI IMG/M metagenome (GOLD analysis project Ga0116215, IMG submission 89698) | Peat soil microbial communities from Weissenstadt, Germany - Sb_50d_2_FS metaG | ecosystem: Environmental > Terrestrial > Soil > Wetlands > Peat | place: Germany: Weissenstadt | collected 2010-09-21
GAGACAGCGGTCGTCGTCTGCTCAGGCACGTAGGTGATCGGGAATGATTGGCTGGAAATACTCCCGGGGTAGGCGATGACGTTCCCGACGCCGTCAACCATGTCCACCGGGGAGATGACGGCCGTGGAGGGATCCACAGCACCGAGGGCCAGCTGAGTGAACTGCACCGATCCGAAATTCGCGAGATAGGGCTGGGGAGGACTGGTTGCCGTCGGGAGTTCCTCGATCCACTCGGCGGAGAGACCGGGGCCGGTGTAGGTGAGCGGTCCCGACACGCTGTTCCCCGAGGTGACGTCTGCGATGGAGAGGGTCCAGCTGGTCCCAGAATTCTGCACGATCTCAGCCTGCATCTGGTCGCCAGGTGAGACCGCTCCGAGCACCACAGCGGAGTTGGGGAAGAGCTCGTACCAGGCGTAGTACCCCGTGGCCCCTCCTTGGGTCGCCTGGGTCGTCCCCGTCTGGATGATCGAGGACGGGGAGCTTGGCCCGCCGTCGATCCCGATCCAGGTAGCCGAACCCTCGAGGCTTGCCGTGGGCTGGACGGCTGGCACGACCCAGTCCGCAGAGATGCCGGTGAACGTCGTTCCACTGGCGATCTGCCCGGACCAGTTGGTGGACTCAGCCGTGTAAGTCGCACCAGTCACATGAGGCCGCGGCGGTGACACCCAACGGGCGGGTCCGGTGTGGGGCTGCTCTGACGAGATGGAGTTGAAATGCCCCGATTTCGACCAAGAGACGTGCGGAGCCACAGGCAGGCCATGGGTATTCTGAGCTCCTGCCGCCGACACGCCGCTGACCAAAGTCAGGGCGGCCACAAGCAATGTCGCACCCAACCACTTCGAGCCTCGAAACGACTTTGTCACTTCTCTCGCCTCCCGGTGTTGACTGCACGAGACGGTGCTTCCCAACCACGGTGTGCCGAGATGTGCCTGGGTACAAGTACGACGAATGTGGTTACCGCTTCAACTTCTTGGCAATGCGAAATGGCAATCAAAATGGACACCACGGCGGAAAGGCTTGCGCATCGCCTGGACTGGAGACCCAGCGCAAAACTACTGCGGTAGCCGAGCAAACAGCATGAAGAGAGTGTAGTGAGGCCATCAGGTCGGGTTCTATGGGCCTATTTGCCTATCCCCGTTGTGCGCTGCACGGGGGCAACCCTCAGGGGACGAGCAGCACCCGTCCGAAGGCCTGGCGGCTCTCGATGTAGGCGTGGGCGCCCGCGGCGTCCGAGAGCGGGAAGGTGCGGTCGATGACCACCTTGAGCTCACCTCTCGCGATGGCGTCGAGGTGCCCGGCGATCATTGCGTGGGGGCGCGGCGAGAGGAACAGCTCGGCGCCCAGGAAGTAGCCCGACAGCGTCTGGTTGTTCGGGCGCATGGTCGAGATGTCGAGATGCTCGGCCGCCGCCCGCCCCGCGTCGCCGACCGTGACGCAGCGGCCCCGGTAGGCGAGCACGTTGATGCTCCCCTGCAGGGTCACACCCCCCACCGAGTCCAACACGACGTCGACGCCGCGACCGTCGGTCAACCGGCGCGCCTCGGCGACGAAATCGTGGGTGCTGTAGTTGATGCCCTCGTCGAGGCCCAGCTCCCGCAGGCGCTCCAGCCGGTCGTCACTCGAGGCCGTGGCGAGGACCCGGGCGCCGGCCCGCTTCGCCATCTGGATCGCTGCGATGCCCACCCCGCCCGCGCCGGCGTGAACGAGCGCGGTCTCGCCCGCCTGCAGGCGGCCGAACTCGAAGAGGCAGTCGTCGGCCGTGCCGAAGGGCACCGGCACACACGCCGCCTCGTCGGTCGAGACCCCGTCGGGGATCTCCCAGGCGAACGCCTCGGGCACCGCCCGGCGCTCGGCGTGCGAGCCGTCGAGGCCGACCGTCACGGCGCGGTCCCCCACCGTGAACCCGCGCACGTCGTCACCGACTTCGGCGACCGTGCCGGCGCACTGATAGCCCACCACGTGGGGCACCCGGGCCAGCGCCCCACCCAGCCGGTTCAGCGTGTCCCCGCCCTCGATGCTGACCGCCTCGACGTCGACCAGGATGTCGCCCGGCCCAACCCCCGGGTCGGGCACGTCCTCGTAGCGGAAGACGTCCGGGGCCCCTGTCTCGTAGTACACCGCTGCTTTCATGAACGGACATACTCCCGCATCCGGAAGCGGCGTGTCCTCTTGGCGTACCACCCCGACGTCTGGGGCAGCTGGGTGGCGATCCTCCCGTTGGCGTTCTTGAAGTAGCTCTGGCACCCGTCGCTCCACACGGTACCCGCCAGGGCCTGGGCCAGCTCCTGGTTGTAGGCGTCCATGACGTCCCGGCGGACGTCAACCGCGCGAGCCCGGCGGAGGCGCATGGCCCGCAGCGCGCTCAGGACGTACGTGGCCTGAGCCTCGAGGATGACGATGATGGAGTTACCGCCCTGGTTCGTGTTCGGGCCGTAGAGCATGAAGAAGTTGGGGTACCCCGACACCGTCAGGCCCATGTAGGCGTGTGCCACCTCGGCCCAGTCGTCATGCAGGCGGCGGCCACCGATGCCCACCACGTCGATCCCCTCGAGGTACTCCGTCGCCTTGAAGCCCGTGGCCAACACGATGGCGTCCACCGGTCGCTCCCGCCCGTCGTCTGTGACGATGGAGCCAGGGGTCACGCGCTCGATGCCCTCGGTGACCAGCTCGACGTTGTCGCGCACCAAGGCCTTGTAGAAGTCGCTGCAGACCAGCGTGCGCTTGCACCCGAACGGGTAGTCCGGCGTGAGCTTGGCGCGCAGCTCGTCGTCCTGAATCCGGTGGTCGATGTGGCTGAGGGCCAGCGTCTTGAGCTGCTCGGCCACCTCGTCCCCGTGCCGGAAGGCGATCGCGTTCTCGAAGGCCCAGTAGATCTCGCGCCGGTGGCGCCTGATCGCGATCGGGTTATGCGCGAAGCGGCGCTTCTGCTCCTCGCTGAAGGGCTTGTCCGACCGGGGGAGGATCCACTGGGGCGTGCGCTGAAAGACGCGGACCTCCCGTGCCTCCTTGGCGAGCTCGGGAACGATCTGCGCCGCGCTGGCCCCCGTCCCGATGACCGCCACCCGGGTGCCCGCCAGGTCGTGCTCGTGCTCCCAGCGCGCCGAGTGGAAGCAGGGGCCGGCGAAGGAGCCGAGACCGTCGATCTCCGGGACGAACGGGGTGGTGAAGGTCCCGATGGCGCTCACGAGCACGTCGGCGACGTAGCCGCCGCCTTCGGCATCGGTGAGACGCCACTGCCGGGCCCGCTCGTCCCAGCGCGCCGCGGTGATGCGGATGTGGGGCCGCAGGTGGGGACGGATGCCGAAGCGGTCGGCGCAATCCTCGAAGTACTGCAGGATCTCGGGCTGGTTGGCGTAGGTCTTGCTCCAGTCCGGCTTGAGGGCGAAGGAGTACGAGTAGAGGTGCGACGGCACGTCGCACGCCGCCCCGGGGTACGTATTGGCACGCCAGGTGCCGCCCACGCCGTCGGACGCTTCGAAGAGCACGAAGTCACGCTGTCCCGACTTGGCCAGCCGGATGGCGAGCCCGAGCCCGCCCGCGCCCGCCCCCATGATGGCGACCCGCCAGTGCGGATCCGCGCCGCCGGCCCCCTCCCCGCCCCCCGCCGGCACGGTCACCCGCCGGCCCCCGCGTGCGCGGCCAGGTTGCGCCGGGCGACGAGCTCGACGATGCCGCTCTCGGGTGACGCCGCCTCGCCGAGGAACACCGAGCGCAGCGTCGTCGACTCCCCGCCGAACAGCTCGGGCCACCGGCCCTCGAACATCTGGTCCATGACGACCTCGAACCCGAGGCCGTCGCGCCAGAACACGAGGCTGGCCTCGACGTCACGCGTCGCGATCGCAGAGTGGTGCAGCTTCGCCACGGGTCCTCCGAGGAAGGTGATGGGGCCAAGAGTCTGCCACCGCCTGCCGGGTACGGTCTGGCCCTGGGCGGGTCCGAAGGGAGGCACATGGAGGACGAGGCACAGCCACTTGCGCTGGTCGTCGGGGGCGGCTCGGGCATCGGCGCCGCGCTGGCCGACGCTCTCCGGGCGCAGGGCACCACGACCGTGACCTGGGACATCGCGGGCACCCACGACGTCACCTGCGACGTGACCGAGCCCGACGAGATCGACGAGGCCGTGGGCGTCACCCGCATGCGCTGGGGCGTCCCGACCTCGGTCACGGTGACGGTGGGCGTCGGGCACGCCGGGATGTTGGTCGACGCCGCCCCGGAGGACTTCGACCGGATCATGCGGGTGAACGCCCGCGGGCCCTGGCTCTGCATGCGGGCCTGGGTCGGCGCCATGCGGGACCAGGCGATCGCCGGCTCGTTCGTCGCCGTCTCGAGCGTGAGCGCTCGGTTGGTGGACCGCAACATGGGCCTCTACTGCGCGTCCAAGGCGGCGCTGTCCATGCTGGTCGAGGTGGCCGCCGCCGAGTGGGGGCCGCTGGGCCTCCGCGTCAACGCCGTGGCACCCGGCGTGACGCGCACAGCGATGCTCGGGCCCTCGGCGTCCGTCGAGGGCTCGCCGTGGCTCGCCGGCGTGGCCGACCGCACCGCGCTGGGCCGGCTGGGCGAGGCGGACGACATCGCCCAGGCCATCATCGCCCTGCACTCCATGGAGTGGGTCACCGGGCAGGTGGTCGAGTGTGATGGCGGGCTCTCGCTGCGCAGCCCCATCGACTCCTACGGCGAGATGCAGCGCATGCGGGCCGGGCCGCGCGACAAGAAGGGCTGAGCGCTGGGCTCAGGCGGCGCCCTGTGGCCGCAGCCCGTCACACACGATGCCCAAGAGATCGCAGGCCGGGGCGGCGCCGTTGTGCGTGGACGCCTGGCAGGTCGCGCCGACCAGGGACACCACCATGGCGGCGGTCACGTCTGGCCGCACGGCGCCCACGGACTGCGCCCGCTGCAGCAGCACGCCGACGGCATCGCGCAGCCCGTCCTTCACCTCGGCGGCGGCCAGGTCGAACTCCAGGCCGGCGCCCATCACCGCCACCAAGAGGTCCCGCTTGGCCGCACTCTCCTCCACGATGTGTTCCAGGAAGCCGAAGAAGGCGGCGGCCGGGTCCCCGGCATCGGCCAGCGCTTGCGCGTCGACCGTCAGCGCCGACAGCCGGTCCAACAGGATGGCCTCGCAGAGCTTCTCCTTGGTCGGGAAGTGCCGGTACAGCGTCCCGACGCCCACCCCAGCCTTTTCGGCGATCACGTCGACCGGGACCTCTATCCCCTCGGCTGCGAAGACCGCCTCGGCCGCCCCGAGGATGCGCGCCCTGTTGCGCTGAGCGTCGGCCCGCTGCGGGCGCGTGGCAGCGGCGCTCGGCGCGTCACACCCTCCCGCTAACTTCGAATCCAGGCCCACGGAAATCTCTCCTCCCCTGTTGACAAACGGAACCATCGTTCCGTATAGTCTAAGTGGAACCAACACTCCGATTCCGATTGTAGGCCATCCGAGCCGCCGAAACCAGACCTTTCCCAGGTGAGGGCGGCGGTAGCCAGGCCTGGACGATCGAGTTCGGTCCCTTCCAGGAGATGGAGACGCCATGACCTCGACCCTCGACACCCCGGGCCAGACCACCAGAACAGGGCTTGACCTCGACCCCAAGCGCTTCCGGGCGCTGGCCATCATCGCGGTGGCCCAGCTCATGGTGGTGCTCGACGCCTCGGTGGTGATCATCGCCCTGCCGTCGGCCCAGCGGGCCCTGCACATCTCGGCGGCCAACCGCCAGTGGATGCTGACCGCCTACACGCTCTCGTTCGCCGGGCTGCTCCTCCTGGGCGGCCGCATCGCCGACTACTTCGGGCGCAAGCGGATGTTCGTCATCAGCCTGATCGGCTTCGCCGGCGCCTCCGCGCTCGGGGGCCTGGCCCAGAACTCAGCCATGCTCTTCGGCGCCCGCGCCCTGCAGGGTGCCTTCGCCGCCGTCATGGCGCCCGCCGCACTCTCGCTGCTCACCGTGGCCTTCACCGAGCCCAAGGAGCGCGCCCGGGCCTTCGCCGTCTACGGCGGCATCGCCGGCGCCGGCGCCGCCATCGGCCTCATCCTCGGCGGCGTGCTGACCGAGTTCGCCTCCTGGCGCTGGACGCTCCTCATCAACGTGCCCATCGCGATCGTGGCCGCCGTGGCCGCCTTCCGCTACGTCTCGGAGAGCCGGGCCTCGGCCAACCACGGCTACGACCTCCCCGGCGCGGTGACCGTCACCGGTGGACTGCTGGCGCTCGTCTACGGGTTCACCAAGGCGGGCACCGACGGCTGGGGCTCTTCGACCACCGTCGCGCTGTTCGCCATCGCCGCCGTGCTGCTGGTGGCCTTCGTCGTCATCGAGCAGCGGGCCGCCCACCCGCTCCTCCCCCTCCGGGTGGTCCTCGACCGCAACCGCGGCGGCTCCTTCCTGGCCTCGCTGCTCGTCGGGACGGCGATGCTCGGGACCTTCCTCTCGCTCACCTACTACTTCCAGGGCACGCTGCACTACTCGGCCCTCAAGACCGGCTTCGCCTTCGTGCCGTTCTCGCTCGGGATCATCTCCGGCGCCACCGCGGCCAGCCGCCTCCTGCCCCGATTCGGACCGCGGGCGCTCCTGACCGGTGGGCTCCTCCTGGCCACGGCGGGGCTCGTCCTCTTCAGCACCCTCGACGTGCACTCGGCCTACGTGAGCACCGTGCTCCCGGCCGAGCTCATCGTGAGCCTGGGCATGGGCCTGTCGTTCGTGGCCATGAGCAGCACGGCGCTGCTCGGTGTCAGTCCCGAGGACGCCGGCGTGGCCAGCGCGCTGGTGAACTCAACGCAGCAGACCGGGAGCTCCATGGGCGCCGCGCTCATCAACACCATCGCCACCAGTGCGACCGTGTCCTACGTCGCCTCCCACGGCACCTCGCCGGACGCACTCACCGCCGGAGCCATCCACGGCTACACGACCGCTTTTGCCTTCAGCGCCATCGTGTTGGCCGCCGCCGCCGCCGCCGCCTTCACCCTGATCCGGCGGGCGCGACCCTCAACCGACGAGGCCGTGGTCGAGGGCGAGCAGGTGCTGGCGCTGGCCGGCGTCTGACCCCGCGGACCGCTCCGGGCCCGCGCCGCGCCTCAGCGGCGGAGCGGCTCGGAGTGGTCCCAGTCGGCCAGGAGCGTGCGCAGCGCGGTCAGCAGGATGAGGGGCTGGTCGAGCATGGCGTGGTGCCCCGCTTCGGGCAGCTCGATCACCGGCGTGACCCGACCCAGCTTCTCGTACATGGCGGCACCGATGTCCGGCGTCACCAGCCCGCACTCGGAGCGCAGCAGCGCCAGCCGGCAGTCGATCTCCTCGAGGTAGGGCGCGGCGATGGATCGGACCGTGTCGCCGAATTGCTCGAAGATCCGGCGGTCGAACTTCCACTGCCACCCACCGTGCAGCGGGGTGAGCGAGTGGCGTGCCACGAAGTCGATCACGTAGTCGAGGTAGTGCTCCTGCGCCGGCACGGTGCGGAACCGGGCGATGGCGTCGTCGACGGTCGGGTACGTGCGGGGTCGGCCGAACGCGTCGCGCACGTGGAACGCGCGAACCTCGGGATCGGGCTCCTCCACCGGTGAGTCGCACACGATCACGCCCGCGACGTCATTGCCGTGACGCGCCGCGGTGACGATGGTGACGAACCCGCCCATGCTGTGGCCGATGACGACCGGCGGGCCGTCGATGCCGGCGTCGCCGGCGACCGCCATCACCTCGTCGGCCCACTGTTCGGGCACGTAGCACTCCCGGTGCCCGCTGTCGCCGTGGCCGGAGAGGTCGATCGCCACCACCCGCAACTCGGAGGCGAAGGTCGCCGCCACGTGCGTCCACCAGTGGGCGTGGGCGCCGCCCCCGTGCACGAAGACCAGGCCCCGCCGGCCGCGCTCGCCCCACGCCAGGTAGTGGACCGGGCAGCCGTCGACCGTCACGGACCCGTCGGTGAACGGCTGGGCGACCGCCCGCGCGAACCACGCCGGGGCGTCGGGGCGCAGCGCCGCTGTTCCCGCCATGGTCTCCCGCCGGTGCTGCCGGCTACCCGCTGATGATCTCGATCGCGTACTCGGGGCAGTTGGCCACGGCCAGGCGGGCCTTCTCCTCGAGCTCGGGCGGCACCTCGTCAACGATGACCGAGGCCAGCCCGTAGTCGTCGACGTCGAAGATCTCGGGGGCCAGCCCGTAGCAGCGGGCGTGGCCCTGGCACTTGTCGGGGTCGACGCGGAGCTTCATCAGAACACCACCGGGCAGATGCGGGGGCCGCGGACCTGGCCACCGGCCCAGGTGACCTCGGCGCCCTCGGCGAGCGAGAAGTCCGGGATGCGGGCCAGCCACTCCTCGAGCGCCACCTGCAACTCCATGCGGGCCAGGTTCGACCCGGCACAGCGGTGGATGCCCGAGCCGAACGCCACGTGGCGGTTGTGGGCCCGGTCCAGCTGGACGACCTCAGGATGCTCGAACGCCTCGGGGTCGCGGTTGGCGGCCGGGAAGTTCATCAGCACCTTGTCCCCCGCCTTCATGGGGCAGCCCGCGTAGATGACGTCCTCGGTCACTTCGCGGGCCATGGTCACGGGAGAGTAGGCGCGCAGCAGCTCCTCGATCGCTGTCGGCATCAGCTCGGGCTCGGCCACCAGGCGCTTGCGATCCTCGGGGTGCGTGGCCAAGTGCCACAGCGACGAGCCGATGGCGCTCCAGGTGGTGTCGACACCTGCGATGAGCGCCAGGGCCGCCATGCCGAGCACGATGCCGTCGTCGACGGGCGCGCCATCCACCTTTGTGGTCAGGAGCTCGCTCAGGAGGTCGTCGCCCGGGTTCGCCCTGCGCTCCTCGAGCTGGCCGACGAAGTAGTTGAGCAGCCCCTCGGCGCCGCGCTGGCGGCGTTCGGCGTCGTCGGCGAACTCGAGCACGTCGCGCACCCAGCCCGTGAACGTGTCGGAGAGGTCGGGTGAGACGCCGAGGATGTGGGCGATGACCCGGACCGGGATCTGCTGCGCGTAGTCGGCCGCCGCGTCCGCATGCCCGGAGTCGGCGAACCCGTCCAGCAGCTTCGTGCAGAGGTCCCGCGTCAGCGGCACGTAGCCGTCGACCCGCTTGTGCGAGAACCACGGCAGGAGGAGCCGTCGCGTCCAGGTGTGCAGCGGCGGGTCCGAGGAGATGGGCGGCAGCCCGTACTGCAGGTCGGGCCCGTCGAAGTCGGCATTGGGGTCCTCGTCCTCGTCGCCGGGAATCACCGCGATCTTCAGCGAGCTGAAGTGCTCGATGTCGTGGGCGATCGCCGTGACGTCCTCGTAGCGGGTCGGGAGCCAGCTGCTCTTGCGCCGGTTGGTGTGGGCGACCGGGCAGGTGCGGCGCAGGTCGTCCCAGATGGAGAAGGGGTCGGCGACGTACTGCGGGTCGAGCACGTCGAAATCGGTGGCCCAGTCCGTCACCGGCGCGGTGTGTGTCATGAGAGGCTCCTTGATCCTGTAGTCAGCGACTCGACAATGAGCCTAGTGCGGCGCGTCCAGGGCCCAATGCCGGGGGGTCAAGTTGTGACCAAGGTCCCAGCGGACCCGCAGGGCGGCCACACGGGCGTGCCGCACAGTGCGCAGGACGGCAGATCGCCGGGTCACACGAGCAGGAGCGCACGACATGAAGACCGATCCACTGCCACAGCCCCTCCCGGAGCAGCCGCCCGAGCCGGCAACCGGCGCCGGCACCGCACTTCCCCGCCCGCGCCGCGGCGCACGCTGGCGCTGGTCCGGCCGTGGCGGGGCCGTGGTCGCCGGCGGCGCCATGGCCACCGTGCTGGGCCTCGGAGCATCCGCCGCCGGCGCGGCCACCTCGACCTCGGGTCCCCCGGCGGGTGCGCACGGCCAGCCGCCGGCCGGGGCCCGGCCCACCGTCGGAGGCAAGGTGACCGCCGTCCACGGCGACGACATCACCGTGCAGGCACGCAACGACACCACGACCACCGTCGTCGTGTCGTCGACCACCACCTACAAGACGGCCAGCCGGCCGGGCGGAGCTTCCTCGGCGGCGGCCGCCTCGGCGCTCGAGGTCGGCGACTTCATCGGGGTACAGGGCGCCACGCAGAGCGACGGCACCGTCACCGCGTCGACCATCGTGATCAGCACCGGTGCCCCGCCCGGCGCCCCGGGCGGGCGCATCAGGGGCGCACGGCCGCCGGCGGGTTCGCCGGGCGCGTGATGGGGGCACCCGCGCGCAGCACCTCGTACTGCCGGGACTCGTCGTCGGCGGTGACGCGCGTCGTGACCCCGCCCGGTTCGCCGCGGATCACCGCGGCGCCGGTCGGCGCGAACTGCACGATGTAGGCCTTGCGCACGGCGTCGGTGCGGTTGGGGCCCGTCGAGTGCGGGGTCAGCGAGGAGAAGACAACGATGCTGCCCGCAGACGCCGGCACGGCCACGGCGTGCTCGGGGTCGTGCAGGCAGACGAAGCCGATGTCGGAGTACTCGTGGGCGAGGGTCCCGAGCCGGTGCAGGCCCGGCACCACCCAGGGGCACCCGTTCTCCTCGGTAGCGTCGGTGAGCGCCACCCAGCAGGTCAGGTACTGCTGCGGCTCGACGAACGCGTACCCGTTGTCCTGGTGCCACGGAAACGGCGACGCAGTGCCCGGCTTCTTGTACACAGCCTGGTCCCAGTACAGCCGCACGTCGGGACCGATGAGGTCGGCGCACACGTCGGCGAATAGGGCGCTCGAGGTGAAGTGGCGCAGCAACGCCGAGCGCACCACGAGGTGGGTGGTGAAGGTGATCTCGTCGGCGCGGGCGATGAAGAAGCGGCCGCCCTCCATGGCGCGCAACGCCTCCTCCTGGCGCGCCTCGAAGGGGTCGATGGCCTCCACCAGCGCCTCCAGCTCGGCCGGCGCCAGGGCATCCTCGAGCACGAAGAACCCCTCCTCGTCGTACCGACGGGCCTGCGCCGGCGTGACGGCGCGGAACGGGCCGGTGTGCTCGGCCCACGAGAAGGACGTGTTCAGCTCGTGGACCGGCGGCCCGGCTGGGCTCATGACCCGCTGAAGCGGGGCTCCCGGCGCTCGGCGGCGGCGCGCACCCCCTCGGCGAAGTCGGCGCTGTCGCGCAACCGCAGCTGCTCGGCACACTCGTGCTCCATGGCCAGCCGGGCGTCCTCGACCAGGCCGCGGCGCAGCGTGGCCCGGATGGCGCGGACCGCCAGCGGGCCGGAGGCCGCCAGCTCGCCCGCGTAGCCGAGCGCCTGTGCCATCAGGTCGCCGTCGCCGGCCAAGCGGTCGCACAGGCCCAGGGCCAGCGCCTCGGCACCCCCGACTCGCCGTCCGGTGAGCAGCAGGTCGGCCGCCGCCTGCCGGCCGACGGTAGCGGGCAACGTCACCGACAGGGCGAAGCCGTGGTGGAAGCCGAGCCGCGCGAAGTTCGCGTTGAAGCGGCTCTGTGCGGTCGCCACCCGGAAGTCCGCCGACAGCGCCAGCCCGCAGCCGCCGCCGATGGCCGCCCCCTGCACCGCGGCCACGACAGGGAGCGGAGCGGCGAAGAGGCGGAGCGCGGCCCGGTAGAGCTCGGCGATGTCCTGCCCGGCGTTGGCGGCGAAGTCGAGGCCGGCGCAGAAGTGCCGCCCCTCGGACGTGAGCACGATGGCACGGCACCAGCCCGAGCGGTCCAACTCCTCGTAGGCCGCGGCCACCTCCTCGAGCAGGGTGGCGTCGAAGTAATTGTTCGGCGGCCGGTGCATGCAGACGACCCCGACATGGTCGCCGTGCTGCTCCACCGTGACGTCGGCTCCGCTCACGGCTCAATGTCCTCCAGGCTGCGCCAGTAGATGAGGGCGTCCTCGCCGTCGACGGCGTGGGGAATCCGGCCCACCTCCTCGAAGCCGAGCTTCTGGTACATGCCGCGGGCCGGGTTGGACTCGAAGACGAGGTTGAACTGCATGGCGTCGAACCCGAGGTGCCGCGCCTGGCGCAGCGAGTGCTCCACCATCGCCCGCCCCACACCCGTGCTCCGGTACGGGGCGAGCACGAAGTAGCCGGCGTTCGCGATGTGCGCCGCCCGGCCAACGAAATTGGGCTTGATGTAGTAGGCGCCGACAAGGTAGCCGCCGAACCGGGCGACGGAGACGGCGGATGAGTGCTCGAGCCAGTACTCGTCGAAGGCCTGGCGCGTCAGCGGGGGCTGCTGCGGGAAGCCTTCGCGCGCGCCGATGATGTGGCTGAACGCCACGAACAGCTCCTGGTAGTCGTCCAAGGTGGCCATTCGGATGTCGACCGGCACGCCATCCACGGTACTGGTGCGCGGGTGGGGACAGACTGATCGCACAGGGGCTACAGCCGCGGGCATGCGCTATCCGCCGACTGCGAAGCCGGTCGAGCCTGTGCCGGGGCGCACCGCTTCTATCGGATCGCGCAGGTCGTCGATGTAGCCCAGCGCGTACGCGCCGCGGTCGTACCCCATCAGTCGAAGCAGGTCCGTCGGCAGCGTCTCGGCCACCTCGCGCGGCACGGAGAGGTACTGGTTCTCCTCCTGCCGCAGCCAGGCCACGTTGTAGGTGATATTCAGGCCGATGCGGGTGGTGGAGGAGCGGTTGGCGCCCCCGCCGTGGTACACGCTGCCCGAGTAGAACAGCACCGAGCCGCGCGACATCTCTGCCGGCTCGGTGTCGTCGGGACCGAATGCGAGCTTGTCCTCCCGGGCGTTGCTCCCCGGCACCACCCGGGTGGCACCGTTCTCCTCGGTGAATTCGGTCAGCGCCCAGATCGTGTTGCACTGGACCTCGTAGCCCTGCGGGAAGGGGAAGAAGTCGAACGCCCACTGGTCCCGGTGGATGGGCTGCGCTGTCGCCCCGGGGCCGATGGCGATGGCTTGCGTCAGGTGCAGCTGGATGTTCGTGGCGTGGCCGAGGAAGGTGCGCGCCGTGCCCAGCGCGAGCGGGTGCATGACGAGCTCGCGGCACGAGGGGGACCGGGCGATCAGCGAGCCCGTCCGCCGGGTGCGGCTGCCGCTGAAGTCGTCGGGGCCGGTCGGGGTCGCATCGAGAAACGGGCGCAGCTCGGACTCGATGCGGTCGAGCAGCGCCGCGGGCGCCGCGCCGTCGACCACGGCGGCTCCGTCCCGCCCGATGACCGCCGCCACCTCGTCGGGGCTCACGTCGCTCGGGAGGTGGGCGATGGGCACGCCCCATCCTCCACAAACGCCCACGGGGCGGCAACTCTCGCCCGCCCGCAGCCCCGGGTCAGGGGCCGGGGAACACGGCGCGCAGGACGTCGAGCACCGACCCGTCGCCGCTGACCGCCGGCGTGTGCCCCGGCTCGAGCCGGCCGTAGACGAGCCGGCAGAAGGCCTCGGCGGGCAGGACCAGATCCGGCTCCCGCCCATCCTCGCCGCTGAGGAGCTCCACACCGTCCTCCGTCAAGCGGACCGTGAAGTCCCGTGCCGGCTCCGACGTGCGGATGCCCACCGTGCGCGCCTCGCCCGTGGGCCGGGCCGAGAAGCGGGCGATGAGCTCGAGGTTGTCGACCACGACCGCCGCCACATCGTGGGGCAGGTGGGCGCCGTCGTCGAAGGCGACCTCGATGTCCCAGGTGTGGAAGGCATGCTCGTTGAGTCGCATGGCGGCGAACCGGTCGAACTCCAGGGCCAGCGGCCCCATCGGGAACGTCACACGGGCGCGGTCCCCGGCGCTCACCGCCTCGAGGGCCTCGAGAAGCGCCTCGTCGGCGACCAGCGCGTCGTCGGCCTTGGCCCGGGCCGACTTCGCATTCCACTCATCCCACACCGGCGGAGCGAAGTCGTCGGGGGTCGTCGTGCCGGCGAGCGCGTCCTCCAGGTGCCGGCGCATGATGACCGCGGCCGAGCCGAGATGCGACAGCACGTCGGCGATCGACCAGTCGCTGCAGTAGGACTCCGACTCGAGCTGGGCGTCGTCGAGACCCCGGCAGAGCTGGTGCAGGCGCCCGACCGAGCCCCGGAGCGGGGTGAGTGGGCTGTCCATGGGTCATTCCTCCTTCTCGTCACGGATGTCGTCCGCGAACGCGCCCGGCGCTCGCCGGGCAACGAATCCCGGTCTACCCGTCGGTGGCCCGCGCCCTCGCGAGCGCCCGGATCCACCATGCAAGGTCGTCAGCCATCATGGCCAAACGCGGCTCGAGGGGCGCAAAGAGCGAGAGGTCGGTCGGATCCTCCGACTGCCGCACGGCGATGAGCACGTCGGGCAGCACGTGGACGGCATGGCGCAGCGGTGCCATCTCAAACTCGACCGCCACCTCCCGCAGCTGCTCCACGGCCCGCGCCCCGCCGGTGTTGCCCCAGCCGACGAAGGAGACGGGCTTGCGCCGCCACTCGACGAACGTCGAGTCGAGGGCGTTCTTCAGCACGGCGGGATAGCCGTGGTTGTACTCGGCGGTGAGCATCACATAGCCGTCCGCCCGGTCGATGACACGCCCGAACCGGGACACGGCTTCGTCGGCGTAGTCGCGGCCCGTCCGGGCCGGCGGGTCGCCGTCGAAGAAGGGGAGCGGGTGGTCGCGCAAGTCCACCAGCTCGACCTCGAACTCGCCGCGGTGCCCCAGCCGGTCCATCACCCAGGCCGCCACCCGCTCGCTGAACCGACCCTCCCGGGTAGTCCCCGTGATCACCTGCAGCAGCACGACCTGCGCCTTTCGTTCCGGTGGAGCGGTGCCCCCGCCGGAACGAAGAGTAGCAGAAGCCGGTCGGTATTTAACTTTACAGCTAACTAACTATTTGGTTTAATACAGCCCATGACGATGACCGAGGAGCGGCTCGATGCGGCGTTCGCCGCGCTGGCTGACCCCACCCGACGCGCCATCGTGAGCCGGCTGGCCCGCGGTGACGCGACGGTCGGCGAGCTGGCCGAACCGTTCGACATGTCGCTGCCGGGGATCTCCAAGCACCTCAAGGTGCTCGAGCGCAGCGGCCTGATCTCGCGGCGGCGCGACGCCCAGTTCCGCCCCTGCCACCTCGAGGTCGATGCGCTCGACGGCGCGCTGGACTGGATCGGCACCAACCGGGACCTGTGGGACGAGCGCTTCGACAAGCTCGATGCGCTGCTGGCCGACATGCGGCGCCCGATCTCGCCGACCGGACCACCGAACAGGAAGGAACGGGCACATGAGTGAGCACGATGCGGTGGACGCGCCAGACGAGCTCCGGTTCAGCCGGGTCTTCGACGCACCGCGGGAGCTCGTCTTCCGCTGCATGATCGACCCCGACCATCTCACACACTTCTGGGGGCCGGCGGGTGTCAGCGCGCCGCGCGACCGCATCACGGTCGACGCCCGGCCGGGCGGGGTGTTCGAGACGGTGATGGTCAACGACGCCGACGGGAGCCAGTACCCGACCCGGGCGGTCTACGACGAGGTGCGCGAGCCCGAGCTGCTGGCCTGGACCGAGTCGAGCTCGGGCATGCAGGTGACGACAGAGTTCGTGGCGCTCGGCCCCGACCGCACCGAGGTGCGGATCCACCAGAGGTTCGTGCCTGAGGCGCTCCTGGCCCCCGAGGCGCAGGCCGGCTTCTTGACGGCGCTCGACCGCTTCGAGGGGTACCTAGGAGGACTGTCATGACATTCGATGCCGCACTCCGTGCCGATGCCGACCTCAGCGGTGCGATCGCCGAGGAGTACCGCGCGCTGGCCGACCTGCTCGAGGCGGCGCGTCCCGCCGTGTGGGACGCGCCGTCGCTGTGCGAGGGCTGGCGTACCCGCCAGGTGGTGGCGCACATGACGATGCCGGCGCGCTACTCGGGCCCTGCCTTCATGGCGGAGCTGGAGGCCGCCGGCGGCGACTTCACGCGCCTCTCGGACACCGTGGCCGAGCGCGACGGCGCACTTCCGCCCGCTTCCCTCCTGGACGACCTCCGCTCCGAGGTGCTGCACGGCTGGCAGCCACCGGGCGGCGGGATGGAGGGCGCGCTCACCCACTGCGTGATCCACGGCCTCGACATCGTGGAGGCCGTGCCGCTGGAGCGGCGGGTGCCCGAAGAGCGCATGGTCCGGGTGCTTGGGATCATCGCCGCCCCGGGCGCGCCGAACTTCTTCGGGGTCGACCTCGAGGACGTGGAGCTGCGGGCCGACGACCTGGAGTGGTCCTACGGCTCCGGCGCGCCGGTGTCCGGGACGGCGCAGGTGCTGGCCCTCGTCGTGTGCGGCCGCCTCCTGCCACCGGGCCGGCTCGACGGCGAGGGGGCCGCTCGCTTCACCCGGCGCTGAACGGCTGCGCCAGCTGCCGCGCCAGCAGGCGCACCGGCCGGGGCCGCCCGTCCGCCTGCTCGACGGGGACCGTCCGGCCGGCCAGACCGGTCGGGCAGGGCACGCTCCCCCGCAGCGGGAAGCGGGCCCGGCCGGCGAGGACGTCCCACACGGTGAGCACGACGCCGAGGTTCGCTTCCTGGCGCCCCTCGACGCAGTGGTGCAGCCGGTGGTACGCGGGGCTCACCAGGACGCGACCCAGCGGCCCGTAGGACCAGCGGACGTTGGTGTGCGGGAGCGTGCCCAGGCAGACGTAGACGGTGATGAGAACCGGGGCCAGGGGGCGGGCGCCCGTCAGCGCCAGCACCGGGACAGTCGCCAGCAGGAAGCCGTTGGTGTGCATGAGCGGGTGGGCCCGGAACGACGTGAGGACGCTCAGCTCCTCCTGGGAGTGGTGCAGCGCGTGGATGCGCCACAGCGCACCGATGCGGTGGTCGCCCCAGTGGGCGAGCCAGTTGCACAGGTCCATGGCAACGAGGGTGGCGACGACGACGCTCCAGCGAGGCCAGCCCGCCGTCCACGGGGCCGCCAGCCAGCGGGCATGGCCGCCCAGGACGACCGCGCTGCCGACGCTGAGCAGGGTCATGAACGGCGCGATGGCCAGGACGTAGAGCAGGAAGTAGGACGCATCCTGGACATGGCCGCGGGAGAGCAGCGGCCGGCGCTCCGCCGGCCAGACGCGCTCGCACATGACCGCGGCCAGCACCAGAGCGACGAAGCCGGGGGCGACGAGCTGGGCCCAGCCCGCGGCCAGGGTGGTGCCGAGGCCGTGGCGGCCGGCCAGGGTCTCGACGGCCTGCAAGAGGACCAGCCCGGTGGCGGCGGCGATGCCGAGGGTGCCCGGCGAGACCGCGAGGCGGCGGCGCGTGGTCGCTGCGACGCCCCCGCTCGTCACCTCGGCAGTGATCGTCGTCACGCGTCGTCCATCGGGGTCGCTCCGGCTCCGGCTCTGATGACACAGCATCCCGCGGCGGGGCTGTCCTGTCGACGGTGATACGGGCGCAGCGCGGCACGGGATTTCCCGGCGTGCCGTGAACGGCGCGCCGTGAACCGCGCTGCGTTCAGCGGCGGGCGGCGGCCGGGCCTGACGTGACCGGTGGCGCTGGCGCTGGCGGGACGTCCTCGCCCCGCCACGCCCGCCAGGCCCGGTAGCCGCCGGCCAGATCCGCCGCCCGGTTGAAACCGAGCTGGCGCAGCGACGCCGCGGCGAGGCTCGAGGCGTACCCCTCGGAGCAGACCACGACCACCGGCTGGTCGTAGCCCTCCACCTCGGGCAGTGCGTGGCTGCCGAGGAGATCGAAACGCCACTCGAGCACGTTGCGCTCCACCACGATCCCGAACCCGAGCTCGCCTTGGGCGGCCCGTTGGCGCTCGGGGCGGATGTCGACGACGAGGGCACCACCCGAGCGGACCCCTTCGAGCTCGTGCGGCTCGACCCGGTCGATCTGGCTCCGTGCCGACGCGAGGAGGTCGTCGGCCGAATGGGCGCTCATGTGGTAGCCGCCGCTGCGCCGGCCCACGACGTGCGGTCGAGGGCCGGATCTTGCTCCTCGCTGCCGTCGTAGGCCCAGCGCAGACCCTGTGCCACCAGGCGATCACCCACCAGGTCGAAGAAGGTCATGGAGGTGAGCGCCGGGCTGTACACGTGCAGGCTCACGGCGTGCTCGCCGCCCTCGTTGGTCACGTCGTGCACGTGACCGGCGCCGAAACCGAAGGTCGTGCCGGCGCGGAGCTCGTGGCGCACCAGCGACAGCCGTCCCGTGTCGTCCCGCCAGGGCATCGCCTCCACCAGGGTGCCGGAGATGACGCTCACCGCCCCGCTGGACGCGCCGTGGTCGTGCAGCTCCACCTTGCCCCCCGTCGGCCAGGCGATGAGCCAGGCGTCGAGGTCGGGCGTCCGGGCCACCAGCCTCCAGGAGCGATCCTCCACGTCGAGCGCACCCGGCCACCGGATAGCGGGGGCCAGGCGGGACGCGATGTCGCTCGGCACGACCTTGCCGTGGAGCCTCGCGGCGACCCGACCACCGCCGGCCCTGGGGGGGAAGGGGGCGGGGTGGGACGGGTCGCTGCGGAGCATCGGTAGAGGGTACCGGCAAAACCCGACTAAGTCAATCGTATTTAGCGACAACGAGCGGTTCGAGCCGTCCAGGCTGGTCACAGGCGGCAACGTTGGCACGCCGATCGCCGTCGCGGCCGCCCGGAGACGACATGATTGCGGCGATGGACGCCCTCGGCTGGCATGAGGTCGCAGGCCGACAGCAGGCCTTCGCGCCCATCTGGGGCTGGGGTGTGCTGGTGTGGATGCGCCGCACTGGCTACGTGGGAGCGCGGCGTCCGGAGTGGTCACCGTTCCCATTCACGTCACCGAGGAATAATCGCCCCGTCACCGGCCGGTCGACCGCCTGTCATGAGCGGGCTCTACCGTCGGACGCGCACGCTCGTCCCGGAGGCCGCCGATGCGCATCCTTTCCGTCCGTTCCGTCGCCATCCTGACCAGCGCGGCGCTCGCCCCGATCATGGTCGCGCTCGCTCCCACCGGAGCGCCGGCATCGGCGGCTCCCGTTGCGGGCAGCTGGCATGGCGGTGGCGGCCTCACGGCGGAGACCATCCTCTCGGGTAGCTCCCTCACGCACAGCTTCACGGTCGCCGGCACCCCGACGGTCAGCTCAGAGCCGTTGAGCAGTCCCGACGACATCACCAGGCTGGGGAACGACATCTTCGTCGGCTTCCAGAACGGTGTGGGCCCCCAGGGTCAGGCCAATGGGAACGGCAACCTGGACAGCACGGTCGTCGAGATGACGCTCAGCGGGCAGCTCATCGCACAATGGGACATTGAGGGGAAGGCCGACGGGGTGACGGCGGACCCCGATGCGCACATGGTCATCGCCACGGTCAACGAGGACGCCAACTCGTCGCTGTACGCGATCACGCCGGGTCCGGGCGGAGGGGTGCAGCACTACTCCTACAACGAGGCGTTGCCCCACAACGGTGGCACCGACGCCATCTCCGTCCTGGGCGGCCGGCTGCTGATCAGCGCGTCGGCGCCGGGGACGACAGGGTCGCCGCCCGTACCGCGGGCGAGCTTCCCCGCCGTCTACTCGGTGACACTCGACCGGCGGGACTCGGTGGCGACGGTGACGCCGTTCTTCGGCGACGAGGACCCCGCCGTCGTCGCCAACTTGGGGACGCCCCAGACGGGCCAAACGGTGCGCCTGGCACTGACCGACCCCGATTCCAACGAGATCGTGCCTCAGGACGGCCCGCGCTTCGCCGGCGACTTCATGCTGACCAGCCAGGGAGACCAGGAGCAGATCTTCGTCGGCAATCCCTGGGGGCCCGATCACAAGCTCTCGGTCCTGTCCCTCTCGCAGTCCATCGACGACACGGCATGGCCGGACGGAGTGCACGGAGTGCGGGGGATCCTGTACGCGACCGATTCCACCAACGACGCGGTCGACGCGGTCACGGGGGACTTCCCTGGCGGCCCGGTGGTCGCGGTAACACCGTGCGGCGCCAACAGCGCTCCCGCAACGTGCCCGGCGCCCCCCGCCTATCCGGCCAACTATCTCGGCGCGCTCAACCCGTGGACCGGGCAGGTCACAGCGCTGACGGTTGGGGGCACGGCCTTCGTGCCGCAAGGTGGCCTCCTCTTCGTCGCTGGCCGTGACGGGCAGGGTCAACCGTGACCCGCCTCACGAGCGGCCGTCGCACCCCCTAGGGCTGCACGCAGTAGGGCGACGCGGCGGTAATGGTGCAGTCAGGGGGACCGATCGATCAGCTGGTCCAGCTGTCCGTGGCCGGGCTCGTGGTGGCCGTGCCCGCCCACCGGTCGCTGCGATTCTCGTCGACGGTCTGACATCTGCACGGCGTGCGCGCATCCCCGGGCGGACCCGGCCTGTGGCGGGTAGCGCTCACGTCAAACCGCTGGACCCGTGGTCCGGCGGGTGAGTCAGGCAGAGACGCCGACCGGCACCCGCGCGACGCTCGGCACGACGGACCCCCGCAGCGAGTTGAGCGTCTGGCGGTACGAGCCGATCAGGCTGTCCTCGCGGTAGCCGAGGTTGTTGTCGAGGCAGAAAGCCCTCACGATGCCCTGGGCCCGGGCCAGGTTGGGTCGGGGCATGTTCGGGAACAGGTGGTGCTCTATCTGATAGTTCAGCCCGCCCAGCAGCAGGTTGGTGAACCGGCCTCCGGCGATGTTGCGCGAGGTGATCACCTGGCGTCGGACGAAGCTCAGACCCGAGTCGGGTTCGATGATCGGCATGCCCTTGTGGTTCGGAGCGAAGCTGCAGCCGAGGTAGACCGAGAACACGGCCTGCTGGACCGCGATGAACGCGACCGCCTTCAGCGGTGAGAGAACCCAGAAGACGCACGTCAGGTACAGGGCGACGTGCAGTGCCAGCAGGGCACCCTCCACGCCGGCAACGCCGTTTCTCTGACGGATCAGCCTCCGGATGCCCAACACGTAGATGCCCGTGCTGCGCAGGATCATGAGCGGGAAGAACAGGGGGGCCCGCCAGCGCTCCATCGCACGGGTCAGCCGATTGCCTCCGGCGTCCTGTCCATCCGGGTGGACGTTGACCGGGCCATCGCCGATGTCAGGGTCACGTCCTATCTCGTTGGGATGCGCGTGATGCGCGCTGTGCTTGGGCACCCACCAGCCGAAGCTCATCCCGATCAAGACATTTCCGACCGCGAACCCGAGCAACCGGTTGGCCCGCCGGGAGCGAAAGACCTCCTGGTGCCCGGCGTCGTGGCCGACGAAGCCGAGCTGGGTGAACACGAGTCCGAGAAAGACGGCGATGAGCAGCGCGAACCAAGAGTTCCCCACCAACACCAACCCGGCGAACCCGGCACCGAGCGCGGCGACGGTCAGAGGGATCTTGGCCCCGTAGTAGCCGAGTCGGCGATTGAGCAGGCCGGCCTCCCGGATTTGGCGAGCGAGGACACCGAAGTCCTCCGACGAAGCGTCGATGGTGTTGGTCTGCACAGTCCCACTTCCGCGAAATCCACTGGGAGCGCTACCGCGGACGGGGCAACACCGAGAGTCGACACTCTCATTCCGTGGAGCAATTTTAGACCCTCCAGGTCCACGGTGTGGCTCGCCTCCGGGACAATTCCACGCACGGAATGACACAAACGCGTTAGTCAGGTCACCCAATCACCCCTCTTGGTGCCGTCTCCCCGGATTTGCGCACGGTGCCGAACAATCGCTCATGCGGGCATGACGCCTACGCCGACCCCTTGTTCCCACCGCCATCCTTGGCCAGGAAGTGGTCGATGTTCGCTCGCAGCTCCGGTGAGACGAACGATCGGTCTTCCGCGCTCAGTGCAAAATCGAGTGTCGCCAGAACGGCTCGCTCGAGGTGCATGTTGAGCACCCGCTTGGTGTCTTCGACGGCCCGGCGCGGCAGCTTCGAAATCCGGCGTGCACAGGCTAGAGCCTGGTCCAACACCTCATCATCCGGGCAGACATGGTTCACGAGGCCGATGTCAGCGGCACGCTTCGCCGGAATGCGGTCGCCCGTCAGCGCGTACTCCTTGGCCAGCTGCAGGCTGATGAGGAGCGGCCAGGTCACCGGGCCGCCGTCGGCGGCGACGAGGCCGATGGCCACGTGCGGGTCCGCCAGGTGGGCGCTCTCCGCCATGAAGACGATGTCGGACAGAGCGACGAGGCTGCAGCCCAAACCCACCGCGGCGCCATTGACGGCGGCCACGATGGGGACCCGGCAGGCCACCATGCCGGTCACGATCTGGCGGCCGTGTGCGAGGGTTTCCTTTCGGCGCTCGGCGTCATTGGCGAGCTCGTCGAGGTAGCTGAAGTCACCCCCGGCGGAGAACGCGCGGCCGTTGCCGGTCAGGACGACCGCCCGCGCCTCGTCATCGGCGTCGATCTGTGGGAACAGGGAGGCGAGTCCCTTGTGGAGCTCGTGGTTCGTCGCGTTGAGATGATCGGGCCGGTTCAAGCGGACGATCCGGACCGGACCGTCGCTCACAACTTCGAGCTCATCGGGGATGTCGTACGCGGTCATCTGACCTCCAGATCGTGGCGCCATTCGTCGAGCTCATGAGGTCGGCAACCCGAGGATCCGGCGAGCCACGAGGTTCCGTTGGATCTGCGAGGTCCCGCCCATGACGCTCTGGGCCCGACTGTAGAGGTAGACCTTCAGCCAGGTGTCGTCCCTGGTTCCGGAGGCCGTCCCACCGACGCTCAAGGCGGCATGTCCGACCGCCTGTTCCACCGAGGTCATGAGCAGCTTGTCAACCGACCCTTCGGGCCCGTGGGAGACACCGTCCAATCGGTCGGACAGTCGTCGCCGGACGTGCAGCCGGAGCATCTC
>Ga0116215_1000800_pt1 | contig 22531 bp, 17 predicted proteins | sample Sb_taG_7_FD_89698 | JGI IMG/M metagenome (GOLD analysis project Ga0116215, IMG submission 89698) | Peat soil microbial communities from Weissenstadt, Germany - Sb_50d_2_FS metaG | ecosystem: Environmental > Terrestrial > Soil > Wetlands > Peat | place: Germany: Weissenstadt | collected 2010-09-21
CACAATCCCGCCACGGACGTCCATGCGCTGCGCGGCGCGAATCGCATTGGCAATTCGCGTCCCTCGCGCGCCTGCTTCCGCCGGAATGCCAGGTGCGTGAGGAAAATAATGAACCAGCCGAAGAGGCCGCCGAAGAAAGACGCGCCGAGCGTGTAGACGAAAGCCGTTTCCTTGAATCGCAGTTCCACCAGCAGCGCGATCACCAGTCCGATGCTCGACACCAGCAACGCAGCCAATGGAACGCCCCGCGAATTCAGCCGCCCGATAAATCGCGGCGCATATCCTCCGCGCGAAAGCGAGAAAATCATTCGCGACGTCAGATACAAATTCGAATTCATGCTCGAAAGCGCCGCCGTCAACACCACGAAATTCATTAGCGCTGCCGCGTGCGGAATTTTCACTGTCTCGAACACACGCACGAACGGGCTTTCCGTCAATCCCGCCTGCGTCCACGGCATCACGCCGACGAGCACGGCGATCCCGCCGATATAAAAAATCGCCAGCCGCGCTATCGTCCAGCGCGTCGCGCGCGGGATGGCCACGTGCGGCTCGCTCGCCTCGCCCGCCGCCACCGCCGCCACTTCCACCCCGATATAACTGAAGATGGCGATCGCCACGCCCAGTCCCACGCCGGTCCATCCGTGCGGCAGAAATCCTCCGTAACCGATGTAATTCTTCGTACCGAGCGGCCGGAATCCGATCCCGAAAAGCAGCGCCGCGCCTAGCAGCAGGAACGCGATGATGGTCACCACCTTAATAAAGGCGAACCAATACTCCAGCGTTCCGAAATTTCCGACGCTCGCGGCATTCACGCTGATAATCGCCGCAGAAAAAATCAGCATCCAGATCCACGCGGGCACTTCGGGAAACCAGTAGCGGCAATAAATCGAAATGGCGACCACTTCGCTGCCGATCGCCACCGAAGTTGCCAGCCAATACGCGTAGCGGATCGAAAATCCCGCCCACGGATGCAAATAAATTTCCGCGAACACTCCGAACGAACCTGCCACCGGATGCACCAGCGTCATCTCCGCCAGCGCCCACATCAGCGCCAGCGCGATCAACGATGCCGCCGCATAGCTCAGAATCACGCCGGGCCCAGCCAGGCTCACGGAAACCGCGCTGCCCAGAAATAATCCCGTGCCGATTGCTCCGCCCAGCGCAATCATGGAAATCTGCCGCGCGCTCAACTCGCGATGCAGCCCCGCCTCGCGCGCGTCGATCGCTTGTTCTTTGGCCGCGTTTTCCGGCACGTTCATCGAGCGTAGCTCCACATCGGGCGCGCCATAGTATCAGCAGCGGACGCAGCGCGGCCATCTTCTCGCTCTGCTATACTCGCCGCGAATTTGTGGAGTCTTCATGAACTGCAAGAATCAAACCCCAACGAATGTCCCTGATCGCCGCTCCTTCCTCGCTTATTTCTCCGGTCTCGGCCTTTCCTCCACTCTTTTCCCCGGCGTCCTGTGGGCGAAGCTCGCGGCGCAAACTTTCGCGCTGCAAAATCCGAAACCGAAGCATTCAGCCGGCAACTCCATCACAAAATCAATGCTCCGCGAAGCGGCAGCCGTCGCCGGCCTCAGCTTCACCGATTCGCAACTCGATCACATGCTCGAGGGTGTGAATAAACTCCTTCCCGTTTATGACGATCTCCGCAAAGTGCAGCTCGATAATAGCGTCGCGCCAGCGCTCAATTTCAATCCGATTCTGCCCGGGATAAAAATTGATCGCACCAAGCGTGCCATTCGCACGCGCGCGCCGGAATCTGTCGATCGCCCGAAGAATCTCGAAGACGCGGCCTACTGGCCGGTGACGCAACTCGCGGAACTGATCCGCACGAAACTAGCCACGTCCGTCGAACTGACGGAAATGTATCTCGCGCGCCTGAAGCGCCTGAATCCGAAACTTCTCTGCGCCGTCACCATCACCGAAGACCTGGCCATGCGCCAGGCTCGCCAAGCCGATCAGGAAATCGCCGCAGGACACTATCGCGGCCCGCTGCACGGAATTCCCTGGGGAGTGAAAGATCTCTACGCCGCGAAAGGCTACCCGACCACGTGGGGCGCCGCGCCTTTCAAGAATCGCGTCATTGATATGGATGCAACGGTCGTCTCCCGCCTGGCCGACGCAGGCGCCGTCCTCATCGCCAAACTTTCCACCGGCGAACTCGCCCTCGACGACATCTGGTTCGGCGGCCAAACGAAAAATCCCTGGGATTTCTCGATGGGTTCGCAGGGATCGTCCGCCGGTCCCGGCTCGGCGACGGCTGCCGGCTGCGTCGGCTTTTCCATGGGCACGGAAACGCATGGCTCGATCATCGCGCCCTCGGCGATCTGCGGCGTCACCGGCCTGCGCCCCACGTTTGGCCGAGTGAGCCGCCACGGCATCATGGCGCTGAGCTGGAGCTGCGATAAATCGGGCCCGATGTGCCGCAGCGTGGAAGATTGCGCGCTGGTTCTCGATGCCATCAATGGCCCGGACGATTACGATCTAGCCGTGCAAGATATCCCCTTCAATTGGGACGCGAATCTCGACATGAGCAAACTGCGCGTCGGATATTTGAAGGCCGCGTTCGAAGACACGCGCCAAAGTCCGCAAGTAAACGCCAACGATGCCGCCGCGCTGCAAAAAATTCGCAGCCTCGGCGTCAATCTCATCGAAGTCACGCTGCCCGAACACTCCAATCTTTATTTCTCAACGATCATGTTCGGCGAAGCCAATGCCGCGCTGCACGATCCCTTCGAAACGCGCCCCGCCGAACTCGTTCGCCAGGATGAAGTCGTCGCGCAAAATTCCTATCGCCTGCTTCCCGCCACCGAATACGTGAACGCCAACCGCGTGCGCACGCTCCTGATGCGAGAAATGGCGCGCCTCATGACGGATATCGATGCCTATATCGTCCCGTTTGATTACGGCGACTACACGCCCAATCCCGTCGCATCGCTCAATTCGTCTGTAACCAATCTCACTGGTCATCCATGCGTTGGCGTCCCGCACGGCTTTGACGAAAAGAACCATCCCACAAGCCTCACATTCATAGGCAAACTCTACGGCGACGCCGAAATGCTAGCCCTGGCCCGCGCCTATCAGGAATCCACGGACTGGCACCGCAAGCACCCAAATCTATGAAGCCGGCGGAAGCAGCCCCGACGTCGGCGTTTACCCCGAGCCGCGAGGGACCGGCGTCTCACGAACACAAACGTAGACAAGGGCCGCAGTCATGCGCGGAATAAAGCCGAAGCAACGTAAGCGCACCAAGCCACGATAACTAGCGTGCGACCGTAGCGAGGAGGAATGGAACCCAAATGAAGGCGTGGCGCCTAGAAAAGCTAGGCGGAGCTCTTAATCTAAAAGATGTACCCAAGCCCGAGCCGCGCCCGGGCAGCGCGCTCGTGCGCATCAAAGCTGCAGCGCTGATGTCCTATCTGAAGTCTTACGTCCAGGGCAAATTGCCGGTTTACAATCCACCTGCAACGGAATTCACCATCGGCACCAATGGCGTAGGCGTAGTGGAAGCGATCGGGCGCGGCGTCTGGCACCTGAAGCCGGGCCAGCAAGTAGTGATTTCGCCGCATTTCATCGCCAAGGAAAACGTCGAAGATCCTGCGCAGATTCTTATTGGACTCACTTCGTTCGGCGCGGGGGCGGAAGCAATTCTCGCCGATTGGCCGGACGGCACACTCGCCGAATACGCGTTAATGCCCGTTGAGGCCATCACGCCCGCCGAGGCGCTGCAGAAATTCGACGCCGCTCAGCTTGCCGTGCTAAGCCGCTTCATCGTACCGTTCGGAGGCTTGCTCCGTGGCCGGCTCGCAGCGGGCGAAACGCTCATCGTTACCGGAGCAACAGGCGCTTACGGCACAGCCGCAGTACTGCTCGGCGTCGCCATGGGCGCAGGCCGCGTGATCGCCGCCGGGCGAAATCCGGCTTCGTTAGCAGCAGTCGCGCATGCCGCCGGGCCGCGAGTTTCGACTGTGGGGTTGACTGGCGACGTGCAGGCAGACGCACGTGCCATGCGTACTGCCTCGATCGGCGGCGCGCACATGGCCTTCGACATGGTGGGCCAGGCGAAAGATCCTCACGCGACGCTCGCCGCCCTTCACAGCCTGCGTCGCGGCGGCCGCTTGATTCTGATGGGCAGCATGACCACCGATTTGCCGGTGCCATACACCGCAGTAATGTTGAACAACCTCGAGATCATCGGGCAATTCATGTATCCAGCAAACGCCTATCGGCGGCTGCTCGAATTGCTGCGTAATGGCTTGCTCGATATCAGCCCGATCCGCCCGCACGTTTATCCGCTCGCAGCGCTGCCAGAAGCCATGGAAGCCGCCGCCACAGCGAGCAATCTCGAATGTATCGTGATGCAGCCGTAGCGCCGCGCTAGACGATCGCAACGTGCGAGCAGCATCGGCGTCACAGAATTCTTCACCGGCACCGCAGGAGGCCGACATGAAACTAGAGACGATGCACTTCGAATCGCAAGGCCGCATCGGCTACCTCACTCTCAATCGCCCCGACATCCTTAACGCCATGCACCATCAAGGCGCCCTCGATCTCAATCGCATGGCCGAAATGATCCGCGATCTTCCCGGCGTCCGCCTGGTCCTGATCCACGGCGCCGGACGCGCCTTCTGCACCGGCATCGATCTCAAGCAACTCACCGCCGGCCAAATTCCCGCCGCCTATTACGAACTCTGGGACCGCGCCCTGCGCATCCTCGAGCAATCTGAAAAACTTCTGATCTGCGCCATGCACGGCTATTCACTGGGCGGCGGCCTCCAACTAGCTCTGGCCTGCGACATCCGCATCGCCACAGAAAATTGCATCCTCGGCCTACCCGCGATCAAGGAAGGCATAATCCCAGGCCTAGGCACGTTCCGCCTCCCGCGTTACATTGGCCTCGGCCGCGCCAAATGGATGGTCCTCTCCGGCGAAAACATAGACGGCCGCCGCGCCCAAGAAATCGGCCTGGTAGATCATGTAGTGCAACCCAAAACCTTCGGCGACGAAACCGAAGCCCTGGTAAAAAAATACGCCAGCGTCTGCTCCGAAGGCACCCTCCAATCCAAAATGATGCTAAACCTACCGTTCGACATGCCCCACGGCCAATTCTTCGAAGAATACCTCCGCCGCCAATCCATAGCCCTGAATTCCCCCGATCACCAAGAAGCCCTAACCGCCTACCGCGAGAAACGCGGCCCAATTTTTTCGTAGCGCCGGCTGCCAGCCGGCGTATTTCCGCGTCGTCACTCCGAATGAAAATTGTCGGCAAGCCGCTGGCGTTAAGGTTCGCGCGTTTGCCACGATCCTCGGCGATTTCTGCTCGGAGGCTTCTTCGCATAATTTCATCCGTGACGCGTTTCCGCTGGCTGCGCTACGATGTGCCGCGCTCCACACGCTAGCGCGGAGCGATGAGCGCACTGATCTCCAGCTATGTTCTCTGATCTCTCGCCAGTCTGGATTTCGCTCGCGACGAGCATCGTCGCGACTGCCATCACGATGGTCCTCGGCGTCGCCACGGCGTTCTGGCGCGAACGGCGCAGTGGCTCGGCGTTCGCCATCTTCGACGGCGTCGCCCTGCTCCCGCTTGTCTTGCCGCCGACTGTCGTCGGCTTTCTTCTTCTGCTGCTGTTCGGCCGCCACGGTCCGCTTGGCCGGCTTTTTTTGCGCATCGGCATGACTGTTGTTTTCTCCTGGCCCGCCACTGTGATTGCTGCGGCTGTGGTTTCGTTTCCGCTGATGTATCTCACCGCGCGGGCGGCCATCTCGCAGGTGGATACGCCGCTGCTGCAAGCTGCGCGCACGCTTGGGGCTTCCGAATGGCGTGTTTTTCGCCGCATTGTCGTGCCGCTTGCTGCGCCGGGGCTTCTTGCCGGCACGATTCTTTCTTTCGCGCGGGCGCTAGGTGAATTTGGCGCCACGCTCATGCTTGCAGGGGATATCCCCGGCCGCACCGAAACGATTCCTCTGGCCATTTATTTCGCGGTCGAAGCGGGCGACATGAGGCGCGCGATCATTTGGTCCGTCATCGATGTCGCCATCTCTCTCGCCGTTCTTTTCGGCCTCTATTATTGGACGCGCGCACAATCCGCCTCGCGCGCGCAGTTCGGGCGTGGTTGAGATGGCGCTCGAAGTCCAAATCGAAAAGCGCCTCCCGGCTTACACGCTCTCGGTCGCATTCGCGACTGGCGCGAAGACCCTCGCCGTCCTCGGCCCGTCGGGCGCGGGCAAGACGATGACGCTGCGCTGCATCGCCGGCCTCGAGCGACCGGACAGCGGCCGCATCGCGCTGAACGATCGCGTGCTCTTCGATTCCGCGAAAAATATCAATGTCCCCAGCCGCGATCGCCGCGTCGGCCTGCTCTTCCAGAGCTACGCGCTCTTCCCGCATCTCACGGTCGCGGAAAATGTCGCCTTCGGCCTCGATCGCATCGCGCCCTACGACCGCCTGACGCGCACGCGCGAACAAATCAGCGCTCTTCATCTCGAAGGCCTAGAAAATCGCCGCCCGCGCGAACTCTCCGGCGGCGAGCAACAACGCGCGGCCCTGGCCCGCGCGCTAGCCATCGCTCCCGAAGCGCTCCTTCTCGACGAGCCGCTCTCCGCGCTCGACACGCACCTCCGCTCGCAAATCGAGCACCAGCTCCTCGACACGCTGAGCGCCTACCGCGGCGCCGCTCTGCTCGTCACGCACAATATCGAGGAAGCCTACCGCCTCGGCTCCGATCTCCTCGTCCTCTCGCGCGGCCAAGCCTCCGCCTTCGGCCCCAAAGAAGAAATCTTCCGCCATCCACCAACGGTCGAAGTAGCCCGCCTGACCGGCTGCAAAAATTTCAGCGCCGCCCGCAACATTTCCACAAACGAAATCGAGGCGACAGATTGGCGCTGCCGCCTGCGCGTCACGCAGACAATCGCTCGCCCCGCCACGCAAATAGGCATCCGCGCGCATCAAATCGATTTCGTCGAAAGTCACAATTCCGGTTCTACCGATGCCGCCGACAACGTTTTCCCCTGCTGGCCCATCGGCGCGAGCGAAACCCCGTTCCGCATCACGCTCTATCTGAAACTCCACACCGCGCCAGCCGCCAACGACCACGCCGATTTCCAAGCCGAAGTCTTCAAAGAAAAATATCAACGCTTCAAAGACGCACCCCTCCCCTGGCACGTCCGCCTAGCCCCCGAATTCCTAGTGGTCTTTCCGGAGTGATCAGAATCTGCGGTTGCGCTTAACTACCTGACGCCCCGGGAACCTATACTGTTTTCATTTAAGGCGGCTCAAATGGATCCGGCAAATAAGAAGAGATGGCTTCGAAGGAGCGCGTTTGCAGCGTTCTTTGTGGGAGTCGGTTTGGTTTTAACAGTTGCAATCCTTGTCGCTTGGATGGGGACCTATACCGACGCATCGGATCCCAAGAACATTTACTACGTGCTGTGGAAGCTCGGACTAAATAACAACATGAATCTCGATTCCGCTTTGGGGGCAATGACTCACGATGGGTCGCGCGAGAAGCAAGTACAGGGTCTGACCAGAGAGCAACTGAAAAACCGTTTCGGCTACATTCGAACTTTAGATGAGGAAACGCCCTATCTTCGCGACTGCTACTCAACCCCGGGCGGTGTTGGGGAAGCGCACGTCAAACGAGAAAATGTAGTTTTTCTGCGGGACAGCCCCTGGATGGTTGTCATTGAAAACGAAAAGGCTGCCGACCTAATCCTTTGCAAGGGCTATTGACTATTTGAAATGTTTCGTGAATTCCACGCTCAAGCTGAACGTGCCGTTGATATCCCGCAGCGCGATGATGGAAATATCCCGCCGCACTGCATACTCCACCTGAATCACCTGCTCCTGCTGCGAAGCCGCATTGGTGCTGTAAGTAATCGTCAAAGCCTTCCCGAGCTGCTCCTCAATCGTCACGCGCGCCGCAGCGTTCTGCTCCGAAGCCGTCCCCGCCAAAAATGGATCGACGCGAAAGCGCGAAATCCCGAACAATCTCTGAATTTTCCCGCCCAACTCGCTGGAAATCGCCTCGGAAAGCAGCGCCGTCGCGCCATACCCCTGCGTAGTGTTCGCCGAAGAAGATCGCAGCGCGCTCTCCGTTCCCGTGCTCCCGAGCGCCAGCAGCGCAACGATATCGCTATCCGGCAGCGGCGGATCGGAGCGATATGAAAGCGAAAGATTGCTCGCCGCACCGGTAAAATCCAAAGTGATCTCATACTGGCTGATGGTAGTGGTCGCCTCGACATTCAAAATCGGATCGAGGCGGAACGGATTCGAAAAAATAATATCCCCGCGCGAAAGCTCATATTTATTCCCGCGAAAAGTCATCTCGCCATTCAGCAAATGCACATTCCCCAGCAAAATCGGCCGATCCCAAGTCCCGCGCAAACGCACGGTGCCCTCGACTTCCACCTGCGCCCCGCTCCATTGCATGCGCGCATTCGGCGCCGTAGTCCCCTCGAGATCGAATTGCAAATTCCGCAAATAAGCTGAAGTAGTCGCCGGCCCCTGCACACTGCCCTGTGACGCGGTCAAAAGCGTAGCCATGTCCACGCCCTCGGCAAAAAGCAGCCGGCTCACCTGCACGCTCCCCGACAAAATCGCTCCATCTGTCCCGCCCGCCAAATGCAAAGTTCCGCCCACCATCCAGCTCATTCCCACCGGATAACGAATCCGCACCTGCGGCGCCACCGCATCAAGCTGATAGCGCAGCGGCCCGTCGCCGTAGCTCAACGATCCGCTCAATGTCAAATCCCCGCCGCCCGATTGCGCGTGCATATTGTCAAAAATCGCCCGGCTGCGGTCGAACACGATGTCCCCGTTCATATGGCTCAATCCCGTCGGAAAGTCATCATAGTTCGCCGCAACATCGGTGAGCCCCACGCGCCCCGTAATCAGCGGCGTCGACATCGTTCCCTCAACCACCACGCGCACATCCGCTCCGCCGCGCGCATTCAAATCCGGCAAAATTCCCGCTAGCAGTTGCAGGTTTACTTTTCCGGTCACGTCCATGTTGATCGGCCGCGTCCCATCGAATCGCGCCGAACCCGAAATGTGAAAATCCGAATCCGTCCCGCGCAAATTCGCCTGCGCCACCGAGACTTGCTTCCGCCGGAACACAATTTTCACCGGCCCCTCATTCCGCAAACTCACAAATTCGTAATCGAGCGCAATCGTGGAAATATCCGCGTCCACGGAAAGCGATCCGAAATCCGCCAATCCTCCCGCCACGACAAATTTGCCGCTTACGCTCGTATGTCCCGTCAATCCCTTCGCTCGCGCCCCTTGGCCCAGCAGCGGATCGAGATCGAAATTCGCAGCCGTCGCACTTCCACTCAACGGATAATTCCCGCCCAGCCCGAGATCGAAATCTCCATGCAAGCTTCCGCTTCCCATCTGCGACGCCAACTCCAGATGCAATTGCCGTCCATCCGCAACAACATGCGCTTCGAGATTCCCCTCCGCCTCCGCGCCAAATTTCACGCCCTCGAATCGCAGCGCCGCCTCGCCCTGCGGCGCCGTCACCGGCCCCTGCCCATGCGCGTCGAATCCCAGCGTTCCGCCCACCGGCACCAGCCGCGTCTGCAGCGCCGGAATATTTTCCAGCGCGAGCCCTTCTCCGTTCAGCGCAAATGCAATCTCTTTCTCGTCCGGCTTGTAGGAAACCTCGCCCGTGATTCGTCCCGTCGCTCCCTGCGAAAGCTGCGCCTTCGCAAACTGAATCTGGTCGCTGCGCACGTGCAGTTGCCCCGTGAGCCGGTCGAACTTCACGCCCCACGCCTCGATCTGCTCAAGCGTTACGTCGCCATCAAACGTTGGCTCGGCTCGCGTCCCGGCTCCCGTAAATTGCCCCGAGAGCACGCCGTTCACAGGTAAATGCGTCCCGGCAAACGCCTGCAAATCCTCCAGCGGATTGCGCGTAAACTCCACTCTCGCGCCCCACGGGCTGCTGGGCAAAAACCCAAAATCGCCATCGAGCGTAAGCCGCAACTCGCCGGTCGCCGATGAATGCCCGCGCTTCAGCGTCAAATTCGTGAGCTGCAAATCATCCGGCGAGTAATCCATGTCGGCCGTCATCTCGTCCCAAGAAATATTGTCGTAGCCCGGCTTCGCGACGCGCAGATTCCCCGCAAATGTCGGCCCCACCAGCGGCCCCAGCACACGCCCTTTCCAATCCGCCGCGCCCGAAATTGAATGTGCGCCCGACTCCTTGCCGCGAATCGCGCCGATAAATTCATCCCACGGCCGCAAATCGTCGGTGTGAAACGTCACCTCGAGCCCCGAATCCTTTCCGCCGAGCGGACCATCCATCGTCAGGCGGCTCATCGGCGTCGAAATCTCGCTCTGCTTCACCATCACGCTCAGCAAATCCTGCGCGTAATCGAAATCAATCTTCGCGTTCGCCGGAATTTTCCCCGGCGCGAGCTGCGGCGGGTCCGTCCAGTGCATCAGGCCCTTCGTTTCGAAATGTTCGAAGCCGCCGTTCCAAGTATTCACCGCGTCCGCATCCAACGCGGCGTCCCACTCCAATTCCTGCACCGGAAAATTTGGATTCTCGAGCGCCGCAAATACCTGCGCCAAACTCATCCCCCGCAGTTTCGATTCCACGCGGAACGCCACGTTCTTGAATTGCATCGTCAGCCGGCCCTCGAGCGTCCCTCCCAGCGCCTTCGCATGCAGTTGCGGCACAATCAATTCCTGCGGCGTAATTTCGTAATCGCCCCAGGCCTCCATGTCGTCCGCATGGAACCACACGTACGGCAAATCCACTTTCTTCCCGTCGAAATGCCCCGATCCGATCCATTCGCCATTCGACACGTTCGCCGTTCCGGCAAATTCCACATCCGCATCCGGCGTCGTCGGCTTCCGGAAAATCGTGCGCAAGTCCTCGAGCGCCAATCGTCCGCGGTAACGCAAATTCCAATCATTGCTCGCGAAGCTGGCGGTCTCCGCCCGCAGGTCCACCTCCGAATGGGGCAACTTCCATTTCAATTCGTCAAGCGAGAATCCCTCGCGCGCGAGCGTGAATTTCGCCGCCACATCCGAGCGGAACGGAATGTATCTCTTCGCCGCAAACTCCACTTTCTCCCAGCTCAATTTCCCCGCGTACGTGTCCTTCCCCGGAACCATAGCCTCGTAATTCATCACGAATTCGAAATTGGCGCCTTCCGCCGCCAGCGGCGCCTGTGCATCGTTATAAAAAATTGTCCCATCATTAATCTGCAGCCTGCCGATCTGCAGATCGAAAAGCTGTTCGCGCCATGGCTTCGGCGCCCCTTTCGCATGCGCCGGAGAAGGCACGTTGCTCTTTCCGTCCGTCCCGAAGCGGATCCCCGCTTCCGGCTTGTCCAAAATCAATTCATCCAGCGCATATTTCCGGCTGAAGAAGGAAACGATCCTCACCGTCGCTCGAATTTTGTCCGCATGAAACAGCGGCGGCATTCCCCGATCTTCCAGCCCGTGCAGCGTCAAATTGTCCAGCTCCAAGTGCAATCCCCAGAGCTGCAACCGGAACGTACCCAACTCTACACGCGCTCCGGTCGCTTTCTCGATCTGCCCCACCGCGTAACGCCGAAGCCAGAGGTTCGCAAGCCCCGTATCCCAAATGAAAAGCAGCACCACGGCGATGATCAGCGCCGTTATCCACGCCACATGAAAGAAATGTTTCCAGCGCAGCTTCATGATTTTTCCGGCGCCGCGAAGACTTCCACTCGCAGCCGCGGCCGCGTTTCATCCAGCCACTTTTCTGCTCGCTGATTGATGATTTTCTCGGTCAATAACCGGCGAATATCCGCGTGTACATCATCGAGCGGCGGCACTTGCTCGCCCCGCGCCTGCGCCAGTTTGGTGAATTCGCCGTTGTAGTATTCCTGAACCTCACTTTCGCTCACCTGCGCCGCGGGACGGAATTTGTAGTCCAGAAATCGCGAGAGGAAAATCTGCAATTCAAGCTGGCGCCGCACCGCCGATTCCGTAAGTCCCGCGTCTACGATCGCCTTCTGAAACGCATCCCCCGAAGCAAACCGCTTCGCCAAGTCGTCGAAGGCCTGCGTCACGTCCTCAGCCTTCGGCCGCCCGAATCGCGCGGTCTGGGCCTCCGCATTTACAATCCACTGGTCCGTCAACTCGCGCAGCAAATCCGCCCGGTTCCCCGCCTTGCCCTCCACCAGCTTCTGAAATCCCGCCAGTTCGTTGAGCTGGCTCTCCGTAACAATGTCCCCCTCAATTCGCGCCGCAATTCCATCCACCGTCACAGTCGCGCTCTGCGCTGAGGTGCGCGTCCCCGCCGCCATCCAACAGGCAATCAAAACGATAATTGCGATCCAGCGCTTCATCAAAACACCGGCCCAATATTGAAAAAGAACTGAAAATGCGGCAATCGCTGCGTCTCCAACTGCATCGTCGTCGGATTCGTGAATGAAAACTGCGCCGGATTGATCTGATACCCAAAATCCACCCGCACCGGCCCAATCGGCGTGGCATAACGCAACCCCGCCCCCACCGTGTGCGACAAATAATTCAAATCCGTTAAAGAAGCCGGCGTATAGCGCCAGGTAATGTGCGTCAAATCGGTGTACACGTTTCCGGCGTCATAGAAGAACGTTCCGCCGATGCGGTTCCCTACATACGGCAGCTTCAACGGGAAGCGCAATTCTTGATTGAACTCCAGCAGTGCAAGTCCTCCGACCGGAAACCCAGTGGTCGGATCGCGCGGCCCCGCCTGGTTCAGCCCGAATCCGCGAATCGATTGCCCGCCGCCGGCAAAAAATCTTTCCGGCAAAGGAATCTCGTCCGGCGTCGTGTCTGGAAACTGATGCTCGACGCCGAAGCGCAGCGCGCGCGCGAATACGAACGACCGCCCGAACGGATGAAACGTCGAATTCTGCACGAACAATCGCAGAAAGCTCGCGCTCGATCCGATTTCCTTTCCGGCCACGCTGAAATCCACCGAGTTGTACGTTCCCTTCGACGCATCGGCCGCATTGTTGCGCTTGTCCCGCGCCCAGCTCGCTCCGAATCCGGAAATCAACGTCGGCTGACTGAAAAGTGGAATTTCATCCGGCGCAATTTTCAGCGAGCTCGCAATCACGATCACGTGCCGGAAGAAATATCGAAACAGCAGCGAAGTCTGCGGCGAAACCGAATCCACCAGCTGCACTGCGCCCTCATACCGCTCGGAGTTGAACGTGTTCACATCCTGCGTCTTATCCGCGTAGCCCGTAAGCTGCACGTTGAAATGCGGGTTGGTCAGAAAGTGCGGCGCCGTGTAGCTCAGCACCGCGCGATATTGCAGCGTGCTGGCCCGCACTTTGAACGAAATCGACTGCCCGCGCCCTTCCACGTTGTTCTTCCCGAACTCGAAAATCACTCGCGGTGCTGCGTTCAAAGATGTGCCCGTCGGATTCGATCCGCTCCCCGGCAATCTCTGCACTTCAATCCCGAGCCCGTAGCCAAGCGTGTATCGTTTCCCCTCTTCCACGGCCACCACCACGGTTTTGTCCGTATCCGTTCCATCCGGATTCTGCGGCGCGATCTGCACGCGGTTGAAAATCGCCAAGTTGTAAAGATTGCGCTGCGATTCGATCACGTCTCCTTCCCGCAGCGGCCCGCCCGGCTTTACTTGAACTTCCCGCGCCATCACTCCATACCGCGTGTGCTCGTAGCCTGTCAGCAGCACGCGCAACACGTTTACGCGCGGCCCTTCCGTGATTCGAAATGCGATGTTCACCTTGGTCGCATCGCCCGCCGGAGTCGCCTGTCCCTCCACCTGCGCGTCCGGAAATCCATCGTTGTAATAGAGCGCCAGGATATTGTTCCGGTCGCCCGCCACGTTGCTCTCGGAATAAGGTTCGCCCGGCGACGACCCGATCACATCCATCAGTTCTTTCGTGTCGATCGTTTTATTGCCCTCGATATTCAAGCCGGCCACTTTCGTTTGCGCGCCCTCGACAATGTCGTAGTGGACTGAAAGATCGCCGGTCTTGCCCTTCACGTCGTCGGTCACCTGCGGCTTCACGCTCGCTTGCAGAAATCCGTTCGCCTGATAGAGCCCCAGAATCGAATCCCCGTCGTCCTTCACCATCCGTTGGCTGAATTTTCCGCGCACGGCAAATGATTTGGTCTGCAATTGCAGCCGGCTGGAAAGCAGCGCGTTGCTGAAATACTTGTTTCCTGAGAACGTAACGTCCAGGAGTTCGTGCTTGGCTCCGCGAATCACCGAGTACGTGATCACCCGCTCGTTCTTCGACGTATCCTCGGTCGTCGAGTAGTCCGCCTGTGAATCGAAATAACCTTCGCGCTGCAAATCGTCGCGGATATTCCGCAGCCCCTCTTGCAGCAAATCTTCGTCCACCGCTCCTTCCTGATAAATCGGCAGCAACTTGCGCAGCTTTCCGTTACTGAAATGCGCGCCCACCACTTGCACGCGCACGCGCGGCCCGGCCGTCACCTCCAGCGTCAGCGGAACGCGGTTCTCCTTCGCGTCGTACTTGCCGCGCTTCACATTGGCCGTGGCGCCGAGATACCCTTCGGCCACAAATTTCTTCCGCAGCCGGTCGGTGGCTTTGGTGATCCGCGACGAGGTCACCTCCTGCTTCGTCTTCAGCTTTGACCGGCTCAAAATATCCTTCTCGGAAAGCGAGCTGTGATTCACCACCGTAATCGTCCCGATGCGCGCTCGCGGCCCCGGCGTGATGCGCACATTCACGTCCATCTGCTGCGTTTCCTTGTGCGGCTCGAGCGCATACCCGACGTGTGATTGATAGAGCCCCTCGTCGTGCAGCGAATCGTCCAATCTCTTGATTCCTTCCGTCAGCACGCTTTCGCGGAACGGCTCGCCGAGCGGCATTCGCAACGCCGCCAGCGCGCTCGCCTCCGTCGGCGGCTCCTTCAAGCCCTCAATCCGCAACACGTTATTGAATAGATTTTTCTCCACCACGAAATCAATCCGCAGCCCGTCCGCCGCCGGCGTCGCGTCCGTGCGGATCTGCGCGTAACGCCCCGTCGCGTAAAGCGCCTTCAAACTCGTCCGCTCCGCTTCCATCTCAAACGGCTTCCCAACTTCGAGCGGCATCACCGGCAATTGATCCGAAAGCACGTAACCGGTAGCGTCCACAATGCGGATTTCCGCCACGCGCTTGCCCTCCACCGCCGCCTCGCCGGCCTGCCCCCGTGCGCACACCACCGCGCACAGGCACACCACCGCGCCCAGCGCCGCGCGCGCTGCGAATCCCGCCGCCGCACGCACCACGCTCCGATTATTTTGCCTATGAATGATTGTTGAGCTCCGCGCCGCGCCCGCCGCCAAGTCCGAATATGTTGAGACGAGCGGCTAGTATAGCCGTGTTGCCCCGTCGATTTGAATTGGCGCTATGATGGATGAGTCCTGATGTTGAGAATCCCCGCATTTTGGTGGGAGCCCCCGCATACATGCGGGGGAGGAGCGCTTCAGCGCTCCGAAAAGGCGACCGCTTTTAACGCTGCGCTTTAGCGCTGGGCCCTGATCTACGTAATTGCCGATCGATGCCTCGCGCGCGCAAAACTTAAATTAACCCATGGACGCCCACCAAAAAAATCGCTACTCCCGCCAAATCCTCTTCGCCGGCATCGGAGAAGCGGGACAACAGAAACTGCTCGACTCCTCCGCCGTCCTGGTTGGCTGCGGCGCCATAGGCACCGCCGTAGCTAATCTCCTAATCCGCGCCGGCCTAGGCTCCCTACGAATCATCGACCGCGATTTCGTCGAGCCCTCCAATCTCCAGCGCCAAACTCTCTTCGAAGAATCCGACGCCCAGGAAAATCTCCCCAAAGCTGTAGCCGCCGAGCGCCGCCTACGCGCCATAAATTCCGCCGCGAAAATCGAAGCCGTAGTAGCCGATCTAACCCCGCAAAACGCCCGCGCCCTCCTCGAAAATTTTCCCGTAATCCTGGACGGCACCGACAATTTCGAAACGCGCCTACTAATCAACGACGCCTCGATCGCCCTAAACATCCCCTGGATCTACGCCGCAGCCGTAGCCAGCAGCGGCGTCACAATGACAATCCTCCCAGGCGAAACGCCCTGCCTAGCCTGTCTCGTCGAATCAAACGAGCCAGCCACCGAAGCCGCGCCGCGCATGGAAGAAACCTGCGACACCGCCGGCATCCTCAACGCCGCCATCCATGCCATCGCCGCCATCGAATCCACCGAAGCCATCAAACTCCTAATCGGCCAGCGCCACGCCTTGCACCAACGCCTAATCTCCGTAGACGTCTGGACCAATCAAAATCGCTCCATCCGCGTAGCGCGCAACCCAAACTGCCGCGCCTGCGCCCAAAAGAATTTCCGCTATCTAGAAGGCGCCGCCCAACCGCACATTACTCTCTGCGGCCGCGATAGCGTCCAAATCCACGAGCGCGCCCGAAATCTCGATCTCGCCGCGTTACATCAAGCCGTAGCCAAAACCGCCACCGATGTTCGCGGAAATAATTATCTCCTCCGCTTCCGAGTAAATTCCTACGACCTAACGGTCTTCCCCGATGGCCGCGCCATAATCAAAGGCACCCGCGACCCAGCAATTGCCCGCACCTTATACGCCCGCTACATAGGGTAGCGCCGGCGTCCCCGCCGGCATCCGACGAGCGAACCCGAACAATACACGCACAATCACGCGCGGAAAATAATCACAGCCAAGTCCGTCTTCATCATTTCCTGTGAAATCACCGCCGGCAGAACGCCGGCGTCCCCGCGCAATCTCGCCCTACGCAAATCTCTTCATCGCTGCCTGCCGCATAGCCGACCGATCCATATTCTCCCGCGTATTCATCAAAGTCAGCAAAGTACTCAAAATCCGCGCCTTCATTTCATCGGTCATCGGGAATCCGCTCATGGCCACTTTCACCACGCGCTCCCCGCGGTCCGCAATCTGCTTGAATAGCTCCACCTGCCGCTCGTGCACCGTCCGCCCCAACGCCGTCTCCCGCCGGATCGCCGCGCATTCCTCATCGATGTGCAGCGTGTAATGCAGCAAGCACATGCGCACCTCGACCAGCCCCGCCGGCATCGGCGCCTTGCATCCCTTCGAGCTGCAATTCACTTGTTGGCCGAGCATAATTTGTCTGTTCCAACCTGTAACATCCTATCGGCATAAAATCCACAAGCCTGAACCCACCCGCTATCAATGCGTTACGTCCCAGATGGCGGTTAGCGCAGTTCAACGGGTCTAAATGCTTTGGATGTCGAGCTGTGGAAAGGCCGCTCGATAGAGACCCTCGTCGAGCGTTAGGAATCTACAATCACGTTTTAGGGCATGGGCGCCAATCACGAAATCGGCCAGGATCCGGCGCGGTCCAGCATCCCGATTCCTACGCCTCCGCACGCCGTAGGCCTGAAACGCCCGGCCGGCCGTGCGCCATATCGATTCATCAAGGTTCCAATCCACCGAGATGCTGGTGTCATGCAAGAAACCGTCAAGGAAGGCCTCGCTTCGTCGCGGGACAGCCATCAATTCCGCGAACACTGGCGCGGAGATGACCAGCCTTCCGCGGCCGAGCGCCGCATAAAGCGCCGAATTCGCGACGGAGCTAAGCGACTCATTCGGATCCCACAGCGCGACGATGACATTCGTGTCGATCGCCGTCGTCATCGCCCACGCATCTCTCGGATTTTGCGCAGAATCGCTTTTCTTCCGGAAGGCCATCCTGGAATGCCGATTCCCCGGTACTTGGCAAACGGGCTCTTGTCTCGAACGGGCCGGACACGCATCGCCGCACCGTCTTCCTCAAAAATCAGCTTGTCGCCCGGTCCAACTCCCAGGGCGCGGCGGATCTCACGCGGCACGGTGATTTGGCCCTTGCTCGTGATCTTGGCTTGTTTCTTGAGGGCTTTTCTCATTTCCTTACTCTAGCATAAGCCTCCTTACATCTGTCTCGCCGATTCTCAGTGGCTTCCAAACGTCGTTCCGTCCGCAGCACTCCCTCTGGCCGTAACTCTCTCGCGTCTCTCCCCCAGCCGCGCCTCGCCCTCTCGTTATACTGAACAAGGGCGGATTCTGCTTTCGCTTCCCACAGGGCATCCGCCAGCGCTAACGAACTCGCCGCCCTAGCCGCGTGCATACAGGGAGAGCTGCATCTAACTCCGATGCGATTGAGCGTCATAGTCTGCACCTGGAATCGCCGCGAGCAGCTCAAAGCCGCGCTCGCCAGCATCGCCGCGTCCCAACTCCCGCCCGGCGTCGACTGGGAAGTCCTCATCATCGACAACAATTCCACCGACGGCACTCCCGCCACCTGCGAAGAATTCCTCCGCAGCCATCCCGGCCGCTTCCGCTACATCCAGGAACCCCGCCCGGGGAAATCCTTCGCCCTCAACACCGGCATCGAAAATTCCCAGGGCGATATCCTGGCATTCACCGATGACGACGTCGAAGTCTCCCCGCAATGGCTAGCCGAAATCCTCCGCACCATCGACGCCTGGAATTGCGCCGGCGTCGCCGGAAGAATCATCGCCACCTGGGCCCATCCCAAGCCGCGGTGGTTCTCCGACTCCGGCCCCTACAGCCTCATGGCCGTAATCGTCAGCTACGAATTCGGCGACACCGCGCACGAAACCACCGTCCCGCCCTTCGGCGCCAATCTAGCCTTCAAGCGCGAAGTCTTCGCCCGTTACGGCCTCTATCGCACCGATATCGGCCCCATCCTCGAGAAAAAGGTAGGCGGCGAAGACACCGAATTCTGCCGCCGCGTCATTGCAGGCGGCGATAAACTCGTCTACGCCCCCCAAGCCATCGTCTATCACCCGGTAGACGAAGCCCGCCTCACCAAGAAATACTTCCAAGCCTGGTATCACGCCTTCGGCCAAGCCATCACCCGCGCCGCCGGCGTGCAACCCGAAATGCCGACTTTCGCCAACGCCCCGCGTTACCTCTACCGCAAACTAGCCGCCAGCACGATTCAATGGCTGGTAAGCACCGATCCCAAGCGCCGCTTCTACCACAAACTCCAAGTCCGCCAATTAGCCGGCGAAATCAAAGAATCCCGCCAACTACGCAAACAAATGTAGCTCAGGTGTTCACACCTGAGCCTTTCGCGGTCGCCGTTCGGCCCCGCCGTTCGCCTTTTGTAGGGGAGGGCCGGGCTAGCCCTCCCATGCGCGGCCGCCGCGCCTCACCGCGTCCGCGGCAAGCATTTCGGCCCCGCCTTTTGCCTCGCCATCCTCCCTGCGCCGTCATCCTGAAGACCCCGACGCACTCGGGGCACGCCCTGAAGGATCTGCACTGCCGTCTCTGCGGTTTCGCTCCCCATCTTCCAGCCTCAGGCCTTGTCAGGGCACGACTTCAGTCGTGCCGCAAGCCCCGCCAAATCATCCCGGCTTCAGCCGCTGCGGGAAGGATCCCTCTTTCCTGTCTTCGTTATTTTCCCCCGACGAGAAATCCGCCCCCCCGCCCCCCGTCCCACCCCCCACCCTCCCACACCACCACGCCCCCGCCCCGCCATCAAATCCCCGCCGCATCGTCCCGAAACCCATCCCAACCACGACAGCACGTAGTTGTCCTATGAATCATCCGTAGAAATACGGAGCGCGACGTCGAGAAACCCGCCGTCATGTCACCAGTGTCGGACGACAACTGTGACGACCAATCATTACCGTCTGCGTGATACATCCTAGTCAACTCTACTAGTGGTATTATGCGCGCGGCATGCGATTTTACGTCGCGGTCACGGACGCTGACTGGTTTAATTACCTCTCCACCAGCGGTCCTCACGATGAGGTGAACTTCTGGCAGCCGAGCGCTGGCCGGCAGTTCCGCTCGCTGAGTCCGGGCGAGCCATTTCTTTTCAAGCTGCACAGTCCGAAAAACTTCATTGTGGGTGGAGGTTTTTTCCTCCGTTTTACAATCCTGCCAGAGAGCTTTGCGTGGGACGCGTTTGGAACCAAGAACGGCGCAGCGACCGAGCAAGAAATGCGGGTTCGAATCGCCCGCTACCGTAAGGTCTCGCCGAGTCCGGTCGAGGACTACGAAATTGGGTGCATATTGTTGCAGTCGCCTTTTTTCCTTCGCGAAGACGACTGGGTTCCCGCATCGGATTGGAAGCCCAATATTGTGCAAGGGCGAAGCTATGACACCACCGATGGCCACGACATGTGGCTTTGGCAGCAAGTTGAGGATCGTCTTCGCTCCGATGCGGTTGCGCTGCCGGCGGGCGGGGTGGGACATGAAGAACCCGGCCGAATCGGATCGCTGCAGCTTGTTTGGCCCCGGCTTGGGCAGGGTTCATTCCGAGTGGTGGTGACGGACGCTTACAAAAGGCGGTGTGCGTTTACTAACTCGCCCGTCTTGGATGTACTCGACGCTGCGCATATTCGGCCCTACACGATGGATGGGCCACACGAGGTGAAAAATGGAATCTTGTTGCGGCGAGACGTTCACACCCTCTTTGATCGTGGCTACATTACGGTGACGCCCGATCACAGAATCGAAGTGAGCCATCTGATTCAGGAGAGGTTCAAGAACGGCCACGAATACTACTCACAGCATGGGAATCGAATTGCCTTGCCTGAAGATCCTTCAATGTGGCCGTCGAAAAACTTTCTCATCTGGCACAATGAGAACGTCTATCTGAGTTGACCACCGCGCGCGCCCTTCCGATTGATTAGCCAGCTAACGCGCAGAGGTCGACAGCCCGCAAATTCATCGTTAGGTCGCGGACGCCAGGTGCATCCCACACATCATCGCGGAGAAGAAACCTATGGCTGTTAGTGTGTTTAACATAAAGATGATCGCTCGACTATCAAGGAGCGTGGAATGATCGCCGCTCGCGTGACGCTGTAATCTTCTGCAAATAGTACGCCTGCGAGAAAATCGAAGTGACAAGCACCGAGATCTCGGATTGCTGACAGCTGACGAGATTTGTTCTGTCGCGTGATGCGGCGTCCTTTAATCTGGTACCGATTACCCTCAGAGTCGACTGCGTCTACATGAGCGCTTGAGTTTCCCGTCCGATTCCATCCAAAGGCAATATAAAACATGCACTCGGATAAATCGCCTGTTGGATTATTCGAGCTTCGCGTTAGCATACGCTCCCGAAGCTCATCGGAGACGCGCGCATAAAGGGCTAGTAACTCCATTGGCGTCAAGCTAGACAGATCAATCGAGTTGGCCATCTGTAGAGGATTTTACGCTGACTTTCCCCCTTGCGTATTAGGGGCTGGTGCTGCCACAAAACGTACTACGTATTAATACGGATGACGGACTCGACACTTTTGTGCTAGCGTCGTTTGGTTTTGCTTATGGAGGATGCGCTTCGAATTCGACGCTGTGGTTGGGTGCTTTGCGCTTGCGACGGGCCTTGCTGTCTCGATCGCGAAGCTTCGGGGCGGGACCAGCATCGATTCCCCCCTCGCGAGGAGCGAGATTCTAATCGAGACACGAAACGATTAGAAACGCGCGCAAGTTGAAAAAAACAAAAGGCCGAGGTGGAGTCTAATCGAGACAAAAACGCGCTTTTTTGTAGGGGGGCGGGTTCACACGCCCCCGGGTTGGCCGTGGGTTTTGGTTCGGCGTTGGCCTTCCTGGCTTAGGTGTTGGAGCGAAGTTTCTTCCCTCCGGAATTCGCCGCGCAATTTAGTAAAAATTTGAAGGAAAGGAGCGAAACGAGACCATCGCAAAATGTTTCGGTTAGAAAAAATTTTGCCGCTTGTTTTCAATGGCTTACAGAAATTTTAATTGAACCCTTGTTTCGGTTAGACGTACCGCAGCAGCGAATAACGGGCGAACAATTCGGGCCTGACGTGGCTGGCCCGTCGCGATTGCATCGTAGGAGGGCGGGCCAAGCGGTGCGCGATCAATGAACAATCAACGCCCCCGGGTTGGCCTTGGGTTTCGGTTTGTGATTGACGCGTGCCGCAAACCCTCCACGGACAAACGCGCTGGAGGCGGAAGAATTTGCTCGGTCTTGAAGGGCTGTACTAGGCCCATCGGGGCCGTCGGTAACGCTTGTAAATGATTGATTGTACGTCCTTTGCTGGCGTCGGGATTGGCTGGCACGCGCCGTGCACTACTCAGTGCGTGAGAGGCGGGCGACGGAGGTTGGCCATGAACAGGCGAACGGCGAGTCACGACGTGCAACGGCAAGACGGCGTTGATGAGCAGCGCAGGGTTTTTCGCAACGAGAATGTTGGCGAGCCCGAAGAGTACAACTTCGACGATGCCGGCGAGCCGGAAGAATACGACTTCGACGACGGGCGGCCGACCGAAGCCTGGCGGCTTTTGGCGGATCAGTTGGCGCCGCGCATCGATCGGTTGGGTGGGCTCGTCGAGGGCTTGCGGTCCGCGCCTTACTACGTTTGGCTGGCGGACCAGGTTCACCTTTGCGACGCGGCCGGCGATCTGCGAGTGAAGGTGGAAGCGCTGAAGTGGATGTTTCGCATCGCGAAGCATATGACGGGCGACGCGCGGATCATGGTGATGGCGACGGTGAGCAAGTCGGTGGATGATTTGGAGGTTGCGGTAGAGGCGCAGATGCGCGTCAACGAGGTGAAGGTCGCGGCGTGAG
>Ga0116215_1000803_pt1 | contig 22468 bp, 21 predicted proteins | sample Sb_taG_7_FD_89698 | JGI IMG/M metagenome (GOLD analysis project Ga0116215, IMG submission 89698) | Peat soil microbial communities from Weissenstadt, Germany - Sb_50d_2_FS metaG | ecosystem: Environmental > Terrestrial > Soil > Wetlands > Peat | place: Germany: Weissenstadt | collected 2010-09-21
GCGCTCCCGTTCCAAGCAGACCCGTTCCAAGCGCTCCCGTTCCAAGCGCTCCCGTTCCAAGCGGTCCCGTTCCAAGCAGACCCGTTCCAAGCAGACCCGTTCCAAGCAGACCCGTTCCAAGCAGACCCGTTCCAGGCGCTCCCGTTCCACGCTGATCCGCTCCAAGTCGTCTCGAGCGAGACCGTGGCGCCGAAGGGGGTGGGCATTACAGGAGTCGTCTGTGAAAGATGAACGCCTCCGTCAGGCCCGTCCGTGACCGCTCCGTAGACGTTCAAGGATCCGAAACCGTCCACGAATGGGTTCCCGACGGGCCCCGGGTTGGTGCTGCCGAGAAGTCGCGCCTTCACGTCGTTCGGCGTGGTGCCGGGATCTGCCTGCAGAACGAGAGCGGCCGCGCCGCTCGTGATCGCCGCACTGAACGACGTGCCCGACCCTACGAAGTTGGAGCTTCCGATGCGTGCGCTCGGGTAGTTGGTGTCGATCGTCGACCCGGGTGCCCTGAGGCTTATGACGGAGCGCCCCGAGGCGACGAGGTCCGGCTTGAACCATCCATCGGGGTCGGTCGGTCCGACGCTGGAGAAGGCGGTCATGACGTCGTCGGCCGGGTTGGCCTGTCCCTGGTCGTCGACGGCACCTGCGGTGATCACGAGTGGGTCGTCACCGGGCGAGAGGATCGTTCCGTTGAAGGGCCCGGCGTTGCCGGCCGATGTGACGACGACGATTCCTGATTGCCACGCCTTCTGGACTGCGATGTCGAGGGGGTCGAAGACCGTAGAGACGAGTGACTGGTAGCCCAGCGACATGTTCAGCACGCCGATGTTGAGGGCGCTTCGGTGGAGGATCGTCCAGCCCACGCCCAGGATGACCGTCGCAAGGTCGGTCTGCCCGCTGGCTCCGGCCACCTTCACCGAGACGAGGCCGGCACCGGGTGCCTCGCCGGTGTATGCGCCGCCCGAGGAGGCTCCGTTGCCTGCGACGAGACCGGCGACGAAAGTGCCGTGCCCGTAGCTGTCCTGAAGAGAGTTGCCCTCACCCGAAAGGTCCACGCCCGGGGTCAGCCTTCCTGCGAGATCGGGAAGGGGGTCTATGCCGGTGTCCAGGATTGCGACGTTGACTCCGGCTCCGGTGTCGCCCTGAGTCCAGAGCGCCGGCGCTCCGGTTTGCTGCGCGAACACGGCAGCAGGGGCACGCGTCGCAGAGGGCTGCGAGGTGGTGTCCTGGACGGACACAGACACGTCGGGAGTGAGCACCACACCCGGGATGTGGCCCAGTATTTGCGCTTGCAGCGACGTGAGGTTTGCGAGCACAGCGTCGCCCGCGTCGAGCTCCTCGGCTGCCGCAGCGCCTACGCGGCCGACGGCGCTTAAGGCTGCCGAGGCGTCAGGCGCCCCGGTGTCCGAGACGATGTAAGCCGTGGTGGGGCCGCTGAGGAGCCCGGCGGACGCAGGGGTGGCGGCTATCGCTGACCCGGCCAGAGCAGCAACACCGAGGACGCTTGCCGCCGCGACTCCACGGCGCCAGGGGACGCTCATGGACCCGGCCGTGCCGCTCTTCGAACGTCGGGCGGCCGGCTTGCGGGAATGGCCCTTCGAGACGCCCTTCAAAAGGCGTCGGATCGAGCCTTGCTGCGGGTCCTCACTCTGTGTCACAAGACCAGGTTGTCCCACCACTTTCCGCATTGTCGCCCCCCTATATCGTCCCCGGGTGATGATATGACTACGGTCCGTGTTGTTCAACCCTGGATGGTGGGTTGGTCAATCGTGATTTTCCGAGGACAATCAGCATTTTTCGATCGTTGTCATTGGGCGCGCCACGGAGGGTGCCGCGATCTGCCTCCAGCCCTAAGATCCAGCACTGTGAGCGGTCTTCGCGACCAGGTGATCGACGTCATCCGGCAGCGGGGCCTGATTCACTTCGACGAGCCGGTCGCATTGGCATCGGGTGAGATGAGCCGGGACTTCATCGATGCCAAAGCCGCTCTTTCCCGGGGCGACGATCTGTCGCTTGCCTGCAGAGCGATCATCGAGGGGCTGGGTCCGCTCGACTTCGACGCGATAGGCGGGATGACGTTGGGCGCGGACCAGTTCGCACACGTCGTGGCGGTGCTGGCCCACAAGCAGTGGTTCGTCGTCCGCAAGGACCCGAAGGGCCGCGGGACGAACCGGCTGGTGGAGGGCGCCAAGGTGGGGCCCGGATGGCGCGTGCTGCTCGTGGACGACGTGGTCACGACGGGAGGTTCCATCCGCAAGGCCTGCGAGGTGATCGAGGAGATCGGAGCAGAGGTCGTCGGTGCCGTCACCCTCGTGGACAGGGGAGATACAGCCTCGGCGTTCTTCGCCGAGAGGAGTATTCCCTACCGTCCGATGGTGACGTACGACGACCTGGGCATCGAGCCGGTCGGGGGTGGGACCGTCGGTTCTCGCAACGCTTGAGCCTCCCAATCGAACTGCGATTGACTGATCGCGGATGGGGCTCGAGCTCACCGTCGTAGACGCGTTCACCGACCGACCTTTCTCGGGTAACCCGGCCGCAGTCGCGATCGTGGAAGTTTTCCCCGACGTCGACTACATGCAGTGCGTCGCTCGCGAGATGAACCTCTCGGAGACGGCGTTCGTCGTGCAAAGGGGAGACAGAGATCACGACCTGCGCTGGTTCACCCCTTCGGTGGAGGTCGATCTCTGCGGCCATGCGACCCTCGCCTCTGCATGCGTCCTCGGAGGGTCAGCGCGCTTTCACACTCGTAGCGGCGTCCTCGCCTGCGCTCTTGGCGACGGGGGCTGGATCGAGATGGATCTCCCCTCCGACCGTCCGTCACGCACGGAGCTTCCGCCGGCGATCGCCATCGACGGGATCCGCTGGTCCGGACGCGGACGAGAGGACGTCCTGATCGAGCTGGCCGACGCCGAAGCCGTGCGCGGCTACGTCCCAGATCTTCGAGCGCTTGCCGAGCTCGGATCGCGTGCGGTGATCCTCACCGCTCGCGGGGACCGGCAGGGTATGGACTGCGTGAGCAGGGTCTTCGCCCCGAACGTCGGGATACCAGAGGACCCCGTCACGGGCTCTGCCCACTGCACCATCGCGGTGTATTGGGGCGAACGCCTGGGCAAGGAGCAGTTGGTGGGAGAGCAGGCGTCTTCTCGCGGCGGAACGGTGAGGATGAAACGCAAGGACGACCGGGTGAGCATCGGTGGTCGGGCGGTGGTGACCGCCACCGTCCACATGGAGGTCTGAATGTCTTCCCAGTCGAGCACCGAGTCTCTGGGATGTCCCTGACAGTTCCATAACTTTCTTCTCAAGCCGCCATGACACGGCAGTGGCTTGGTATTAGAGATGTCCGCAGTGCCGGCTGATCTGGTCCATCTCTACCGCAGAGCGGGTTTCGGAGCGATACCCGCGGAGTTGGAGGCCGCGAGCGCGTCCGGGTTCACCGCGACTGCGAAGGCTTGGGTCGCAGGACTCGGGGAGCCGGACCCCGCTGCCGGTCGGATCCAGCCTCCAGAGCTCGTTGCGGTACCGAGCAGCTTCGCCTCCTACCCGGCCGGCTCACTGGCCCGCAGGCAGCTCGTGGCGAGCGCAAGGCGACAGCTGCCGATCCTGATCCAGTGGTGGGTCGCACGCATGATCGCCGCCTCGAATCCGCTCACAGAGAAGCTCCCTCTGTTGTTGCACAACCAGTTCCCGACGGCCGTCTCCAAGGTCCAGTTCCCGAGCCTCATGCTCCAGCAGAACCAGATCATGCGCTCCCAGGGCTCCGGTCCCTTCGACGTTCTTACGGAGGCGATCTCGAAGGACCCGGCGATGCTCATCTGGTTGGACGCGAGCACCGACAACAAAGGGCACCCGAACGAGAACTTCTCGCGCGAGCTCATGGAACGCTTCACCATGGGCATAGGGACTTATTCACAGACCGATGTGACCGCAGCGGCGGTTTGCTTCACGGGTTGGCGCTACGACGTCGCCACCGGAGGTTTCTTCTTCCAGCAGAACGCGCACGACCCGAAGCCACAGACCTTTCTCGGGCAATCGGGCGTGAACACCGGAGAGCAGGTGATCGAGATCGCGACACACACATCGGCCTCCGCCAAGTGGGTGACCAGCCGGATGTGGAGCTTTCTCGCATACCCGGTCCAGCCGAGCGATCCCGTGGTCGCCGAGCTATCTCCGGGATACGCCAAGGACCTCTCCGTCGGGAACCTGCTCGAGGCGATCTTCCTGCACCCGACGTTCGCCTCCCAGCAAGCCGTTTCGGGCCTCGTGAAGCAACCCGTCGAGTGGGTGGCGGGAACCTTGAAGGCGCTCGGGTTCGACCCGGGTGCAGTCGCTGCGGGTAAGCCGAACGTCTATCCGATCCTGGCCGGCCTGGGGCAGGTGCCCTTCGATCCGCCGAGCGTCGGTGGATGGCCGCAGAACGGCGGATGGCTCTCCACGGCTGCCGCGCTCGCGCGCTGGCAATGGGCGAACGAGATAACGGCCATGCCAGGTGCGGACCTTTCACTGGTGGCGGACGCGGCCCCGGCCGACCAGCCCGACGCGGCCGCGACCCTCCTGTCTGTCGCGGGCTGGTCGCCTGCTACGGCGTCTGCTCTCTCGAGGGTTGCAGGCGATCCGCAGGGGGTCGTGACCCTCGCGCTCGTGTCGCCCGAGTATGTCGCGAACTAGCCGGAAGGACTTGAGGGTCGTGGAACCAGAAGCCGGCACGGAGACGACAGAGATCGAAGGACCCGGCTCCCTCCAGAGGACCGGGCGGTTCTCACGTCGGGGATTTCTCGTAGTAGGCGGGGTCGGCGCGCTCGGAGCGACAGGAGTGGGGCTCGGTCTTTGGCGAAGTGGAGCGCTCGAGTCCCATCTCGCTGCCAGCGGCGCCCCCCCGGCTTCGACTGCGAGCGCTGCCGACGGCCCGATCCTCGTTCTGCTGACCTTGTACGGAGGAAACGACGGGCTGAACACGGTGGTGCCGTACAAGGATCCCAACTACGCCTCGGCACGCGGGAGCATGGCGCTAGACATCGACACGGTGCTCCCCTTGTCCGACGGGTTCGCGCTGCACCCGTCGATGCCCGGTTTCCAGAAGCTCTTCAAAGCAAACCAGCTCGCGATAGTCCAGGGAGTCGGGTATCCGGACCCGAACTTGAGCCACTTCGAGTCGATGGACATCTGGCAGAGCGCGATGACCGACGGCAACCAAGACTCGGGTTGGATCGGCCGGTGGCTGGATGCCACGGGCACCGACCCGTTGCGCGCGTCGTCGATCGGGCCGACCCTGCCCCTCGCGCTGATGGGCGCGAAGGTCCAGGGAGCCGCGGTGCCTCCGCCTCCCTTATCTCTCCCCGGCACCAAGGCTCAGCAGGCCGCGTACGCCGGGATGGAAGTGGTCTCTCACGGAGAGGCGGGGCTGTTGGCGGACGTCGCGAGCTCGGGTGCGGACCTGTTGAGCGTGCAGCGCACCTTGGCGCCGGTGCTGGATCCGAATCGGTCCGGCGGCTCGGCAACGAGCGGAACCGCGGGCACCGGTGGGACGAGCCTCGAGGGAGCGGGCGAGGGAGCGCTCGCCATCACCCAGGGAGGAGGGGGGCTGTCCACGAGCTCGGTTCTCGCCGGGCAACTCGACCTGGTCCTCACGATGATCAACGCCGCTGTTCCGACGAAGATCTATGCAGTCAGCTTCGGGGGATTCGACACTCACACCAACGAGGCGGACACTCAGAAGACGCTCCTCGCCGAGCTCGACCAGGCCGTGAGCAGCTTTCTCGGCGAAGTGGCCAACGCGCCTCACGGCAGGCCGGTGGTGGTGCTCATCCACACAGAGTTCGGCCGGAGGGTGACGGGAAACGCCAGCGGTGGAACAGACCACGGCGCGGCGAACGTCGTCTTCGTTGCGGGATCAACCGTGAAGGGCGGCTTCTACGGCGACCCCCCGAGCCTCACCAAGCTCGACGACTATGGCAACCTCGTCTTCTCGACAGACTTCCGATCCGTGTACGCCACCGTCTTCGAGAACGTGATCGGGGTTGACTCCAAGTCCTTCCTCGGAGGGAGCTTCTCCCCACTTCCGATATTGACCTAAGCCGAGTAGACGGCTCGCTCAAGTGGAGGCGATCACGTAGCAGCGCGTGGTCGGGTACTCGTCCTCGTAGGGGTCGCGCGTGAGACTCTCCTCCACTTGGAAGCCGGCTGCGGTCAGGTGGCCCGCAACCTCGTCAGGGTCGTGAAGGATGACGGTCAGATCGACGGCTCGTCCTCGCCACTCGGTCTCGTGGATCTCTCCGGAGCCTCCGTGGAATGCCGCAACGACGATTCCGCCTGGCTTCACGACTCGACGCCAATCGGCGAAGACAGGTTCGAGGTCCTGTGCGCGGTCGTAGATGAGGCAGTAGAAGGCGATTACGGCAGCGAGCGTTGCGGGTCCTGCGGGCAGGCGCGCGAGGTCGCAGCGAAGGACCCCTCCCACCAACCCGAGAGAGCGGGCCTCACGAACCTGGCCCTCCGAAATGTCGGACGCGATGAGCGGAACGCCACGCGCAGCCATGAAACCTCCCACGTGTGCCGGCCCCGCTCCGACTTCCCAGACGACGCCCCGTCCTAGGAGCCTGGTGCTCACCCGCTCCAAAAGAGCCCGGTCGAATGGTTTGCGGTCTAGCTCGTCGGAGAATTCTCGGGTGTAGAGATCAGCGATCCGGTCGAACGACGCCGAGACTCGAGCCCTCGCGCCTCTCCGTGGGTCTGTTCCCATACGAACCAGAATGCCCCGCCCGAAGATGCTCGAATGTCGTGATCCAGTCCGACCGCGACCAGTAGCCGGGGTGGATGGATACCCGAGGTCCTCGTTGGCAGCATCCCTTCCAGCGGACCTCGCGCCACCGAACACCCGTTCGGTATGCTGACATCGCCGCGCGCGGCTCCCTACCGTGGGGGCCGACGGGCATGGAGGCCAGTGAGACGATGTCGTTGATCGACCCGACAAGGGCGCGAGCAGTGAGCACGGCGACGTCGGCCTTCGGTGTCGGGCGCCGCGAGAACCACGACTCGAGCGAGTTCTACGCGCGATTCGAGAAGCCCGAGCTGTCACGCGACGAGACGGTCGAGCCACTGCGTGATCTGAAGCAGGGACCCGCTGCGTGCATACGCGCGGATTCGCGAACGATGGTCCTCCCCGACGGAGGTCGACTTCCGGACAATTCGGTCGCGCTCGTCGTGACTTCCCCGCCGTACTTCTCCGGAAAGGAGTACGAGCAGGCACTGGGACAAGGCGACGTCCCAGGCAGTTACCTCGAGTACCTCCAGATGCTCAGAGAGGTCTTCGCCGAGTGCAAGCGGGTGCTCGAGCCAGGAGGACGTATCGCAGTCAACGTCGCCAACCTGGGGCGAAAGCCCTACCGCAGCCTTTCCTCCGATGTCGTGCGCATCCTCCAGGACGACCTCCGCCTGCTCCTGCGCGGTGAGGTGATCTGGCGCAAGGGTGAAGGCGCGAGCGGGTCTTGCGCGTGGGGATCGTTCCGAAGCGCCTCGAATCCCGTTCTGCGTGACGTGACCGAGCGGGTGGTCGTCGCGAGCAAGGGACGCTTCGACCGAGCGAAGTCGATCGAGAGCCGACGAGAACTTGGCCTGCCGCACCAGAGCGAGATCTCGCCGGACGAGTTCATGGAAGCAACCCTCGACGTGTGGAGCATCCCTCCCGAAAGCGCCAAGCGCGTCAATCACCCTGCCCCGTTTCCCGTGGAGCTTCCCCAGCGTGTCATCGGCCTCTACACGTACCGAGACGACCTCGTCGTGGACCCATTCATGGGATCGGGAACGACCCCCGTGGCCGCGATTCGCGCCGGCCGTCGTTACCTGGCATACGACTCCGATGCCGAGTACGTGCGGGTCGCCAAGCGCCGGGTGAGAGAGGAACTAAAGAGACACGCTCCCCTCAGGGTCGTGGTTACCGCCAAGGATGCGTCGTCGCGCGGGAAGGAATCGCAGCGGCCCGTCTCGGATGCGGGCTCTGCCTCACCGGAAGTTCTGCAAGCCCGGGCCGCAAAAGAGGGAAGAGTGGCTCAGGAGATCGCCGAGGAACTCCTCGTGGACTGCGGGTTCAGGATCACGCACAGGAACTCTCGTGTCCGGGGCCTGGGAGTGACCGTCAGCCTCATCGCCGTCGACACCAAGGACGTTCCCTGGTACTTCGACGTCTCGGGTGCGTTCACCACCACCAGGGGCGGGCTCTCGAGGACCGACGCTGTTTGGAGGTCGCTCGGGCGGGCGAGCGTCCTGGCCCAGAACCACAGGTACCCGGTCGTGTTCTTGACCTCCCATCTCCCGAGACCGAGAAGCGAAGGCGACATGGCCATCCGAGCGGCGGGACCCTCAGCCGTGTTCGACGTGGTGGCGATGCTCGCCGAAGATCGGCTCGATCGGCTGAAGCGCTACGCCGAAGGAGGGCGCCACACTCGTCCCGAGCCCGGCTTCTGGACCGAGAAAGAGCTCCTTCAGAAGAGGGGCTGAATCTCAGGAGGTCGCAGGAGCTCGACCACGTCTCCTTTGGCATGCTCGCTGTCGATGAAGAGCTGGTAAGGAAGCAGCAGCACGCGCTGATCCACGCAGACCGTCGAGATCTCCTCCCAACGCAAGCGGCTGACGTCGCCGAAGACGATCAAGGTCGGTAGGACCTGCACGCCGGTCTCCTGGTAGTAGAGCGACTTGTATAGAAGCGCCTGTTGCAGACCCAACTGCCAGGTGGGTGCGGGTTCGAGCTCGACTATGTGGGTGAGGAACGAAGGTGAGAAGCCGAGGACGAAGTCGACCTCGCGCCGCCATTCGCGCCGGCGCACCTTCGAGCGAACGTAGGGGATCGAAGAGGCTTCGAGCAGCTCCCGGAGCGAGGTGTGAACGGCTGCCTCCCCCGATGGCGGGATGTGCTGCGATGCATCGAAGCCCTTCATGATGCCGTCCTTGACGGCAGCGTGACTCAGGCGGTGCTCTTCCTCCCAGCGCCTGTAGAGCTTCGCCTTCTGGGCCGCGTTCAGCTCGTGCCATCTGGCCGCCTGAGCCTCGGATTGGACCTGTTGGACGATCCGATCCCGGTCGCGCGGTGCAAGATCGCGCAACTTCCTGATGACCGGTTGCTCGACGCTCATCACGAGGAACGCTAGTCACCGGCGTCGGCTCGACGGCGGGTCTCGGTCATCCGTGGACGGTCCGACATCCGGTCGTTGCCGATAACGTGAGCGGTCGTGACGATATTCGAGGACCTCGACGCCGAAGAAGAACGGCTGGAGACCATTCTCGAAGGGCTGGCCGACGGGGATTGGCGCCATGAGTCCGGAGCACCAGGCTGGTCGGTGGCGGACGTCGTGCTGCACTTGGCACAGAGCGAGGAGATCGTCGTCGCGAGCTCCGTTTCGAAGAGCTCGTCCCTTCGAGCCGAGACGGACGGCCGGGACCTGGACTCGGTGATGGACGCGATGGTGCGCAGCGAGCGATCCGAACCCGAGGTCGTGTTCGACAGGTGGCGCAAGGCACGACGAGACGCTCTGAGGATCCTGCGCGAGGCCGACCCGCACGAGACGATCTCGTGGGCGACCAACCCGTTGCGGCCGGCGACACTGGCCACGACGCGACTTGCCGAGCACTGGGCGCATGGAATCGACATCACGACGCCTCTCGCCATCGACTTCGCCGACACCGACCGCCTGCGCCACGTCGCGTGGCTCGCGTATCGCTCGCTTCCGTATGAGTTTGCACTGGCGGGAGAGAAACCTGCGGAGGTGTTCTGCGAGCTGTCGGGTCCTCACGGCGGGACATGGGAATTCGGCTCCCCGGCGGCACCGTCGCGAATTGCGGGTCCTGCCGGGGACTTCTGCCGAGTGGGCGCCCAGCGACTGACGGCCGAGAGCTCGCGCCTGGTCGCGAGCGGCCCGGATGGGGAGACTGCGCTGCGGCTCTTGCGCAACTATGCCGCCTAGCCGGTCCGGCGAGACCCCGTGGAGTTCAGACCCGCCCTGAAAGTAGGGTTTGGACATGACCATCTTCGATCACCACATCGACTCGCTCGACGGGTCTGCGCTCGATTTCGACGAGTTGCGGGGAAAGGCTGTTCTCGTCGTGAACGTTGCATCCAAGTGCGGCCTCACTCCCCAGTACGCCGGTCTCGAGGAGCTTCAGCGCAGGTACGCGGAGCGAGGATTCAGCGTTCTAGGCGTGCCGTGCAACCAGTTCGCCGGCCAGGAGCCGGGAACGCCCGAGGAGATCGAGACATTCTGTTCGACCACTTACGGCGTGACGTTTCCCATGACCGAGAAGGTCGATGTGAACGGCGATGAGCGGCACCCCATCTACACAGAGCTCACGTCCACGAAGGATGCGGACGGCGAAGCCGGCGACATCCAATGGAACTTCGAGAAGTTCCTGATCGCCTTCGACGGATCCGTGGCCGCGCGATTCCGGCCCATGGTGGAGCCGGAGTCGCCGCAGCTCGTCGAGGCGATCGAGTCAGCGTTGCCGAGCTAGAGCGGCTCCTCTCTCTCGGAGTTCAACCCTCCACCCTCAGAGTCTCAGGGGTCTGTGACCGGGGGCACAGCCGGGGTAAAGGCCGGTGTCTCAGAGTGGCTACGACACGAAAGCTCCGCTCTGAGGAGGAGGTGAATACGTGAAGATGCGATTAAGGCACGCAGTTGCCGCCCTGGCTGTGTCGGGTGTTGTCGTAGGAGGGGCTGCCGCCGTGGCGCACGCCACGACGAGCAGCTCGACCACTACCAACCCGTCCTCGAGCACGCCGAGCTCGTCCAACTCGGGATCCTCGGGTTCCTCGGGAACACCGAGCTCCTCGGGGGCGTCGCCTGGGGCTTCGGGCTCGTCCGGGTCCTCGGGCCCGGGTCCCTCCGGCTCGTCTTCGAGTCCCCATATGCCGAACGGCCATTGCAAGCATTCCTCGAGCTCCTCGTAGGGCCCAGAGGCGACGACGGGCGCGGGCGGTCTCCAAGTTTGCAAGGGGCCGGCCCGTGCCCGGGAGGTTTGCTCCTCGCTTACCCCAAAGCCGATTGCAGGATCGCGCGAGTCGGCTAGATGTCGATCCCGACGTTGTCTTCGATTCCTAGCACCGCCAAGGATCTGCCGAGACCCAGATACACGGCAACGCACATCGTCAGGTCCAGTATCTCGGGGTCGCTGAATGCCGAACGGAGCTTCGTGAACAGCTCGTCTTCGATAGAAGTGTGCTCGTTGGCGAACTGCTCGGCGTACTCGATGGCAAGGCGTTGACGGTCGGTGTATCCGTCGTACGTCCTGTAATCGTCGAGGTGCTCGTACAGGTCCTCGGTTACACCTGCTGACAACACCGACGGAGCACGGAAAGTGGAGCACGCGCCGCAAGCGTTCAACTGTGCGATCTTCATCCGGGCAACTTCGCGCTCTTCAGGTGGCAGGACGCTCTTCTGATAGACGGTTTGGATCATCGTCTCGACCATGCGCCCGATCTCCGGACGAAGAGACCAGACCATTGCCGGATCGCCCCCGGGACCGTCGGGAATCGAGATTCGAGCCATACGGGCCGAGTCTACGAATGCGAGGACGAACCCCGCTTCAATCGGGCGGACGCGGCGATTACAGGGTGTGGTCGACCTGATTTTCCGGTCGTCGAGTGGAGGAGGAATTTCTCCGCCGCTAACCCTTGTAACCACAAATGGCAAATGCTACGAAGAGGGTCGAATGAGCGGCGCTCCGTCCGCTTCTCGAGATTGGGGGCTGCCATGGCTCTGTTCGGAAAGTTGAAGCAATCGTTCGGGGGTGACGATCCTCAGCTGATGGCGAACGGGCAGCTGGGCCGCGCGATCGTGCAAAACGTCACGATCAAGGGCATGTCCGTCCAACATGGAGCGCAGCCTCCCGAGCAAGTATGTGAGTTCGATCTCCAGGTGTATCTGGACGACACACCCGCCTTCGCCGCACAGGCGAGGAAGCGAATTCCGGTATACGCGATCGGCCAATTCGTCCCGGGCCAGTCAGTGGTTGCGGTTCGTGTCGATCCGACGGATCACACAAAGGTCGGCATCGATCTCGAAACTGCACCTCCGGAGGTCCGGATGGCAGCGGGAAGCGCGCAAGGTTCGGCGGCGGCCATTCTCGCTACTGGCACGCCCTGCGACGCAGTCATCGTGCAGTTCGAGCCGACTGGGTTGAAGAACCCGAATGGCATCGACATGTATGCCTTCGTGCTCACCGTCATGGCGAAGGGCACTCCTCCGTATCAGATCACGGTCGGAAACCCGGTTCCGGCGGAGGCTGTGGCCCTGCTGTACCCGGGCTCGAAGGTGCCCGCCAAGTTCGATCCCTCGGGGCCCAAGGAGGCCCTCGCCATCGACTGGACCGCTGCTATCGCCGCAGCATCCCAGGGTTAGGCGGACCCGAGGTCGAAGGCCAAATCGTCGGGGCCCTCCTGTGGGGCCGAGCCGGCCGGTGCCTCACTACTTCCCGTCGCCGCACGGCGAGCGCGCAGCGAAGGCACCACTAGGGAGCACACCAGTGCCGCCAGCGCCAGAATGACGGCGACTGCGAAGGCCCGTGCGTAGCCGTCCGTAAGAGCGACTGTGGTGCTGACCGCGCCGCGCCCGGCGCCGAGCATGCTGTGGGTGCGGTCGGTGGCGATGGTGGCCAGCGCGGCCAGCCCGAGTGAACCGCCCACCTGCCGCGACGTGTTGAGCACGCCGGAGGCGAGCCCGGCTTCCGTGATGTGCACGCCGGCTGTGGCAGCCGATGCGAGCGGTGTGAAGAGTAGACCCAACGCCAACGCGATGATGCAGCCGGGGCCGAGGACGTGGCTCACGTAGGAGCTGTGTGCGTGGATCTGGGTCAGCCAGACGAACCCACCGGTGGCAGCCGCCGTACCGACCAGTAGCAGCGGCCGCACTCCGGTCTTCGGCAGGATTCGCGAGCTGGCTTGCGCGCCGACGATGATCGTCAGCGCCATTGGCAGGAAGGCGAGCCCGGCCCGAAGCGCGCTGTAGCCGAGCACGTTTTGCATGTAGAGCGACAAGAAGTACCACATCGAGAAAAACGCGGCACCTACAAAGAACATCACAGTGTTGGCACCCGTCACCGAACGAGATCGGAACAGTCGGAAAGGCACGAGCGGTCGCGACGCCACCTTGAGCTCGATGTAGGTGAACACCGCGAGCAGGGCGACCGCGACGCCCAGCAAGGACAGCGTGTAGCTCGACAACCACGCGTGAGTGTCGGTGCCGACGATGGCATAGATGAGCACACCGAGGCCGGCTGTCACCGTGAGAGCCCCGGTGACGTCGAGCGAACGTGCCGATTCCTCGTCGCGGGCGCGCAGTTCGACGAGGTACATCCGCGCAGCAACCATGCCGATGATGCCGATGGGGATGTTCACGAACAGCACCCAACGCCACGACAGCTCGGCGGTCAGAACCCCGCCCAGGATGGAGCCCGTCGCGCCACCAGCTCCGGCCACCGCACTCCAGACGCCGAGCGCGCGGGGGAGCTGCGCGCCCTTGAAAGTTGTCACGATGATCGTCAGTGTGGCCGGCGAGACGATGGCCCCGCCGATGCCCTGCATGGCCCGGGCCGCCGTCAGCCAGGCGGAGTTCTGAGCCACTCCGCCTACGAGGCTGGCGGCGGTGAACAGGAACAGCCCGAACAGGTAGACCCGGCGGCGGCCGAACAGATCGGCGGCCCGCCCGCCTAGCAGCAGGAATCCGGCAAAGGTGAGCACGTAGGCGTTCACGACCCACTGCAGGCCAGCGGGACTGTAGTGGAGGTCGCGTCCGATGGAGGGAAGCGCCCCGTTCACGATCGAGACGTCGAGCACCACCATGAACTGGGCGACGCATGCAATGGTGAGGACGATCCAATCGGCGACGTGCCGTCCCTCGGTGGCGCCTGCCGCCGGGGTGGCCGTGTCGGATGTCATGTCGCGTCCTCCTTCGGCCGGGTCGCTAGTCCCACTGGCCGGGCTGGTAGTCACCGGCCGGCTGGCGAATGATGACGTTGCCGCGGTTGTAGGCGTTTATCAGGGCGATGAGCGATACCAAGGCTCCGAGCTGCTCCTCATCGTAGTGCTTGGCAGCGTTTTCCCAGGCCTCGTCAGTGACGCCCCAGGCCGCATCGGCGATGCGAGTGCCTTGCTCGGTGAGCTCGAGGGCGGCGCGCTCGGCTTCGGTGAAGACCATCGCCTCGCGCCAGGCCGCGACCAGTTTGAGCCGGAGCTGGCAGGCGAAGGTTCTCGTCGCCGGTCATCAGCTCGTCCACGGCGGAGAACTCGCCGGTGACACCGATGGTTTCGCGTGCGGCGTCGGGGTCCGCGAGCACGTCGTGACCCGCCACGTACACCTGGCCCGCGTCCGCGGGGATCAGGGTGGACATGATCCGGACCATCGTGGTCTTGCCCGCGCCGTTCGGGCCTAGAAGACAGAAGACCGTTCCCCTTTGTATCTCGAGGTCGAGTCCGTCGAGGACTTTCTTCTGCCCAAAGGACTTCTCCAGGCCCTTCACTTCCACCGCGGTGGCAGTCATGCCCTCGTCCCCGTTTCGGCACGAGCCTGTACCCGACGGACGTCGATGTCGCCCATAGCCGTGTGTGCGCAGATCTCGGTGGACTGCTCGTCGGACGAGGGGCGGCCTGTGTCCTCGAGCTCGTTGTTGACCCGACCGAAGCTGGTGGAGAGGTCCAACCAGGCTGCCACCCCGTCGAGCACTCCGATCTCGATCTGCCCGTAGGAGGTCTTGGCTTCGGTGGTTCCCTGCGACAAGGCGCCCAGGCGCACGTCCCCGAAAGCGGTCTTGGCCGTCACGTGCGAGCGAGCGCTGTCCACCTGGATGCTGCCGTTCGCGTTCTGCAGCTGTGCTCGGCCCGCGACATCCCCGATGCGGGTGTCCCCGTTCGAGTTCTTGACAGTGGCCGAGCCTCCGACCGAACCGATTTCGATCCGACCCGATCCGGTCTTCACGTCCGCGTCGCCCTCGACTCGCCCGACTATCACCTCGCCGAGCCCGGTCTTGATCCTCACCGGACCGGCCTCGTCCACCCGGATGTCTCCCATGCCGGTCTTGAGGTCGAGCTCGCCTAGGCGACCTGCACTGTGTACGGCGGCCATTCCCACGTCTGCGCTCACGCGTGAGCCCTCAGGTAGCTGGATCTCGACGTCGATCGACCCGCGACCACCCCAAGGGGTCCACTGGCGCCAATTCTTCGGGCCCCTCACCGACAGGGCACCCGACGCGTATTCGACCAGGGTCTGGTTCGCCGCGTTCACGTCATCCTTCTTGGCGGGATCGGTCGGCCTCACCTCGACAACCGTCTCGCCGAGACCGTCGGCCACGAGGCGAATGTCGCCGACCCCGAACTCCAACGAGACGGAGATCGAATCGGGCGTCTGGAAGATGGTCATTTGGGTTCCTCCCTGACTACCGGCTCCAGCCGGTGTATCGCTGAGATCCAGTCGGGGGTCGCCTGTCTTGGCGACGAGACGAGCTGCCTCGCTCCAGAGCTGCGCTCGTCGCGCGAACCAGCCAGGTGTTGATCGAGAGGCCTTCGCTTGCGGCTGCCTCGTCCACCCGGGCCTTCAGGTGCTCGGGGAGGCGGAGATTGATGCGGGCGGTGGCACCCTCGTCTCCCTCGGGAGAGCCGAGCCCGGACACAGCGGGCTCCACTTCTTCAGCCGGAGGCTCGGGTTGGGGGAGGTTCACGACGAACTCGGGCTTCCGGCCCCTCAGCCGCAACTCGACCGAGCCGGGTGCCAGCTCGCAGGTGATCTCCTCGGCCGCAGCGGCGAGGGCGTCTTGCAGAGCGAGGCGTATGGCCGACTCGAGAGGGGCGAACAGCCGCTCGGCCTGCGCCTTTGCCTCGTCCCCCCCCGCTTCCGCCGCGGCGGCGAACTGCCTGCGGATGCTCTCGGTGTACTCGGTCAATTCCATGGTGCCATTATGACACCATATTGATGCCGAATCAAGGCCGAAATGACATCATCTGTGGTGCCGAGGGCAAGGATTCGCTTCTCGAGCCGACTCTCGGCGGGTCACGGCACCGTGCGGCCGGAGGCGATGGCGCTGACCAGGATGAATCCGAGACAAGAGGAGACGAGAGCGGGCGACGGGAATCGAACCCGCGTTCTCAGCTTGGGAAGCTGATGTTCTGCCGCTGAACTACGCCCGCTGGTGGCTGGTCACAATATCCTGCTCCGATTCGCTCTCCGGGGTCGGAGCGGCCGCGCGGAGAACCGCAGAGAGTCAATCTGAGATCACTACCTGCGCGTCGCTTGAGCGCCTAAGTTCATTCCCCGGCCGACCCTGTCAGGTCCCTAAGTGGACCACGGCCTCATTGGGAGACCGAGCGGCGCCGTGAGCAGGCCTTTCCAGGAGAGACGATGACGATCAGAATCATCTTGGGCTTGGCGGTCACCGTCCTCGCCTTCGCCATCGCGGGACGGCGATTCTTCTATCTCTTTCGCCTGGTGAACGCGGGCCACTCGGACCCAGCGCGTTTCCGCAACGTCCCGGCGCGCATCTGGGCCGAGCTGTCGGAGGTGGGCGGTCAGCGAAAGCTCCTCAAGAAGAAGGTGCCCGGGCTCGCGCACGCCTTCACCTTCTGGGGCTTCACCATTCTTCTGTTCACGATCCTCGAAGCCTACGGCGACCTCTTCCAGAAGACCTTCCACGTACCGCTCATCGGGCAGACCGCAGTGCTCGGTTTTATCGAGGACTTCTTCGCGTGCGCTGTTCTTCTGTCCATCCTCGTGTTCGTCGTCATCCGCCTGACCAACTCCCCCCGCCGTCGCGATCGCGCCTCTCGCTTCTACGGGTCTCACCTCGACGCCGCGTGGATAACCCTCGCCATGATCGCCGGAGTCATGATCACCCTGCTCCTGTACAGGGCGCTGCAGACCGACACCGGCCACTTTCCCTACGGCTGGTGGGCGTTCGCCTCGCACGGGATCGGCCGGGCCTTCGCGGGGCTCTCGTTCGGAGCTGCTCAGAACGTAGAGACCGCGATGCTCATCTTGAACATCGTGCTGGTCATGGGCTTTCTGGTCTTCCTCTCGTACTCCAAGCACCTCCACATCTTCCTCGCACCGATCAACGTCGCCACTTCTCGTCGACCCCGCGCCCTCGGTCCCCTCTACAACACGCCGGACATGGACATGGAGAACGTCTCCGAGGACACCGTCTTCGGCGCAGGCCACATCGAGGACCTGAGCTGGAAACAGCTCCTCGACACTCTCACCTGCACCGAGTGCGGGAGGTGCCAGGACGCGTGCCCCGCATGGAACACAGGAAAGCCGCTCAGCCCGAAGCTCTTGATAATGGGCCTTCGCGACAACCTGTTCGAGTCCGCCCCGAGGCTCGTCGGGGCCACGGTCCACACCGAGGTCGGCAAGAGCGTCGACCCCGAGGAAGGGGCTCGCGAAGCGCGTTCCGATGCCCCCACCCTCGTCCCACACACCATCGAAGACGACGTCCTGTGGTCGTGCGTCACCTGCGGCGCGTGCGTCGAGGCCTGCCCTGTCGACATCGAACACGTCGACACCATCGTCGAGATGCGGCGCTACGAGGTTCTCATGGAGTCACGCTTCCCGACGGAGGCAGGACTCATGCTGCGCAACATCGAGAACCAGGGCGACCCGTGGGGCCTCGGGGGTTCGAAGCGAACGGATTGGACCGAGGGCCTCGATTTCGACGTGCCGGTCTTCTCGGGGTCCATACCCGACGACGTCGAGTACTTGTACTGGGTCGGCTGCGCGGGTGCGCTCGACGAGCGCGCGCGCAAGGCGACGCAGGCGACAGCGCGCCTTTTCAACCGGGCCGGTGTGCGCTTCGGCATCCTCGGACCACGCGAGACCTGCACCGGGGACCCTGCGCGCAGATTGGGGAACGAGTACCTGTACCAGGAGATGGGGAAGGCGAACATCGCCACGCTGGAGGAGGTAGGAGCGAAGAAGGTCGTGGCTTCCTGCCCGCACTGCTTCAATTCCCTCTCACGTGAGTATCCCGACCTCGGGGGCAACTTCGAGGTCGTCCACCACTCGCAGCTGCTCAGCCATCTCGTCGCAGAGGGCCGGTTGTCCCCCGGTTCGATGGACGCCACCGTCACCTACCACGACCCGTGCTACCTCGGCCGGCACAACCGGATCCTCGACGAGCCTCGCAGCGTCCTCGACGCGGTGGCCGGGGTCAAGCAGATCGAGATGCGCCGGTGCCGCGAGAAGAGCTTCTGCTGCGGTGCGGGTGGAGCGCGCATGTGGATGGAGGAGACGCTCGGCAAGAGGATCAACCTCGAACGCACAGACGAGGCCCTCACGACCGGTGCGGACATCGTGTCGACCGCCTGCCCTTACTGCCTGATCATGCTCGACGACGCGGTCAAGGCACGCCAGCGAGAGGATGAGGTGCGCGTGCTCGACCTGTCTCAGGTCGTAGAGGCCTCGCTCGGGGCGGCGGTGGCAAAGGCGGCGCCCGACGGTGCGGCGGCAATCGCAGAGGGCGCGCCCGATGGCGCAGGGGACTGAACCCTAGGCGAACGTTTAGGTGAAAGCCTTGCTGTCCGCTTCGCGAAGGCGCTGTGACATTGCGACGAGCAGCTTGTGCGAGAGGGCAGGCATCGCGTCCAAGAGGCCGTTGAACGAACGCTGCTCGAGTACGAGCAGTGTCATGTCGGTCTCGGCCACGACGGTGGCCGAGCGCGGCTTTCGGTCGAGCAAAGCGAGCTCGCCGAAGTAAGCGCCGTGTCCGAGGGTCGCAATCTTGCGACCCTTGCGGCGGACCGATGCCGTGCCGTCGACGATGAAGAAGAACTCGCGCCCTATCGTGCCCTCCTCCACGAGCACCGAACCGGCGGGCACGGTCACCTCTTCCACCGACCTTCCGATGGTGCGCAGCTGGCTGGCGGAACACGCGGAGAACAACCAGATGTCGCCCAGGTCTATTTGAGGACGCTTGGCAGCCATGGGGTCACAGGCTACGCGTGCGTCGCTTTGGGGTCCATAGTTCGAGCGGAGTTGCGCGATCAGGTCGCTTCGGAGCCCTTCGACGGCCGCGGTAGCCTTGCTCGATGCCGGCAGGCCGCGACCCCGACGACTCGCAAGGAGCCGCTTCTCCGAAGCTGCGCTTCTCGCAGCGTCTCATACTGGCCCTCCCTCACCTGAAGCACGACAAGGAGAAGGTCCCCCTCACCGACAGGCTCCGCAAGGCGGTGCTGAAGCCCGAGGAGCCCGGCGCGGCGTCCGATCGGGCCAAGTCCCCGGTCAAGGCCTCGTCGGTCGAGGATCTCGAAGAAGCCGCAAAGTTCGCAAACGACAAGGAAAGGCTCATAGGCCTCATGGCCGCCCCGATCGCAGCCGCGGTCGGGATCCTCGTCATCAACGACCTGATCTCCCACGACCCTTCGGCGTTTCTCAAGAACGGTCAGCCGAACAAGTTGCATGTGAGCGTGACGCTGTACCACGACCTGGTCTTCGTGCTGCTGGGTATGGCGGTGCTCATGCTCGCCACGGCGTGGTTCCGCAAGCGCCTCTACCTCGGCATGGTCATGGCGCTCTACGGGCTGGCCATCTTCAACCTGCGCTACTGGGGCTTCGGGGTGCCGTTCGTCCTGTTCGGTGCTTGGTTGCTGGTCCGCGCGTACAGGACCCAGCGCGACTACCGGGAGGCCACGGGCGCAAAGCCGGCTCGCCAGCCAGCACGGGGTCGTCCCGGCGGTTTGGCCGGCCGAGCGCGCCCCGAGCCCGCGAAGCGCTACACCGCGCCGAGTTCACGCCCGAAGAGATTGTCCTCGCGCTCGAGGCCCGTGAGGGAGAACCGGGTCGGCTGACCGCCGCATCCTCAGCGTCCTGAGCAGCACGATCCCCGCCAGGACCACGAGCATCGCCAAGAGCACCGCCGGGAGGACGAACACCCTCGACGAAGTGTGCTCGCCGGCCACGGCCCGGGCCGTGTCGAGGAGCGGCGGGCTGCCGGCGACAGCGATCGCCTGGAGCGTGCTCCCTGGCGCCCTCAGGACCGTTCCCGGAACGGACTCGTGGTAGCGGTGGCCGTCGAGCGTGAAGGTTCCGCTGCACGCGTATCCCGCTGCGTTGCTCCCGCTCCCTCCGAGCAGGCCCTGGCAACCCGCGATCGTGACCGTCACCGGCACACCGTGCTCGTGAAGGCTCGTGATCTGGTCGTTCTTATGGACCCCGGCGACGAAGAAGACCACCGCCAACACCGCGAGCGTGATCATGCAGAGCCCGACGACGATCCTTCCCGCGAGATGTGCGTCGGTCCCGACTCCTGCCCCGCGCAACGTGCTCACGGGCGCGCTGGCGTTTCCCTGGTGGAGCGAGGGCTGCGAGTCGACGCGGCTAGTTGACTTCGTTAACTCGGTCAAAGTTGATCCCGTTGGGCTGGCCTTGCACGTCGACGCGACCGTCTCGGTGGGCGATCCGCAGAGCGTAGTAGGGGGCTCGTGCCTGGATTCACCAGTTCACATGTTGGTAACACCCGCGTGACTGTCCGGAAATCCCCGGAATGCATCCTTGGGGCGGCATGGCGGACCGCCTGCCGTGGATCGGCACATCCCCGAGTGGGTGACGCCCAACCACACAGCGGTTCGCCGGGGAGAATCGACCGAGGAGAGGAGTACTCGAGCCGTGCACTTGTTAGCCGGAGCAGTACCTGTTCCGTATCCCAGTTGGCTGAACACCGGCGACAACACGTGGCAGATCGTCGCAGCCACGTTCGTCGGCCTGATGAGCCTTCCCGGCCTGGCTGTTCTCTACGCGTCGATCGTCCAGAAGAAGTGGGCGGTCAACGTGCTGGCCATGATGTTCGCGGGCTTCTCGCTGGTATTGGTCTGCTGGGTGCTGTGGTCCTACAAGATGGGCTTCGGGGCGACGTCGATCGGAGGAGGGGTCCATAACGGGGTGCAGACACAGCTCACGAACGTGGGTTGGGTCAAACACTTCTTCGAGAACCTGGTCGGAAAGCCGGGGCAGATAACCAACTCGGTCGGAGAACAGGGCCAAGCCGTCTCCGCCGCCAACACGGTCATCCCCTTCCACTTCCCGACCACGACCCTCGCCTACTTCCAGTTCGTCTTCGCGGCGATCACGCCCCTGCTCTTCCTGGGCAGCGTCGTGGGTCGGATCAAGTTCAGCGCATGGTGCCTGCTGGTCCCGCTGTGGTCGACGTTCGTTTACGCGATCGACGCATTCCTCCTCTGGGGCGGTGGCTACTTCGCCCAGGAGGGATCGCTCGACTTCTCCGGCGGTTTCGTGATCCACATGTCCGCCGGCGTCTCGGGCTTCGTCGCCGCATGGATACTGGGGCCCCGGCTGGCGCGAGATCGACAACACGCCATCCCGAACAACCTCGTCGTCGCGGCAATCGGCGCCGGGATCCTGTGGCTCGGATGGAACGGGTTCAACGGTGGCGACCCCTACTACGCAGGTTCGGACGCGGCCGCTGCGGTGGTCAACACCAACCTCGCGACCGCAGTCGGTGTGCTCGTCTGGATGGGGCTCGACGCCTGGTTCAGCAAGTCGAAGAAGCCGACCTTCCTCGGCGGCGTGAACGGCATGATCTGCGGCTTGGTCGGCATCACCCCCTGTGCAGGGTGGGTGAACGGCTGGGGCGCGATCGCGGTGGGTGCGATCGACTGCGTCATCGTTTGGGTCGCATGGAACTACCTGTCGAAGGTGAGGCCGTTCAGCAAGGTCGACGACGCCTTGGGGGTCGTCTATACGCACGGCATAGCCGGGCTCTTCGGCGGCCTGCTCCTCGGCATCTTCGCCGACCCGAACATGCTCGAGTACGGGTGCGGCAAGCTCGGAGCCGCGGGTCAGGTGGTGAACACCTCGGCGACCGCTTACGCGACCACGAGCAAGAGCTGCACGCCGTTCTCGGCGGGCGGCTTGATGTACACCGGGTCGGCGCACCAGCTCTGGGAACAGTTCCGAGCGGCGGTGTTCGTCATCATCTGGTCCGCCCTCGCTACGTTCTTGATCATGCACCTCATCAAGCTGGTCCTGCGCGGAGTCCGCTACAAGGACGAGGTGCTGGAGATCGGCGACCTCGCCATCCACGACGAGGAGGCCTTCCCAGTCGAGGAGCTGGCCGTGCGCTCAGGAGGCGCGTTCGAGATGGCAGGCCTCACCTCGGGGTCCAAGTCGCCACCGATAACCTCGGACACGTCGCCACCACCAGGTGACGGGGCCTAGGGCGATCAGGACGAAAGGAGCTCAATCGTGAAACTCATAGTGGCTGTCCTGAAGCCCTTCAAGCTCGACGAGGTGAAGGAGGCGCTCAAGACCCTCGGGGTCTCGGGCATGACGCTCACCGAGGCCCAGGGGTTCGGCCGCCAACGCGGCCACACCGAGGTCTACCGGGGAGCGGAGTACGAGGTGGACTTCGTCCCGAAGCTGCGGGTCGAGGTCCTCGTGGACGACGCACAAGCCGACGAGGTCGTCGACGCCATCGTCACCCACGCCGCGACCGGCAA